>JACCED012150185.1_pt1 | contig 55130 bp, 45 predicted proteins | sample 7455021 | NCBI WGS metagenome assembly JACCED01 (sample SAMN15323456, study PRJNA562643) | freshwater metagenome | isolation source: river surface water | place: USA:Blue River Watershed | collected 2017-08-19
CCAACTGGAGGTTGTGGAGGTTGCTGAGGTTGTTGTCCGACTGGAGGTTGTGGAGGTTGCGGAGGTTGTTGTCCGACTGGAGGTTGTGGAGGTTGCGGAGGTTGTTGTCCAACTGGAGGTTGTTGTCCGACTGGAGGTTGTGGAGGTTGCGGAGGTTGTTGTCCAACTGGAGGTTGTGGAGGTTGCTGAGGTTGTTGTCCAGATATTATTTGGTTAAGAGACATGGCGGAATCACTCAGTTGTTGTGAAGGTTGTGGAGGTTGTTGTCCAGGTAATATTGGTGGTTCAGGAGGATCACCCGGCGATGGTACATGTACACCTCCAAATAACATGTTGTACCATGATGGTTTTTTTATTGTAGTACCCCCAAATTTTACAGGTGGAGGTTGTGCAGGTTGTGCAGGTTGTGCAGGTTGTGCAGGTTGTGCAGGTTGTGCAGGTTGTAGATGACTATCATAATATTTTATAATTTTATCAATTTCACCTAGATTAACAGGAGTTTCAACTATAAATTTAAATAATGAAGCATCAGATTGATCTAAATATTTTTTAAGTGTGTATCCAATAAATTTTGGAAAACATTTATTTTGTTGAGAATATAAATTAAGTATACTTAAAACATCTAATATATATGAATCCTGTTCAGGACCTTTTATATAATTATGTTTAAAAATATTATTTAGAATATTTTTAATTAATAGACTAGTCTTATAAATTTGGTCTTTATTAGTTAAAAAATTGTGTCTCGAAGATTCTATAAAATCTTGAATTTCAAAATCTTTTACAAATAATTCATCTGGATTTTCACTAGGATTTTCAAATATAAAATTTTGAGGATATAAAGTCAAACGGCCGATTGTATTTTTAAGATCAATTGGATTGTTATATAAATTGATCATATCGTGAATAAAATTACCATATTCATCTGCATTTATTGAATCGCATTGTTCTTTGGTATACTTCGGTTGCAAGTCCAAAGTTTTTTTATCATTATTAAAAACGTTTTCTATATTTTCTCTCTGTAATACTGATAATAATGGTTTTATATTTGAATATTTTGTAGGTTTACCTTTATAATCAAGATCTATAAATATATCATCAACAGCCATATCTAGAATATTTTTAATAATCTCAACATCCTGAAAATTTAATGGTATATCTTTAAGATTATTAGGATCTGAAGCTACAATATCAAAAACATTATTTCTATATTGTTGATTATGCATCATCCATTTTAGATAAAGTATATCATGAATAACTATAAAACTTTGAATTAAATTATTTAATTGATCATTTTTAGGTGCATCTTTGAATTGCAATTTCTTAGCAGCATTAATCATGTTTAAAAGTTCAGTTTCATAATTTTTAATTTGAGTTTCAAAATCATCAGGAGATTCAATTATTTTTTTGGCATATTCTACTAGTCTTAATATAGATGTTGTAATAATATTTAAATATTCAGAAATAAGGAGTACTTGAGGACCATCATTTTCAATTATTTTTTTAAATTGTGATTCTCTATTATTACTATAATCCAAAAATACGCATGGTTGCAATGTATTGAAAGCATTAAATAATATTAGCGTTGTTATATCAGTTTCATTGAATGTTAACATCGCATTTATTTGTGATGGATTCGGTCTTTTTGAATTATCATAAATTGCAGTAATAAAACTATCCGATTTATTATTTTCAGAAGTTTTGTCAATTTTAAGTAAATCAGGAGTCCATTCACTTTCCAATGTGTAAATTTTAATATTAGACCTATTCATTGATGAAATCAATACTGGTAATTTATCCATATGACCCGATAAACCTATAATAAATAAATTTACATTTTCAGAAAGTTTATCTAGTGTGGGTTTGTTTGGATCTGCTACTGTACCCATTATATTATTATAACACTACAAAATATTCCGTAAACAAAATATCTTGTAAAAGTAATACGAAAAATGCAATTGAATGAGGCACTTGGTGTATATGATCCTATATACCTCAAAGCATTTATGGTCAGTGCTACACTATTTTTATTATATAGTATAATTAATCTTATTGATTTGAATGGCTATATAAAAGAATTTAATATTCTAGATGTTGCATCAACACCTAGGGGACGTTTTGTATTTGCATATATGGGTGGTTATTTTATGTTTATTTTAAAAGTAGTACTTGCCCTTCTTACATTATTTATTTTATTATTAATAATCCGAATAGCTGTATCTACATTAATATATGTATTTACTGCAATTAAAAAAGAAAAACAAGTAGGTGGTGCAGGTCCTCTCGCTAGTAAATTAGCGGCAGATGTAATGAATAAAGTACAAGAAGCTGTATCATCGAATATGCGTTGGTTATTAGGTTTTATAACTTGTAAACCATTTATAATTATATTTTTAGTGATAGTACCCATATTTTTATTCTTTGTACTTTTAGCTTATTCGATGTTCTATAATCCTGAACATATTCAAGAAGTTAATATGACTGAAGCTCCAAGAATAATGTTGACACATCATGGTTTTTTCATGTTTCTAATATCTTCTATATTTACGATATCATTTATATATGCAGTATATTTATGGTTCAAAACAACATATAAAATGTGATTATGATGGTAAAAATTTTGCCATATTCTTTAGAATAAAATCATACAAAAATAGTGCAAATAATAGCAAAATACCTATAAAAATACTAAATTTTATGATACTACGTTGAAGTAAATATCTAAGAATATTGATAGTAAATATTATATAAAATATTACGAATATAATGTTGTAGATAAATATTATTTTTTTATCAAGTAATTTACTATAATTGAGAAGTAATAATACAAATAACATCATAACTAAAATATATACAGCATATTGAATTAAAAACTTTTGTGGTTGTCTTCTATCTTCTACGTCTGGTTTTTTGGGATTATAAACCTTTTCATATAATACATTTTTTAAATACCCTTTGACTAGTAAAGTATAAATCATGAAAAATACAAACATGAATATTAATACTAAAAATAGTAACATATAATAACCAATCAAGCCAACTTCATTACCTGCATCATCTGTATAAATCCAAATTATACTTTTAAGTTTTTCTAGAGCCATTTTGAAAACATTTGCATTAGGATCATCGTTTGTTAACCCATATTTAATTGAATAAAATAAAACAATGATACAATAGATTAAGAAATGACTAATAATAATTAATACAATAAATATAATAACAAGTGTAATTATTCTCTTCCACCTTGCCTTATAATCAATTTCTTCTAGTTCAAATTCAGAATCTGGTTCGCTTGAATCTTTAAATATCATATTAATAAATATTCCAGCCATGTAAACAGATAAAATAATACTCAAGAATAGGATTATAAATAATTTATTTAGTTTGCGAAAATATAATGCATCAGATAATACTTGTTTCGGATCTCCACCACCAAATTTGAAAGATATTTTTTTCTTACCACCAACTTGGATCTTTTCTACTGTTGGTGTAGGTACTGTTGGTGTAGGTACTGTTGGTGTAGGTACTGTTGGTGTAGGTACTGTTGGTGTAGGTACTGTTGGTGTAGGTACTGTTGGTGCAGGTACCGTTGGTGTAGTTGTAGGTTTATCATTGCCTCCAAATAATATTCGCATAACTAATGGTTTTTCATGTTCACTTTCAATCAAATTTGTAGCAATACTATGTGTTTCATTTAATGACATTATGTTCTTTTATATAAAAATATAAATTATTAATAAGAATAAATATGACTGTAAGAAAACAAGCAGATCGTATTGAAGCTTTAGAAATGAATTTAAAACGTATTGATGATCAAATTTCATTTTTAAAAGATATGATTCAATTGCAATCTAAAAATATCGAAAGTCTTAATACATTACTATTGGGTACAATAATAAAACAAAAAGAAGTTAATGAACAAATTATTGAAAAAACTGAAGAAGAATCAGAAAAACTAAATGAAAAATTAAAAGACAAACCAAAAACTCAGGAATCAGAAACAAAAAAAACATCAAAACATTTAACATTATCTAGAAGAGTAATGTAAATTATTTTACAAAGACTCTAAGATTCCATAGGATAAATAATATTGAAAGTGGATATAATAATCTAATGAATAATTGTCTTTCAAAAGATAGATCATGATTTTCAATATAATCTTTTAGGTAATGATCTAATAAATAATATATACTTAAGCCGAGAACAATAATTAATGCTGCTTGTAATAATTTTCCAATTTCTTTCTTTTTGCCAAACAACTTATCAAAATAAGATGGTTGATTATATTGTTGTGGAACTGTTTCTTCTTTCTTTTTCTTATATTCATTAATAGCTCGAACTAAACGTTGTTCTTGTTCATATTGTTTATTAAATGAATTTGCATCATATTGTTGATCATATTGTGGTGTATTATATTGTGGATTATATTGTTGACTTTGAGGAGCAGGTTTTCTTTCAGGTTGTGATGATTGTTTTTCAGGTATTTGAAGTTGTTTAGATTTCAAGACAGGTTTTTCTTCTTCTTGTTCTTCACCCATAAAATTTGCATAAGAATTGTCAAAAGCATTTGATGCAAAACTTGATCCAACTAATGATTGTTGATAAGCAGATGATAAATCTGTGCCTTCTAGCATTTTTATAAACGAAGAAAAAAATTAATATATCTTGATAATAAATGACCAAGCTAAATAAGACCAAAACAAAAACGTATTTAAAAAAATTAGACAAAATTATAGAAGAGAAACATTTAATAGAACGAAAAAATTTATATAGAGAAACACAAAAATTATTTAAAATAATTACTAATTTTGTAATAAAAAAAAATCTATTAGTATACGGTGGTTATGCTGTAAATTCAATATTGCCCAAGTATAAACGTTTTTATAATGGTTATGAATTACCAGATATTGATTTTTTTTCAACCAATGCAAAACAAGATGCAATAGAATTAGCTAATTTATTATTCGATCAAGGTTATATTTATACAGAAGTTAAAATGGGAATACATTATGAAACATATAAACTTTATGTAAATTTTATTCCTATAGCAGATATTACAGAAATATCTAATCACTTGTTTAATACTATGATGGAATTATCAAAAAAAGAAAGAAATGATATTTATAAATATGCACCTGATTGTAAAATTAATGTTGCACCATTAGCTTTTCTTAGACTTTCTATGCATCTAGAATTATCTAGACCTCAAGGATTCATTGATAGATGGATAAAAGTGTATAAAAGAATGACTTTATTATATGATTATTATCCTATTCCCTTGATAGAAAATTGTAGTGGATTTTTTAAAGAATCTTCCCCACAAATTTTAAATCTTAAAGAAAAAATATATGAAATTGTTGACAAATTAGACTTAATAAGTATGGGTATTGATGCTATCAAAATATATTTAAATAAGGGAGGATTAGTTATTTCAAATGATTCTATTTTACATACACATATGACATTTATGGATGTAATATCTACCAAATATGAAGATCATACAAGTTTAATTATAAATTATCTTAAACCATATTTAGATAATAATGAACGTTTAGTATTTACTAAATATTCTTCTTTAAATAAAGGAGAGTTATTACCACATCATAATGTAATCTATTATATATATACTTCTAAAACTGGTGAAGAAAAGAAGAGACCGTTAATTGGTATATATCAATCGAATGCATGTTATGCATATAAAAAAATAAATAAACGAAAAATAGCTACAATAGATACAATATTGAGTTTTATGTATGCTTGGTTATTAGTACAAAGATCATATTTAAATCAAGAAAAATTAAAATGTATATTAACTTGGTTATTACATATACAATATAAATTTTTAGAAAGTAGAAAAACAGAGTTTCATTTATTTGAAAAAAAATGTAAAGGGAAACAACTGCAAATATTAGATATGAAAAAGAGACTATGGAGCCAAGGAATTGATAAAATTATATATCGACCCAAATAAAACGAATTATATAAGAAGAAATACACGTAAAAATTTTCTTAATAATAAAACATATAGAGAATGAGAACTATCTTAATAGTATTTGCCATATTATTAGTTTTGCTGACATTACTCGGAACATTCGGTGGTTCAATTAAATATAGAGAGCCATTTTACGAGCTATCTACTTTAGCTGAACAAGAACAAAGACATCAAATTGATCAAGAACACTTCAGACGTTTTGCTGCTCAAGAACATCCTGCAAAATTACGTTTTGAAGATGATATGCCACCGCCACAAGATGGTGGTATGGTTGATGTTGCGAATTCACTCCCTCTAGATGATCAACCTCCCATTGAATCATTTTATGATGCTATCCCACCAACCCCAAGTGATATTAAGAAAGCTAAGTTCTTAGATATGCCAAGTGCACCTAAAATGCCTGTAAGCCAACCTCACCCTCCTGCTCAATTCGAACCATCAATGGAAGGATTCATGATTGAACCATTCGAAGAAGATAGCAAATCAAGCTTCCCTGCCGCATATTAAAAATTTGAAATTATTCTATAATGAAATCTTAAATAAAGAAATAAAATGAATCATAAATTATCTATTTGTTTTTTAGAAATTCTTATGAATTTGATAAGAATTCAAAATGAACAGTTACTTAAAATAATATGTGAAGATGAAAATATTCGTTATGAAGCCGTTAAGCATTTAGTTCCTACTGCATATGAAATGAAACAGTTACTCTAAATTTAAATCTTAAAAATTAAGAATCTTGAGAATTAATTATCTTCAGGATCATAAAATCTCATTCTATTACGTTGAGCATATTCATATGCATCTTGTTCAGATTCACTTTCACTTTCTTCTTCTGTTTCATTTTCTTCATTTGATGAAGAATAATCATATTTTTCTAATTCTTTTTTATATTGTAAATATTCATCTTCATTGTCATAATCTTGTTCATCTTCACTCTGCTCTCTATTTTCTATATGTCTATTTTTTGCCATATAATTCATAATATTGGGATCATAATTCGGATTTAATATAGATTTTGTGAATTTAACTTTTTGTGTTGGTACATAAAATTTAATATTTACTACTAATTGATGATTAACACCTTTAAAATCATACAATTTACCAGATGCAGTTTCAAAACGGATACTTAATCTCGATAATTTACCAATAGGGTGAAATGGTTTTTTAATTACAGTAGTATAATCAAAACGCAAATTAGTAATACCACCAAAAGCAGAAGCCATTTTAAACATACCTATTCCAGGAGTCATTGCCATATATGCATAACTACCAAATAAATGGTCTTCTAATTCTTTAATACGTAAAATCGCGAAACGTTCACCTAGTAAACTAATTAAACCAGGTGATACAATATTATATGTTGATGTTGCACTATTATATACACCACCATATACAAGATAATTAGATCCAATTGTCCATCCTTCATAAGTAGTAGTAGTAGCTGTTAAAAATGGTGTAGAATCAAAACCTAATGATTTTACTAGTTCTCCTTTAGCACTATTAATCAAAATAAAATGAGGTGATGTAAATTGTAGTTTTGCTTGTTTTTTTGGTACAGCCGTTGTAGATGCAACATCTACAAAAACTGGATTTAATAAATCATTCATATCATTTACAATAGAAATGACATCATAGTTGCCTAATTCTAAAGATTTATTATAATTATTTATTGTAATTAAATATGCATTAGCAGTTTTTGCTGCAGTAAATGCTGTTGCGTCAATAATGTTTTTTTCAAACTTTACTACATCGATCGTATTATCAGTATTAAAATTAAGACCATAATCACCATTTTCAATTATATCTATAATTTCTTGATTATCAACTGTTTTTTTTATTCCATATTCAGATGTTTTGTATTTGAAAAAATAATATTCATCTGTTTGATTAGTTCTAGGAATTATAGCTGTAGTATTAATTAAAGTTCTATAATACATTAAATAATTATTATTAGGTGATACAACAGAGCCCAAATATTGATTTAAATCAGCTTCATTCCCTACTAACGCAAAAGTTTCATGACTAGTATTAAATAATTCTGTAAAAGATTTACATGTCGAAATTTCAGTAAAATGAAATTTCGGGTCAATTGGACTTAATGAAACTTGATTTTTCATTACAACTGTAATACTAATAGTATTATTATAAGCGTCAACATTGTACATAGTTACAGGAATAGTTGCATCAAGAACATCAAAACCATATACCAGTTTAAAAGGTTGATCAAATGTAACAACATATTCATTTGCATTTGGATAAAAATATTTATCACGAAGAGTACTATCTATATATACGATTTGTGAATCTTTTTCGACATTATTTACTAAATATTCTACGTCGTCAATCATATTTAAATTTATTAATTATTAATGTTTTATATAGTATTTGAAAATACATAAAGAAAATTATAATTAATAATGATAATGACATCACTTATTAATCAAAGATATTCTCAAATTACATCCGAGAATAATTATGAATTTAACATTGACGTAGATGAAGTAACAGAATTAGATCCTAAATATATTAACCCAGAATGTAATATAGTATTTAAATCACATCAATTATCATTATTACATAGGTGTATACAATATGAAAACGAGTCTATAAAATTATCAGAATTTAGACATTTTAAAGATATAGCAAATCCATGTGATAGTTTTAGACCGAATATGGGTATCTTAGCTGATAGAGTAGGATCAGGAAAATCGTATGTTATTCTTGGTATTATAAAAAATAATAGTATTATTGATCGTGATAATACTGTTATTATGACTTGTGGATTAAATAATGTTGCGTTTTCATTTAAAAGTGAAAAAAAAGTTATCAAGCTGAGTATGATAGTTATACCACATAATTTATGTATTCAATGGGAATCTTATATTAATAGATTTGGTGGATTTAAATATGCTGTTATCAATAAATTTAAAAATGCTACAGCATTTATTGATAGAACAGATCTGGAAGATATAGATATATTATTAGTAACTGCAAGTTATTATAATGATATTTCTAGATATTTTCTTGAAAATAAAATTAAATTACAAAGAGTAATTTTCGATGAAGTTGATAGTTTAAATATACCAGGTTGTGTATCTATAGATACAAATTTTGTATGGTTTGTTACTGCATCTTATGGAAATATTTTATATCCGAGAGGATTTACTAAATATGATTCTACAATTAGTAGATATATCTGGTGTGCAAATGGTATAAAAAATTCTGGATACATAAAAAACATTTTTTTGGACTTGTATTCAAATCTTCCAAAAGAATTCTCAAAAGTTTTAGTTATAAAAAATAGTGAAGGATATGTAGAAAATTCATTAAATCTACCAAATATTAATGTACATAATATAAAATGTAAAACTCCATTAATGATTAATATACTTAATGGTATAGTTGATAAAAATATATTAGATTGTTTAAATGCAGGAGATGTAGAAGCTGCTATTTCATGTATTAATCCATCAAATAAGAATAGTGAAGATAATATAGTAAGTATACTAATAGAAAAATTAAATAAACAATTGATTAATCATAATTTGAGATTAAATATGATAAACGATTATATTTATGATACAGAACAAGAAAGAGAGATTGATAGAGAATCTTTAAATAAACGTAAAACTGAAATTGAGACAAAAATTAATTTGATTACAGAAAGAGTAAAAACAACGAACACTTGTTCTATATGTTATGATACAATAGAAAATAAGACAATAACACAATGTTGTCAAAATTCTTTTTGTTTTTCATGTATCCATATATGGTTAAATAGAAAACCATCTTGTCCTATGTGTAAGAGTCAATTAACAAGTAATAATTTATTTGTAGTATCTACAAATAATCTCAAGGAAGTAGTTAAAATTTCAGAAGATGATACAAATGAAATGTTTGATAAACTCAAAAATTTAGAAATATTACTTTCCAAGAAAAAGAATGCCAAAATACTAATATTTTCTAGTTTTGAAAATACATTTACACAAATAATCCCTATTCTAGGAAAATTAAATATTAATTTTGACTATATAAAAGGCAATGGTAATCAAATCAATTCGATAATAAATAAATATAAAACTGGTAATATTAATGTATTACTAATTAATACACGTAATTATGGTAGTGGAATGAATTTAGAAAATACCACAGATATTATAATGTTTCATAAATTTGATACACAAATGGAAAATCAAGTAATTGGACGAGCACATCGTTTAGGTCGTATACAACCACTAAATGTATATTATTTACTTCATGAAAATGAATATAAATAAAAAATCTGAAATCATATAAGTAGAAAAATTGTAAATTCATTTAACGATGAATGTATTTATAGACACAGAAACTAGTGGTCTACCACTTTTTCAAGGTACTGGAAAACGAAAGTATCCAGATTATAAAGATTTATCTAAATATGATACATGTAGAATTGTTTCTATATGTTGGATAACTTGTCATAATGATAGAATAATTGAGCAAGCATATTATGTAATTAAACCTACTGATTTTATAATTTCAAAAGAGAGTGAAAATATTCACAAAATTTCTCAAGAAGAAGCAGAAAAAACGGGTATCGATCTATTAAAAGTATTGAAACAGTTTTATAATACTATTGAAAAATGTACAAATATTATAGGTCATAATATAGAATTTGATATTAATGTTATATTAAGTGAATGTCATCGTTTAGGTAAAAGTGATATGATTAAATGTTTACAAAGCAAACACAATATATGTACTATGCTAAAGGGTAAAGATTTTATGAAGTCAAAAAGATATCCAAAACTATGTGATTTATATAAATATTTATATAAAAGTGATATAGAAAATGCTCATAATGCCATGGGAGATACGATTAGTTGTTATAAATGTTTTATAAAAATGTTTCCAAGTGATAAAAAAGTATTTTATTTTAAGAATAAAGAGATTCGACTTACTGATGAACAAGAACAGATTACATATGATGATATTAATAAAAATATGTTGATTGTAGCTGCAGCTGGTAGCGGGAAAACGTCAACAATTATAACAAGGATTAAATATTTATTGGATAATAATATTCCAGAACATTCTATTATTTTGACAACATTTACGAGAAATGCTGCAAATGATATGAAAGAAAAATTATTTGATATAATGGGTTATAAGACGAATGTAATAGTTGGAACTATAGATAGTATTTCAAAATATTATGTAGAGGAAAATATTAATAATGATATAAAAAATGTAGAAGATTATGCTCCTAAATTTCTAGAATTTATAAAAAATCAGCCATTATTTTTAACTAAATTTAAATATTTATTTGTAGATGAATTCCAAGATATTAATGACATTCAATTTAATATTATAAATGAATTTTATAAGAATGGTGTATTAATAATTGGTGTAGGAGACGATTCTCAAAATATTTATGAATTCAGAGGTTCAAATATAAAATATATTTTAAACTTTGAGAAATATTTTAAAAATACAGTTATTCATAAGTTGACTAAAAATTTTAGATCAACAAAAGACATTGTATCTGTAGCTAATTATTGTATTGAAAAAAATTACAATAGGATACCAAAGACGATGATAGCATGTAATACTAAATATGAAGAGTATGGTAAACCTGTTGTAAAGTTTTTTCAAAATGGTATACAACAGTATTTATTTGTTCTAAAAAAAATCAAAGAATATTTAGAAAAGAATATTTCAGAAGATTCTATTTGTATAATGTCTCCAATAAATAAACCACTTGTTGAGATGAGTAAACTATTAACAGATAACAATATTAATAACTACTATTCATATGGAGATGAAACAAAAAAAGTTTTAAAAAAAGAAGGACATATTAGTCTAAATACAATTCATAGATCCAAGGGACTTGAATGGTCTATTGTATTTATAATAAATATGAATGATGATCAGAACAAATTAACATACAATATTGATAATGTTGAAATGTATAAAAAAATGATTGAAGCAAATAGACGTCTATTTTATGTAGCAGTTACAAGAGCTAAACGTGAATTATATATTTTAACTGATAGTACTACAAATATAAGTAGATTTATAACAGAATTAGATGAGAACTTATTAACGTCCCAATAACATTCTGTGAACTTTTTCATATTGTATTGCAGCTTGTTTATCTTGTTTTAATAATGCTTCCATACGCATTCTTTCGCGTATTTCTTCTTCTTTTTTCTTTTTTTCATAATATTCCTTATCTATGTCATCTAAGTTATATGAAATATTTCCTCTATCAACTTTTAGGTCATCTATTGATTTATATTCTTTTCTTGTTTCTACTGTTTTTGGATCGACAATTCTAGATGTAGTATGTGCTATTTTAAGATCCATATAATTTAAATTTTTACGAGATGTATTAGCACCACTGAAATCATCAACAGATTCCTCACCTAATTCAACAAATCCTATTTTTTTACATGTTAATAATGCTTCAGGTTCTTTATATTTTACTAAATATTTACTTTGTTCTGTAGGAACAACCTTCTTTTCAAATTGTTTATTGAAAGTTTCATTGCTAAATTTTTTTCCGGCAAATATATTTTTTTGTTCAACTTCTTTTGAATCTTTAAGAAATTGCTCATAACCATTATCATATACAGTTTGTAATTTGTTTGTTTCAAATACCTTATTGAATTTATCAATATTAAATCCAGTTTCGTTAATATCAATTCTTCTAGCTTTTTGAGGAGCTATAGCTTGATTTTTTGTAAACTCTGCTTTTAATTCATGATATTGTCTATCTGAAACTCGTCTATTATAGTCTTTAGACAATTCTTTATAACATGTTGTAACAAGTTTAAACATATATTCTGTCCCACCTCTATCTGGATGTACTTGTAATGCTATTTTTTTATATGCTTCTTTTAATTGGTCTAAAGTAAAGTTTTTTGAGACTCCTAAAATTTTGTATGGATCTATTTGAGATATATCCATTCCTTAAAAAAAATATATAAAATAATTTGTAGTCAAGATTCGCACTTTAGATATTTTGCATACTAAAAGAGCTACTTCCTCCGACAGGACTGTAACTCCATCTTTGATCTTGATATCTATATGCACCATTTGGTTGACATGGCCATAATACTAATGTGCCACCATTTTCACCAACACCCGATGGATCGATACATTTATCTGGAGCATGACGTGGATGTAGAGCTCCATTACCATCTACAAAGAATCTTTGATTAGCACCGCCATGACATGGATATTGAATTAATGGAGTTCCGACATCTCTTCTCCACCCATAAACATCCAGACACATTCCTGAATGTCTAGATCGAATCATATCACCACCGTACCATTCCCATTGTTGATTTTTACCACCATGACAATCCCAACCAACAATATTAGTTAATGGTGATGTAGACCATCCATAAACATCCATACAATAATTCCAGTTACCAGGACCTCTTGAATCATTACGCCAACCATATTTCCTACTATTACATACACTAGATAACCAATTGCCATAATTATTTACTGCATTCCAGTAATCTGTTCTTAACCATCGTAAATAGTTTTGTAAACTTGTTAAATAACTAATAGCCCATGGTTTACCATATTGTAGATACCATCTCTGCCACCAATCGTGATAATTACAATTATTTACAGTAACGTTGTAATTATATATAGCACTATCTAATAAACGTTGTTGTTGAGGTACTCTTACATTAACTAATTCATTAATTTCTGCAATTCTAGCATTGATTTGATTTTGTAAACATTGTAATTCTTTAGCATTCTCAGCATTAATCATATCTTTTGATGAATTTGTAGCATTTCTTAAACTGTCATTATCAAATGTAGCAACAGAACAACCTTGAGACGGATATACACCTCTACCTTGTCTAATTTGATCTTCACGAACTTGAGTATCAATATCTAATACACCTCCCGTAGAAGGTTCATAGTTTGCATCGATAATTGAATTTGTATCACTATTAATCATCATGCATGTATTGTTTAGTTTCATGGTTGATTTGGCTTCATTAGGATATACACAAGCACCAATTTCACTAAATGGTAAGCCAGTATCAGATCTACCTTGCGCAGTATTCATAAATGCTAATGCTTTTCGTTTAGATTTACTATCAGATGTCCAATTTAATTCATCACCATAAAGAGATTTATATTTATTAACACAAGATGTATTTACTGGTTCATAAGTAAACTGTGACATTTTACTTTATTAGATAAAAAAAAACAAGAAATTAACAATTATATGAAATATTCCAGATTTGGATCCATCCATTCCATAAATATGACCATAGTCTGTTTATTGACCAAATGTTACTATTCATATCAGAAATTCTTTGATTCCATTCTGGCATATATTGGTTTTGATTACCACGTGTAGTTATTTGACATGCGCTATTATAAGCTAATAATGCATTCTTTCTAGTATCATAATCTGTGGTTGCATCTTGTAAACTTTGTCTATATGAATTCCACCAATCTCTTATTCTTGTTTGTCTAACTAATTCTGCTTGTAATCTTTTCTTTTCAGTTAAAAATTCACTATCATATAATTCATAAGCTCCTTGTAAAAAGTCTTTAAATTTTTGATAATCCATAGTTTTAAAATCAGCTTTTAATCCATTAGGATATTCTCCTGCACCTGTAGAATTTAATGTTACAGAACTATTTACTGGTTGTACATCTGGTGTATTATCATTTGGATTAGAACATGTATTTTTATTTGAAGTTCTAGTTGGTCTTACAGTTAAAGGAGACAGATCATGTTCATTTCTATTAAAAATAGGTAAATGTTCTTTGGGTATAACACAACCATCGCCGTATGGATATACACGTGAATCAGCAGAATATTGACTTCCCTGAAGTGCTCGCATAGTTAGTAATACTTTGAGTTGATCTTTTGATAATTCATCTACATTCCATCCTTTAACATTTTTAATGTAATTATAACAAGTCATATCATTGGGTGTTTGTGGGGATGTATTATCTATATATGGTTGTGATGATGATCTTTGTGGATATATTACAGGTGGTTGTTCTATTTGATAGGACTGACCTCCAAAAGATGGTGCATTATCTGTTGTAAGTGGTGGTTCTGCTGGTTCACTTATTATATTTTCATATGTACCATAGTCTTCATCAGATTGAAATGATTGTTCATTATAGTAATCGTACCCTGTAAAATTTTCTATTTTATAAGATGATAAAGATACAGTGATAACTACAATTAACAATAAAACGATTAAAAACCAAAAGTTTTTCATGGGGATTATTATTTTATAATTATATTTTTCTTTTCCGCTCTATGTTCAAATATAAAGGAATATATTGTATTATTTTTATAAATGCAAATTGAAGGTGAAGATTTATATTCTATATTGAAAATTTCACGTGATGCATCACCCGAAGATATTAAAAAAGCATTTCGTAAATTAGCAATAGAATATCATCCAGATAAAAATAATGGTGATAAAGAGCGTGAAGAAATGTTTAAAAAAATAGGCGAAGCATATAGTATTTTAAGTGATCCTGAAAAAAAGAGAAATTATGATCAGTTTGGAACTATTAATCCAAATGTTGGTAATCCAGTAGATTTAAATGATATTCTTAAGAATATGTTTGGTGATATGATGGGTGGTGGAGTACAAATGGGAGGTATACCTATGGGTGGAGGTTTTTCATTTATGTTTATGGATGGTGGTGATCCGTTTGGTAATTTTGGAGGTATGAATAATCGTAAAAAGAATGAAGCTGATATAGTAGAAATAGATGTTGATATATGTGATATATATTATGGAAATAATAAACGTGTAGAATTTGAAATGTTGGAATTATGTGAAAAATGTGGAGGATCCGGTGCATATGATCAATCACAAATAATAAAATGTATTACATGTAATGGTCAAGGAAATATTACACAACAAATAGGACCATTTTTTATGCAAAAAATGACATGTCATAGTTGTATGGGAAAAGGAAATATGATTAAAAGACCATGTTCATCATGTAAAGGTGAAAAATGTGTATATAATAAAAAAGTTTTTGAATTAAAAATACCCAAGGGTATTCCTAACAATCATGAAATTAAAATGGAGAAGAAAGGATCATATAATCAAGCTACAAAACAACAAAAAGATATGGTTTTTAAATTCAAGTATAAAATAGAAACACCTTATCAACTAGATGATGTTAATGTAATATATACATTAGATATTACTATCGACGAATTATTAGCTGGTTTTAATAAAGATATTAAACTTTATAAAGATACGGTTACTATAAGCAGTGATAAGTATTTTAATCCTACAAATCCTCTTATAATTAAAGAAAAAGGAATATTCAATATAAAAAAACAAAAGACTGGTGATTTATATTTAAAATTTAATGTAATGTTTACAGATTCTGAAAGACTAGGTAAATATAATGAAGTATTGCAAAAAATACTTAAAAGAAGTCAGGAACCATATCCTCAACAAGAAATTGTATATAATATTCAAAAATTAATATAATTAGAAAGAAAAAACATTAGAATATTTCAATTAGTTTATAAGTTAAAAGACCAATCATACTAGATGAAAAACCAATATATGCATATTTATTTAGTTCTGATGGTAAATGTACACTTAAAGTAAGACAAGCAACAGCTGTTGCCTGTCTAAAAGGTGACGCAAAAGACATAATTAAAGAAGCTGTGGTAGCTCCAGCAACTACACATGCCAGTTCTTTAAGATTAGATGTCATTTTATAAATGAATATTATAAAATTCTTATATAATAAATAACTTAATATTAAAAATGAGTGATAAATTTTACGATATTACAACTATATTTAATACATTAAATACTACAATAAGCAAGATACAGGACATGTTAGATAATGGTCAAGGAGATAATGCAAGACCTAAAATGAATCAAGATATTGAAGAATATACAACTTACATTATAAATAATTATAATAAGAAAAATATAATAGATCATAATTCAAGAGTTTGTGGTATAGATGAAGTATTACAACAGTTATTAAAATTTGCAAAAACGCATAATATTCCATATTATATTACTGCAGAATACGAAACACCATCCGAATGTGTTATTTCTTCTGGTGGTAAAAAAACAACATATGAGAAAAAAACTGTAAAAGAATTGCAACAATTATGCAAAAAAAGAAATATCAAATATAGTGGTCTAAAAAAACACGAAATAATATTATTATTGAGAAAAAAATAAGTATTATTTAAAAAATTTAATAGTACCGTCTACTAGACGTTCACCAACAATTGTTGGTGCTTCTGTATTATTTGTATATACTACATTCTTTTTATCAATTAGATAAGTAACTCCGTTATAATCATATTCTTCTGTTTCTATAAATTCCTCTTTTTCTTTTTTCTTTCGACCCCTTTTTTGAGGAACCTTTTTATTAGTTGTATTATCCTTATTTTTTATAAATTGAGATCGTAATTCATTATAATCTATACTGTATTTAATAGAAATAGACTTTAAGACATTATCAATTTCTTCATTAATTATTACAGTCAATTTACTTGAAATATCGTCAATAGACATTGTCTTATATGACGAATAAATAATTATACATTATCAATTTTTCTTTATATACTTTGATATATATACAAAACTCTTATTATATATTAAAATGGCATTGGAGCATTATTTAGGTTCATTATTGGCAGAGTTTAAGCAAGATCCTAGTAAAATAGATAAATCATTAGAAGTGGAAAAGCATGGGTTTATAATAAACGTATTATCTCGTGATAATATGGATTTGAGATCAGCATTTTATGACATAGCAAAAAATAAAGATTTAATTGATGATCCTACTGTTATTAGTATAGTGAAAGATATAGCTATTATTAAGACGCCAAAAATAGATTCATTTGATGCTTTTGACGAAAAAAAATTAGCTATTAAACCAGAATTAATTTATTTCTTGGCTGTTTATTTAATCAAACGTCGAGCTACATACTTGTATATTTATATGTTATTTCAACGTAAACATCTAGAATTATTAAGAATACAAAAAGCCCTAGGTGATAAATATGATGAATTTAAAAAAATAATATCAGGACCTAATGGTAATCTTGTAAATATATTCAAGGGTGCAAATATTTTGGATTTCTTAAATGAATTAGAAAACGAACTTATAGAAAAAACTAAATCATCAGATAAATTAACAAGTATTATTAGATCTATATTTTCAAAAGCAAAAGGGAAAATACCTGATAATATAAATCATCTAGATATTTTTGGAGATATAGGTACATTATTACATGATTTAAATTTGTCAGCAGAAGGATATCAAAAATTAGTAACAGATGTTATTCCGCTTATGGCAGAATGGCACGAAAATTCGATCTAAATAGTAAAATTATTACTATTAATAATAATAGTATAGTTGTATATTTCCATATATTATATTTCCATAATTCAGGTTGTTTATATACGATATTATTATCGGTATTATCATCGTGATGTACATAAATATTATATGCATCTTGTAATAATATTTGTTGTTTTCCTAAACTTCTATTTACAATATTATGAAGTAATACAGTCCATTCGAATAATTTTTCTTTAGAATCTAAATAATATTCTATATTTAATTCTCTAAGATGCTCTTTATAATTTTTAGAACATTTATAACATGGTATAAATCTCCATAAATTAATATAGAATTCTTTATATGCATTTTTAATATACTCTGGAGGATTTTCAGGATATCCTAAAGCAATATAATGTATAGTTTTCCATAAATGGCGACCCCACTTTTCAGGTTGCATATTTATATACTTTATATAAAAAAAATCATATAAGAATACAAAGAGTAATTTAAGTAGAGTTAAAATATAAAATGGTAACACTTTATGATAGTTATTTTACAAGAGAGGTTGGAACATATCAAAATTTTATCAATAACAAGTATGTGAATAATTATTTTATGAATAGACGTAAAAATTTAATAATGTGTACGAATTGCGGCGGTTATGGTCATGTATATAGAACATGTAATCATCCTACTATAAGTTATGGTTTCATTTGTTTTAAAATAGTAATTAATAATGATAAAGTTGAACCATTATATTTGATGGTTCAACGAAAAGATTCTCTTAGTTATGTAGAATTTATGAGGGGAAAATATGATTTAGAAAATAGAAGTTATATAATGAAATTATTTTCAAATATGACAGAAGATGAAAGAAATAGAATTAAAACTAAGGATTTTAATAATCTTTGGAATGAAATGTGGTGTAAAACAGAAGAAGAAACTAATAAAAATTTTAATAGAGAGTTTACAGAGGCTATGGAAAAATTTAATATGCTAAAAAAAGGTTATATCATTAGATCTAATGATACAATGATTCATGTAGATATTGACTATTATATTGATAATTCAGTATGTGAATATAAAGAAACTGAGTGGGGATTTCCAAAGGGAAGAAGGAATGTTAACGAACATGATATGAATTGTGCTTTAAGAGAGTTTAAAGAAGAAACAGGATTTGGAATACGACATCTTCATGTTTGTACAGATATGAAACCACTTGAAGAAATTTTTTCAGGAACTAATAAAAAGAGGTATAAACATGTATATTATATCGCAAGATTTACAGGTGATGATCAATATGATTATGCACCATCATGTAGAGAAATAAAAGATGTAAAATGGTTTACGTATGACGAAGCACAAGAACATATTAGAGATATTAATATAGAAAGAAAGGAACTTCTAAAACGTTTAAATCAAATTATAGTCAAGAATCTTTAGTGATTATTCTTTTTTGATCTTTATTTATATAAATAGAGATGCCTCCAAAATCAATTGATTCATTATATAATAAACTTTTGGAAACTTATACAAATAAAAGTCAGGATGAATTTATTAAAGAAAGTAAGAAAATAAAAGATATTACTGATGATTTTGAAGGGTATGATGGATATATTCCATATCCAGAGTATGATAATGATAATTTTAATAGAGTAATATATTCAAAAAAAGAATTTAATAGAAATAAATTACCTACACCATATGGAAAATATGCAAAAGATTTTGATAAAACAAGCGAAGAAAAATGTTCAATGACAAATTTCACATTAACACCAAATCAAATGTTTATTAAAGGTTTCATGTCACCTGTGACACCCTATAATGGATTATTATTATACCATTCAGTGGGTGTAGGTAAAACTTGTACTGCAATTAGTATTGCAGAACAATATCACGATGTATATGAAAAAAAAGTATTAGTAATTTTATCTTCTACGCTTATTGATAATTTTAAAAAACAGATATTCGATATTACAAAATATGATATTAAAAATAATACAGCAAACCTATGTGTCGGTACAAAATATCCTGATATGGTTATTGATAAAAATAAAATGGACAAAGAAACCCTAGAGAAAAAAATTAATAAACTAATAAATGAAAAATACCAATTTATCGGTTACAAGGAATTAGCAATTCTTATGGATAAAATTAGAACAAAAATCGAACAATATGAAGTATATAATGATCCTGAAAAAGTCGAGAAAATATTTAATGAAAGATTATCTGAAATATTTTCAGACAGACTCATTATAATTGATGAAGCTCATAATTTAAGAAACCCATCTGAAACAGGAAAAAAACAGATATCAACTGCTTTTAAAACACTACTGAAACATGTAACAAATGTTAAACTTGTATTATTAACAGCTACACCTATGTTTAACAATGCCAAGGAAATAGTATGGACACTCAATCTCTTATTAACAAATGATAAACGACCAGAAATAACTTCATCTATGATATTTGATAAACAAGGAGAATTAACAGAACAAGGTAAAGAAATTTTAATAAAAGTATCTAGAGGATATGTTTCCTATATGAGAGGAGAAAATCCATTTTCTTTCCCATTTAGATTATTCCCATCGATTAATAAAGATGAAAATAAATTACAATTATATCCTAAAAAAGATATTTATGGAAAGAAGATTTTGAAAGAAAGTCAAATTAAATATTTGGAAATTATTACTTCTAATATGAGTAATTATCAAAAAGAAATTTATGACGTATTAAAAAATAAATTAAAAAAAATAACTATAGATGAGGATGATATAGATGAGGATGAAGATGCCGAAGACGGAGGAAACAAAGATGAATCTATTAATAATGATTTACAAAATACTATGCAAGTATCAAATATAGTTTATCCATCATTAACGTATAATGATTTTTTGAAAAAGAAAACTGAGCCAAGTAAAGATTTAACATTAAAAGATATGAAAAAATTTTTTGGGGCATCCGGTATAGAATCATGTTTTAATAGAAATGATAAAGGTAAATTAAGTTATAATCAAGATATTAAAAAGACTTATGGAGAATTTTTATCCTTTTCAGAAATAGACAAATATGCTCCGAAAATGAAGCGTATAATTGATTATATAATTAATAGTAATGGTATTGTATTTGTATATTCTAGATACTATGCATCTGGTATAATTCCATTAGCATTGGCTCTTGAACATATAGGGTTTACAAAATATGGAAATAATAATATTGGTATGTCGTTAACAGTTGAAAATAAATTTCAAGGAAAACGTCCACAATATATAGTATTATCACGTAAAAAAGAGTTATCTCCAAATAATGATGCAGAAATTGCTGCAATAAAAGCAGCAAATAATAGCGATGGATCTGTAATAAAAGTTGTAATAGTTTCAAAAATTGGTACAGAAGGGATTGATTTTAAAAGAATACGTGAAGTACATTTATTAGAGCCATGGTTTAATCTTAATAGAGCAGAACAAATTATAGGTAGAGCTGTTCGTTATTGTTCACATATAGATTTGCCAAAATCAAAACGAAATGTAACTATTATGTTTCATGCGGCAACATATGATGACAATGAAGAAAGTATTGATTTACGTACTTATAGGGTTGCTGAAACTAAACAAAAACGGATTATTGAAATAGAAAATATTTTAAAACGTAATTCAATAGATTGTAGATTAAATAAAAATGCATTGATATTTCCAGTAGATAAATTGAAGATTTCATTTGATATAGAAACTTCCCAAGGTAAAAAAATAAAAGATTACAAGGTTGGAGATTATAATTATACTTCGATTTGTGGTTATGGTAAATGTGTAGCATCATGTCAAGATGATGATGACGAAGAAATTGAAATAGATGAAACAACATTTGATAAAACTTTTATTGTAGATGATATTGAAGTTTATAAAAGATTTATAGGTCAAATCTATAAATTACATAAAAAACAATATTTAACATTTGATCAATTATTACGATATCTAAAAGATGAATATTTGATGATAGATGAAGAAGTATTAATGTATACTCTTGAAGATATGATTAACAATAAAACTATTATAATAGATGAAAATGGACATACTAATTATTTAATTTATAGAGGTAACAAATATATTTTGCAAAAAACTAGAATGACAGATGTTCGTATGACACTAGAAGAAAGAGAAGATGACCAAATTATACGTAAGAATATTCCTATTAGTCTGGTATTAGAAAATCAGAAACTTAAAAAAGAAAGTGAACAAAAAACCGAGAAACCTATTGAACAAAAACCCGAGAAACCTGAAGAAAAAGTTGACGAACAAAAAGCTAATATAGTTAAAATTATAAAAGAACAACTTGAGACAAATATTAAACTTGTATATCCTTTTATTGTTAATAGTCATATCGCAAAACTTAATAATGATGATCTACAGAAATTATTTAATGAAGCCAGTATTAATAATGATACAAGAATGATATCATTCTTAAAAACAAATTATAATATTAAAAATACTGATAATAAGAAAGGAAATTTATATAAAAATATTAAAAATCAAGTAGATAAAGTTATAGAAGGTATTTTAGACGGTATTATAGATCGATTAGATTCTACACAATTTTCAGAGTTAATAAATATTCTTTCAAAAAAACATAGTAATAAAACTCTAGACGAACTTGAATCTAATATAATTAAGAGTCTAGTTATAGCGAATGTCATAATAACAGATAAGAGTGGAAATATAAAATATTATTTCAATGTTTTTACAGGTGAATTATTCTGTCAAAAAACAGGATTTCAATACAAAAAATGTAATCCAATAGAATTATCAAAGATAAATGAAGAATATGAAACTATTAACAATTTATTGAAACAGAATGTAAGAACAAGTACAAAAGCATATTTAGTAAGAATGGGAAAAGATATTAATGAAGTACCAGTCTTTAAAATTAAAGATAACGAAAAAACTTCTGGATATGTTTGTCAAAAGACATCATCATTGACAGTAGATGATTTAAAGAAACGTATTAATGCATTGGTACCAGATACAATAACAGATGATTTAGGGTTAAAATATGTAAAATCTACTTTGTGTTATGTATATGAAATACTAATGCGTTTTTATTCACCAAATGACTTTCAACGTCCCTATTTTATTATAAAAATTGATAGTAAAAAGAAAAGTTAACTATATAAAACTCTTCTATAGATAATATCTATATTGTAATTAATAATGGACGTATTTAATAAAAATTTATGCAAAGAAACGATTAAAATTGAACCTAAATTTTTAACGTCTGGATTAAGAGCAGAAATTACAAAAAGACTTAAATCCAAAGTCGAAGGTGTATGTTCAAAACATGGTTATATAAAACATGATACAATTGAAGTTTACAAAATAACTCCGGGAGTAGTAGAATTAATTAGTTTGGCAGGAAATATTGTATTTGATGTATATTTTCATGCAGATATATGTAATCCAATGATTGGTAGTGTAGTAAATGCTGTAATTTCAAATATTAATCGTTTTGGTATTTTAGCTGAAGCAGGATATTATATTAAAGATGAATATTTATCTGTTCTTGAAATTATTATAGCTAAGAATAGTGTAAATATTCAATCTGAAGTTGATTTGGAAGAGTTGAAATTAGGAGATGAAATAAAAGTAGAAATACTTGGTAAAAAATTTGAGTTGGGAGAAAAGAAGATATCAGCTATAGGTAGGGTTGTAAAGGATAAATCAATAAAGAAAAAAATAGTTCAATCTGAAAAAGATGAAGAAGAACCGGAAGAGGAAGTAGAAGATGATGACGAAGAAGCAGAGGAGGAAGAAGAAGAGGAAGAAGCAGATAAGAGTATAATGGAAGAGGAAGAAGAGGAAGAAGAGGAGGAAGAAGTAGACGAGGATTATGAGGAGGAAGAAGATACAAAACAAGGTGGTAGTGACTTCTTTTCAGAAGATGATGGTTTATTTAGTGATGATGGAGAGTTTGAAGCAGATTATTATGATGGTTCTGATAAAGAATATGAATCTGATGGTTCTGTTGAATAAAGTATATAAGAATACACCTCTAAAATATTATTTATATGGATAAATACTCTAATAAGCAAAAGAAATTGTTATTTGAAAAGATAAATAAATTGAGCAAGACTGAACATGAAGAGATTTATAAAATTTTATTAAAATTTAATTCATCAGATAAAGAGAATAACATATGTTTTACTAGAAATAAAAATGGTGTTTTTTTTAATTTATCTAGTATTGGTGATGATTTATATGTTGAATTAGATAATTTTGTTAATTATTGTATAAGTAATCAGAAAAATCTTGACGATTATGACAAAAAAATTAATGAATGTAAGATTAATAATAATTATAACAACATAATTCATATTAATTTTGAATCATTACCTAAAGAACATAATGAATTAAAAAGAATTGCAAATGAAAATCAAGATTGGAATTCTATATTAACAGATGCAAAGTCAATACAACGTATTTCTACTTATGTTGAGAAATTGATGACCGATAAGGATAAAGTTGGAAAAAAGAAAGTTAATATAAAATTTAATATTGCTAAAAAGAAATTTGCGAAAAAAGTATATTCAGAGCCTGTAAAAAAAATTGACACAGATAATTCAAGTCTTTTAGTTCCAGAACCGTACCTTATTAACACTTAAGGATTTTTTGAAATTTAAAATCATGGATTATATTATTAACAATATTGGAAATAACAAGGTCAATATTCAAATTCAGTCTAATGAGTTTGAAGAAACTAATTGTAATAAACAGGACAATCATTTATTTTGTGATATAGAAAATCTAATAGACATATATAAACAATCTAGTCCAAGTAGATCTTCTAGCTCTATTGAAATGAAAAAATTAACGAATACAATTGTTAAAACAATACCAGATAAAACACTATCTGATACTAAATTACACACTAATCAACTGCAATCTTTCGCAAGTAAGAAAAAAGAGATTAAATCTCCACAAGATAAAGAATTACACACTAGACAAGAAAGTAAAAAAGATGTTAAAATGATTACAGGTATAGATAGTTTATTTGTATGTATTATGGAATATCTAGATCCTACTCTATCATTACTATCATATGAAAGTACGCTAGATAAAATTCAAAAATTTAAATCACAAATATCATTGGATTTAAATGATCCATCTTATAGAAAAAAATCATCATATAAGTATCAAGATATTCTAAATTATTTAAAAGAAGCAGATGAAAAAGTGTGTATTTATCTAAGTGATTTAATTAAAAAGAATATAGTTATCAAATCAATAGTGGATAATGATATAGTAGAATGTAATTTATATCCAAATGATACTATTAAAGAATGTATAGTATTACATAAATTTCAAAATATTTATACTTATTTTAAAATTGATGATATAGATGTTGTAAAAGAAGATATTATAAAATTCAAAATTCTCAAGTATATTAAAGACGGTACATATAGTAAACTAGATACATACTTAGTTAAGGATTTAAAAGATATTGCAGATAATTTGAATATACAAACGTATTATAAAGATGATGATAATAAGAGGAAATCATATTTAAAGAACGAATTAAAAGAATTGATCAAGAAAAAATTTGACCTATATAAGTAATAAATATATCAAGATATATAAACAATGGAGGTCAGTGCTGAACTATACGATAAACTTGTTGATATCTTGACACTTTTTAATAAGAACAAGACCTTCGAGTTAGAAGCAAAATGTAAACAAAAAATAACTGTAAAAGAATTTACAGATGTAATTAAATATCTTAGGTCTATTAAATATGAAGAGGTATCTAATCCAGAGGTTTTAGATATTTTTGTACAAAATTATCGTTTATCATTACAAGGAAAAGAAGCAATATCTCAATATTGTAAAACCAACAAGATACCAAAGACAGCCGATGTCACTATAATTTCAAAAAAATTAATTCAAGGAATTAAACCTCTAGTATTTGATGATGTAAATTTCAAAATTGATCTGAAGAATGAAGTTCCTGTAGATGAATTAAAGAAAGGAGAAATTATAGCAGAATTACCAGAAATGAATAAAGGATTTAGATATAAGAAACGTTTTTCATATATTGATACCGAAGGTATCTTAAGATACGATTTAACAATAGTAAAGACATCTAAAATTATAGGTATTAATGATGAATTTATGGCATATTTATCATATGCTGAATCTGGTGTCTCTTCTAATCCAGAAGAATATGAAATAGAAATTGAACTTTTGAAAAAAACACCAAAAGAAGTAAAAAAAGTTGCTAAATATTTTCTTCAAGCAATTATTGAATTATTTGCTGTGATTAATAATGAAGATTACATTATTTCACAAAAAGAAAAACAATATGTACTTCAAAATTATTTACATATGGTTTTAGGTGGTAAATTTACAAGTAAAGTTATGTTAGATATCAAAAATAAACCAAAATTATTTTTTGCAGGTCCACAACCAGTTACATTAGAACAAAAAAATATAATCGACGAAGATCTTGGTGTAATAACTATAAAAAAAGGTTATACAGTAACTGAAAAAGCTGATGGCGAACGTATGTTATTATTTATTAGTAATAATGGTAAATGTTATTATATTAACAATAGATTAGATGTTAAATTTACAGGTATAAAAGTACAAAGTGTTGTAAATACTTTATTGGATGGAGAATTTGTATCAAGAGATGTATTAAATAGACCTATTAAAATATTTGCAGTTTTTGATGTATATTGGGACAATGGTAATGATATTAGATTTCTTCCATTGGTTTCTGATACAAAAGATAATTCTAGACATCAAGTGATGAAGAATGTTGTATCAAAACTGAAAAGTAAATTTCAAGAAGAGGGTGTAGAAATTTTTGTAAAAGAGTTTAAATATAGTGATAATATTTTTGCAGATAGCAAATCAATTTTAGATTCTGAAGTAACAGGAAAGTATAAATATTATACAGACGGTTTGATTTATACACCAAAAGATTTACCTGTTGGGGGATCATTCAAAACTGATAAACCAAGTGATTTGGTTTCTACGTGGAGTAGAGTATTTAAATGGAAACCTTCTAAAGACAATACTATTGACTTTTTAGTTTCTCAAAAAGAAGATTATACTGTTCATGGAGGTGAAAGATATAAAGTATTGGATTTATTTGTGGGATATAATCCAATTCAATGGGAACCTATTAATCCGATGGATTATTTAGAAGACAAACTTAAAATTACACCTAGTTATATTCCAAAGAAATTCATACCAGGTGATGTAAGTAATCCCGATACTTTTTCAAAGAGTTATCTTAAAGTATCTGATAAAGACAAGGTATTTTGTAAAAATGGCGATGAAATTACTAATAATTCGATTGTAGAATTTGCATACTCAGAAAGTTCTGATATTAATAAATGGATTCCTTTAAGAGTACGTCAAGATAAAACAGAAATGTATAGACGGTTTGGATTATCTGGTACAGCGAATGATTATGGTACTGCTATGAATATTTGGAAGAGTATAAGATATCCTGTAACTAAATGTATGATTACAGGAGAAGATATTATTGAAAAGAAAGATATTATCGATGATGATGTATATTATTATCGTGTTATTAGTAGAGATAAATTTGCATCTAAATCAATGTTAGATTTTCATAATTATTGGATTAAAAATAGATTATTATTCAAGTCTTTAAAAGACAAAGTTAAAACATTATTTGATGTTTCTTGTGGTAAAGGAGGTGATATTCCTAAATGGATTGATATAGGATTGAATAAAGTTCTAGGTGCAGATATTTCAAAAGATAATATAGAAAATCCAGTTGATGGAGCATATGCCAGAACATTACAAAACAAGAGATTTAATAAAAATCAACATAATTTTGTATATATTACATTAGATTCTTCACAGAAATTCCAATCAGAATATTTTGATACCATTCAAAATGATACAGATAAGCGTATATGTAAATTATTATGGAATACTGGTTCTGTTAAAACGCCAGAAAAATACAAGGGATTTGCTACAGATGGTTTCGATGTTGTTAGTTGTCAATTTTCAATTCATTACTTTTATGAGACTGAAGAAAAACTAAATAATCTATTATGGAATGTTAATAAACACTTGAAAGACGGAGGATATTTTATCGGCACATGTTTAGATGGTGCAAAAATTAAGCAAATGTTAAAAGATATTAAACAAGGAGAATCTAAGAGTGGTGTAAAAGATGATAGGATTTTATGGAATATGAAAAAGTTATATAGTAATGATAAAACTATAAATTATGGAGATACTATAAGTGTTTATATGGAAAGTATTGGTAAAGAAATGAAAGAGTATTTGGTAAATTTTCAATTACTAGTAAAGAAATTAGCTGAATATGATATTCATCTGTTATCAACTGATGAATTAAAGAAAATAAATATAATGCATACAAATAAATCCTATGGTAATTTTGATAAAGAATTTGCACAATTTGAATCCTTAAAAGAAGATGTGTTAATTAATGAAAATAGAAATTTTGTAGATAGTATCAAATTAATGTCAGATGCCGAGAAGACATATTCGTTCATGAATATGTGGTTTATATTTAAAAAAGGTGGAGGCAAGGGTGAAATTATAACAGATTTTGAAACTCCTATGGAACCTAAACCAGAATCCGAAAAACTAGAAGTAAAACCTAAAATTACAAAAGTAGTAAAGAAACCTGTTAAAAAGATAGAAGATAAAACAGTTGTAGAAGTAAAAATAGAGAAAACTAAAGAACCTGAAGTAGTTGAAGAACCTCCAAAAGAAGTTAAAAAGAAGATAGTTAAGAAAAAATAAGCGTTAATTATATTTATATAAGGATGTATAATATTATTAATATTAATATTATTGTTCCACTTAAAGATGGTTAAAAAGTTAATACTTGAAATTGAAAGTAATAGTTCAGAAGAGGAAACACAATCTGTCGAAAAATTATTAAATATAAACAAGATACTATATGATATAGTAACAAATCATAAAAATAAAATTACATATTATCATAATAATAAATCATGGGATAAGTTTAAAAAGTTAAGCAATGAATATGAATTAATATTTACAACACCTAATACAGGTTCAAATATTAGTGAATATTGTCCGGTAAGTAGATCTTTTTTTAAATTATGGGAGATACTACATGATTTTAATGATATGTTATTTCCAGATTCTTCTGCACCATTAAAATGTTTATTCCTTGCTGAAGGACCAGGTGGTTTTGCAGAAGCTTTTATTAAATATAGAAATTCAAATACATCTGATAAATATTATGGTATTACGTTGAAATCAAATCATGATAAAAATATTCCAGAATGGAAAATTACAAAAGATATTTTGAAAAATATTATTATAACATATGGTGCAGATAATACAGGGAATTTATATAATTATTGTAACATAGAATGGTTGCATAATAATCTTGAACCAATCGATTTTATTACTGCTGATGGTGGTTTTGATTTTAGTAATGATTTTAATGGACAAGAAGAATTGTCTTTTAAATTAATACTATGTGAAATACTATCAGCATTGTATGTTCAAAGACACGGAGGAACTTTTATATTGAAAGTATTTGATATGTTTACAAATAATACATTAAAGATAATTCATATTATAAAAATGTTTTATGATAAAATTTTTATAATTAAACCATTAACGAGTCGACCAGCTAACTCTGAAAAATATTTATTATGTACTGGTTTCAAAGGTAAAGAAGTAAATTTAAGAATTGTAAATTTACTAACTAACCTTGTAAAAAATTATAATGAACAAACACTGAGACAAACTATGTCTCAAATTAACTTTGAATCTCATATATTACAAAATTTAATATCATTTAATTTACATTACAGTATTCGTCAAGTCTTTTATATACAAAGAACTATTAATTATATTAATCAATTTTCATCAAAATTATCAAACCAAGATTCATCAGAAATGAACTCAATCATGAATGATCATATCAGGAAATCACAAAAATGGTGTTATAAATATAATATAGCTATTCAGAATAATCAAAATATATAAGAATTTATTTTTATTAGTGTGTAATAATGACATATTACGTCATTACAACAAATTTTCATGGAGAAAGTTCAGAATTAATATCTTTCAAAACTGAATCAGAATTGAAAGAATTTCTAGTTTCCGAAATAGAAAAACTATTGTATTCTAATATTATTTATGATTCTAGAATTCATAATTCAGACAATTCAATATATACAAATAAGACTATATCTGAACTACTAGACATAATTAAGGAATTATGTCTAAATAAAAAGAAAAATTTTGATATATTTGCTAGATTTATATACACTGTATTCAAAGGAGAATTATTATATTGTTTATGATTTTTTCTCAGCAGTTTCTAATGTAGGTTCTACATACTTTTCATATAACATTTTTCCAACTTCTGCAGATGCATCATATTGCGATACATTCTGACGTTCCATCTTTACAAGTGCATTCATCATAAATTCTAGATTCTGCATATCTAATGATCCTTCGCAAGATTTTTTAAATAATACAGGATATTTATTTTTAAAATTAGGATATTTTGTTCCAAAATATTCTTCTTTATTTTGGATGTCTGATTGTGTTATTTTTTGGATAATATTCATAATCATATGTCTTTGTGTACTTTGCATATCTCTATCTATTTACAATAGTTAAAATTACTATATTTTTCCGCATTATTTCTTAGTATATTTTACTTCTTAGTGTATTTTTTATAACAACAATCTTCACCTTGTTTATTCTTTTTAATAACAAATCCATCCTTGCAAATTCCATCTACAGGAATTCTATTTTTTGGACATTTAGGTTTGTCTTGATTTTCTTTTTTAACAGTTTTACTTTTCGATACTTTATAACAACATTCAAAACCTTGTTTATTCTTTTTCTTAAAAGTATTCTCTGGACATATACCATCTTCATTTGGTCTACGTTTTTTGGGACATGTGTTTTTTGTTTTATTTTTCTTTGCTTTCATATTTATAGCAACATCATCATGTCTATCTAACTCAATATCTGATTTAGAACTATCAGGTGTTTTTAATTTAGAATTTGAATACATATTTCTAAACAAATAATGATCTATTGCAACCTTTTTAAGAGCATTTTCTGCAGCTTTAACCAGTTTAGTTTTCCTAGGAATAATATCATCATATATGATTTCATCACAAGTTTTTTCTACAAGACCACGAGGACGTGGTTTTGATTTATAAATATCAACAACCACTTCTCTTTTCAATGGTTTATGACTGTCTGTTATATCTACATGTGAACAATAACGGATAGCTCTACCTTCAACTTGTGTTTTAGCAGATTGATTCCATACAGGATCTAATAAATGTATATGTTGAATATGTTTAAAAGAGACTCCTTCTTTAATTGATGGACTACCTAATATAATTTTGATTTTATCTCCAAAAATATTATCCTTTGAATTTACTATTCCCTTTATTGTTTGTTTGTCCTTATCTTTTACACTACCATCCCATAATGCATATACTTTACTTTCTTTCCATTTCTTAGAATCATTTATAACTTCAAATAAATTCATCCAACCTTCTCTTTTTAACGCTGCTTCTACTATCTTTAATCCAGATTTAACAAAATTACTATATACAATATGTTTACCAGGTTCTTTATTTATAACTTCTATCATTTTTACAATTTTAGGGCAATATTCATTCATATTTCCAAGAATAACATCAACATTTAATATTTTAGAATTTGGCATACATGCTAATGATATTTGACGTTGTTTAGACATGAATTGTTCTAGTAAATCATCTTCGCTATCTTTATCTTCAGTCAATACTTTGTATGTATTTTCATCTTGTGTTTTACTAAATTGTATATTATGATATTCATATTTAACAGAGGGATAAGCATTTATACTTGTACCTGGAAAGTAACTTACTTTACCTCGTAGATTATCAATTACATCACTTAGTTTAGAATTCTTCTTTATTTCTGCTGAAGGATTCATAGCTTTCACTAATTCTTGAAATTGTGTTATATTATCAAAAATAGGTGTTGCTGTTAAGAAAATCATCTTGCAAGATGGATCAGCATACATTGTTAATAATCTAAATAATATTGTGTTCATACCTTTGATTCTTTTTGTAACTTTACCGGATTCAAAAATATCTTTAGATTTTTTAACATCATATTTATCAGATAATAAATTATGAACTTCATCTACAATTATCATTGAATTCTTTGTAAATCTTCTAATCCAATCTTTGAGATTTTTAGGTTTAAGCTTAAGTTTTTCAAAAATTATTGTCTTTAACTCTTCTTCAGTCTTTGTTTCGTCAAGTGTATCAAAATTTAAATCCGCAATATTCTTGGAATTTAAAGCATTATTTTTGAATTTTTCAAATGACATTATATCATATTTGCGCGATATAGCAGTAGTAAATCTGGTTTTAATTTTATTTTTTTCAGCAAGTTTTGTAGAAGAATCTGTAAATTTTTTGAAATCATCTTGACTCAAATAAACTTCCATACCACATGGAGATATAAGTTCATCTATAAAATTAGTTTTTAACCGTGCAGGTAAAATTACTTTAATTTTATTATTTGGATTAGTTCTAAGATATTCTTCTGCCATTGTTATTGCCGTACATGTTTTACCACTACCGATTTCATGATATAATAACAAAGATTTCCAATCAGGATATTCTTGCATATATTCTTTTAAAAATAATTGTTGTGCTTGTAATGCAAATTCAGCTTCTCCAGATTTACAGATTTCATTCATAGGACGATTATCTTTATGCTGAACATATTTTTGAAATTTTTTAAAAATTTCATAGCGTTTCATTCTTTATTCTAAACTTATAAAGTATTTTTTTTAGTTATAAAAATTTTTTAAAAAAGATCATACCACCCCCTCCCCTTAATAAACTGGTACTTTCTACAAAACACCAGTATTTAATAAATATTAAATAAGTTATTATATAATTATATAGTCTTTACATAATTTTGTAGAAAGTACTAATAGGTAAATTCTACAAATATATTCTACAAATTATAACTGACTACTATGTTCTATTAATAAAGCTAATATTCTTCTTCTCAGTGTGAAATAATGTTTATTATTTTTATCCATTATGCTTAATAAAAAAGATTGAATACGAGTATCTAATTCGTTTATATCTTTATCAGCTAAACCATATTCCGGATTATAATAATAACCATTTAATATATGGTAACCTTTATGAATCATTGTTTCCATAGCTTCGTTTGCATCTTTAACAATCCATTTTGAATTATTAGAAATTTCAACAAGATTATTTTTTATACTTTTAAGTCTAATATTTTTATTTTCAGGAGCTTCTTCAGAAAAATGTATTTTTTCAATCAATGATTTTACACCAGATATATTATTCATAATACATTGTTTAATAAAATCATCATGAATATGATCGTAGGATTCATTACCAAAATTGTTTAATGTAATATTAAGATTATGATTATGTATTGTAGTTTGTTGTATAGTTGTTACATTATTTTGTTGTAATTTAGACATTTGTTCTTGTAAAATTGATATTGTATCTTTTAATTTATTAATTTCATTTTTACATATTTTTTGGTGTTTATTTTTATTTGATTGATCTGTGAATTGTCTATCACAATATTCACATTTATATTTTTTATCAATATTATCATCATTCAATTCTTTTAAAAGATCATCAATTGATATATCTTCTAGTAATATTTTACATGGGATTTTTCTTGTTAAATGTCGTTTCAATAAATATTTATATTCACATACATATCCACATCTTTTACATTTACATACCATTTTATATATAAAATATCTATGTTTTATATAATTTTGTAGATTTTAGTATCGATTGGTATTTTCTACAATAATACGATAATTTTTAGTTATAAAAATTGAAATTTAATATATCATGAATTAAATTGTAGTCATGACTCACCCACAAACCAAATTAAATGTTATTGATTTATTTTGTGGATGTGGTGGTATGAGTAAAGGATTAACAGATGCTGGATTAAATATAATTGCAGGTGTAGATATATGGGATAAAGCAATTGATAGTTATAAAAAGAATTTTGATCATCAAGCAATATGTCCAGATTTAACACAATTACCTCCAGAAAAATTTAATACTTTATATAATAAAAAAAATGAATCCATTTGAATCCATTATTATTAAATTTTTTATTAATATGTTGTTCTAATTTATTCCGACACCATATAGCTATTACTATATTGTTTTGTATAAAAGTGGGATATGCGCATCTTTATTTTTTATGAAAAAAAAATATATTTTAAATATCATAATAAAGTATATATTTAATATGGCACAAAAAAAAGAATCATGGAGTCCAATACCTCCTCCAGCATTAAATGGTGGTTTATATACAGGTGAAACATTTTTAAAGGGTGCACCTTGGGGTAATGTACCAGTCAGACCAACTTCGGCATTCATGAATAACATGACACTAAGAAGTGCTAATCCCCCAATTAAAGCATTGTTCCAAATGCAAGCAGGTTATAGGCCTGGAAATAATTCGGATGATTCTATGCCAGGTGTATTAGCTTTTACTGGAGATAAAGATTTTGGTCCTTTCAATTTTCCATGTCTTCCTTGCTTAAAGGGAGTTGAACCCGAAGAACCCGTATGTAAAATAATTCCAATTGTATAAGTTTCCTAAATAATTAACGACGATTATAATCATCAGACAGCCTTACAATATCTTCGACTTCTGGTGTTGAAACTTCTATTAATGTTACATCATCTCTATTAGCTTCCATTCTATGAATCATTTTTGGTTTAATATTAACCGATTCACCAGAGGTTAATGTTAAAACAGTCTCATCTAATATAAGAGTTAACGTGCCAGATAATACACGAATACTTTCCTCTTTAATATTATGATATTGTAATGACAATCTATGTCCCGCTTTAATATAAAGTAATTTACCAACATATTTATCAGTTTGTGCCCACCATTCTTCATATCCCCATGGTTTATCAACTATTTTCATTATATTATTTTTATTGAAAATAATAATTAAAAATTAAACCATATATTTTCATATGGATAATGTTGGATATAGATAGTTGACGATATAGATAGAATAAAAAACTTATTTATAAAAATTTGATATTATTAAAATATATAATATATATCTATGAATATTAAATACAATGGCGACTAACCTTGTGATTGTAGAGTCGAAGGGAAAAGTAGCTAGTATAACCAAATATTTAAATTCAAGTAAGGAACTAAAACCTCTTGGTAAATTTATTGTTATGGCAAGTTTTGGACATATTTATGAATTAAAAAAACCAGGGTTAGGTGTAGATATTGATAATGATTTTAAACCAGAATATCAACTAATTTCAGAAAAAAAGAAAATTGTTGATGAATTAATAAAAAAATCAAAGACTGTAGATAATGTGTATTTAGCATCAGATAGAGATGATGAAGGTTGTCAGATAGCAAATTCAATAAAAGACGCTTTAAAATTAAAAAAATATAAAAGGATTGTTTTTACTGAAATTACCCAAAAAGCCCTTGAAAATGCCGTTAAAAATCCTGGACTAATTGATGAAAAACAATTAGCTGCCCAAGAAACTCGTAGAATTTTAGATCGTCTTGTAGGTTTTAAATTATCTCCTTTATTATGGAAAAAATTTACGACAGGAAAACAATCTACATTATCAGCTGGTAGAGTACAATCTGCTGCATTACATATGATTATTAATAAAGAGGATGAAATAAATAATTTTAAATTGAATTCTTATTGGAATATTAGTGGTAATTTTAAACTCACTGTTGCAAAAGATAAGAGAGAATTAGAAGATGTTAAACTTTACAAAGGCGAAACAATACATAAATTTCTAAAAAGTGACGATGTTATTAATTTCTTTAAAAAGAATCAAAATAAATTTGTAATTAGTGATGTTAAAAGTAAAATATCTAAACAAAATGCTGATATGCCATATATTACCTCATCTCTGCAACAAGATGCTTATTCGAAACATGGATTTGCTTTAAAAAGAACTATGGCTCTTGCACAAAGTTTATATGAAAGTGGTTTAATTACTTATATGCGTACTGATTCTTATAATATGTCTGAAGATTTCAAAGAATTAGCAGGAAAATATATTATACAAACTTATGGAGAAAATTATTATGAAGAAGGAGGTAGTAAAAAGAAAAAGACATCTGTAAAAGGTGCACAATCTGCGCACGAATGTATAAGAGTAACTGATCCATCAGTTGTAAACATTGGTGATAAATTCGAAAAAGATGCTGCTAAATTATACGAAATGATATGGTGTAGATCTATAGGATATTTAATGAAACCTTGTATTTATGATGAACTCGAAATTCGTATTATGGATAAAAGTTTTGTAAAAGATCTCGCGGATATGTCTTTTATAACAACTTACAAAAAAGTTAAATTTAATGGTTTTCAGATTGTATATGGAGTTAAAAATGATAATTATAATTTTGGAGATTATATTGAATCTCTTAAAAATGGTAATTACACTTTATCAGCTGATTCTTTATATTCTAAAAATATTTGGAGTGCACCTCCACAAAGATACAATGAATCATCTATTGTAAAAGCATTAGAAAATGAAGGAATTGGGAGACCTAGTACTTATGCAACAATTATGACTAAATTATTTGAAAGAAAGTACATTATCAAAGGTAATATAGAGGGTATAAAAAAAGATGTTGAACATTATAAATTTACACCACAATCTGGTAAAATAACAAAAGAAAAAGATACAACAATGGTAGGTGCTGAAAAAACCAAACTAATACCAACTGATATCGGTATTCAAATTGATAAATATCTAGAAACTAATTTTGATTATATAGTTGATAAAAAATTTACTGCACATATGGAAGAAGATCTAGATAGAATTGCTGAAGGTGAAAAAAAGAAGCTTGATGTCTTACGTGTATTTTGGTCTCGATTTCATGAAGATTTAGATAAACAAGAAGGTATTAAAGAGAAAAAAGTAGCTCTTAAAACTGAAAGTAATGAAATCGATGTAGACGGTCAAAAATATATAGTTAGAATTGCAAAATTCGGTCCAGTAATTCAATATATTAAACCTGGAGCATTATCAAAAGTTAATGCCAAAGGGAAAGAAGAACCTACATATACTTATATACCATTAAAAGGATATTTACAATTAATTAAAAAAGGTTATACAGAAATAGGTGAAGAAGATATAAGATTTCTAACTTCTCTTCCCAAAGAGTTAATGAAAATTAATGGTAATTCTGTAAACTTAAATATGGGTCCTTTTGGTTTGTATCTTAAATACAATGGTAAAAATATCCCTATTACTAAAAAGTTCACTTATAAAATAATAAAAGGGGAAGAATATGATAATAAAGAGATTTTAGATATGATTGAATATAATGCGAATAAACCTCCGGTGAATAAACCGCCAACAACTAAAGTTCCAAAAGAAGATTCAGTTACTCGTACTACAGAAAAGAAAAAGATAATTAAGAAATTAAAATAAAGAAACTAATAGTATTTTTATATATAAACTATGGAAACATTGCCACCAATTTATTGTATATTGATGACTGGTAAAAATGAAGAAAGATATAAATTTGTTGATATTGCTCTAGAAAACTTCTTACAACAAACATACAAAAATAAATTCATGATAATAGTCAATCATGGAACTAGAATGTTAAATTTACCATATGAAAATATATACGAAGTAATGTTTAATAAACAATACCTTACATTAGGTGATATGCGAAATTATGCTATAGATTTAATACCTTTAAATTCCTTATGGACTATTTGGGATGATGATGATTGGAGACATAGTAAATATCTAGATATTTTATATAAAAAATTAATTGAAAATAATTCAGATGTTGTTTTCATTAAAAATAGATTGGATTTTAATATGAATAATGGATTTGTATATAGATGTAAGTTTGATCATGGTATGCCATTTTTTTTAGCCAAAAAAACAGAAGTCGTAAGATATCTTCCCAAAGATTCATTAGAAGATATAAGATTACATAATGATTTTGAACTTAATAATAAAAAAATAACACTAATTGATAATGATCCACGATTATATATAAGAACTTTACATATAACAAATACTTCACTGTATGTAGATAATTCAAAGAGTGAAATAGTTCATTACAGTAATGAAAGTAAATACCATGAGTATGATGCTATTGAAAGAGAAAAAGAATATTCTACAAAAGTTATCGATAAATATTTTTCATTTCTAAAAACTAAATAGAATTACTAAATTTTCTTGCATGTTTTTTATTATAAAGATCTAGTAATAGATCTATTCTTCTGATATCATTTTCATACTTTTGAATTAAAAAGTCGGTTTGTTTTTTAAATTGTTCATCTGATTTGCGTTGTTCTAGAATCATTTTTGTTAAAGCATCATCAATATTATCTAAAATATCAAGAAATTTTTTATTCATTTCATTCATATAAAACTCGATATAATCTTATATATTTTCTCTAATTCTATAAAAAGAATGTGTGAACTACCAAGATCTGATCACTTACTATGTACAAATAGTGCATATCTCCATTACAAAGATAAGAAAATGAATGATGGTTTATTTGTACAACAAATGTCAAGACCTCGTGATATGTGTCTTAGGAATATAGATAATGAAAATTTATTATTTTTAACACAATCAAGTAGAAATTATACTTGCTCTCCATTTATTGATTCTCGTGGTGGAAATGTAGGTTGTGAACCGGATGTTCCATGTCCAAAAGTATACACGAAATATAATATGAATGAATTTTTATTAGTTCCATGTCCTAAGAATACATATAAAAATTATCTTGTATTTAATGATAAACAAGCATGTTCAAAAAGACATCAGCTTCTTAATAATTGGACAAAGCGTCGTGATATAACAAATGAAGAAGATGTTTATATTGGTCAAGGTAATAGATAAAAAAAAAGTTTATAATAAAAATTTATAACAATGTTACTTTCTTCTTTTTATTTAAAACTGTTGGTGAAATTTCAGTAGGAACAGTTTGACTAATAGTACCATATTTAAGTCTACCTTCATCATGCATTTTTTTATGACGTTTGCAAAAATCTCCACATTCATTTGCTCGTCTTCTTGGACATTGACATACTTCTAAATCTTTTGGACGATATACTCTAGCACAACATCTTTCTTCACTAGGTGCTTCTTTATGTTTTTTTACAATTTTGATCTTTTCATTTTTATCGAGTTCTAGTGAAATATTTAAATCATTTTTAAGTTTATTTTTAGCATCTTCAATATCAACTTTGAATAATGCACAAAAATGAACAAGTAAATTAGTATTAATTTTATTTATTTCATTTTGAAATAACTTCAAGATAAAATCAGGAATCATTGGTGTTGTCATGTCTTATTGACTAGATCTGCAATTTGAGATTTTAGTTTATTTAATTCTTTTCCCAAATCAGCAGTTCCTTTTAATTTTCTCTTAGCTTCAAGTTTCTCTTTTAGTCTATTTCGAACTTCTTCTTTCTTTTGTTGTTGAAGAACTTGTGGCGGTACTTTTTGTTTAGGTTCTTTGCTTTCAGGTGTAGATGATTCAGTAGATGAAACGAATGTAGGTTCAGCAGTATTTTCAATTGCTGGTGTTAATTCAACAGGAGATGCAGATTCAATAGCTAATTTACTTATGTCAATTTCAGGTTTATTTTCTATCAAATTTTCTTTTGTAGTATCTTTTGTATCATCTTCTGCATCTATTTTTCCAATAAGTGAATTTATTTCATCTATCGTAATATTATCTTTTGATTCTACTTGTTTGTCTGGATCTTCGCCCATAACAATTTTAATATATCTATAAAGCTTATTAACTAAATCTTCCCATTTATAATTCTTTAATATTCTCTTTCTTGCATTTACAACATGTTTTTGACGTAATGTATCATCTGCATAATATGCTTCAATTGCTTCTGCAAAATCTGCAGAATCACAAATTTCTGCACACCCAGGACATCCATCAATAGTCATATCAGTGTATACTTTAACTTTGGGATGTACTAGAATAGCACTTTCACTATCAAAGAAATCTCTGAATCCACCAACATATGGAACAATTTGTGGAGTTCCGATAGCAGCTGCTTGGAAATTGCATAATCCCCATCCTTCTCCCATTGCAGTATTAATTCCAATATCTGCGGCGTTATATAGAGTATTCATATCTTCATCAGATAATCCTTGTGGATTATCTATGAATATTAAGTGTTTCATTCCTTCTTCTAGTGTTAGTCCACGTAATCTTAGTTCTCTTTCATAAATTTCAATTAAATTCCATGCACCTTGTGGTGCAGTTGCGATCAAAAGTTTAATAGGATCTGTTAAGTGTCTTGATACAACTTCTGCAAATGCCATCATCATTAAATCAAGACGTTTACGAGGTTGATTTCTATTAGCATTAATAATGATAAAATCATCTTGTTTAAGATTAAAATACATTCTTGCTAGTTTTTTAGGTACTGGGTAAGTCATGTGTGGGTTAAAACCGTGTTCTAATACACCAGTTGGGCGTGTTAAACCTTGTTCTTTGATACAATCTTCCCAGTATTTACTGAAACAAATAACAAAATCCGCATCATCATTTAATCTTTTAATAAATTCTTTTTTTTGACATAGATACACTTGGTCTACATAAACAACGATTTTAAATTTTCTATTCTCTACTTTTTTAAGTTTATCGATAATGTTACTAACAACAACCATATCATTATAAATAATACATACATCTGGCTTATTCATGGTTACAAATTCAGTGACTTCTTCGAAACCGAAACCCATAGCACGTACTTTTTCATTTGCGAATGCATCATACACTTGTACATTTGATGGGATTTCTCGTTCTTTGTCGTGATTTGGAATTCTTTGAAAGTTTTGGAATCCCCACCACGTTAATTCAATGTCTTTTTTTGTAGCAAGATGTTTAGCTATATGAGTACATACAAGTGAATACCCATTGCTTGATCCAAAGTGAGTACCAAATAAAAGAACACGTGTCATTTGTATATTACTCATAATAGGTGTAAAAAAAATCAGTTTTATAACGCATTTGTTAATATTTTACAATTATGAATCATGTAATACTTTTCTTATTTAATTGTAAAAATAGGTAAACAACATGGAGGTAAAACTACAAGTAACGATATTATTAAATTGATTAATAATGAAAAAAACCCAGATTTATATGAATTTATGTTGGAGAATTTAAAAACCGAAATAAAAGAGTTCAATGGTGTTATAGATAAGAATGATCCAGATGAATTAAAAGATGTATGGCATTATTATAATATTAATCCTATTTTAAGATATGCTTTTGGATATACTTTTTTTATTAAAACATATCTAGAAACTTTTGGTGAAAATTGTACAAGTGATAATTTAACTGCATTTATATTTGCTTTTTGGAATATTACTACAAATTATAAAATTAATGCTGATAAAACTATTCGTGATAAGAACAACCCTTCACTTTTACCGACAGATAAAAAAATTCGAGAACTTTCCAAAATAGCTACACAAAAATTATTAGAAAATATAAATAATAGTTTAATTTTAATGATGTTTAATGGTATTTTTATTAATACTCAAAATGGATGGAAAATGATAACACTTTTCTATGGACCAAAACTAATACCTACAAGTTATGATTATCAAGAATAAGCTATATCTTTAACTTTCACTAATTTTATAAATAATATTAGACCGTTTTTTATATATTACAAAAAAATTTTAAATAAATACAATCCAAAAATATATAATATTGAAACCATTCTATTAAATGAAAGTAAAGAATATAAACCAAAAAAATAATTTATTTAAATAATGGGTGTGTTAAAGCTTCAGAACTAGTAATACGTTGTTTGTGATCTGGATTCAAACATAATTTGACAAGATCCTGATATTCTTTTGATGTATTTGTATTAATCCACTTGAAACTACCTTCCATAATATGATGTTTAAAATTTGCATCCCAAGTAAATGGATATTCTCCATTATGTGCCAACATATATCCAATAACACCAATCGCCCATATATCCACATTTTTACCATAACCATCAAACCAAAATAATTCTGGAGCTATAAAAATAGGTGTACCTTTTTTTATAAAAAGGCCTGAAAAATTAAATTCTGTAGTTTGAGAACAACCAAAATCACATAATTTCCATTCATTATTATTTGCTAAAAGAATATTTGCAGGTTTAATATCACAATGTGCAATATTTTCTTCATGACAACTATTAATACCTTTTAGTATATTTTTAAGTGTGTAATTAATTCTATTATAATCACCATAAAGGTGTGTAAGATTATCATGAAGTGATCCTTTATGACAATATTCAGATATAAACCAAGCTTCTTCAGTACCATGTATATAATCGATTAATGGTACAACATTGGGTTTTCCTGTAACTTTACTCCAGTGTGTAGATTCTCTTTGAATCATTGTTACATTTTCGAAATGATTCATATCATGACGACATAATGGTAACTTCTTAATAGCAACAACTTTATTATGTTTATTAACTGCTTTGTACACACCACCATATCTTCCACAGTTAATTGGCTCTAATAGTTTATATTGATCCATTAAGAAAAAATATTTTAATTAAACATTCAAATTTATTTAATCAACTCGATATTTTAAAATTAACTAGAAAGTCGTAGTTTCTTTTTCATTAGATTATCTAATTCGTCAATAGGATTTTGACGCTTATAAAATCTCATCATAATAAATTCATTTTTATATTTTTTTATTTTACGTCGGCGACGTCTACCAATATCAATATTCATAAAACCTAGATGATAGAATAATTCATTTCTAGATTTAAATATGGTATGACAATACATACATTTTTTTCTAGGTAATGGTCTTTCAAAATCAATATCATTATCATGTAAATCAATGTTAAACATATCACTAGATGTATCTACATCTTCAAGATCATATGAATAATATCTATGTGTATACTTGTTATATTTTAAAACATGCATATTATTTTTTAAGTAATGAAACTGACATATTTTTTTCAATTTTTCCCACAAGAATATGTGGTGTTGTACATGTATATAATTGCATTGTTTTTTCATCGTATAAAAACTCCCCATGTTCTGTTATAATGAAACGAACGTTTACTTTTTTCTTAGTAGAAGCAGCCATAGTTAATAGCTATGAATCTTATCGATTAATCAAATTTTCTATATTTAATTGTTATTATTTTAAATAATGAGTTAAAAAGATATAAAGACTTATCTTTAAATATTACAAGGATACATTGTCATTAAATATGATGCAACTTGGCATTAAACCAAATCACTTACATACAGTAAACAAAATTGCTTACAGAGCAAAAAAATTTTCGAGTATTTTTACGTCATATATAGAATTAGAATATTTACGTGTAATAAAAAAAAAAGATAAATCTTCTATAGGTGAATGGACTAGAGAAAGATTAACTAAAATGGGACCTACATTTGTAAAAATTGGTCAGTTTATGTCAACACGTACTGATGTATTTGGTGAAGAAATCACAGATCAATTAAAGAAATTGCAAGATAATGTTTTACCTTTGAAATACGAAGAACTTGAAGATTTTATAGGTGTATTAAAGAATAATTTTACATATATTGATCCAAATCCAATAGCATCGGCATCTATTGGTCAGGTACATGAAGGAAGATTAAAACAAAATAATGAGAGAGTAGTTTTGAAAGTTAAAAGACCGGGAATAGAAGAGCAAATAATAGATGATTTTGAAACATTATTATTTGGTATAGGTATTTTAAAAAATTTATCAAATGATAGGAAGATTAATGAATTTGAATTATTGTTCAATGAATATTTTAAATTGTTAAAAGAAGAAATAGATTTTGATAGAGAGGCCCAAAATATGACTAGATTCCAAAAAATGTTTGAGAAGAAAAAATGGGTTAAAATTCCAAAAGTATATAAAGAACTTAGTAATAATGACATAATTACAATGGAATTTGTAGGTGCAAATAAAATTGATGATTTTCAAAAAATAGATGCTCTAGGGTTTGACAGAGAGAAAATGGCAAAAAAACTAGTAGAATTATTTATTAGTCAAGTAATTGATTATGGATTTGTACATATTGATCCACATCCCGGAAATGTAGGCATTTCAGACAATGGTAAAATTGTATTCTATGATTTCGGTATGATATTAGATTTAGATATGCAATTGAAAGATAAATTCAAGAAATTTTTACTAGCGATTTATGATAAAGATGTCGATGCAATTTGTAATATAGTAATTGACATGGACTTAGTTGTTGTAGAACCTAAAAATATTCCTTATTTTAAAATTTTTCTAGTATCATTTTTATCATATATCGAAACTGCAAATTTGGAAGAATTTAAATTAAATTATATTGATAAACTCAATACCTATTCAACACCATTTTTAATATCTTCTAAATTTATTCTTTTACTAAGGGGTATATCAATTTTAGAAGGTGTTTGCAAACGATTAGATCCTAATTTTAATTTTAAAAAAATAATTGATCCTTATATTGATGAATTTTTAATTGATGTTAATTATTTTGAATCTAAAGCAATTACTGATATTAATTTAATTACTAAAGTTCCTGATAAGGTTCAAATGAATCAAATACAACTCGAGGTATTAGAAAATTCAATTCGCGATGTAGAGAAAAAAATATCACAAGAACAATCTAATAATTATAGTACATTATTAGCAGGTTTTTTAATTATGATTATGCATAATGAGTTTGATCAAGGCTTATTAACCGCTTTATTTCTTGGATTAAGTTATGTATTTATATTAAATAATGGCAAAATATACAGGAAATGATCCTGATATTAAATATTTGGATAAATATGATCGTGTAAATTACAATTTTGATTTGTTGAAGTTTGATGTTGACAAGACGCAAGAAATGGCAGAAGGTGCAAAAAGTATTAAAATTTTAACAGATCCAAAACAATTAGGTAGTATGTTTAAAAGTCCAGCTAAATTTGCTGTTGCAATTTATGTTTTCGCTTTCTTTTTTACTGCTATAATGTTATTTATATTCATCGTTGTTATGCTTATATTATATATTTGGGATACTTCTGAAAATAAAATGCGACTTGATATACTCAAACCAATTTTCATATATTTTTTGGCAGCTTTAATAGTTTTGGTTATATTGTATATATTTATTAATAAAATTAGTTCTGAAACTACTGTTACAGGTTTTATGGCTAAATAATGTATATTATTTTGTATATTATCATTTGTATAATTAAATTAATGAGGTAGTCTTATCTAGCGGCCAATGGTTCAAGTCTAGAGTAATATAATGCAATTTTACTTTTTTCGCTAACCTATATGGTCATCATTATAGGTAATAATCAAAAACTTTCTTTTGTAAATTTAATATAATGGCATCAAATTCTATTGGTATAATAACAAGAGATGGTGGTTTTTTAGAAGCTTGTCAAAGTGACCAATATGCCTTTACAGATACAAAATTATTTGATATTGTACTTCATACTGATTTACCAGAACAACATATTGTTTTTGGAACACTTCATGATAATATGTCAGCAATGCGTATTTCTAGTAATATCGTACATTTTAATCAGAATTTATATCTGAGCAATGTCTTGGGTATCGGTACTAGTAATTTTCTACATTATAATACTCTTCATAGAGTTACTATAATGGGTCCTAGTAATGATCAACTAGGACCACATACTGCAATTTTTACAAGTGATGACAGTAACCATCCACTATTTCAACATCTTAATATGTCTCATGATCATATGTCTATGAACTTTGATTCTTATTATACAGATTGTAATTGGTATAGTTCAGATTCGAATGCTAATTTTCAATTTATGAAAAAAGATGGTAAACTTGTTATTATTAGTTCGTGTAATTTATTACAAGGAGCTATAATTACAGATAGAAGAGCTGCGTTTACTATTAATAGTAATAGTTTTATAGGTATCGGTGATTCTAATCCTACACATAGATTAACTGTAAATGCAGAAGATTCATCATTATTAGGTCCTCACATGGCATTTTATACAGATATTGATAGTAATCATCCTATATATCAACAAAGAAATTGGTCACATGATGATATTACTCAAACATATGATGCATATTTTGATTCTAATTTTAATTGGGTAAGTTCAGATTCAAATGGTAATTTTCAAATAGCAAAAAAACAAGGAGATTTTTTAATTAAAAGTTCATGTAATGCAAACCCTGGAGATATAATAACAAATTGGAGAACTGCACTTATGATTAATAGTAATAGTTTTATAGGTATTGGTGATTCTAACCCAACAGCAAGAGTAACATTAAGAGCTGAAGATTCTAATATTCTAGGTCCACATATTTCTATATATACAGATGCAGATAGTAATTACCCAATTTTTCAACAACGAAACTGGACACACGATGATATTACACAATCTTTTGATTTATATTGGGATTCTAATAATAATTGGGTAGCTACTTCTTGCAATGTATATCAAATTGTTAAAAGAGAAGGAAAGTTTATGATTACTAGTACATGTAATGTACTTCCAGGTGATATTGTAAATAGTAATTTTCGTGTTGCTTTAACTGTAGATAGTAATAGTTTTGTTGGTATTGGTACTTCAAATACAACTCATAGACTCACTATTACAGCTGAAGAATCTAATATTCTAGGTCCTCATATTGCAATTTATACAGATTCAGATAGTAATTATCCTTTATTTCAACAACGAAATTGGACACACAATGATATTACTCAATCATTTGATGCATTTTGGAATGGAACTAATTGGATAAGTTCAGATTCAAATGCAAATTACCAAGTCATAAAACGAAATGGCAAATACATGATCACAAGTGCTTGTAATGTTGGCCCTGGAGACATACTTGATGATAAATGGAGAATTGGATTAACTGTAGATAGTAATAGTTTCGTTGGCATAGGTACTTCAAATACCACCCATAGATTTACTATTACTGCTGAAGATTCTAATATTCTAGGTCCTCATATTGCAGTTTATACAGATGTAGACAGTAACTATCCTTTATATCAACAACGAAACTGGACCCATGATGATATTACACAATCATATGATGCTTTTTGGGATGGTTCTAACTGGATCAGTTCGGCATCCAATGCTAATTACCAAGTCATGAAACGCCAAGGAAAATTCATGATCACAAGTGCGTGTAATACTGAATTAGGATCTAATTTGGATGATCAATGGCGTGTTGCTCTTACTGTCGATAGTAATAGTTTCGTTGGTATTGGTACTTCAAATACCACTCATAGACTAACTATTACTGCTGAAGAATCAAATATCCTAGGTCCTCATATCGCAGTTTATACAGATGCAGACAGTAACTATCCTTTATATCAACAACGAAATTGGACTCATGATGATATTACACAATCTTATGATCTATATTGGGATGGTAGTAATTGGATTAGTTCTTCAACGTCAAATGCATATCAAATTGTTAAAAGAGAAGGAAAGTTTATGATTACTAGTACATGTAATGTAAATCCGGGAGATATTGTAACAAGTAATCTAAGAGTTGCTCTCACAATAGATAGTAATAGTTTCGTTGGTATAGGTACTTCAAATACAACACATAGACTTACTATTACAGCTGAAGAATCAAATATTCTAGGACCTCATATTGCAGTTTATACAGATGCAGATAGTAATTATCCTTTATATCAACAACGCAATTGGTCCCATGATGATATTACACAATCATATGATACTTTCTGGGATGGTAGCAATTGGATAAGTTCTGCATCTAATGCTAATTATCAAGTCATGAAACGTCAAGGAAAATTCATGATTACTAGTGCATGTAATATTCCACTAGGATCTAATATTGATAGTGATTGGAGAGTTGCACTTTCTATCGATAGCAATAGTTTCGTTGGTATTGGTACTTCGAATACCACACATAGATTCACTATTACAGCTGAAGAATCTAATATTCTAGGCCCTCATATCGCAGTTTATACAGATGCAGATAGTAATTATCCTTTATATCAACAACGCAATTGGTCACATGATGATATTACACAATCATATGATGCTTTTTGGGATGGTAGTAATTGGATAAGTTCTGCATCCAATGGTAATTATCAAGTCATAAAACGCAATGGTAAATTTATTATTACCAGTGCTTGTAATATTGGACCAGGATCCAATTTGGATAATGAATGGAGAACTGCATTTATGATAGATAGTAATAGTTTTATAGGTGTAGGTACATCGAATACTAATTATAGATTTACTATTATTGCAGAGGATTCATCTATATACGGTCCTCATATGGCTTTCTATACAGATGTAGATAGTAATAATCCTATTTTATTTGTAAGAAATTGGTCAAATGATGATGTTGCTATTGCATTTGATTCATATTGGCACTCAAATCAATGGTTGAGTTCAACAGAAAAAGGAAATTTTAAGATTCATAAGAATGATTCGAGGTTAATAATAAGTAGTGCCTGCAATGTTATTGCAGGATCTAATTTAGATTCAAATTGGTACATTTCGTTAACGATAGATAGTAATAGTTTTGTTGGTATTGGTACTTCGAATACTACACATAGATTAACTGTTTTTGGTCCAAGTAATGATATTTTCGGTCCACACGTTGCATATTATACTTCAGAAGATTCTAATTATCCAGTATTTCAACAATTCAATAGCATGCATAATGATGTTTCTTTAAATTTTGATGCATTTTATGATGGAAGTAACTGGGTTAGTTCAGATTCAAATGGTAATTTTCAAATTGTAAAACGTGACGGTAAACTATTAATACAAACATCAACATTTCAATATCCTGGTTCTAATCTGGATGGGTGGAATGTTGCGATAACCGTGAATAGTAATAATTATGTTGGTATTGGTACGAGTAATCCAGCTGCTGATTTAGATGTCCAAGGTGTTGTAATATTCAGATCAAATGTAACTTATAGTGCAAATTTAGTACCAAATAGTAATGCAACTTATGATATTGGTACATCTAATCTAAGATGGAGAGATATATATTTGAGTGGATCAACAATTGATATGGATGGTTTAGAACTCAAACGTGATGCAGATTCAGGTGGGCTTGTTGTATTTGACAAAGATTATAATGAATTAACTAGAGTATGGGCTAAAGAAATTCTTGTAGGAGATCCTACAAATTTATTAAATAGTAATGTGTATTTAATATATGCTTCAAGTAATGGTCTTAAATTAGATAATGTAACATCAAATATCCCAAGACAAAACTTTGCACAACTAAATAATATGTATGTTACTGTAACAAATGTAGGTATAGGTAATAGTAATCCAGAAAAATCATTCCAAGTAGTTGGAGATGCAGAAATTAATCCAAATTTAGTAAGATTATCAAGTTGGGATTATTGTGTTATTAGAAATGATATTGATGATTTTATTGGATATGTAGATAATGGTAAAAGAATAGTTGATTGGTCTGGTTTAATATCAATTGGAACACCTGTTTATAATAGTACAGGAGGGTATTATGATGCTCCTTATATACAATGTTCTTATGAATCTAATTATTTCACATATTCTAATAGTTCAAGTTTTGCAATAGATACTAATGGTGGATTTGCAGCAATTGCTTTTGTAAGATTTAATAAACATAGTGTTAATAATGAATGTTTATTTGAATTTAGTAATAATGGTCATTATCTAACCTTTGGTAGGAATTCAAATACATCACAATTAAAATTTATTTGCGAAGATATGACAGAACCACTACTAACTCCAAGTAATACTATTAATCAAAATGAATGGGCATTATATGCTGTAAGATATGATTCAATTACAAAAGAACTTTCAATTTATAAAAATATCCAAATTCAATATGTTGAATTAGTACTATCTAATTTATCTATTGCATCTACAGTTCTATCATCTTCAATTACAGATAAAACATTTGATGGTACTACACATATGTTTGTTGGTAATGCAAATATTGATATTTCACATTTGTATATATTTGAACGTGGTATGGGAAATGATGAATTATTAGATATATCACGTAATATAATCTATAATGCAAATCCAGCATTTTTAATTAAACCCATTATACAACCTTATCCGTCTATGGAATTTTATAATGATCCAACAGGATGGATTGTAGATGGAACTCGCAATGGACAACAAGTATATAGAAAAACATATTCACATATGATGTATGCAAATGGTACATATAAATTATGGACAACTAGTGAAGGATCGTCAATTACAGAAAAAATATTTAATGCATTTACATCTAGTACTAATGTATGGAGATCATCTGATAGTAATTATGTTTCAACTCATGATGTATCACCTCCTGTTTCATTTTATTTAGAAATGCCACATAATATAACAATAGATGCATATACATTAAAAGCATCTAGTAATAGTACACAAACACCATCTAAATGGAATTTATGTGGATCTATTGATGGTAATAATTGGTTTATTATTGATAGCAAATCGGATGAAACAACATGGGATCCTGATGAAATGCGTGTTTATTATACAAACTCTATAACACCAGCTAAAATATTTAGATTTGATGTACTAAGAAATGATTCTTTTCCTATTGATTATATATCAGTTGCAGCATTCCAATTATATGGTTCAGAAATTCAATTACAATCTGATGGTCGTGGTTTAGGTATTGGAACATCTTATGTAAAAGAAAGTTTTACAGTTCAAGGAAATGCACAAATATCTGATTGTAATATTGTTGGAAGTATTATTACTAGACCTAATAAGAATATATTTACATATCCACCAGATGAATTAGCAAATAGTAATGTAACTCTTTTTGGAAAATCATACAGAAATGGAACTTATTTAGTATCAACAAGCTCTTCAAATACAAATTGTGACGGATTTAATGTATTTAATTCTTCATCAACTTCTTGGTCATCCGCATCTAATTTATATAATTCAAGTGGTATATATACTGGTTCTGAAACTACAAGTACAAATATAGGTAGTTTGCAAGGAGAATGGTTGCAAATCAAATTACCTGAAAATATATACATAAATTCATATACAATCACACCAAATTCAAATGATTCACAAATTAGTGCACCTTCAACATTTTATATTGTTGGATCATCAAATGGTACTTCATGGACATTATTAGATTCCCCAGTTAAATCATGGGGAACTTTTGCAACAACATCTAATTTTAATATTTCAACTTCGAATGATCAACCTTTTAATTATTATAGATTGATTACAAATAAAATCGGTTCAGGTGGGACATCTTCTTCAACTGTAACTATAAATTCTCTAAAACTTCATGGAAATAGTGACAAATTATCATCAACAGTTAAAGGTAGATCAATTACATATGGTGATAGTTATATTTCCGATCATGTAAATATCGGAACTAATTTATTAGATCAAACTTCCAAAGTATGGGATCTTAATATTTCAGAATTGAGATCAAAATATGATCTAGGGTCACGTATAGATTCTTGGGGTAAATTATCACAAAATATAATTAATTACCAGCCATTATATTTACACAATGCTGATAAATACTATATAAGTTTTTCAAATTCATCCTTGAATGGAGGTTTAGGAAACTTGAATATTTTTACAAATGGGGGTTTTACTATGATTATTGATATGAAATCAACAAGTAATATACAGAACGAATCATTTTATTCATTCGGTGAATGTATTAATTTTGCACGTTCAAATAATACCTCAAATCTAATATTCACTCTATATGATGGTGTAACTTCAAATAGTATAGTATCCGATAGTCTTGAACAAGATACATGGACAACATATAGTATTAGATTTGATACTATTAGTAAAAAATTAGAATTATTCAAAAATGATATTCATATCAATGCCACAACAATAACATTATCTAATAATTTAGAATATAATTATAGTACTGTTGGAAGTCTGTCTGCATCTTTTGATATAGGAGGATTATTTGTATGGGATAGATTACTACCAATGTCAGAAATGTTCCAGATAGTAAATATTTGTTCAACAAAACATCCTAAATTATATGTAGAAGATGCACATATTGGAACATTAAAAGGTACTCTTACTGTTAAAAATAATGTATTTACAAACTCTGTATTAAGATATCCTCCAATTGATATAAAATCATCTGCATATGATATCATAAATCAAACACATGGAAATGGAAATTATAATGTAAATGTAACAAGTTATTACCAAAGTAATGATATTTATAATGGTTATAATTCCTTGCAATCGAATAGTTCAACTGGATGGTATTCTGAAACTAATTATGATTTAACAACAGGAGCTTATACAGGATCTTCTAAAATTATTACAAATAATACTGTTTACTCTGGAGATTTTATACAAATAGATTTTCCTGATAATTTATTGATTCAATATTACACAATATTCCCTCAAACAGATTTTGCTACTACTTCTCCAAATACATGGTATTTATTTGGTTCTTTAGATTCAGTTAAATGGGATTTAATAGATACACAAACAAACTATACATTTTCAGCTCAAACTGAGATTACATTTGATATATCTACAAATCTAAAAGCTTATAATCATTATAGATTATTGATAAATACCATAGTCCAAAATGGTTTAGGAAAAGTTGGTATTAACAGGTTTTCATTATATGCAAAATCAACAGATTTATTTACATGTAAAGATGATAAAGTATTAGTTTATGACAAATTAGGTGTAGGTATAACTAATCCTGCATCATCATTACATGTAGCAGGTTTTTCAGTATTATCTGGACTTAAAATTATTCCAGGAAATGCATCCAATGTCATTGTACCAGTAAATCCAGGAGGTACAAGTGGTGGTAGTATGTTTAATGGATCTAATCTAGTTGGTTATAATACTGATCAATATGGTGTTATATTCTCAATACCAGGTGATACAGCTGCATATTCATTTAGATATCTCGTAGGATCTTCATCAAATGAAGTATTTAGATTGAATGGAATAGGTAATCTTGGTATCGGAACATCTACTCCAACTGAAAAAATATCATTAATTGGGGGTAATGTGAAATTAGGAAGTAATTTATATGTATTAAATAATTTATCTATAGGTAAATCGAATCCTCAAGCTGGTCTTGATGTAAATACAAATTCATTATTTAGTAGTAATATAACTGTTACAGATGCTGGTAATTTGATTATGGGTTCATTGGCGCCATCTAATGTAAAGTTTGCCATTGCAACAGATCCATTTATAACAGACGGACTGTCATGGTCAAATTGGGCAACATACATTAAACATAATGACGTGAGTATTTCATTGGCAATGGCTGCTGGTAAAGGTATAGAAATTGATACAGGATCTGGATTTTCAGTAACTGAACCACCATATTCATCTGAATACTATGATTATGCTGCTTTGCAAGTCAAGAATACAGAATTAGGAACAATTTTGTATGTTAAAAATGATGGAAATATTGGTATTGGAATGAGTAATGCTAGTGAGAAATTAGCAATTGTAGGATCATTGTCATTGAGTAATTATGGCAAGACAATATTTACAACTTCAAATAATTATCTAGGAATAAATGCATCTCCAACTGCCTCTTTATCTATTGCAAAAGATTTGTCATTTAGTAATTATGGCCTTGCCACATTAACGGCAAGTAATGGAAAAATAGGTATTAATAATAGTACTCCCAGTTATGCATTAGATATAAATGGTGATATTAATATAACTGGAACATTATATCAAGGAGGATATAATATTACATTATGGAATTTACTAGGTAGTAATGCATATTATACAGGTACAGGAAATGTAGGTATTGGTACTTCTAATCCATCCAATTTATTGCATGTTGCGGGAACTGCTACTACCCAAACTATTTTACCAGAATCGAATTCAACATATGATTTAGGTTCATCAAATCTTAAATTCAGAGATTTGTATTTGAGTGGTACATCTTTATATCTCGGAAATATGAAAATAACTTCAGATGTTTCTAGTAATATTCAATTTTCAGATAATTCTTCTAATCTGAAGACATTGATTGTAGATAGAATACAATTAGGTTCATCTAATGATCCAAATGATAGTAATATATTTATTATTACAAGAAGTAATGGTAATATAGCAATTTTAAATGCTACAACAGGTACATCCAATGATGCTCAAGTAATTCAAAACTTCTATACAGATCAAACTAATTCTAATTTTGGTATGTATGTATCTAATCCTACAGAATCATTATCAATTTTAGGTTCATTTTCAATGAGTAATTATGGTGTCGTTAAAATTTATTCAAGTAATAATTTTATTGGTATTGGTAAATCTAATCCAGCATCAGCATTGGATATTGCTGGAGATCTCAATTTTGATGGTATTTTGAAACAAAACGGAAGTCTCTTTATATCATCTCAATGGTCTAATAATGGTGCAAATATATTCTTATTAACATCAAATGTTGGAATAGGTGTAAGTAATCCATCTTACAAGTTAGATATTAATGGTTCAGAATTAATAAGATCTAACTTGTATGTTAATCAAGGTATTACTAATTCTAATTTCCTAAGTAACTTGGGAAATACTTATATTGCTTCTAATACTCTAGCAATGGGTACTTTGACAGTTAATTCTGGAATAACTAATAGTAATTTCTTGAGTAATTTGGGAAATACTTATATTGCTTCAAATACTCTGGTAATGGGTA
>JACCED010278349.1_pt1 | contig 54961 bp, 155 predicted proteins | sample 7455021 | NCBI WGS metagenome assembly JACCED01 (sample SAMN15323456, study PRJNA562643) | freshwater metagenome | isolation source: river surface water | place: USA:Blue River Watershed | collected 2017-08-19
ACTTAACCCTTGTATTCCATCTTTCCAAAACTTCTTCAATGGAATCTCCAGGCATTTCTACACCACAACCGCCCGCCTGCAAAACACAATGGAGAGTGTAACACCATTGCTCTTTTGGAACATCCCTGAAAGAATGATACGACCGCATCATCATTCCACCATTGTCAAACTCTTTCCACCCAGTACCACTAGGATACAGGGTGTCAGGATCATCAAAATCAACTTCCCTACCGCAGAATGGGCAGGGTAATGCTACCAAACCTTCATTATTCATCTAGCACCTTATTCTTTTCAATACATCCGTAATCTGGGTGGAATGTCCATGGAGAATATTCCATCATCATTTCAATTTCACCAATTCGGTAATCAGTCATATCATGATCATGCCCCATTGCGATTGAAAGTTCCAGTTGTTCGAGTTCTTGTTGTAGGTTAATGTATTTTTCTTTGGACATTGTGTGGGCGAACGCAGGTTCATTGCTGATTGCCTGTGCCCATTCAACTTCATCCAATACTTGAAGACCGCACAGATACTCGATCTGCACGGTTTCAAGCTTTTTGATACAACATCCGGTTTCGACACCTTCTACGAAAACCGAATTGGGTAAAATTCCGACCACAATCCCAACAAATTCAAAGGGACCACGACCGAAATACACCCTGTCGTAAATTTTCAGATTGCTCAAGCGGTTGCCTGTTCAATACACTTACGAACATCACTGGGTTTTACCGCCAGTGCGTAATGGGATGGATCTTCACCGTAAAGTGTATTCAGGCCTTCGCCACAACACTCACAGGTAAGCTCAACACCACTGCCAATCTGCTCATTGGTGAAAACACCAACACCCTTGACCTTAGTATGTGTCTTTCCAACCACATACTCGTAAGTTTTTCCATCAATAGTAATTTTTCTGTAAGACATTTCTAACTCCTAAAAAATGTTATAGTTTTATTATATCAAAATTATGCGATAACAAGATTCATGATTGCCTCACTTTCTATCTGGTAATCCTGTTATGGACCCCAGTAAATTGTTTTATGGCATCTGGAACAGGTTATGTGGTATGTTCCAAATGCACCTTCTGTATCATCTGCAGGTTTGTGAAACCCGAACAGACATTTAAAATCATTAATTAGCTCGATAAAACTTCGTCCCATTTTCTTCTCTCAATACAAATTTCCGCTGCTGTACGAACAATCATTTTGCGGGTTTCTTTGTAAGGATCTGGGAAATTACCACAAGTAAAACTTTGCTCACACAAATCAGACGAACATGTAACAATGGGAGCATCATCCATACAACTCCCAAATTGAATATTTATATTCAAATTGTTAGCCAATCTCAATGCGTCACCATCATCACCCAATGGATCCCAAATTCTCCAATCACCATCCCTTTGTTTATTGGGATGACAACCTTCTGACGGAATACAGATGTAGCCATTGATTTCTTTGGTTTCAAAAAATGCTGCCTCAGCAGCAAGTTTCAACAGCTCATCATTTGTGTAATAAACACTCATTACTTTTTATCCAGACCTTTATAGAGATATTCTTTACCAACCAAACCTTCCGAAATTTCTCGCAAAGCTATTGTCATGTTATGATCTCCATTAGGGGGAACTAACGGTTTGGCACCTTTATGTAATTCACGTACTCGCTTTGCTGCAATAATCACCAAGTCAAATTGGCTAGGAATCTTATCAGTACAATCCCATCCGTTTACTGGTGTATCTCTCTTTTTTTCTTCAAGCTTAGTCATCTATATTTTCCTCGTCCTCTGTCCATTCATCTACAATATTTACTGAAAATTGGTTGGGAACCCAAACGATTCCATCGGTTCCAGGAATTTCAAATCGACCACCGTCGAAAGAAAAACCTTTAAAATCTGATACATCTAATCTGGCAATAATGCGTGACGATGCTGTGCCAGTTTTCTTCTTTGTTTCCCTGTATGCATCATCACTCCAATCAACGATTTCGATTTTCATATCTGTTCCTTATACCGGCAGTCTAGTAATACGATAGATTACAACTGCATCTTCCAATAGTGCAATCTGTTTTTCAATCCTAGCTCTGGATTCTGAATCAGTGATTGTTTCTAACTTACGTTTCAAAAATTCAATATCCAAATTAGTTTCTTCAACCGTTCCCATCATTTTTCCCCTTTTTCTCTAACCCAATTTGTGCCGCTGCCCGAACTATTGCCAACCTTGTTGCTGCCAATGGTTCTCCGGTTTCTCTGGCACTTGCCCTTTCACCCCAAAACACATGAACACACTTATCTTCTGTATCAAAATCAACATTGATTCTTAGATTAAGTTTCACTGCCAATCTGAAAGCCTCCCAATCATTAACCAAAGGGTTCCAGTTCGGTACTCTCGCAAAATCACCAAATGTTACATACGGGGTTTGCCACACCAATGGTTGATCAACGGCTAAAGCCGCCAATTCCAACAATTCCATGGCATCGGAATCTCCAAGTGTCATTTTACAATCTCTCTCAAAATTTAGGTTTTTCGTGTCTTTCTAATGAATCATGTTCGCAATCTGTCCGGTGACTCCAACATCCAGCACCACATTTATTACAACAGGCACCAGAACACATTGGGCAGGCATCTGGTTCATCTTCCGACCACAAACATTCCTCATATTCAACATCTTCAAAAACATCATCTTCCATTTGTCAAAACACCATTAATTTTCTCAATGGCATCCCTGCCCTGCTGAGATAATCGAGCATCAGACCATACAGTTAATGCCTCTCTGGCATAGAGTAGGGCTTCATTGGCGGCGGATTTATCTACTGTTTCATATTCATCCATAACCAGTTGGATAGCGTATTTGAAACAGGTATCCCATCCGGCACCGTTTGCACCACTACCATAGTTTTCTCTGGCTTGTTTGATTGCTCGCTCACATTCCCAAACACAGATAAAGCTAAGGGCTTCAACCAATGTTGGTTCCTGACAGGCTCTTTCAACGGCTTCTTTCACATTCATTTAAGCCACCACACGATCTTTACAACCGGTTCCATCAAAGTAACAGAGATTGGCTTGTGCTTCTTCCAACGTAGGGAAGGAATCATTACAGGCTGCACCAGCCCAACTGTTTATCCAAGCATCAACCCACCACCAACGAAACAGGAAGTGAGGTTGTTGAATTACAAAGGTTTTATCACCGGCTGGAAGTGTTCTCTCAACGATTCTGGCTTTCATTTTGATCTCCATTCAACTGCTCTGGCATTCAAATCAGCCTCAACAGCAGGATCAAAACCTTCTCCGTAGGTGGCAGCAATCTTCTCCAACTCTTTGGCAACCACTTCGTTGAAGTGTTCCCTTGGAGTTTCAATGTCCAGAGCCTCACCAATCAGTTTGGAGCCTGGATGGGAATAGAGTTTGATACAATCGTCTGCAGCCTCTAAAGCGCGGTGGTAACGCGCAAAAAGCGACTCATACGCCGCTAACTGTTCCTGATACCATGCTTCTCTCGCTCGAAGGCAATCGACCTCTGTAGCGTACTTACTCATTACATGTGGGTTTTTCATTGGCTATCCTTTCTTCACGAAGTTCCATCAATTTTTCTTTTGTCAGTTCCACACCCTTCAACTCTTTGAAGTCACGAAACTTTGCCTGGTCAACCAAAATACCAAGAATTTTCTTAACAGACTCTGGACTCATGTACTCCGAGTCACAATAAATTTCGCCTTCTTTAACATCAAAGTACAGTTGACCAAAACCACAACCCTTCAAACTCCAATCCAAACCAAATCCACCATGCATCGAAACCGCATCTGGACAACTATCAAACATTGCCTGTAAGCTCATAATTTTCCTCTATATTTGTTTAACAGAGAGTTAGCATTGTCATATGCCTTACTCCCATACGGTAAATCCACTGCCCTAAATTCTGCACACATTTGCTCCAAAGCATCATACAATTTTACATTGATTTGAGCCGGAGTTTCTTTTTTCGGTGGTTTGGTGGGTGGTTCTTGGTCAAACTCCCACATCCACTTGTCACCAATCCGAACAACACTCTTTGCAACTAATCCCGTGCGATTTTTAATGCAGCCCAATGAGCCTCCACCACGAGGATGTTCCAATTGCACCCATTGCTCGCCATCTGGATAGGTAAATAATTCAGCTTTTGGTGAAGAATGCAAAACCTCAGGAGACAACCATGTCTGGCGGTAGGGTTTCAGTTCGACGTGAACGCTCATTGTGTTTTTCTCCAATAAACCAGTAAGTTTCTATAACCAGAACTACCAGTGAAAACAAATTGAACCCCAACAATTTCATGTCCTGGGACTTGTAGTGTTAATAAGGGAACCCAAGCATTTTTTGAAGTTTTGCTCATACATTCTTTTTCACGCACTGAAGCCTCTGCGTCTAGAGGACAAACCAAGATAGTACCATCAGAGTAATTCCACAACTGATAGTGATTGAAATACATAACTTTTTGAGCATTTTCAATTGGTACGATACCCATATTTGAAGGGTCGCTCTGTGGTTTCGGGTGTGAGGACCCTTTTGCAAATGCAACAGAAGTAATGACCATCAAAAATACACACAGAATCTTTTTCATTATTTTAACCTACGAAAATAAATTAATAGACCGATATCACCCTTATCGGTAAAGGTAAATCTAACACCAGTAACTTCAAAGCCCTGAACATTAAGAGTTAGCAAAGGCATCCACGCTGTTTGACCACTTTGCCCAACACAATATTTTTGATTCATTGCGAATGTAAGGGTTGCGTTGTGGGGACAAACGTAAATAGAGCCGTCAGAAAAATGTGCGACACGGTCGGTATTGAAATGAATCACCTTATCAGCCTGATCGAAAGGTGCCATACCAGAAACATCAACTTCTGGAGCAACTATCTGATTTGGATCGACAAATTGTGTTGATTCAACACTTCTTGCATGCACTGCAAGCGAAAATATTAAAAGTGCAATACCGACCTTGATTCTATTCATTTTTGGGTTTCTTTCTGTTGTTGGACTTCCTTACATTTTTGAGGGGATACACCACCATCCATACAACCTAATCTCCAGGCTGTATCGTTGATGCTTCTTACTTGAATAACCAGATGGATGACAACCATAACCAAGGCAACAATTCCAAAGGCAATCACCAAGTTACGAGCACTCTTGCTCTCAGTAGGCTTATCTTTGTTCGATTTGCTATCAACAACCTCATAAACTCTGGTAATGGGGTTGTATCTGGTATCAACGATTTCTGGAATCTTCTTTTTCATTCCGCTGCCGGTTCGAGAGTTTTAACTTCTGTTTCCACAGGAGCAGAAAGCTTGCTCAACAGATCATCAACATCTTCACGAGAATTGCACTCGATGGTAAGTTGATCGTAAGTGTAATCATGGTTTTTGCCATCAACAGTGATCTTGCTAATCACATTGAGATAGATAGTTACCGAAAAAGGCGCACGACCATGTTGCGGGTATTGTGAGTAATAATCACTTACATAAATCTTAGTAATCAATTCTGGATTGACGCTGGTGCGTTGTGTGAGTTTGATAATCATTTGAATTTCCTTAATCTTCTTGATTTAAACCGGTACCATTACAGGCACCACACTTAGGACTGCCAGTATTGTCGTAACGACCACTCCCATTACAAGCAATACATTTTCTGTTTTCTTTTTGCTTCGCAATCCTCTCAGCCAGTGCCTTACCAGCTCTGATTGCGGCTCGCATTTTTTTATTGGGTTTCATTAACCATTGAATCCAACGCAGACTGTGTAAGCTTCCAACAGTTCTTCATCATCCATTGTTTGAAGAAGTTGGGGGTCGGTTAGGTAACATGCTTCATGGCAATCAAATTCAGTAGGAATGCCAACATCACCCGAATCCTCGATGAATTGGGTGAGTTTTTGAATAACTAGGGTACGCATACTGTTCATTTAGACCTCCAAATGGGCTATTAATTTACAGTATTATTATATCACAAATTTCGTAGAATTCGTTCTACATCAGGGCCAGTTATGATGATAGATTTGGGTGGATTCAAAGCCTCTTTTAATTCCTTTATTTCCTGGCGAATTGCAGCGAGTTCATTGAGGATTTCAATATTCCCAAAATCCCTGAACAAAGGTGGGAGTGAGCGATTGGATTCAAAGGGATCTCTAATGTTCTGACTCATTTTCTTTCATCCTCAATTGTCCGATACCAGCTGCAACCCTTACAATGGCTCTGCGAGTAGCCTTTGCTCTATCACCATCTTTATTAACCTCGACAGCATTGATTAGATGGGTTCCAAAGGTAACAACATCTGCTCTCGCATCCTTTGTGGTTGGAACACTAACACCCATGTAAAGTTTAACCATCAGGCGAAAAGCAATCGCATCATCTTCCAATGGATTCCAGTAGTAACCCGATGCGCCTCTGGTCGAACCAGTCTCGACAAAGATACCATTGTCAGTAACGGTATAATTCAGAATATCATCTGTAGCCGCTGCAGCAGCAATTAGGAGTTCCAAATCTTCTTTGTTCATTTTAATCATCCAACATCTTTAGTTTCATGGGGTTACAGAATCCACCTTCATTTGCGAAAGGCCAATAACTGTCGTAAGGATCTGACGATTGTTCTCTGCGTGGGACACGGACTCGCAATAAAGACTTATAAATCAAACCGTCTATGAACGGGAACACCAGATCATCCCAATGTTGCCATTGTTGGCGGTTTTCATCATCGGGAAATTGTTCTCTGTAGGCATCCCACAAACAATCTGCTGCTTCTCTTTCTCCCAGCAGATATTCGTTGCCCTTGACGTTCTCTCTTTCAACTATGACATCATTAACAGCTAAACTCACTTTTTTGTATAGTGAGTATCGGTTAAATTTGCCATCCTCAGAGAAGTTGGTTTTGTCTGCTCTGAATAATTCAATGGTTTCTTGAATTACCCAAGAGAGCTCTGCATCTTTATGACTATCAACTTCCGCTTGTTGAAAGCGATTAAGTTTCATTCTTCGTCGTCTATATAGGCATCACGCTTAGCTGGTTGTCTCTTTTGATTACCACCAGCAAATTCGTCTGTCAGATCATTTTCCTCACAGAATTCGTCCCATTCGTCTTCATCGAATGCACGACCTCCACGACTGTTATAAATCTGGCACAACATCTTATCGACGCCCGAACCTCTTTTAGCCATTGCTTTGCTCCGCTTTCTCAATATACATTTGATGCATCAGCATTTTTGCTGCCTCTGCGACCTTCAAAAACTCAGCATAATCCAATTTTAGGATTTGCTGACCGTGCTCATCGGTGCATTGTTCCAAAACCAAGTATGGACCACCTGCATCGTCTTCTACACTCACATATGTATTATACTCACCGAAATTTGGGTGCTCTTTTTCGTTATGAACTGATACTTTTAGGATAGTCATTTCCCAACCTGGACCCCATTCAGCCATGGCTCATGCTCCTAACACGATCAACCGCTTCGTGAATTTCTTGAGGGCGAACTTCATAAACATGTTCACCAATTCGCAGATGAATGAAACCACTGTCACCCAATGGATCACCTTCAAAGACAATCTTGGTATTTGGATAATCTTGATCATTACCAATTCCAAGTTCGCACGTCACTTTCATTTTTGTTTCCTTTTAGAGAGTTACACAATAATTATACAATGATTTGAAGATTTTTTCCACATCGTTATCGTAGAAACCACTCGAATTTATGCAATTGAATTCGATGACCTTCAATTCATCATCAACAAGTGCCAAATCCATTACAACACAGGGAGCAGGCAACCAACCATTCGCAAATTCCTGAGCCTCTTTAATCAACTCAGGCTCAACAACACGCATTTTGCGTAACTGACCGTGAGCACGATACATCGAACCGCTAACGACCTCACCACCAACAACAAACCATCGCCACTCGGCTTGGATGTTTGCTGGCTCTGCAATCACGATTGGTAGATAGGAATCCATTTTGTAGGAGCCAGAACTATCACAGTTCTTAGCGTCCTCCAGCCAATCGGCACATTCTTTGGCATCCATCACCTGACCGGAAAACTGCTTCAAATCGTGTGATGGTCGCACAAACCAGTCTCTGCCAGCACCATCTGCTCTCATAAACTCGATAGTTTTGTCCAGAGTGAGAATCATATTCTCATTCAACATGTCATTTCGGTGTTTAATAGAGGCTGCGTAGTTGAATTCATCCAAGTCGAAAAACAACCCTTTCATTTTGTGCTCTTTTTGGAGAACAGTGGTCATCAGTGTGGAACCATAGGGAATGTAATCATTCCCTATGATTGGAGTATCACTGGTTATTTCACGACTGAAAGGAATCATCCCAACGAATTGATGGGGGAATGGCTCGACAGCTTTGCGTGTCATTTCAAGCTGTTCGGCATTCATCAAATTGTGTTGTATTAGGAATTGCATAATACCTATTATATCAAAAGATTAGGCAATAGTGATGTATTTGAAGGGGACACTTTTCGCCAACCACACGCCATTGTCAGCAAGTTGGAATGTGAATTTGTCAGCGAGCATCTTCTTTGTGTCGATTTCGAGAATAACCAGATCAGATTCAACCTTCGCATGACGCATACCAACAGTGTTTGCTGTTTTCAGGTCTGCGGAAAGATGCACGTACTGGCGAGTTTGGGGCAGCAATCCACCCTTCTCGATTGATGGTAGAAACTTCTTTGACGTTCCATGATACAGTTTTGCTGGAGGCGTCTTTTCAGTAAATTTCAAATCAACCATTTTGGTTGAGTGACCTTGAACAGCTCGAATCTTTGAACCGTCCTCCGAAATCTGGTAACGACCCTTTTTGTCCTCAGCAACAATCTGTTCGATCATTTCTCTGGTGAATTGCTCGTTACGCTTACCAGCCTTAATAATCAGTGTATTGATGTCCGTCCAACCATCACTGTCCAGAGAAATACCAATTTCCTCGGGTTTATGTCGGAGTACGAAACTCAAAAACACACTCTTTTTTGTTAAATTCATTTTTCTATCCTATACTAAATCTGCCAATCACACGGGACTGGCTCTTTACCCCATTTGACTTTGTTCCAAACTCGTTCATGGAACCAAAATAAGAAAACTTTGGTGAAAACTTCGGTTAGGGCAATACCCGATGCCATACCAATGTGGCCAGTAACAAACCATGAAATCAAAAATGTGTCGGCAGTACCTGTCATTCTCCAGGAGATTGCCTTGACCAAACTTCTTAAAGGTGTATCTTGCATTTTTATATCTCAAAGTTGTAATAATGATATTATATCACAACTTTGAGAATAAATGGTATTAGCTGTTTGTTCTTTCGTTGATGGCTTTTTCACAGTATTCGATACCACTCTTTGCCTGATAAACTGCACGTTTATGATAATCTAATGGGGTGCGAGTTTGGCAGATTTTCAATTCTGCCTCATAATGGGCAATATCTTCATTGTGCGATATGATAGCATCACGCACTTGCTTGATAACAAACTCTTTAATCAATTCAAGTTCTGCGGAAGGAGCATCCCATCTAGATACTTGGTTCTCCATATCAATCAACTTCTTTCTAAGAACCAAACCATCTTCGATTGAATGATTGTATCCAGAAATTTCAGCATCACGAAGTTTGGAACCATAAGCTTCTTTTTGTTCCTCATTCATAAAACTCAATTCATCTAATTCATCACACAACAAAGTTAATCTAGAACGCTCTATCTCAACATTGTTTGTAAAGGCATTATCCTGCGTTAGAGGACGTTCACGAATTACTACTTTGTTGTTAATTTTTTCTCTGAAAACACCGGTGCAGTGCTCCAAAAATTCAAAAACTGTCAAATCCTCATACATCAGGCGTGTTACATAATCCAAATTCATGTTTAGCTCCAGAAAGTTTATTCTTATTATACCTTATTTCTTGAGTTTTTCCAATGCTTCCTGTAAAACCGTCATCGCAGAAGGAATCTTGTGACGAACCAATAATTCATCAACATTTTCCAACAATTCAATGACTTGGTTCTTTTCCCAAACCAATTCATCGACAGTTTCTTCATTGGCTTCATTACGCAATTTTTCAATCAAAGTTTTCATTTCATTTCTCCCATTTTCATTTTGTCAAATAAATCTGCAGCTGCCATAACAATTGCTCTGCGAGCAGCACCGGCTTCATCTTTTGTTCTCAGTTCTGCATCCATACAATACACCGTGAACCATTCCTGTTCGATGGCACCAAATTTTCTGGCTCTGGCTCTTGCATTGCCGGTAAAATCCAAATACTCAACTTGCATACTCAACGCCATAGATAATCTAAAGGCATCACCATCATCCAAAAGTGGATTCCACCAACAGCTACCAAACCTTTTTTGATCTGGATACCCTCTGTCATGAGTGTAGTAGATACCGTCATCGCACTTCATTGTCATTTCTGGCTCAAAGGACACGGCATAGTTGGCAACTCTCGCTGCCTTTTTCAACATATCGAGATCGTTCATCTAAAACTCCTATTCTTTTGGTGCAGGTGGTAAATCAGCCCACAATGTAGGATAGCCACCCCTCAAAGGCCACACATTGTCACCATCGACATCGTGATACCACCATTCATTGTCGGCATCCCAATAAACCTCATTGATTCCATTACTATTCCATGTGAGAATGAATGTGCCATCTTTGGGAGCATCAGCAATGGGTTTCCATTGATACACCCATACACCATTTGCTCGTACTTCATCAAGTAACTTTTGAAGTTCTTTGATTTTTTCAATCAATCCATCAGTGGTTGATTGATACGCCAACAGAAGATGTGTGTTTTCAACCAGTTTGTTGATAGTTTCAGTGGAAAGTTTATCCATTTTTCAATTCTTTTGGTGGGTTGTAGGCGAAAAGTGCTCCAAGAATAATAATGGATTCCAATCCATTGAATCTCCAAGCATCAACAGGTGTAAGAGCCAGTTTGTTCAAAAGTTCAGTAACCATTGGTTGTTGTTTTTTTGTTGCGAAAGGATGTAGATGCAGTGGATGCCACTCATAGCCATCATCGCATTCACTTTCATCAAACACTACAATCATGTTACCAATGTCGGAAACATCACCATCCCATTCACGACACCATGCAATTGGCTCAAGTTTGACAGGTTCCTTATGGTCTCTGATTGCGTTTTTTGCAATCTGTACCATTTCAGGAATAACCCTTTCAACAGCATCCCATTCATGGCATTCTGTGTGCTCCAATGCGACAATTTCTTCTAACGCATTGATAAGGTTTTGGTTTTTCAACAACAGTTCATTGTTTTCCGACATTTTTCATTCCTTTGATTTTTTCCAATGTTCTCAATGCTCTTTTCTTCATTGTTTCTGCATCAACAGCTGTCGGTTCATAAAACCGACCGATGTATTCCAACGCTTCAAACATTTCCTTACACTGTCGTTCAAGTGAATCAATGTCGGCCAATTCATCACGTACCTGACGAGCCTCACCACTTTCCAATGCCTCTGTTGGAATGTTCTCACAAGCCTTGACACAGGCTGCAATCCTTCTTGCATCACCATCCATTTCATTGAAGATTGGAGCGGAATAAACCTTTGCTCCTAGTGGGAGGCGATCTAGAGAAGAATCATAGATGTAACTGATTCGCTTCCACGGATAACCGTCTGATGCCTCTACAACAACCCCAACCGCTTCTGCCTCACGGTCATTGAGTGCTCTCAACTCACCCTCAAGACGTTCAATCTTTTCTCTAGCCAACTCAGCACATTCATCTACAGAGCCAACACCAACAGATTCCAAATCTTCTGTAGGGATTCCAGCACAAGCATTAACACAGGCTACAATCCTTCGTGCGTTTTCCTCACGGATACCTTCTTCCGATTGCCAACCGGAACAACAATCAGCAATCAGTGTGCCTTTGTTATCACAGATATTCAGTGGAGCGATGCCAGAAAGTTTCCATGGCTCTGTAGTATGATAATCCATTATTCCCTCACCAAATCCAATGTTACACAGTGGAAACCACCACCCAATGTTCTAGAATGACGCATTTGGAGAGGAACAACAGTGAAACCCTTGTTCTCCAGAATCTTGATAATCTTTGGTTGATTGATATCGCAGATGACGGTTTTTTCATCAATGCTCAACATGTTGATTGCAATCCACTTACTTGCGTAAGGAAACTGATAATAATCAATGGCAACCACATCTTCTTCTTGAATGTAAATCTTATCCCAATCATCCAACACCTTTGGACAGTTTGATGGATTCACTCTGGCACTGTTGAGGATGACTGTGTGGTCATTCAGAGCAGTGATGGTGCTATCAATGTGTGCGTGTGAGTATAGGTTTTCCAACAGATGAACTCTGTAAGTACCACCCAACACGTTCTGTAGCCACTCACCACCCAATCTGTTACCACTGTTGCTCACCAAGTACAATAGGTCATCACCCAAGCGGCATACGTTCGCAGCATCAAAAATGGGTTCTAGGTTAGTCAACTCCCCATGACCATTTCTCACTTTGTTTTCAGAGGACAACAGTCGTGGTCTTGGGGCAGCAATCCATTTGGTGCCTGCTTGGATGGCAGCACGACGAACCTCATGGTAGGCTGCTGTTTCAAACTGACGAGCACGGTAGGTCATTGGACATTCAATAACCAGATCATCAATGACCAAGAACAAGTCACGAGGGCAGTAGTTGTACATGCCATCAGTTTCCCAATCGTAGGTTGTGATTTTCTTACTGAAATCAAGTGGTTCTGGTCGAATGACTTGAACACCAAAGGATTCAAGCGTCTTTGCCAGTGTTGCCAAATCTTCATTCGCTTCATCAAGAACGTGTTGAGGAAACAAACCGAAAGGATGTGGAGAATCCTTAATGTTGGCACCTTCTTCGCTCAGTGCGAAGAGTTCATCGTGTTGTGGGAATCGGGCGCCAGTCGCATCACCAACGACACAAACCTTCAACTTTCCCCACTCGTTGAAACTATTAACTTTCATTGTGTTATCCTTTATAAAAGTCGATGTTTAAATTATTTTACCATCGATACGACTAGTAGTTTTTGTACCATCAAATGTTATTAACCAATTTTCCCACTCGTCATTTTTTTCATCCTTAATCATGGTTGAAAAAACAACAAATTTTTGCCCATATTGAATTTGTGTATCCTTACTTAACCACATATCTTTACCAGTAAAAACATGTCTAATTGCTATCAGCAAAATTTTTAATCTAATCAAAAATGGAAATGGATAAATTCTGGTATATCCTCCCCGTGAACTACGAAGTTGATGTGGGTTTCCGACAAAATTTTTTACATATTCTTCCAACATATCAGTACCGACCCTTAATGTAGATTTCTCTCAAAATGTAAGATATCATTAAATTTACTCATGTATATGAAGCATTTACTGGCTGATATAGAATTATCTTCAAATACTTTGGCTGATTCCTCTTTGGTATCAAAATCACCATATTTGGTATAAATTCCATTCGTTGCCCTACTATCCAAATAATAGGTCGAATATTCGTAACCTTCATCTGGCATAGAATCCATATCAGGAACATAGCACGATTCGAGATAAACTTTTATACGATATTCTAGTTCTTCATCGGAAGCAGAAGGGGCATCCGGATCAATAAATTCCGAATAAAGTTTATAGGCACTGTAATTTTCTGAAACACCTAAATCAACATTGATGCCGACTGTTTCAAATATGTCATCCACAATTTCATCAACAGAATACACATTCATTCTATCTTACCCCTAAAATTTATTCGTTATCGTAAGCTCGGGCTCGTTCTTCTGGTGACAGATCGAAAAAGTTTTCAACACCACCACGTTCCGCAGCAGCCCTCATTCTACTGGCGCGGTCAGATGGTTCTCTATCCCAAAACCCATTGTTACAACCTCTAAATCGGTTGTCATCATAATCATCATCGTACATTTAATCCTCCATTTCTCTAATAGCTTCAATTGAACCACTTACTCCGGACAACCAACCAGAATCCCAATCATCCAAACATTCAGTTTCATCACCCTCAAAGCGGGCAGCAATCGCATTGATACAACGCTGCCTTTCTTGACGCAGAATAAGATTGAGTTGCTCACGATCAAAACCTTCAATTACTTTGTTGGTTGCAGCAACTGCTTCTTCGGCTATTGAGCCAATGCCCATTTCTGTGTTAGATGGGTTTCTAACGGCATAATAATCAAGCACATTTCTCGCATGATCCAACGCATGCAATAATACGACAATCTGGCGTTCCAATTGCATCACTTGTTGTTCGGAAAACATAGTCGTGCCTTTTGACACAGTTCCACTAAACTCAACTGTGCCAAAATCACCAGGTACAACATTATTAACCGAAACCCCGATAGACGGTGTATAGGTTTTATCCATTATTCTTTTCTGCCTTCTCTTTGAGTTTCATTAAATCGTATGCTGAAATAACAACTGGACATGTAAGGCTTTCCAGATGATCTTCATCATCACCCTGATAAATCCAACATTCATCGTTGTTGAAATTAGCGAATTTCTTGGCTCTTAAATTATCTACTTCTTCACCAAGCAGCCTGACTTCATCCGCAAAACTTTTGGTAGCAGAAGCATGTTTAATAGCCAATTCCTCAACAATGAGCTGTGCGAGATTTTCAACTTCAACCAAGCACGTCTCTCCAATAGATTTTACAAAAGGCAGCGGGTCACAATCGGTTAAAGTAATGGTTCCAGATTGGAATCCGGCTTTTCTTGCCATCTTAACTAATTCTTCACGGGTGAATACACTCAAAATATGTCTCCAGTAAATTTGCATCTGTCTCTGATTGGGTCGTATTCCAATCGCTCTCTGTAACCATCTTGCTCAACAGCATAGGCATAGAACATATGTCCATCACGCTCTACAGATGGCTTTGCTTCCTTCAACTGCTCATAATACCTTTTGAATCTGTATGTGGTATCACCCTCTTTGCGCTGGTAGTACATGTGACATTCCCGTTCCTCTGGCGGAATGTAACGACCACGACCCCAACCCATACCATTGTTGATGATTGGAACAACGGGAACCCAAGCCATTATTCTACTCCAAAATGCTCAGTGATAACATCGTACATGCAACGCAGTTCATTTTCATTGGTTTCTGCCTTGTTGGCGATTACAGCACACTCAATAATGATAAGCTTTGCTAGTTTATCCAAACCTTCTTGACTGATTTCATAGATCAAACCATTATAACCAGCCTCGCCTGCCAGTGATTTCATCTTTTTCTTGAATTTTGCATCAATCTTCGACATTGTGTGCCTCGTAGTAATAAGAAATATCAGGATCTTCCTGTTTTTGAGTCATTTCATCAACCTTGACATACGCAGATTCCTCAGATGCAAAAATCCCTACGATGTGTAGGGATTCCTCTGCAATAATATCAAAAGAGTGACAAAAATGTTCCCACACTACCCAAACCTGCATTTTAATCTCCTTCATTTGTTGGGATCGCCATACCCAATAATGCATCCTCTACAAACGCATCCTCAACAGCATGTAACAGATTGCTTCTAAACATTTCGATGTAGCTTTCCCGATCATGCATCCCAACCTGCATGACAGCATCCCCTTTAATGTATTTTCCAGTAGCTTTCATCATCGCATACTTTCGACCTTCTTCAATCACTTTGAGCCAGGCACCATTACGATATTTTTGAGCCTTTAAAGCTTGGTCGACAACTTGTTGAATAACTTCATCTCGTGTGCTCATTTTTCAATATACATCCATACATGCGAAACTTTGTTGATAAGATGTTCTGGAATACAACCGGAACTGTAAAAATCACTGTAGATTGATGTTTCTGTTCCCCAGCGACCATAAAATTCATCCCAATCAATCGAATCTTCAAAAGTTTTCAATGTTTCGATTGGTATTGGTTTGGCCAATGGAAAATTAGTATGATCCATCACATTCTCTCTTGTTTCAAACCACACTCCGGATCACCACACATTTTGTCTAGGTCACCACAATAGATAACTCGCCCACATTTTTTACAGGCGGCTTCTTCTTCCGCCTTAGCCCACATATCCAACTGCTCTTTTGTCAGGGGATTGCGTTTGAGATATTCAGTCAGTCTAGCCTTAGCTTCTTCCATCGTAGGAGTTTTTCTTTTAGACATTTGGTTTCACAGCCTGCTTTAGTTGATAGGCGGCTTCAAAGAGTCGGACATCACCTACTCGGTTTGAGAGTTCCATCGCTTCAATCAAACTGTTGGTATCTCTTTGATCTTGTTTGTATAACCAGTACACAAAACCAAGAACAGCCACCAACATCAGATTGAAAAGGATGGCAACAATTACGATGCCCATTACACAGCTTCCAGACAGTGCTCGGTGATGGTGATTGCCAAACGATCAACCATGGGAACATCCAACAGAACGATGTAATAATCCTCGACATCGACAATCGACTTACCCAAAATGATGCCGGTTTGGTTTTCGAGAATGTCGCCGCCGGTTTTGATGAATTTGACTTTGGTTTTCAGGGGGAAGTTATTCTTTCTTGCCATGGTAATTCTCCAATAAGTTGTGATGATGTATTATATCACAACTTATTCGGATTGCTCGACCTGTTTCTTAACTTGATTCTTCTTAATCCAAATACAACCATGTTCTGAACTTTGGGTATCTACCAAATATTTCCATTGGGAAACACCAACCAAAATACCTTCTGATTCCCAACCGGCAGAATCAGTAACAACTACTGGATCGCCAACTTTCAGAGTATCTTTCATTCTGTTTCTTCTCCATCATAGTCCAGTGCTTCTTTGGCTTTTGGTGACCAAATTGCGTAACTACCACCCATCCCATTAACGGCTTCTTGAAGTGCTTCACGCAACTTCTGATTTTGACGCATCAAAGCATCACGGTCGCGTTCAAGGCGAGTAACTCTAATCAGATTTTCGGTAGTAGTAGAATCTTCACCACCGATACAGGAGTTGAGAGCCTTGATAGTACATTTCTGCTCTTCAATCCTATCCTCGTACGTCGCCACCATTTTATCATATTCTACAGTGGTATTTAACGCACTCACAATCATCTGTGCGTAAAGGGCTTTTTCGTTATCAACAAAATCACCGGAAACATGCATAGCTGCATCAAAGTCGAAGTTGTTGTCGGTAATGAAACCATCCTCGTCAGCGGTGAAGAACCGATCCTCCATAGTCATGTGGCGTTCTGTATTGGTATTGATAAGTTTGACGTAGGAACGAACTTGTTCCTCCAACTTTTTAACTCGATCTTGCAGATAACCAACATCTTCCATTTTTTCTTTTTCTGCCATTTTGAATCCTATTTTGTAAATCAGTTTTAACAAAAAATTACCAAGGGAAAATGTCGCCTGGTTCTTCATCTTTGATTTTGCCGCATTTGGTACAACGAACGTAAGAATCATAACCGGAGCCATGCGGCACCCAATCATGCTCACAGAATAGACTTTTAAGCCAACTCATAATCACCCCCAATGTATTTTTCTGGATTTTTACTAACAACAGATGCCGCCTTCACAATGGCTCTGCGAGTAGCTTCATACATATCATATTTTCCACGACCATTACTAACCCCATAGGTAAATCCGTTTGGAAGTTTGATAATTACACGATGTGCATGATGGTAATATTCAACACCAATACCAAGTTTCACTGCCAACCGAAGGGCATCAGCATCATCATACAGTGGATTCCATTTGATTCCACGGGTTCGATCCTCATTCCAAATCCGAACACCAACTTTCACATGACTTCCAATAACTTCAAATTCTGCCGCCTTTGCGGCATCAAGAAGTAGGGTCATATCTTCTTCTGTCATCTGAAAAATTTTCATTGTTTCCCCTGAGTTTGTGGTTGGACAATACCCAGCGCATCCTTTTCTTCTTGAGAAAGCTTGGAGAGAATTGCCTGACGCTTTTTGATTTGCTCGGCACGCTCCAATGTTTCTTTTTCCTCAACAGTAATCATGTCGGTACTTGTTTTACCAGATTGCCAACGCAGTGTAGCGGCATCACCACAACGAGCCATGTATAGATTTGAGCTGGATTCGATGTAAACGTAATAAATTCTACAACCATCAATTTCCGTAATCAATCTGGTGTAGGCTCGGGAACCCTCAGTAGCAATACTCTTATCGTATGGATTGGGTTTATTTTCACCAGCACCACAACCAAAAAGTAGGGCAGAGGCAATAGCAACAGCGATATACTTTTTCATTTCATTCCTTGTCGATTTCGACCTTAACTTCGAGAAAACCAAATTTATAGAGGATGACACCAACGACAACAAAGAAGACAACAACCGCACCAATGACAGCGAGAACTTCCATTTTTCATCCTTGATTGAAGATTACGGTTTCAGCATGAACCACATCAATAGCACCATTGGCTAATTCTGTTGTAGTCACCAAATTGAAAGGGTTAGTTAGACGAGTATCCGGCAAAGCTGCTGCCAGTTTTGTAATCGTCATTTTTGGTTGATTATAGAGATAAGAAACCAACCGTGTTGCTTTTAAACAATCCATTGTTGATTCTCCAAGGTTACTTAGCGTCGATACCACAACCTTTTTCACCCTTTGGACCGACCGGATTCCAAAGTGACCAACCGATGAAGTAGATTGGGAAAACAACGGTTTCGATCAACAGGATTGACCAAATCACGTTACCAACACTCACTTCATAGCACATTTTTTCACTACGCTGATCTGCTTGGTTTACGATACCTACAGTCGGATAATGTTTGCCGTTGTGATTGATTGGCTGACCACAGGCTGTCAGCATTGTGGCGATTAACAGGATCGAAATCAGTTTTCTAAATTTCATGTTGACACCTTAATAATGTATAACACTACTATTATACCAAAACTGATTGAATGTTTGAGTTTTATTTGGCCTTTTTACAGGAATCAACGATGTCCTGCATGAGTTTCTTTTGGGTTTCTGTGAGCATTCGATTCTTTTCCAAATGATCCATCAACTCCAATGTGTCATCAATCATTTTGCTGGTAGGATGGTCGTTGATGTTGTGTAGCCTGTCAGCCAATTTGATAACCAATCCATAGCTGCTCAAAGCTACCAATTTCTTTTTGTGGTAAGCCAGTTTTCCAAACTCTTCGATGGATTTTTGATCGTTCGTCAATTCGTTAACTAGCGATGCAACCATTGGACCGAAATTGTTTGCCAACTCAACAAAGGTTGTTTCGGTATCTTCCAGAGTGTCGTGACACAGAGCAGCAGCAACCAATTCTGATTCATGCTTACTTTCTTTGTACTTCTTAACAATCTCTGCTACAGATTTTGGATGTTCGATGTAAGGTTCGCCAGTGGCTTTTCTGGTTTGACCATCATGTTTGGTGGCAGCAAAATCCAATGCCCTTTGGGTATCGCCCTCCGGATGAACAGTGAATGGTTCAACTGGTTCGAGTTTTCCACCTACGGTTTGATGTGTCACTTTTCTATCCTTACCGTAACGACCAAAACCATAATACTCAAGACCCATTTCTTTGGCCTTTTGATTGGCCTCAGACATTTCCAACAATATCAACTCAGTCAAACGCATAATTAACCCCAAAACAGTGTTTTTGATTATTTATTCGTTTTGACCGTTTGAATCATCGAATATTATTCCTGATTTTCAAAATCAACCGCTTCTGAAAACAATCGCATACCTAAATCAATCTGATCATGGGTTGCTTGAAGAAATTTGTCGCCATAGACGGTTTCAATAACCATCAGTGCGGCAGCACATTCAGCAGCCGCCAGACGATAGCGTTTCAGTTGTTCAACAAGCAATTCGGCTTCTTCTGTACTGATAACATCATCATTATCCCACTCGGCATCATGTATGCGTTTAAGAATATCACTCATTTTCTTCTTCCCATTCATAGTTGAAATGTTTTTCCAAACACTCGGCTGCTTCTAATTCTTCATACTGATCTGGTTCCCCATCATAGAGCGCTCCAACTTCTTCCAAATAAGTGAATCCTCGAACAACATCACAACTTTCTTGGAGAATTCTGCGGGCAAACTCCATCATTTCTACTTCGGAATAGAGAACCATATTACCAACATAGCATCTGGCACCATAATCCAATTCAACCGGATCTGGCATCAGTTCTTGGAGACGATTAGTCATCTGAATTCCTCTTGCCTCTGTTTGGAAAATCACGATCTTCCAAGGTACGCTTCAATCTGCCTGGTTTCATACCATGCACCCAATGAGTCTTACCCCATTCAGATGCCATGTAACGCCAATACTTACATCCACGGAAGATGCGTTTTGGTCGCTTGTCCTTCTTCTTCAAACGATGGACACCAAACCAAATCTTACGAACACAAATTCCACCATTTTCTGCTGGTGAATGTGAGTGATCCAACCCACACCAAACACTTCCAAAGTCAGGATCAATCCACAGGTACCAACCACTGTTGACCTTTGGTTTCTTTCTACGTTTAAATCTCACATTTGGCAAATTCTTTAACATTCAATTCCTTACGAAAAACTAACCTTCCCAGCTTTAATATCTTCAATCAACTGCTTGATTTCATTGTGGCCGGGATGGTCTGGATTATTCAAAACTTCTGATACTGGAACTGGCTTGTTGGAGCATTCGTGCTCTTCATCCCACCAAACACCAACCATCAAACAATACTTACACTTCTTTTCATTTTCCATTTATTATCCTTATTATACCATTGTTTTTTCAATTCCTACAGCAACCTTCACAATTGCTGCTCGAGTAGCGGCAAAAGGATCATTGTTGTGATCCTCCAAATATTCTCTTGCATAAACTTCAAGATCGTCATTATCAACATCGGACCATTGGACAACTACAGATTGGTCGCCCTTGTCAGGTGACAGAACAAACATCCCCAACTTTACAGCCAGATGGAAGGCATCACCATTGTCTCGCAATGGATTCCACATTGAACGGATGATGTCATCAAACTGTTCATCAACAGAACGGTCATCATCAGGCAGGTATTCTGCATAATCAATACCACCGGCTCTAGCTGCTCTCTCTAACAGTTCTCTTTCATCCATAATTTTTCCAATCAATTCACAGGATACAAAACAGCGTGTTTATTCATGTGGTTGCGTTTCATTTCATCCCACTCGTCAGGTTCCATACAGGCATCTTCCGCCGACCATTCACCACTGTAACACTCACCAGAATAAGTGCTGTCTGCGATGTACATCACGTTGAAATCCACACCGGCCAGAGGGGAGTAACCATTGCCCTCACTGTCCTTTTGACAGACAAGTTCGACATCTGGATTCTCAAGGAGAAGTTTTGCTAGTTCATGCGATCTCATTATTTCACTCCAAATTTTTCTTTAATTTCATCACGAATTTCTTTGAGAGCATCGTAAGTCCATTCACACGCCATTTCTCCAGCGGCACTATTACCAACTGGGATTCGATAGGTTTCAATGGAATCGATACATTCTTTGATTACTGCCTGTGCAAACCTTTCAAGGTACTTGTTGTTTGCAGCAACATACTGCGTCATACCGGTTTCTTCTGCCAACTCACTGATTCTTTCTGACATTTCACCACTCCAAATAAAATTCACCGGATTCAACAACCACAGTGCATGGAATGTTGATACCACGAACACCTTCGTCGGATTCAAGGGTGTATTCAAAAATTGAATATCTGAATACTACACTGTGTCCAGTTATTTTTGCCTTGTAGGAACCATCAGGAACAGTGGTATCCAATTTATGACCATTGAAATCAACAGGGTTAGCAACAATTTTCAACTTATTTCTTTTTGTGTTCATAATTCCCCACATTGATATGATTGTGCATCGGCCTCTTGACGATATCGTTCTCTTGTCAATAATGTACTTGTGTATTCTGCGTCCGTTTTGGCATTGTGTTGCAGAATATGAATTTCATCGACCAACTTGAGGATGATGTCGTGAGTTTCCTTCGCCATAGAGTTTTTGTAAAAGGAAACCCAATCAGCACATTGTAGTGCCTTTTTCAAATCTTCCTCTGTCAGTTGTTCTCTCATAGTTCATCCCAAACCAAATCCTGCGGCCATGCTTTGTTAAAATCCCTTTCCACCTGAGCCAACTCAATCAGTGAACCGGTTTTCTCCAAAACAAACTTGTAGTGGTTGAATTCATCCACATCAAGATATTGTTTCATAAGAATCATGTGATTAGCAATATGATCGAAACAAATCTTTCGAGATTGGTCGGTAGTTAGCTCAGTGGTAACAGTCATTTTACAATCCTCAACTGTAGTGTGCGAATGACATGAGTTTAAAAGGTTGATCCATCAGGTGTGCGAATTCTGGAAACTTCGCAATGAATTCCTTCTTATATTTTTCTTCACGATCAGTCAAAGTGGAAAGATCAATCTCTTTAAAGCTATCACCATCCTCAAACCCCCAACGAGCATCACCAGAGTCATACAGAATATTACCAAAAATGAAGTATTCGCCACCCATTCCATCCATCAGAACGTATGGAGTATCGGGATCATCGTAAACTTCATCGTAAGCTTCCGCAAAATCATCAAGCCATTCGGTCTTGATACCGCACATCGTATAAAAATTAGTAGAAACGCCCATTATTCAACCCTCAGTTTAGCAGCAAGTTCGGCACCAAGACGTTCAGCCTCAGCAATTTCTTCCAACGTCATTGGAATGTAAGTTGGTTGTGTGGAACGCCACGCCAACCATTGTCCAAAATGATTCTCGGTGCACCATTCTCTTGCTTCTTCTGTGAAATCAGCAAACCAGGCAACAACCTTTCCTTCAACGTAGATACCAGTGCCTACAACAGGCTCAGGTTCTTCTTCATACTTCCACGGTCCTTCGTATCCAGTGAAGGGTGAGCAGCACTCACGTCTGAAACACTTTCCCTCACCGGTACAGTAACCGTTGTGGTGGCACTTACCACCATCAATACAACTTTCACCTAATACTTCATTGTGTTCTTCCATCATCCAACCTTTCTGTTTCATAAGTACAATCAGCTAGATATTCAGCCATTGAAATGTTAGTTAAAACAGCAGGAATATGGTCGTCACAAAATACACGACCACTTTCTACCGCCTCTCTACAACCCTCAGGACCTTTGCATGATGCAGCACCAAAATACGCTCTGTTACCACAGTGACAAACGTCGGCCCACGTATCACCCAACGAAACCAACTTCATACCAACCAAATCATCATTCGGTTGTGCCATCACTCTGCCTCTTTGTGCTCTTCCAACCACTGTTCATACAAAGCCTTCTGCTCTGCCAGATCAAGGTGTCCAGGCGTACCATCAGGCCACTTCTTCACCCAACGAGTGATGAATCCACAACCTTCTGCGCCACACCCACAAACGACATAACCAGTACGAACAAAGGTTGTGGGGTCAATCAGACCACGTTTGAGCATTGAGTTCCAAATCTCTTGCTCATGTCTAGCAATATTAACCTCTTTTTGTGTCAGATACTTACCCATGATTTTCTTCCACCAAATCACTGTAGCGAAGGGTTTGATGTTTCATAAGATAATCATACACAAACTGATATGTTTGTGGATCATTATCTCGCCAGTTAAAAGGCTCAGGAAAATTCCTGAGGCGCATTTCTGCTTCAACTTTTTCTTTTGTCATTGTCTCACTCCAAAATGTTATTAGGTATTCAATACATGAACCCAAAATGATCTTTGATATCGTAAATGATTGTTGATGCCAGATTAGGCTGCAGTGTTTCTACGGGTTTGTCGGCTGCGACGATTACAACATCAATACACTCTTTGGCAACCAAATCAGCCAGAGTGGCACCAAAAACATTATCCCGATGGAATTGAGTGTAGATGGTGTTTTGTAATTTTTCCTGAGTAATCTGCTGAGCTTCTGCAATCAGTTCTTGGGTGCGAGTATTCATTGTGCAACTCCGAAAAATAGTTTGAGGGTATCACCGGTGTAGGCACGCTCACCATTCATTCGGTGAAATTGTTCTGAGCGACCACTATCAATTTTATCAACCATTTCAGCACACTTACCAACAATCAGTTCGAGGAACTTGTCGTTGATTACTTCTTGTAGTTCTCGCGGACCTTCTGGAGATTCAGTGAATCGTTGGTCGAATGCGTATTGGACGGCTTCGGAATACAGTGCTTGTGCGTGTTTATTCATATTATCTCCAGGCGGTAGAGTTATCAATTTCTTCTTGGGTGAAGGCACCACTTTGACGATCAACTTGCCCTTCCCAACTGGAACTGGCGGATGCACGGTTACGACCAATTGTGGCGGTTCCAAAGTGCTCTATGATTTTTTCTTTCAGATTCAAAGAAGCATTAACCATTCCAGTTTGTTCAGCAACTTGAACATAATTCTCTCTGTTGGCTTTTGGCATTGAATCAGCAACCTTCTTACCTTCATTGATAACAACATTAGTGCATTCTTCAACAATCAATCGGGAGAATTCTTCGACGAAAATCATAAACTCAAAATGAGTCGTTCCGGTGTTACCACTGAATTCCAATGCTTTTCGGTACAGTTCTGTGGTTTTGGGATTCATCCTTCCACCCCAAATCGTTGTTTGATTTTTTGGACTGCTGGGTAAGAACCACCCCATGCACGATCTTCAACAATCTCGATACATTCTTTGATGATCAGATTGGCAAAGTGTTCGATTTCTTCCTGACCAGCATGGGTTTCACCAAACAAACTAACCGTTCCATCATCATAACAGAACAGGCGTGATTCATTCAGAAGGGCTTTGATTCTTTCTTGCATTTTTGAACCTCAAAGAGAGTTTATCGTAAAAAGGTAAAACCTTATCATACCAAAAAATTATCACAATCAACACAGGTGCTAACCACAAACAATTCAAAACCCATTTGATTCGTTCTGGCCATGTATTCCTATCCCAAACTTCACGAAGACGTTCCCAATCATTCGCCATTCTTCATCCATCCACGTGTAAGGTAATCCCAGTATTCTTCTTTCAAAACATTTTCGACCTCTTGTCGAGCATCGACACCAAATGCTTTCAATCCAGATTGAACTTCATCGGGAACTGTCATTGCACCATGACGTTTCCTCCATTCAGCATATGGTAATTTACCATATCCTATTATATCAAAATGTTCCAGAATTGTTTCATTGAATGTCTGACCATCCACATGATCTGGATTGTTTGCCTCACTATCTGCTCTGGCACATTCTTTGATTAGGAGTTCCGCAAAGACCTTCTTCACCCGCATCAATTGGTCATACTCAAGGGTAGTCCATGTTTCAGGAACAGCCTTATCCAATGCCTTGTCAAAAAGTTGATCGATGATAGTTTTAGACATTATGCCGGTTTCAGCAAATCGTAAAGTTCGATACCCAACACCTTCTTAACTTCCTCAGCACCCATCAATGCTATGCCATCAATCATAAGTTCCAGTGGGAATTCTACCGTAACTTGCATTGTTGGGGCAAAAGTATCAGGATCCATCTTAACTTCTTTTTTAATCAGTCGCATATTTAAATTCTCCACTTAAAAAACCTTCCATTTTTTCCACATTTCCCAGTAAAAAAACTTATAAAAGCATTGGGTTTTCTTTCTTCCTCAATGTTTTTGTAGTTAATAACGATTTTACCTTTTTCAGGACTGTAATACATCCCACGGTAACAACCATGTTCAGTATGTCTCCCACAATCAATACAACGCTTTTCCATTAAGCCTCCGGTAGTGGGCGAGAATACAACTTAGGCATCTGCGCCCGTAGATAGTCCAACGAGTCACTGAGGATAAGGCATCCATGACCCTTTAGATTGATGGTGAAATTGGTTTGATTTGGATCCGGAAACAGCTCCTTCACTTCATCAAATTCTTCAACGTAACCGCATGGCACTTTGTTGCTGGTGAATGCACCACCCTCAACGTACGCATGTCCATGAATCATAAAATGCACATTTGGATAGAATTCAAAGAGTTTGACTTGGATAGGAGTATCCACACTGGGCTTCTTCTCACCAGCATAGTGTACGGTCTTATTCATGTGACCATCGACCAACACAAAGTCGTCTGGAGATAGCGTTTCCTTATCAACATTGCGACGGGTAACAAGGATGTGATCTTGCATCCGAATGGCGGGGAAACCCTTCGCACAGCGGGTAGAAGCATTGCCTAGCAGGCGATTGGGATTAAACGCCTTAATAAATTTGGCAAATTCAGTGCCATACTCACGAACTAATTCCACGAATTCTTCGGGAACAGAATAGGTTACACCAAGATCAGACTTAATCGACCCTACTCTCGACAGAGATAGCAGGTAATCCAAACGGTTGTTGATGGTTTCACCAACCTTCTTAACATCATCGGTCGATACCCAAACATTACCCAAAGGATCAAGAACATCAAAGCGATACACACTATCATGCTTGGTAATCATAATCCCTAGCAGGGAATGGGACTTTAGCAGGCGACCAACCACATCGGCTGGTAGATAATCCTTTTCAATCACTCTCTTGGATTGAATCAGAATCATTCGTGGATTGACAACCTTTAGATTGTCGATGATTTTCGCTTCATCATTCGACACATTGGGCATCCACAGCAGCACATTGCACCCTACAGGGGTGAATTCCCGTATGAGGTCTATATGACCTCCATTGACACATTCCCACCCCGTACCGAGCGATTCTGCGAGTTGTGAAACGAAGTAGGAGGGCTTTCCCCCATTCTCATCGAAGGTTCCGCCAACAATTAACTTCTTCACGATGTTACTCCACTTGGTTGATATACCTTATTATATCATTTCAAACCAAAATGTTTAAGAATACATTCGCTTGGTTCGTGATCTTCTCGTAGGGCAATCTCAGCACACTCTCTGATAATCACTTCTGCAAATTTCAGTTCCCATTCCCAAGCGGTGCCTTTAAAACACTGACCGGCAGATTCTTCATACAGTCGTCTTACATGGTTAAGCAGTTGTTCGTTCATAGCACTTCTACCTTTGTGTTGTCAGGATCAATTAGCCAAAAAGCTGGAGGATCGGTGTCTCTCAAACCAGTTACCGAAATAACAGTAACACCCAAATAGATTTTCTTATCATTGTTCATGAATCTGAAATGTGTAATAATACCGAATTCTTTTCGACCACTATCAACTTCAATTTGTAGATTATCGTTAAGATGATATTGTTGCATTATTCTGCGGTTACGCTCAAAGATTTCTGCTTCCATTTTCAAACTCCAAATAAATCACGAATTTGTGCAGCGGCATCACCACGACCACAGAAATAACCTTTGTTGAATGCCGGATCTGTAAAAACCTGTTCTCCAGAGGTTGCATCGATCATATTGGCGCATTCCTTCACTACCAATTCAACCAATCGCTCTGGATCGACAGCTTTGATTTCAGTATAACCACCATCCGTATGCCCGACAACACGTTTGGATTCATTGATTAACCGCTGGATACGTTCGTTCATTAGATACAACCTCCACAGGAGTTGTGGCGCCAGTCCTGATCTGAGATTTTTAGATACAGTTCTTGCTGGTCGGGAACAGTCGGTGCAATCTCTTTCGCCCAAGGATTGGCATTGATCCAGTCCTCAAAATCAAGACCGGCTTCATAATCCTCAAACACTTCATTCCAATCTTCAAAGTGCCATGTGGAATAAGTGCCATAGGTTCCCATAGATTCATGACGAACATCTTCGGGAATCTCTACACGCTTTCCATTCTTGTAAATGATCCATTCACCAGAACACAAATTAGGATAACCACCAGTCCACTTTACCTCAAACATTTTATAGCTCCATACCAAAATGATTTTTAATCTTCTGACCGAAGGTTGCGAAAGGATGCGAATCATCACAGTCGTCAACCAGGTCGGCGCATTCTGTAACAATCAGAATAGCGAATTTTTCCAAATCGATACCTCTATCGAATTTGGATCGCTCTAACAGTTCTTCAAATTTTTCATTCATCTTTCATTCCAAACTTTTTCTGAATTTCACGACGTATTCTGGCTGCGGTAATCTGCGACTCAGAGAATAGATTCTTTTGAGCAAAATCAGTGGTATTGATTCTTTTCTGTTTGTAGGCTTCTTCTTCAACTCGACAGATGTTGGCACAATCAACACCCAATGAAGCGATGTGTTTTTGAATGATAACAGAAACATGATTCACCATGCGGTCATCAAAAAATCCAGTTTTGAACTGGTCGGCAATTTCATTTGCTGCTGCGTTTGCTACATCACTGATTGACATTATTTCACCCCAAAATGTTTCAAAATTTCTTTCCGATAAATTCCATCTGCAAATTCATCTGCGATTTTGTAGAGCATTGTATAACAACTCATTGAAACCACTTCATCAATTTCGGGAGTATGTTCAATCTTGAGTTCATGGGCAAACTCAGGACCCCAATCTTTCTTGTGCGTTTCAATAAATTTTGATTTCATCATTTGACTCCAAAATGTTTCTTAAACTTCTCAGCATCTTCTGGTTTTTCAATGACGATACTGAAATTCAATTTGTTGATTTCTGCCGAGTAATAGAATTGTCCATCACCATTATCACGCAGCCATTCCAACACTTCTACCTGATTGGGTTGGCCTGGATCCCAAGGAATTACAGTCCAACCTCTTTCCTTCATTTTGTAAAAGGATGATCTGTAATACTTGCTGGTTTCCTTCATCACTTGACTCCGAAATGTTCTTTGATTTTATCTCGGCTGGTTTTGATGGCAGTATTCCAAGCTTTGAATGCCTCAGATGATGGACCCCAAACATCTTTATCCCCATCCGTGCCACTAGAACCAGCGAAATTCTTCTCCATTATATCAAAACATTCATTAAGAATAAGGGAAGAAAACGCATTTACGAAAGTTTCTTTCGGGTCCGTTGGATCGACCTTAGACCACGATTGATAATACAACTCTCTGATGTTTTTATTCACCAGCTTGTTCCTTTTCAGTGACCATGAAATCTTCTTTCAAACCCCACGCAAATATATCAAGTTTTTTCATTTCCAAGTATAAATAAATGTATAGAACACCTTATTATTATACAAAAAAGAGAAAATTATAAATATGAAACCCAAGCGTTGTAAAATAAATTATCGTAAAATCTATGAATCTCATTACGGCGAAATCCCAGTCGATGCTGATGGAAGGTCATACGAGATTCATCACATTGATGGTGATCAAAACAATAATGAAATTTCAAATCTTGTTGCGTTGACTATTGAAGATCATTACAAGATTCATTTCGACAATGGAGATTACGGTGCTGCGATGTTAATAAGCACACGCATGAAATTATCGAAGGAGGAACTTTCAGAAATTAGAAGCAAATCAAATATTCAAAGGTATGCGAATGGCACGCATCCAGCACAAAATCCAAAACATGTAGAAGCCTCAAGGAAGAGGCAACTCGAAAAAGTAAAGAATGGTGTGCATCAATGGCAAACAGAAAAGTATAGACTTGAAGCACGTGAAAGAGCGTTCAAATCGAACGCTGAAAGAATAGCATCAAACACCCATATTTTTCTGATGGACGAAAATCGAGAAAGAGCTAGATTAAGAAATCTATCAAAATCCGCCAGACCAATTGTCAATGAAATAAAAATTCTTTCCGCATTGTGTAAAGAAAAGCATGGTTACACTCTGGCGAAAAGTGGATGGAATGGAAAATCCACAGAATTTCTTGAACAATTAAAAGAGGATCTAACTAAGTTGCTAGATTAAGATTTCTTTTCTTTTTCTGCCTTTTCTCTGTAATACTTTTCAGAGGGATTTTCTTCTAAACCCATAGAATCCAAATCCCAAATTCCTGCTTTTCTGATTGCATCCTCGACCGGCTTTTGTGGGAAAATTCCTCTTTTCTTAATGCCCCAAATTGCAGTTCCCCAAGAAGGGTCCTTGTGGAAATGTTCATACAGGGATTCCAATTCCGAATATTCTACTTCTTCGGCATCAGCACACCCCCAACAAAAAACGTCATTCACGTTCGCATTGATGCTAAAGGTTTTACACGCATCCTCAGGCCAAGCCTTATCCTTCTCTGAGGCATCCATTTCCTTTTCTTTCATCCACCAATGGCTGTTAAGAAACACTTGCTGAGATGCCAACAGGTGAGCCAGTGCCTCGTTCTCGTCGAAAATCATTTCTTCCGACGTTCCTTCGGGATGACGCTTGTAAAGCAATTCACCATTTTCCATGCGCTTGTTTTCCCATACCATGTGAAGGTAGGGAACCAACTCAACGTCTTTGATAATTACGCTCTTATCACCCTTTGGCATTTTGCTTTTCCTTTCTCTGCTCACGGAAAGTTTCAACATCAGCAATGGATTGCTTCAACACTTCGGAAAGATTCAAAGCTTGCTGCTTTGTCATAATTGTCCAGGATTCCTTTTCCAGATAACCCTTTGTCCAGATTCTCCAAGTCAACTTGAAGCGATCCCAAATTCCATTAAGAAAACCAATCCAATACCAATGAGCATCTTGGAGAATTTCATTATCAATATCATAACGCTTCTGCCAACGCTCATTCCAATAATCAGTTTTCACTTTCGACCAAAAATGAACTGTTACACCGGTTTCATCTGCCTCAACTTCCATAGTAATTTCATCATCTTCATTACCGCACGTGCATGCGATTTTGTAGAACTTTGAATCACCATGATCACTCTGCTTTAAAATTCCCTCTGCTGGTACTTGTGCTTCCATATTTTATTCCTTCTCAATTATTTGTTTTCTTTTACTTCAATCAAATCTGGACGACAGTAAAGGTGAGCCAGCAGATTTGCACCGGTATAACCAGTATCAATATTACGCAAACCGTGAATGTATTCACTGGCGAGCAACAGTTGTTCCTTATCCCACTCCGACTTTACCACGATCTTCTCGATTTCAATAAAACGATGTTTGGGAGAACCATCTGGCAAATCCCAATCATACTTGTGCATTCTGAATCGCTTAGCTCTTTTCACTTGGATTCTCCCTTTTAATGACATCTGGGAAATACTTCGCTGCCAGTTCATCACCCGACATACCTTCCATTGGATAGGACGCATTCAGCCTAGCGCACTGTTGGCACTCATTGGCTGGTTTGCGATAATCAGCGTTACACCAAATATGATGACCGTTCATTCTTCTTTACCTCATAGTGTTTATCCCACGCAGCCTGAATGGCAACACGCTTTTCTTCCGGACCATCAGTCATCACAATTTTGCGAATGTCACCATTTTTCTTCTTTGCGTGTTCGGGACTGTAAGCCCTATCATTCGCTTTGAATCTCAGAAGATAATGTTGAATCAGGTCAATTTGTTGCACTATCAATCACTCGAAATGTTTTTCAATTCGCTTGGAGCAATCTTCTGCCCAAGCACTATACAGACCATCGTGCATCGCACCACGATCCGCACAAACCTTAACACACTCTTGAACCACCAACTTGATTAGGTTGTGGAGTGGTTCGGTGCAGTGTGCAACTTCACAACCATCAAAAACTGAATACTCAAATTCATCACCATCATTGTCGAATCCGGCTTGAAGTATGAGTTCACCAATACGCTTATTCATCATTCAACCTCGACTGTATCCAACACAAAAAACTCAATACTGTCACAGAATTTCTCCGCGGCTTCTTGAGTGTAGTTGATTTTTTTCAAATCTTCAATTCTTTGATTTCTTGCTTTGTCGATTGCCTTTTGCAATTCAACCTCTGCACGATCTTTTGAAGTATAACCGGATACCACATGGTATCCTAAATCAACAACTTCACAAATCAAATAAATCATCATTTTTCAACTCCAAAATGCTTTTTAAGGTTCCATTGATGGACAGAGGTAGGAACATCATCACCCATGTAGGTATATTGATCCTGAGCACGTTTTGCTGTTGCCGACATCACTAAGCAACATTCCTTGACCATCAACTCTGTGAATTTTTCAATAATCTGAGCCTGATACCAATCAATGAAATCACCTTCTGGCTCAGTTTCCATTGCATCGTACAATGTATTCACTTCTGTTTGAGCACGAGCCAGAATAGTTGCAGTATTTTGATTCATCACTTAACCCCAAAATGTTCTTGAATGAGGACTTTACCAAAATTCATACCAGCAGCGATTGGCTTCGGAGCACCCAGTTGTTCATCTGTCAACAGTTGGATACATTCATTGACAATCAATTCGGCGAACTTTTCAAAGTTTTCTGGATAACGAATATCTGGGAAACCAGGACTATAGCGAACTTCAACCATATTCGCCTTGCGAGCAAGTTCTTTAATTCTGTCGTTCATGCTTTAACTCCAAAATGTTTCAGAATGTTGTTGTGAACTCTTTTCATAATGGCATCAACATCATCACCATCTTCAACACTGTCCAAACCTACTTCGGCACATTCACGAATAATCAGTTTGGCAAATTCTTCAACATTGCCCTCACCAAAACCCATACCATCAATGGTACAATCAGCTTGTTTGGCAAGTTCTTTAATTCTGTCGTTCATGGTCGATTCCAAAATTTAATGATACTCTATTATATCATTTTCTTTTGAAAAGTTTGGTAATGATTTGCCAAAAGGTTGGGGTATCTTCATAGACGATTGGAACATAAAACTTACCTTCTGGACCACAGCCGGTATCTGATAGTCCATTCAATCTACGAAAATCGGATCTAGAAGAAACAGCGAGCAATGGTTGAATTTCACCAGTCACAGGGGAGATACCATTTTCAGGAGCATAACATAAACCAAATCCACCTTTGGACAGGTTGTTGCAGGTAATACAAAGTTTTGGCTTGCTTTCAAACATTTCCTAACCCTCAAAATGGCGTTTAATCGAATCTACCGCTTGTCCTCTACTGATCATATCACGCAACATTGGACTGAGTGCAGTTTCACATTCATCCAAATAAATCTTTGTCAATCTATCCTTGAACATCTCGACTGTTTTTGGAACCAGATGTGTCCCTCGCGCCTCTTTCATCTTCAAACTGACAATCTCGTTAAACAGATTGTCAATCCTTTCACTGATTTCTCGATTCATCCCCAAACCCCTTTATTTAATTGGTCATTATATCATATTTTACATTGTTCTTGATATAATGTAAAAAAGTTTTGAATTTGCCCTAAAGTTTTCTTAAAAAATACAGATAATGTAGATATGGATGATTCTCTAAATAGATAACATATCCAATTTGTAGAATTAATTCGTGGAGGGTTAAAATGTTCATATCCAATATCGGCGGTTTTAATACACCACCTATTCAGGGTGTGAATACTGTTGCCCAAAATTTCCCAGCTATCGGAGAAACAAAATTCCAGGATATTCCATTAACTCAACAGGCTGTCCCAAACGCAAATCGCATAGACGCAATGATAATGGAGTTTCGACATCGCGAAGCATTATTCAAATACACAGAAGAAAAGGCATACAAAGAAGCGATGGATGATGCTATTAAGGTATTTGATGGAAAACCAGATGAAGAAAATAAAGATGAACTTGATGGTTCCCGATCAAAACTGAGAGCCGATATTGCCGCCGCAGAAAAAGAAATTGAAATGATTGGTAAGGAAATAGAAAGACTTACACAACAAAAAGATAGTTCTGATGTTGCCGCGCAGATTAGTTACTTACAATTACAGGCTAGGATAATCTCAGCAAAAAGAGATGGTTATGCGAGAACACTAGGAGAGATTTATCCACCAATAGATAGTTCCTTTGGTAGTGGTAATCAGGATTATGATGACACTATTGGGGAAATAAAAAACCGCCTGAAATCAGCTCAGGCGGATCGTGTCGAAGAAGATATTCAAAAAGAAATGATTAAATTGATTCAATATAAGAATCATTATGAAGCTGTTATGAAACTTATTGAAGCAAAGGATGAAATGGTTTCATCCTTGATTGCTATCGTCTAAACCCTCTGCAAGAACATCATCAGCTACACGACCAAAGATTTTGGACATCATGTCCAGATCATCACGTTCCTGTTGTTCCTCAGCCAATTCTTCTGGACTCTTGTTTTCCTTTGCCCAACGCTCTACCGAAATAGTTGTTTTAACCCACTCTGGTTTTTCGGTGTAGAACTTGTAGGTGTTACCTTCTTTGTCTTGGATGACAATTCTGCTTGAGCCAATGCTCTCAATGTAAGGATCTTCCAAGTGGACAGATTTGCGAGGCCATGTCTTTCTCCACGCAGTGTCGAAGGTTACGAAGGAACTGTATGGTTTGTGAGTCATTTCAGCGGTGAATTTTTCGGGCCAATGTTTTCTATCAAAGTCTGAAAGTTTCCTTTCCGATTCGGACAATCTTAGAAATGTCAAATCACCAACCCAAACTTCATCACCTTCTCTGTAATAAACTTCCACTATTCTCTCCCAAAACGCTTTTCAATTGAATTGATGACAACCATTCGCCAATCAGCAGGATCAGCCCATGCAGGCCATTCAGTATCTTTGATGGTTTCAATCACTTGATCTAGTAATCTGTTCGTTTGGCGATTCAGCTTGAGTGTTTCATAGTCTTGCTTGACACCACCCTTAACCACTTTTTTGTTTTTTCTACTTTGAACCTCACCATAAGTTCCAACTGGTTCTGGTGATTTTCCGGTTTCTTTCCAAATATCATAACAGAATGGACACTTACTTTGTTCGTCTCCATGTTCACAAACCAAACTATTTTTTCCAATGTAACCCATTTTTTGTACCTCTTACTTCTTTACAACTTACCACCCCTTTGAGAATAGGGCATCCCATTCTCTACCCATTCTACCAATTCAACATTGACCGAAACAATACCACATTCCGGTATGCATGGTCTGTCACGCTTTAGTTCTTCGATTGAAGCATACATCTTTACGGCTATGTTACCCATTTCGTGCTCGTAATCCGTACCACACATATAAAGTTTGACGACTTTGTTCTTTGGTAAATGCGCCATCGGTTAGCCTCTTACTAGATTCGGATGCACATTCAAAATCTGACGATCAAACATCGAACCCAATTCATCTGGTTTGGTTTCTGCCGCTAATTCTTTTTCGATCTTCTCAGGATCCATACCAATCAAAGCACCCTTACCTTCTTCACCCAAAGCCGCTGTTACTTTTTTCAGTGCCGGTAGCCACGCAGGTAATCTTCTCTTTTGACTGTTACCACAACGCAACAAACCTGACATGAATTCGGCCGAATGCTTTGCAGGGTCATAAGATTCATAAAGCTTATTGAGGGTTTCCATATCACCGTCACGCATCCTAGCCATAATCCATTCAAAGGCTTCTTTGTAACTGGATGCACTGATTTCTGTACCCAACGGTTCGATTACTGGGATTTCTCCACTCGACCCAACATCCTCAATCAAATCTGCAACAAATCTAATCATATCTTCATCAACAAACCATTCTGTTGATTTCGTTTGATTATGAAATGCTAAATTACCAGCATCATAAAACCGGATGGTATCACCCAAATGAATATCTTCCATTTCAACTGGTTGCCAATTGTTACCATAATGTTTTTCAAATGTGTAGCGAATGTGTATAGTCATTTTCGATGATCCTAAATATTGATGTTACATATTATGATACAATTTCCGACAGTTTATTGTCGATGTTGTGTGCCCTATTACGAGCACGCATTAGTCCAATAGAATCATAACCATGAGGTTTTGTTTTATCGAACCACTTATCTATGTCCAGCGAACGATGAAATTCATTTCTTCTGAGTCTGATAACAAACCAGAACCAGTCTCTTAACCCAACAGATTTAATTTCTCTAAACCATTTCATATTAGCACGACGCCCAATAGCGTTTCCAATTATCTCTTATGGCTTCACAAATGCTGACGATATCCGCTTTTGATAGATATTGAGCATTTTCACAAATATAGGTCGCAATAGCCTCTGGCTTGCTTGCATATTTGTTAATCAACTCAGGATTCCATTCATTGCCAGCTGAATCTTTGAATGTTCTGTCACATGGACGAACATCATTGATTTCATCTTTATCTTCGTGATACCATTCTTCTACAGATGCCATCATACCATTCAAAATGTTATTGAAGTCTTCTGGAGTTACAACATAACATGGTGTACCATCAAAATGATGAACAACACCAACATTCAAAACATCCCCACATGTACAATTCTTACCACCAACCATCTTAACCATTATTAACCCATCCCATTATTATTTTTTTATGTAAAAATATTTATTATTCTAAAATTCATAACTGTCGGAAAAACCCCTTATTTTTAGGGTATTTTTATTCCGATTCAATCGGAGTATTACAAACTGGACAACAACCCTTCTTACAATCAGCAACCTTGACGAATTGGGAGGGCATTGTTCCATTCTGAATATTGTATCCACGAACAAACTCTGTTGTCTTGTTAAACACAGCATCACAGTTCTTACAGTGAGCCAGATTTTTATACCCATTCATCCATGCAGGTGCTTTGTATTCATCTGAAACATACATTGCCATTCCCATTTTCAAATCCTCGATTAAGTTATGATAACACGATGGAAGCTAACATTACCACCGTAGTAAGCTTCCACTTCCAATTGTAGTCGATGTGGAGTATTTTCTGTGATATGATGGACTACGATTCTATCTTTTCTACCACCAATTTTCTTTAGGGCGACAGGTCCGAGAATGAATTGCTCCATCATTGTTGCCTGTCTGCCAGGTGACTTGATGATTCCACTCATGTAATTCGTTCCAACTGTGTTAATTCATATTCCGATGGATTAGGAAATTCCTGTCCATCAGTCATCCACTTCAAACCTTTCAGAACTGCTTCATCATCGGTTTCAGCGGTAACGGGAACCACAAAAATTTCACCTGTGTCCTTTTTTCTCAGTGTAACGGCATAGGTTTTATGTGTCATACTAGACTCCGAAATGTTTCTTGATTTCAAAAATAGGATGGTTGTGGTTTGTTTCCAAATTCTCACATCCGGTATAACCACTCAAAATGTCGAAACAATCTTGCAACACCAATTCTGTGAATCTTTCCGCAAAGACATTAGGGATGTACATTCGCTTCAAATCTTTTTGAAGCTCTTTGTCTTTTGGATCACCACAATCATCGACTTCGCAGATTGCCTTAATCATTAACTGACGAATTCGCTCGTTCACGGCTTACTCCGGTTTCTTTGGGACTCTCATTGAAGTGGATCGTTGTAGGCGAGCTTTGAAAACTTCCTCACTAATCAACTCATTCCACGATTCATCAAAATTTGTACGATCCCAACCATCAGGATCAAGCACAATAACATCAAAAAAGGTTGCCCACTCTCCACTCGTTCTATCCATTTTCACACCTTAGAAGAATGTAGGTTGAGCAACACTGCGAGTCAGAGCCATCAGACCGGTTTGGAGATCGGTAGCACCAATACTCACCCAACGCTGATCGAGACCTTCTGCAGCACGAAGTTTTGCAACCAAATCACCCAACTCAGCACCCTTCGATTTGATTTCATTCATCAAATCAATCTCTTGTTGGCTGAGTTCACGGTATCCCTTAATCTGTCTGTGTTGATTTTCCATCTTTTTCTCCAATCGGAAATAGTTTCAAAATTTGTTTGTATGCTTGTGCTCTTCCAGATAGCACCAATGCCAGTTCTGGAGAAAGTCCATTTTCAATGCCAGTTTCTTTATTCATCGCAGCGTTGGCACATTCGGTAACAATCAGCCCGACAAATTTCTCCAATTCATCATCGAAGAATTGCCATACACCAGGTGATGGAACATACTTCTGTGTACCACCAGCTTGCTCAGCCAGTTGTTTGATTTTTTCGTTCATTTTCTATTATACCAAAAAGAATCAAATTACCTTATCGAGAATGACGTGTACCCCAGTCTCTTTCGACTTTTCTCTGATTTCTTGCAAGGCGTTGCGATAGGCGATAACCTTCTGACTGTTATGCGTAATGATTGCCTCAAAGAACTTTTTGGCTGAGGCATCAACATCACCCTCAAAGGTTAGAAACCCATCCTCAGTAATTTCAACCTTACCAATTGTTTGGCGTTGCTCGTTGAAGAACTCCAACAGTGGGGGAGTTTTCAGAGTTGCCTGCATCTGTACTGCTGCGTCAATCAAACCACCTAAATCATTGTCCATTTTTAATCCTTTCATTGCGTGTGTTTGTCCAAATTGCTACTGTATCAATATTGAGTTCATCCCATTCTACGAGAATGGTACCATTTCTGCGAATGTTGGCTTCGACACAAACATTGATGTATCGATCATCCAGCATATGACCAAGTGTAACATCCTTGTGATGCACATGACCGTGGAGATTTTTACGGCCACGCAGTTCGTTGGGATGGATCGGTGCGTGGGAAATCCACTGACCTTTGAACTTGCAAATACCTCTCACCACATGAAAATATTGCATATAGAATTCAACGGGTAGGTCATCGTGGTTGCCTAGTATGATTTTCTTGTTTCCGACCAGTTTCCCAACATTAGCGAGATTCTTAACACCGAGGCCTGGTCTGTCCTTTGTGCCAGGACGACCCATTGCTACATCACCCAATACCCAAACTACGTCATGTGGTTTGACGATGGAATTCCACGAATCAATCAGCCATTGATCGTGTTCCTTTGAGGTAGCACCTTGACGACCATTCGCTAGGAAGGTCTGAATCATTGAGGGAGAATCATGTCCAAAATGAAGGTCGCTGGTGAAGTAGATTTTGCTCATTTTATTTCAAATCCATCTTTCGGGGTGTTGCTCTTGACTTTCTAAAATTTTCTGTATCATAAAATCATCGAAACCATAGATTTCTGGTTGCTTGTCGAATTCCGATAATTCAGCGGTTTCGTTTATATCCATTATGCCTCGAAAAAGACTGATAAGATAGTCGTCCATGGATTCAAAACAGATGAAATCTCCATTACCGAGTATCATTGGGGATGCGTTATCCGTTGGATTGAAAACGTAAAGCCCCGTATCATCAGAACCAGAATAAACACATTTAACGACTTCACGATAATCTGATTCCGATAGTACATTGGAAACTGAATAATTTCGCACAACATAATAAATTTTGTTTTTGATGAATTCCATAATTTCTCAAATCCAAATTTCGGGGCGCTGCTCTTGACTTAACGCTATCTTCTGTTTCATAAAATCATCAAAACTGTGAATCTTACCTTCTTCGTTGATGTTGCTATTTAGATTGTCAACGTGCCTCACAAGATAGTGAAGATACTCGTCAATTGAAAAATAAACCATTTGCTCGCATTCCCAATCATACATCTCGTGATACTCACCCATTATATCCGTATGGGGTTCGACACCATTACATACATGAAAACAATATTTAATGGTGTCATGATCGACTGTAATGTAGTGCTGGAGAATACATTTTTTCAATGCATAAAACTCTCGTTCGCCCAAAACATACCTATGTTCTAGATCTGTTAGAACCCAATAAGTTTTTCCTAACATTAAATCCACAGTCGTTCACTTTTTCGCATCAGTCGATTCCGTTTTCGACTGATCCTTAATAACAGTTTTTTTCATGGGATCGATATTTTTCAATGCCTCGTATTCCATCGGTGAAAGAACATGAACTTTATTGTCGAGAGTGGCGAGAACCGACACCACAACCACGAGGATTGTGAATCCCCAAAGAATCACCGACCAAAAACAATCTTTTTTATTTTCGCACATGTTCATTCACCAATAAAATACCATTATAATACTATTATACCTTATTGTCCGGAAAATCCTCGCTCTTTTTCATACAATTCATCAAGATGTCGTTCCAATCTGAAAATTTCAACTTCATCAGCATGATCGTTAATGAGTTTTTGAAGTTTGTATTCGTATAACCCAATGTGTTCTTTGAGTTGTTTCAGCGATTTTGCCATTGTTAGAAATTCATCACTTAGAAGTTTGCTGGAAACTCTGGCATTGTCCAATGTAATCAAATCACTGTAGTCGATGTATTGTAGGAAATCAGCAGATGAAATAATCAGTTTCAAATCAGCAGACTTGGATTTGATGTAGAGTTCAATTGCGTTGGATTCATACAATTCTTCCTCGACTCTCCAATTACCAAATTCATCCCTTTCGGTAATACGACCGGAGGTCATATTGAATTTGAAATCAGCATCATGGGATTTGACGACAGCACCGAATTCAGAGAAAGGTTTGCTACCTTTGTTGTAAGTATCCAACCACGCTTTTTCTTCTGCGTTGAGGACACGAATCTTTGTATTGACAGAAGCACGTTGAATGCTTGTGGTAACACCATCTGCTTCAATGTCAAAGGATTCTTTGGGGAGATTGCACAATCTCAACAGTGCATAATCATCACCATCAATATCCATCATCCCAACAAAATCCAAATATCCTAGAATCTGTTTAACAGTATTTTCATCCGTTAAATCTTCACGCTCAACAATGTTGTACCAAACATCATCAACGAATTCTGGATCGATGGAAAACTTCTTGAGGTCACCACCTTCAACAACCTTCACAGGCGACAGCTGGTTATACAGGTTAATCAGTGGGTCATCAACATTATCAACCAGACCACAGGCGAAACCCAAACAGATATCGACTGGTTTGTATTCATTACTTAACAGCTTGGAGTAGAATTCAAACTGCTTGACATCGCCACCATCATCCCAAAAACTGATACCATCATAGGGGTTATAAATCTTTTTAGCGATGTTGAAAAACAGGCGGTCGAGTGGTACGGATTTCAGATTGTATTCACTGAGGGAAACAACTTGATCGAGGATGGATTTGGGAACCTTAATGCGACCCAAATACGAAATATCATCCCATACGGGTAAGGCGGAAATTTCTTCATTTATATTAAGGTATTCTCTGCTGGCTTTGCTCTTCTTCATTGATTGGAAGAAAGTTGTGAATACATCCCAATGGGATTTGAGGCTGTGATCGAAGTCAGTCTTACGATTGAAAACTGTTTTAATAAGCATTGGTGGTAGCTTTGAGCAATCTTCCAAAATTGCCATCGCCAGAAACTTATTAAAAAGATCAGAGGCGTATTCCGTCTTTAGCTTGTTGTGTAGTGATTTGTGAATACTGACCACCAACGAGTAGAAATCTTCATCGACATCTTTGTCGGATTCTTCACTTTGGTCAATCATCAGTTCAGTGAGATTCCCATAGAAGCTATTGAAACTTAGGACTAGGTAGAATTCTTTGAATTGGTCAAAGGTCATTTCAAACAACGACCACGACTGGCGGAATTCTTCTTTTCTATCAAAGACTACAACATCATCAAAATTGCTCACAACTGCTAGTTCGGATTTTGGTGTTTGGAACAGGTACTTTGCGCCTTGGGTAATTGGTGAAAGTTTCCCATCCTTCTTAAACAGGTCTGGTGTGTCGAGAGCCTTTAACTCGATAACCATCTTGACAGATTCACCATCTTGGTTGTAAAATACACCATCAATGCGTTCTTCCTTCTTACCAGCACCATTGACAGTCCAGTATTCACGAGATTTCAGTTTCTTCGGATAACCAAGAATGTTACAGAAAACTTCATTCAGCCATTCAGCATCAAACGCAGATTCACGATACAAATCGGGGTTATCTTTGTTATCAGTAAGGAATTTTTGTAGTTTTTCCCACGCAGTCTGATACTCGGTTTCCGAATAATTGTCTATAAATCGTTCCAGAACCATACTACTAATCAGAGTTTTCTTATTATTTTTCATATTATCCACCAGTTGCAAAAGTTAATGTCACAAAAAAATGGAATGGAAACTAACGACAGCAATCCCCATTCCATTCAGTCCTCAATGTTACTACGATTACAGGTTAAGAATCGTCGCCATTTTCATAGTTGTCCAATTCTTCGATACCTTCATCATCGTAGTATTCGAAAGTATCAAACGCATTCTTTGACAAGTTGGCTGCGAAATTCGGATCATCGTTAACAACCTGATCGTTATCCCAAAAATCCAAAATTTCCCAAGGAGATAAATCTTTACCGTTTTCCCAACTGTAGTATTCGGGATCCATATCCTCTGGCATTGCGCAGGTAGCGATTGCTTTTTCGCAATCTCTCCAAAACAACTTACGTTGTTTCTTAATTGTCAAATTATAGTGCATGATAATCTCTGTCTTTAAAATCCTCTATAGATCGGTTGAGGTTCCGCCACCCCACAACCAACTACCGAACGATTGTGGGGTGACATCATCCTTTTAGTTGGTTATTTCTTGTTGTCGCTGGTATTGCAATCGCAAACCTTGATGACTTCAAGCAGAGCATCGTACTTTCCTTCAAAGTAGGATGCCAACGCAAGAGCTTCCTCACGGGTTTTCTTAGCAGCTGCCAGTGCATCAGCATCATCTGCCTTCTTCGCCCATTGGTTCTTCTTGGTTTCGGCTTCATAAATCATAGCTTTGATAACGTTCATTTTTTATTTCCTTAAAAGGTTGTTAAACACGTTTAAACGACCGGTAAATCCAATGCAGTTGGCAATTTTGGTATATTTGGTAAGAATTGCCTGTGCAGTTTCTGGATGACCGTTTTCCTTTAGAGTTTCTACAGCCCAACTTACGTTGAGTAATAAATCCTCAAGGTCGGAACGCTTACAGGTGACAGTTTCCGATTTTCTGTTTTGGTTACTTGGCAACATAAAGTGGCACGACCGAAATAGAATTATTGGCATTGTCTCCTGACATCTTCTTGGTATATGTTAGATACACCAATACATTCCTGCCTTTATCATAGATTCTATCAAGACGAAGTTCTTTCACGAACCAACTCTTGCTAGCCTCCATAATACTTACTCTTGTAGAAAGATTGCCGGAGATCGGACCAACCTGCCTACAACTAACACTTGAATCTGTTTGATCTTCAACACTCAACGACTTTTTCGGGAGCGTGTAATAACAGGTGATACCTTTGATATCGGGATCATCAAAAGCATGCACCTCTAGAGTATCTTTAATAACCATTCCACTTGTTTTTACTTCATGGAGCTTTTCAGCATGAACTGTTGTACTTGCGAGTAACCCAGCAATCAACACAGAAGCAATTTTCATATGTCCATCCATTTGTTTGTTTGTAATGTATGTATTATATCAAAAATTGTAGCATTTGCCACAAAATCAAATGTATTTCTCTGGGAATGTTTCAATCGGGAATTTGGTTTGGATTTCGGAATAGATAGCAGCAGCATGTTTTTTAACCATGCTACCATCCTTGATCATGTTATTGCTGATTCTTCCTTCAAAAGCAATCATCTTCGTCATCTCATAAACCATCTGAAAACTGTGTGTGATAAGAATTTCGTCAAGAGTCTTTTCGGTTCGTAGCGATTCTAAGAATGTCATCAACCGAGTTGCTCTATCGAAATCTATCGGATCAAAATTAATCATTTCTATATTCATACTCTATTATACAAAAAAATTCGAGATTTACTATTTTTGTATCTCAACCCATAATAAGGCTATTTGGGATAACCAATCTTTTACTCCTGTTGAATGAGACAACATGTCTATGAGAACTTCTATCAATCGCCCACAATCAAGATTCAATTTCTCGAATTCTTCGACCATGGTATTCAACAAATATGACACCGCAATTGCATAAGGAGTTCTCAAAACGAATGGAGTTGTTGGGGTTGCCGGCGCCATACCTTCTTCACCAGAAACGACAACAAATTTTGGATTGGAAAATTCAATAGAAAAATGCTCAAAGTTGATTCTCCCAGTGGAAATTGTTTCAACAATAAGCACTACATCACCACCAAATAATCTGTCGAGGTCCGCAACTGTATCTGGTTTAATTTCCGCTGTGTGAGAATTAGTGGTGGTCAAATAACGAAGTTTTGTCTTGGGTGGAGAATGCGTACAAACAACATCATTCTCATCACCTTTTGAAACTGGTGGAAACACAATCTGTTTGTAATTTTTATTCAATACATTTTTATCGTGAATAACATGTGGGACATCGGGATCAACATGGAATGTTCTGGTGCGATTGATATCTGGAGTCATCGAGGCATTGTCATGAATAATAAACCCCTGTTCCAACACGGTCGAGCGTCTAGCTTGTAATTTTGGGACTTCTACAACAGTTTGTTTTTCCTCAAAAATCACTGCCTGTGCCACAGGAGTTGTTGTTGGTGGTAACGGATTAGATATTACCTGAGGAACAACAATGGTTGGGATTTCAACCTGCACCCTTGGCTGTCTGGTGTGTTGAATATAACCATGTTTTACTTCCACAGTCTTTTGAACGATTTGTTCCTGATTTTTACCGTGTCTGATTAGCACAATTATCCCCTACAATCTACTTAAATGGTGTGTCTGAGGTTGTAGTTGATTCTTCATCTACTAATACTTTTTTATTTTTTCTACCTTTTTTTGGCGATTCTGTTATTCTCATAGGTTCATCAGGTACTATTTCTGCCGGTATATCCAGAGCTTTGTAATTTTTTGTACTCACCGATGACTGATGACTGATGGTAGGTGAATTTGTGGGATGAATTTTTGTGTTTTGTATCTCAGAAAAACCATTCTGAATTATCGAGTCGTCAATTTTTTTAACAACCTTAGTACCAACATTAACCTGGTCGGAAATATCTTTCAGAATGATGGTTTCCTGGGTCACGATACTCTTTGGGGACTCAATTGCTGTAAGTTCTTCTTCCAATTCGGAATCAGTCCTTTTATTCTTTGTGGATCTTCCCCATTGATTTTTACCGTGTGCGATTATTGTTCCCATAACTTCCCCATCACTATATTCCTTTATTTATTAAGGAACGAGTCATCAAACCAAATATTCTGGATAGTGTATATCTAACTCTGCAGCAAATTCTTTCGACACATCACACTTAATCATTCTATCCCTAAAATCGTATTCAAAATGAACATATTTTTGCTGTCTGATTTTCGGGAAGTTATTGTAAATGAATTCTTCTGTGCGTGCATGGAGGTCATTGATTAAATGACTACCGACAAGTTCAAATTCCTTCTCGGCAATCAACATCTGAATGAAATTCATTAATTTTTCCATATTTTCACCACTTAAAACAGAATATCCATATTGTTTTCGAGAATCAATTTGTAGTTATCACGGATCATATTCTCATGTCCAAATTCCTTCACTACCGTTTTGAACTCATTTTCAAAGTGTTCGGCCAGAATGTGACGGTGGCAATGATCTGCAGGTTTCTCATAACATAAAAGAACGATATTATCAAGATGTTTGTTCAATTTGTTCGCCTTTTCTTCCCATGTTTCCAATTTTTCGAGCCAGTCTATTTTTGGAAGAACATCGACTTTGAATCTGGTAACGTATTTTGTCCAGTCACCATCAGTCTTGTAATCATTGAAAATTGATTGTGTCGGTGCCAGGTCAACATCCCAACTGTCGACAGTCATCTTTAGTTCTTCTGTCAAACCACGACTAGCCGAAACAATGAAGAACTCAGATGGGATGTTCCTCAAATTTCCATAAAATGAGGTATAAAGTTTCATCAAATTTCTTCTTTTTGGGGTTCTTTGGGTAATGTGTTAGCAATGAATTCTGGCATTTCTAACACAAGTTCGGGATAATCCTTTACAATCATTTTCGCTACCAGCTTTTTGAGCATAGCGTTCTCATAATTCAATGAATCGACATAGGTTCTGAGAGTATCCATCGAGTTTGCAGCCAGTTGGCGATTGGTATCAACCTCGTTTACTTTACGCCTCATAACATCAAACAGGTCACGAAGATTTTTATCACGAGTCGGACCATCCAATGAATGAGAGACAAGCTGAGTGTCCATCAGTTTCCAATCCAATTCAAACCATTCCATCTTACACCCCTTATACCAATTGAGTGATGTGTTTCAATGCCTGCTTTTCCAAATTTGCGGAAATGAACTCCGGCTGTTCAAGAACAATCTCCGGATAATCCTTCTGAATGATCTTGACAAGCAATTGTTTCATCAGTTCGTTTTCTTCACGCAAGTTATTCAGTTCCGTCTGAATGTAACCATTCATAGAAGATTGCATCACAGTACCATTGCATTCAATTTCTGTAATTTTCTGTTTGAATAAAGTCAAAATTTCGCGCATATTTCTATCTCTGGTGTAACCATCCAAAGAATGCGAAATGGTGTTGCTATCCTGTAGTTTCCAATCTAGTTCATACCAATTCATGTTTATTCCTTATCCAAAAAAGAACGAGCTATAAAAGTATGTTCGTTAGTAATGAAACCACGAACATGTAAAAACAGATAATTATTGCTCAAAACTTCATCATCGACGGTATAACCGTGTATAATCTGATCCCGACTCAAATTAATATCATCCATTGCTATTACTTTGTATCCATTATTCAACAACGTTATTATATCTTTGCGTCTATCGCCACAGGACAACCCAATTGCACGGTTTCCAACCCCGTCACGGAGCAGTTTGAAGGCATTGTAAAGGTGATTTTCTTCATCAGCAAAATGCTCTCGGTTGTATTGAAGGACACCATCTTTGATTTTGAGGGATGAATACCACGATGAAGTAATGAAAACACCCATATCGAACATTTCAATCATGGCTTTGATTCTTCTCATGTTGGATGCCATAATGTCAAGGGTATCATCGAACCTACCAAAGTAGGTGGAGCTTGCTGGAATAATGCAATCATCAATATCCAGACAAAGGACAATTTTATTCATTTGGTTGTTGTGGTTCTTCTTTAGGTTGTTGGGCGATATAAAGATTATCAAACAGAGGCTTCGCAAATTTACTTTCTTTTGCTAGTGTTGTTAGTTTGAGATCGATTACACCCCTTTGGATGTATCCCAACCACCGATTCAACTTACCTTCTGGATAAGTGTTATACTTGTCGATGATGGTCAAACACATGTTACGAAGATGCTGGTCTTTTGTAAAACCCAGCATCTTTACATATCTCTCAGCCAGAAGCTTTATGACTTCACGTTCATTCATTTGGACTTTTCACATGAGGGGTATAAACTTTTTCGACTTCTGTCGGCAATGAAACTTCTTCATCCGAATCAAGACCGTTAGCAATGGTTGTAGTTGCCATCAACAGCTTATACAGATTGAAGTCATTTTCCGTTAGAAGGACTTCACCACATTTGGGGCATGGTTGATTGACCCAGGCCTGATACTGATGTGGTTGAACATCAATATTCTCATAATCACAGGATGGGTTGTCACACCTAATCCCTTCTACTTTCACGATACCTTTTGACAAAATATTTTCCTTTGAACGATAGAATACTACCACTTATTATACAATAAGTTTGAGATTCTTGGGGATTTGTTGATAGGAGGGAAAGAAGAATTAATCTTCTTTTGAAAGAAAATCAGCTATTTTCTTTCTGTGCAATGCCTTGAGTTTCTGATATTCTTCTTTTGGACAGGAATCCTGTTTAGTTTCAATAATGGAAACCACTTCTTCCATATCCTTTGAAAGTTTTTCAATATTTGCAGAACTGTATTTTTCCAAGAAGGTGTTATACCAAATTTTTTTGGTAGACGCATCAATCATCCTTATTCCTCTTTAATTTTAAATACTTTTCGAAAAATATTTATTAAAGAAAATAACACCTTTTTAAAAGTTTACCTTTTTATACTGTTTTTTCTTCTACAGTAATCATCAAAATATCATTGGTGATCGGTTGTGGCAGCAATTCGAATCTTTTCAGCAATAAAGGGTCAATGTTTGGAGCAAACACCATATTGATCACATTGATAATACCATTTGCATCGGCAGTATTGTTTGGTTTTAATTTAACAGTAATGATGTTATTTCCAACATCGAATGACTCGATGTCTTTTGCGAATGCCAATTTCAACTGTGTTTCAATTTTTGATGATAATTCTGTAATGATAGTGTAAATCTCTCCACCAATACCATCCGCGTGTGAATCGGCAACCTTATCGGCTTTAGATTTCTTGATAGGTGTTTGATTTGTTGGTACTGTTCCGTCTGTAGGTGCAGCACCTTCCGCCGGTGTTGGTGCTGTAGTTTCATCAGCCTCGTTGATAATTGCTTTTAAGTTCTTGAATAACATAATCGATCCCTGTTAATAACGGTTTTGTATTATTTATTTCATTAAATCAGTTTTTCGGGTTCATTTTCAAGAATGGATCTGTAGAGGACTTCCGCTTTACGAATGAATTCATAATAGCCCATATCCAGGGCGAGTGCATGACGTTCGATTATTTTACTAGACATGTCATCATCAAACTTGCGAAAGTGTTCAAAATAACCTGCAAACAATTCGTTGATGGATTCTCGACGCAGCAGATGACTTTTCATTTTGTAGCTATTTTTTGATGTGAATTTTTTAATTCGCAATTCACCATCAACATTCTCAAACCCATAATAGGTTTTGTTTTTGTCCATATTGATAACCCATCTCGACCTAGACCAGACATTATTCATTATACCACACATGGCAGACCTTTCAAATAAGTTTTTCGGGGTATTTGGCGTAAATTTTCTTATACAATCGCATTATCTCCGTCCTGAAACCATGAACATCACTCCAACAACCCAAATTTTCCTCAGAATAATGTAGTTTGTCTGTTCTTTGGGTTCGAAGGTCATTACCGAAATAAATCAGATAAATTTCAAACAGCTTTTTCATATCTTTACTATGGATAGTTCTCGCAATTTTAGTAGATGATTTTCTATACAGTCCCAATGTGTAATTTTCGCGCAAAACGATAACGTAAAAGTTCTCACCCCTCAACAAATCTGTCAAGGAATCAATCTGACTGAGAAGGTTGTCGATGCTAAAACTCATTTTAGCACACTATGTCCAGATCTTGAAGATTTTTGGCAACTGAATAGTCGGGTGAAACCCAGCAGTTGTGGTGTGCATCAAACCAGGGGAATCTTCCATTGGTGGTTTTCCCTTCCAAAACCAAATCGTAGAAGGTTTCGGTTCTGTATCTGTGGTCGACGGACAATTTCTTCCTACCGTACATTGCATTAAGAATCTTCGACTTGCTCATTGTGAGTTTCTTAGCTGGAATGTAACCCTTATCCGCCTCATTAACCAATGTGTCTCTGGCAACCGAGTAAGTGTATTCATGCACGTATTTTTTGGTATTGGTGATTGCCTCCATCTGGAGAATCACATTCTGATCTCGTTTTGAAACAAGTCCGTGAATTCTATACAACATCCCATATGGTCCTGGAACATAAAGACTGACATTTGGGTGATAGGACATAAACTCTTTTAGGAACCAAATGTTTATATCCACCTTCATCATTTCACGTTTTTTCTTGTCGATGAATCTGTTGTAATAATTCACCATGAAATTGTATTCGTTGGTGGTGGGTGAATTGTTATTGAGGGCTAGGTTTCTTTGAACGATTTCAACTACTCTCAATGCTTCTGCGTAAGCGGCTGTATCATCCATACCATCTGCCTTATTGAAAGCCGTCAATTCCTGAATCAATTCAGCAGCTTGATGACGACCTTTGAATGTTGTCTCTGTTGCCTCATCGTAGCTCATCCCTTTCAAATACATCTTTTCCATCAAAGAGTTAGCATCGAGTGACATCGAAACATCAAGCATTGGTGTGTTTGGAATAGAAGTCTTGTTTCTCAACTTCTTTGCTTTATTGGTGAATTTGCCACCAACACCCCACCAATCCAAAATGTATCCGGTAAATTTCCTAAAATAATCAAAGTAGGGATCACCAACAACATCGGAATAAACCGCTTCTGTTTTCTCATAGGTTGAGCCATCTGCATAGGTTTTGGTATCTGGCAACCATCCAAAGATTTTCAACTTACGCATGTACTTGATAACATGGCGTCTGTTGTTTTCCATAATCTTGACTTCGTCGGCACCAAATACATCTGCCTCTCTCCAACGTCTTTTGGTCCTCTCATGCCATTCACGGAATAAAGTGTAGCCGTAGGCATCTTTTGGGGCAAAATAAACGGTTATGATGGTTGATGGTGAAAACAAGCTGTATCCTTTTATAAGTAATTGTCAAGGTTATTTATTTTACAAAGCCTCACAATTTGGAAACTTCCAATGTAAAATAATCTCAAACAACAAACAAAAAAGGGATAATACTATGCAAGTATCGGATGACGCTTTTACAAGAATTCAAGAATTACTCAATGACAAGGAAAATGACATTCCAGAAACAGCCAGCGTGCGGGTGTTTGTTACTGGCGGCGGGTGCAGTGGTTTGCAATATGGTTTTGAAATTACAGATACAGTTGAGGAAGATGATACTGTGTTTGAAAAGGGTGGGGCTCGTATTGTTGTTGATTCACTATCATTTAGTTATTTGAGTGAAGCAACCGTAGACTACGTTAAGAGTCTAGATGGAGAAGCATTCGTAATCAACAACCCAAATGTGAAATCCACCTGTGGTTGTGGAAGCTCTTTTGAAATGTAAATGAAAAAGGAACCAATTGGTTCCTTTTTCATTCCACATTTTCTGTTTCTTTACCTTCTAAATAATCCACAAGCATAGAACAGTACGGAAAGTCACACAGTGGACCGTCTACATGGGAACATCCGCTTTCAGTATGTAGGTTACAACTATAAACAGGGTCATCAGATCTATCAAACAACTTTTTAAGCCAGCCAATCATATTATTTTCCTTTCGTTTGCTTTTCCAATGATTGAATCTTTTTCAGACAGGCATGTTCCAGCACTGAAAAATCCATTGGAAGAACAACCTGTTCTATGATGTTGCCCAAAAACTTCTCATTCTGAGAAAGGGCAAATTCAATTTGCTTGCTGGTTCCCACAAGAAGGAAACGAACATTGTCGTTTCTCCCAAACTCTCTAAACACAAAGCGAATGTCCAAACCGATCAGGTCAAAAACACCGAGCGGGAGAATTACCATCAGTGGGCTTTCAGTATCCCACTGTTTTCTGAAATCCACCCATTTATCAAACTTTTCAATATCTTCTTCAAATCGGAATAGTTTCCTGAATGGCAAGTAATAGTTGTAAGCAATTTTTCTCATTAAATCAATTTCTCTGGATTTGTTTGTAGAATCTCATTCCGTATTCTACAAAATTCTTCAAATGTCATTCCCATCTGTTCTTCGAATCCACCCTTCAACATTCTGACGACGAAATCCTCATTGGACTCATTTACATAAAGTCCATGCATTTTCAAATATTCGACGGCATTTATTAACGCCATTATACCAATTTCTCTGGGTGGTTCTCAATCAAATCTCTACGAATTGTTTCAAATGTAGAATGTGATACACCCATATGCTTTTCAAAATCACCCTTTAACATTCTGATAACAAATTCTTCATCAGTTTCGGATGATCGCTTAGACAATGATCCAAAAGCACCATAAACACTATTTTTCGCAATTTTGGCTATGAGCATATCGTGTTTTGTCATGTTAAATCAGCTTTTCGGGATGATTTTCTAACAGTTGTTTATGAATTGTGGCAAATTTTTGATAAGACATACCCATATGCTTTTCAAACCCACCCTTCAACATTCTGATAACGAGTTCTTCATCAGTTTCTACACTATAAGAAACGATTTCATCAACTTCAATCTTGTTGTAATAACTATAGCCAGGGTCTAACATCAGATCAACTTCTCAGGATGGTTTTCAATCAAATCTCTGCGAATTGCTTCAAATTCTTCATAAGAGATGCCAGTGTATTCTTCAAAATCTCGTTTCAGCAGACGAATAACCCTTTCCTGCTTGGTTTCTGGTTTTACATTCATGCCATTCTGACGCAACCCACGACCAATGGCCTGTGTGGGCATCTTACCAGCAGGATCTATTGAAACAATACCATAGTTGTTATTCAGATTATCAAACCGCAAGTCTTGAATTTTATAGGAAATAGCCATTATATCAATTTCTCCGGATGGTTTTTTATGATGTCTTTACGAATCTCACAGTATCTTTCAAAAGTCATTCCAATTGTAGCTTCAAACCCACCTTTCATCAGTCGGATCACCTTCTGTTCGTCGGTTTCAACAATGCGCTGGATACCAGCAAGTTTATCCAGCGTAGTCACTTTGTCCAAGAACATATTATCATAAAACGCTTTGATTCCATCACTCATATCAATTTCTCCGGATTATCTCTAACCAGTTTTTCGTAAGCCTCTTTAAATTGTTCAAAGGTCATTCCGAACTCTTTTTCCATACCATGTTTGACAATCCATTCCGTCTTTTGCTCATGATTCATAAACGAGCCGGAAATGATGCTCCCCAAAAGTTGTTCATCGATATCTTTGGCGATTTGTTTCGCCATTCTATCGATGATGGATTGATGGATACTATCATGCACACTGTCAGCCCAAAAATCATCAACTGTTATTTTTTGGGGTTTTATATGGATCATGTTAGATCAACTTTTCTGGACTGTTTTCCAAGATACCATTGTAAGTTTCAATGAACTTTTCAAATGTCATCCCAAACTTCTTCTCAAAGTCACCTTTCAAAATACGAATAACCTTCTGTTCATTGGTTTCAACCGGCTTTTTAGGAATAGACTTTTTCTTATTGGTGATAGCATCTTCATACCACCAACCATCATCCTTTTCCCAATTACTGTAATCGTTGACGATTTTCAGTAAATCCTCGGCTTTTAGAGTGTTATTAACATCCCACTCCCACTTTTGAGTAAGATAATCTTTGGAACCAATTTTCAGCAAACTTTCGAGATAATCATTGTCATTCATAGGGCATCCCTCCAAAACGGATAATATGTTATTATACCATTTTTAGATTAATTTCTCCGGATTGTTTTTTAAGATATCATTGTATAATTCCACAAATCTATCATAAGTCATGCCAAATTTCTTCTCAAAATCCCCTTTGAGGATTCTTACAACCGTGTCGTGTTCCGTTTCGACTTTGATTGGTTCTGGATCAGTAAACTTGAATATCTTATTGCTTAAGCCGATAAGAGAATTATGTTTATCATAATTGGGGTCAATAGTATGTCCGCACTTCTCCAGTGCATCGGTAGCATTAGGGTCCAATTCAAATATTTTTGAAATTATCATTTAAATCAACTTTTCCGGTTCTTCTTCTAAAGTCTTTTTATAGATTTCCAGAAACTTACCAAATGAAATTCCAATAAGTTGCTCGAAATCACCCTTAATCATCCGAATAACTAACTGTTGTTCGGATTCTGTTAGTTTCTTCCCGAGTTTAAGTGACGTTGGGTGTAATCTTTCAATGCCAATATATGCCATATCAGATCAATCTCTCTGGACTGTGTTCGAGCAACTTATGATAAGTTTCCATGAATTCATCCAACGACAAACCACAACGCTTTTCAAATCCACCTTTCAGAAGGTCGATTACTTTTTCCTCGGTAGTTGGTTTTGGAACTGGTTCTTCATCGTAATCCTCACAATCTTCATCTTCATCGTAGTATTCTTTGTTACAATCATAATCATCATATTCGTCAGATTCTTCTTCGAGAATATCAGTTATGATTTCCATATCCATATCGGATAATTCATACTCTTTTTCGTAATCTTCATCCTCGTCTTCAAAACGATATTTCTTCAAAGATACTTTCATATCAATTTCTCCGGACTGTCCTTTAGAATTTTGTTATACACTTCAATGAATTTGTCGAATGTCATTCCATGTTTAGCCTCAAAGTCCGTTTTCAGAATACGAACAACTTTATCTTCATCACTTTCAGTCTTTGGTGGGCGAGGATTGGCAAATTCTTCCTTCATTCGTTGAAGGTTTCGACGCTTTATATCATCCAGAATTTTCTTACCAGCGTTCAATTTATTGGTATTGTATCGGCTTGCGTAATCAGCATAAATGCTTTCCTTCTTATAATTCTTACATTCATACTTGTCGTCCTTTTTACCAAGCCACGACTTTTCATACCACTCTTTGAATTTTTCATTAATCATATTAGTTTTTCTGGATGTTGTTCCATCATGTCATGATAAACTTCAATAAATCTCTCAAAGGTCATACCAAATTTCTTCTCAAAATCCCCTTTGAGAATTCTCACTACTTTCTCATGCTCAGTTTCTATTTTGGGTTTCATGTATTTTTCAAGTTCGTCGATAAGAAGATCATCTGTCTCTTTGTATCGAGTCATTTCCTCCATCATTTTCCACTTGTACATTTCAATCTCTTGTTTTTCTCTCTCCAATTCCTGCTGGAGATATTTTTCTACAAGATACTTTTTATGAATATCAGACAAAGACATCATATTAACTTTTCTGGATTGTTTTCTAACATTCTGTGATAGACTTCAATGAATTTCTCAAAGGTCATACCAAACTTCTTCTCAAAGTCACCTTTCAAAATACGTGCAACCTTATCTTCATCGGATTCAACCTGCTTATCACCGAATACATTTTCACGACTCCATGTATCCAACACTTGTTGTTTGATGGTGTCATTCATGTAAAGATCATTGAAGCTATTGATAATAGAACTCCAATCATTGTCCAGTTTTTTCACGGTTGCGGTATAAGTACCATTTCCGTATGGGTCTTGTTTCATCCAGTCTTCCAATTTAATAGCCATAGATATTCCTATTATATCAAATAGATTGTAATTTTATTTTCTTTGCGCTTAACTTTGGTTTGCCCTTAATACCCTTAATAACTGACGCCGTAGATTTCTTTTCCCCATCATCATTGTTGGTGAGATCGGAATCTGCATCAACATCCTCTTTATCTGATTTGACGAGTGCCTTTGGTTTTTCATCTGCTGGTTTCTTAAATGTCTGTGCCGGTTTCTTTTCAAAGGTGGCATTGGAACCCTTCTGTGATGGCAGGTTTGAATGTGCATTGGATTGCCAATTTGGTGCACCACCACCATCTTCTTTTCTCCATGGTTCGAATGTGAGTGTTCTCCAATCGGTTTTGAAATCGACATAACTACCAACACCACCCGAATCTCTGGTTTTCAAGAACTTCGCACGCAATACACCAACCTCACGGGATTGGGCATTTGGAATGAAACCGATCACGTTGTCAGCTGCCTGAATCTTGGAAATACCACCCTGGATGTTTTC
>JACCED010394648.1_pt1 | contig 54863 bp, 50 predicted proteins | sample 7455021 | NCBI WGS metagenome assembly JACCED01 (sample SAMN15323456, study PRJNA562643) | freshwater metagenome | isolation source: river surface water | place: USA:Blue River Watershed | collected 2017-08-19
GACCACGGGCTCGTCCATGCCCTTGACCTTCTGCATCTTGTAGTTCTTGACCAGTTCCTTGCCGAAGCCGAGCTTGTCGGCCAGCTGGTACATGATCATGTGGTCGCTGCGGCTCTCCCACAGCGGGTCGATCACCTTCTCGCGCCACTGGATGGAGCGGTTGGAGGCGGTGCACGAGCCGCTGGTCTCGAACTGGGTGGCGGCCGGCAGCAGGTAGACCGCGCGATTGGGGTTGAGGTCTTCGGCCTTGCCGGGCATGGCCGCCATCGCCGCGGTGGCCGACGGGTACGGGTCCACCACCACCAGCAGATCCAGCTTGTCCATGGCCCGCTTCATCTCCAGGCCGCGGGTCTGCGAGTTGGGCGCATGGCCCCAGAAGAACACACCGCGCAGGTTGGGGTCCTGGTCGATGTTGTCGTTCTTCTCCAGGATGCCGTCGATCCAGCGCGAGACGGTGATGCCCGGCTTGGACATCATGCCGGGAGCGGCAAAACGGCCCTTGATCCAGTCGAACTCCACGCCCCAGGCGTTGGCGAAGTGCTTCCAGGAGCCCTCGGCCAGGCCGTAGTAACCGGGCAGCGAATCGGGGTTGGGGCCGACGTCGGTCGCACCCTGCACGTTGTCGTGGCCGCGGAAGATGTTGGCGCCGCCACCGGACACGCCGATGTTGCCCAGGGACAGCTGCAGCAGGCAGGAGGCGCGCACCATCGCGTTGCCGATGGTGTGCTGGGTCTGCCCCATGCACCACACGATGGTGCCAGGGCGGTTCTCGTGCATCTGCTTGGCCAGGCCGAGCATCGTGGCCTCGGGCACGCCGCAGGCCTCTTCGACCTTGTCGGGCGTCCAGTTGGCCAGCACCTCCTCGCGCACCTTGTCCATGCCCCAGACGCGGTCGGCGATGTACTTCTTGTCCTCCCAGCCGTTCTTGAAGATGTGATACATCAACCCGAACAGGAAGGGGATGTCCGAGCCGGAGCGGATGCGGACATGCTGGTCGGCGCGGGCCGCGGTGCGGGTGAAGCGCGGATCGACCACGATCATCTTGGCGCCGTTTTCCTTGGCATGCAGCATGTGCAGCATGGACACCGGGTGCGCTTCGGCGGCATTCGAGCCGATGTACAACGCCAGCTTGGTGTTCTGCATGTCGTTGTAGGAGTTCGTCATCGCACCGTAACCCCAGGTGTTGGCCACACCGGCCACCGTGGTGGAGTGACAGATGCGGGCCTGGTGGTCGCAGTTGTTGCTGCCGAAGAAGCTCACGAACTTGCGAAGCAGGTAGGCCTGCTCGTTGTTGTGCTTGGACGATCCGACCCAGTAGATCGAGTCCGGGCCGCTGGCCTTGCGCAGCTCCTGCAGCTTGGCGGTGATCTCGTTCAGGGCCACGTCCCAGCTGATACGCTGGTACTTGCCGTTCACGAGTTTCATCGGATAGCGCAGGCGGTATTCGCCATGCCCGTGTTCACGCAGGGCCGCGCCCTTGGCGCAGTGCGCGCCCAGGTTGATCGGCGAATCGAACACCGGCTCCTGGCGCACCCACACGCCGTTCTCGACGATGGCGTCAACCGCGCAGCCCACCGAGCAGTGGGTGCAGACGGTGCGCTTGACCTCGATCTTGCCGGTGCCGACCGCGGCACCGCCCGCCGCGTGCGACTTCTTCACCAGGGTGAGGCTGGACGCGGCCAGGCCCACGCCCACCCCCAGGCCCGAGCGGCGCAGGAAGGCGCGGCGGTCCATGGTGGGCAGGGCCTGCGACAGGCCGCGGTGCAGGCTGTGTACGAACGGCGAGCGGGCGCCTGCCGGTGCATCGCCCGATTTCTTTGTCAACAACATGAGGGTGTCTCCGCCTTGTGAGCGTTAAACGAGGGTGGTCTTGTAGTACTGGCGAACGTGTTCGGACAGTTCGTAGCCGCCGCCGCGAGCGGGCGGTTCTTTCTTGACAGGGGGAGCTTCAGCGGTCTGACGGACGGACGGCAGCAGGGTGGCTGCGGCCGCTGCGGTACCCACAGTGGCGGCGCCTGCAAAGAGGCGGCGCCGGGACAGCGGGCGGGCGGACTGGCTCATAGGGTCTCCTGTAATGCTTCCATGCGGGGCAGCCTGCACGGACGGGGCGACTGTAGCGGGGCGCCTAACCCCGCGCAACCGAGTGAAACCCTGCTGGCCATGCACCGAAGGCCTTGTCGGACACTGCCCCGGCCATCATTCGTCCCTCACTGGAGGTTGCAGTGCAACATGAAGGTCATTTCGGCCATGAATGGCAACGCGGCGGCGGGCAAAAACCGTAGGTCACGCAGGGTCATTGGCTCCGACCGCCCCCGGACCGGCCCGTTCGCGGGCGCCTTCCTCACACCAGCATGTCGAATCCCTGCTGCTCGACGCTCAGAAAGGCCCGGGTGAAGTCGGCCAGGCGGGCGTAGAAGCGGGCACGGGGATGGCCGGCGACCGCATCGCACAGGGCGGTGGCCCAAGGCTGCAGATGGTCGGCGAAGAAGGCGCGCTGGCGTGTGAGGTTGGACACCGCCGCATCGTCACCGGCGATCAGATAACGCATCACCTCGCACAGGTAGGCGATGTGGTCCTCGGTCTCGGGCATGGCCTCATCGCGGGCCAGGCCCAGGGCGGCCAGGTCCTCGCGCAGGCGAGCCAGCGGGCGTTCGTTGAGGAAGCCGGTCAGGTAGTGCGACCCGAACAGGTAGACCTCGGGCTTGCCCACGCCGCCAAAGAGCGCGTCATGCTCGGACGCGACCTCGCCCGCGTCCATCTCGCGGCACACGCCCACGAAGGCACGCCAGGGCTCCTCCAGGAAGCCGCCGGCGGTCGGGGCCTCGGTGGGTGCCACACGCAGGGCAGCCAGCAACTCGGGCGCCGGGGCCGCGTAATAGAGCTGTCCCAGCAGGCCATAGACCTCGGCGCGGGCGGTTTCCTCGTCCAGCGCGGACGACGTCGGGGGCAGGGCGTCGCTCATAGGTCGTTGATCTTCGATTCGTTGGGGCTGGAGTGCAGGTCGATCACCCGGCAATCTCCGCACATCTTCAGTCGCTCGGCGGCGGCGCCCTGGAACATGGCGTGGCCCGCGAGCTTGGCCATCATGGCCTCGATGGCCTTGAGCGTGCCAAAGGGTTTGCCACAACGCACGCATCCAAAGGGCTGGGTCTCGTTGATCACGCGAGCCTGCTTGCGCTCGGGGGTGAGCAGCAGGCGCGGCTGCAGGGTGATGGCGTCCTCGGGGCAGGTGCTGGCACACAGGCCGCACTGCACGCAGTTCTTCTCGATGAACCGCAGCTGGGGCAGCTCGGGGTTGTCCTGCAAGGCGCCCGCCGGACAGGCGCTCACGCAGCTGAGGCACAGGGTGCAGCGGTCCTTGTTCACCGCGATCGCGCCCAGGGGCGAGCCCGCCGCCGGCAAGGGGATGGCCTCGGGTCGGGGGGGCGACGACGGCGCCTGCTCCATCAGGTGGTCCAGGGCCAGTTCGAGCGTGGGCCGTTTGTCACCCGACACCGCGTAGCGGGCCGCAGCCGCCGGCACGGCCCCCAGTGTGCGCGCAGCGCGTTGCAAGGCCTGGTCCAGGGCCTGCGGCGTGTCGGCGCGCAGCAGGCTCAGATGGGTCCCCTCGTACCCGAGCCCCTGCAGGATCGCCTGGGCCACTGCCATCTGCTGCTCGAGCATCGTGAGGTACTGGGGGGCTTCCTCGTTCGTCGCCAGGACCGCGATGTGGCGCGCGCCGCCGGCCACCGCCGACAGCCACAGGTCCAGGCCGGTGCTGGCGGTGTGCCACAGGGCCACCGGGATCACCGAGGCCGGCACGCCCTGCGCACGGCCCAGGCGGGCCTCGCGGCCCAGGGCCTCGACCAGCTCGCGCCCGCCGGTCTGGCTATGCAGCAGGAGAACGGCATCGCGTCCGCCCTGGCGCGCGTACGTGGACAGCAGGGACTTGAACTTCACGCCCTGCTCGTTCGGGCGCGGGTAGGAGTAGGTCAGCGCGCCGGTGGGACAGGCGGTGGTGCAGGCGCCGCAGCCCACGCACAGGTTGGGGTTGACCTGGATCTGCTGGCGCGACTTCTCCGAGCGGATGGCCTGCGCCGAGCAGACGTCGATGCAGGCGCTGCAGCCCACCGTCTCGTTGCGGCTGTGAGCGCACAGCTTCTGCTTGTACTGGAAGAACTTGGGCTTCTCGAATTCGCCCACGCGCTCACGCAGTTGCAGCAAGGCGGCCAGGCGCTGCTCGGGGGCGCTGGCGGGCGGCAGGTGCAGGTAGCCCTGGGGCTTGGCGTGCTGGGTGAAGGCAGGCTGCGCGCGCAGGTCCAGCACCAGGTCGAAGGCCTGCGACTGGGCGCTGGGCTCGCGGCTGAAATCGATCGCGCCAACGGCGTCGCAGGCCTTCACGCAGGCGCGGTGGCCGGTGCAGGCATCGAGACGGACCTGGTAGTCCAGGCCGATCGCGCCTTCGGGGCAGGCGGCGACGCAGGCGTTGCAACGGGTGCACAGGTCCAGGTCGATGGGGTTGTCCTGGGTCCAGGCCAGCTCGAAGGCACCGAGCCACCCAGTGAGACGGTCGATGCGGCCCGAGAGCACCGGGTAGCGCCGCTCCTGCGCCCCCCGACCGCCCTGCGCGAAGAGGGTGACCTGCAGGACGTCCGAGAGGCTGGCCGCCAGGGCCTCGGCCTCGTCCAGCGGGCCGACGATCAGCACCCGCCCCTGGCTGGTGTAGGTCACCGTGGCGACCGGCTCGGGATCGGGCAGGCGTGCACTGGCCAGCAAGGCGGCGAGCTTGGGGCTGGCGCTGGCCGCGTCGCGGCTCCAGCCGCCGGTCTCGCGGATGTTCACGAAGCGCATCGGCGCCCAGGCCAGGGGCTGGCCCTCCTGGGCAGCCGCCTGCGCCTGCTGGTCGGCCAGGTCGGTGAACAGGCGCTGCTCCTGGGTGCAGGCCACCACCAGCGGCTCGCCGCTGCGCGCAGCCTGCAGGAAGGCGCCGGCCTCGCGCCGGCACAGCGCGGTGTGCAGGGTCAGGTCTTCATCCAGCGCCTTCCCCAGGGCCTTGGGGTCCAGGGGCTGGGTCTTGTTGCAGTCGCAGATCAGGGTCGGCATCGGGGGCGCTTGGGTTCGCGGGGGTCGGGTCGGATTCGGGCGGCCCTGACTGTGCCACGATTTGCGCCGCGCCTTCGGGCAAGGGGTCACCTGCCGCGGTGGACGGTGTGGCCGATGTCGGCCCCTCGCGAAACAACCCCAGGAATTCGGCGCTGGCCAGGCCCTGCAGCATGCTCGCGGGAATGGGGTCGGGTTTGCCGTAGTCGTCGATGTAGATGTCCAGACCGTCCATCACGTTGAAGTGCGGGTCCGAGAACAGCTTCTTCATCGCGGCGTTGCGCACCTCGGGCTCGACCTGGGAACCGGTGAACCGGGTGTAGTCCGACTCGGGCGTGAGGGCCTGGACATCGTCCAGGGTGGGCAGGGGTTCGGGCGGTGCGGTCGGCGCGTCGTGCGGGGCGGGGGCCTGAAGTCCGTGCGGGGCGGGGGGTTCAGCGGGTGTCACCACCGGTGCTGGGGGGGCGCGCAACGGGGCTGGCGGCTCGGGCTCCAGGGGGAGCCCCTCCTTCGCGTCGAGCTTGCGTCGCGACCAGCGGCCCAGGAAGCCATCAGCCATGGCCGCCCTCCCCGCCCCCAGGTCCGCCGCGGTAGGTCTTGCCGGTGCTCACCGAGGCTGGATTGCCAAAGCGATCCTGCAAGGGCTTGAAGCTGTCCGGCCGTTTGCGCCGCTTGGGTTCAGGCGTGTAGTGTTCTTCGGCAAAGACCCGCATCCAGTCGACGATGTGCGGGGGCGCCGGCACCTGCTCGACCTGCTCCTGCGCGTCGAGCCAGCGGCCCGCGTCGTGGTAGCTCAGGGTCACCACCTGCGGGCGCGCGATGGGCGCGTCGGAGACGGTGGCCTCTTCCTCCAGCCGCCACATCACGAACCAGCAGGGGGCCGCCGTGGAGGCATTGAGGTAGTAGCCCTCGGCGTCGTCACGAAAGAGTTCCACGGTAAAGCCCGGATGCAGCCAGTCCTCGGTGCGGTCGTCTCGGCGCAGGCAGCGCGGCGCATCGCCGAAGGCCGGCTCGTGCGGCACGACGTCGTGAAGCTGCCAGCGATGAGGCTGCCAGCGGTTGTCGATGGCCTCACGCCGCATCACCACCGCCACCTGGACGCTCGGACGCTGGTTCATGGTGCCAGCCTCGCTCAGGCTGCGGACGGCGTCAGCCGCACCGCGCAGTACTTGAATTCGGGAATCTTGCCGACCGGGTCGAGGGCCGCGTTCGTCAGCAGGTTGGCGGCCGCCTCGGCGTAGGCGAAGGGCATGAACACCGTGCCCGCGGGGGTGCCGTCGTCGCGGCGCACGTGGCAACGGACTTCGCCGCGCCGGGATTGCAGACGCGCCATCTGGCCCGCCACCAGGCCCAGGCGCTCGATCTCACGCCCCTGGAGCGAGACCGTGGCCACCGGCTCGATCGCATCGAGCACCGCACTGCGGCGGGTCATGCTGCCGGTGTGCCAGTGCTCCAATTGCCGCCCCGTGATCAGCACCAGCGGGTACTCGGCATCGGGGCGTTCATCGGCCGGCACGATCTGCGCGGGCACCAGGTGCAGGCGGCCGTCGTCGGTCGGGAAGTGGTCGGTGAAGACCACGCGCTGACCCGGATCGTCCTCGGCCAGGCACGGGTAGGTGACCGCGCCATCGCGCGCCAGGCGCTCCCAGGAGATGCCGGCGATCGCGCCGTGCATGGCCTGGCGCATCTCCTCATAGACCGCCGCCACGCCGGCATCAGGCCCGGGGTAGTGCCAGGCCAGGCCCATGCGCTGCGCCATCGCCTGGATCAATTCGAGGTCGGGCTGCGCCTGGCCCGGCGGGTCGATGGCGCGGCGGCCGAGTTGCACGGTGCGGTCGGTGTTGGTGACGGTGCCGGTCTTCTCCGGCCAGGCGGTGGCGGGCAGAACGACGTCGGCCAGCCAGGCGGTCTCGGTCAGGAAGATGTCCTGCACCACCAGATGCTCCAGCGCCATGAGCGCGGCACGCGCGTGGTTCAGGTCCGGGTCGCTCATGGCGGGGTTCTCGCCCTGCACGTACATGCCGCGCACCTTGTGCGGATCCGAATCGGGTGCGAGCGCCTTGTGCATGATCTCGACCACCGTGTAGCCCGGGTGATCGTCCAGGCGCGTGCCCCAGAACTGCTCGAACCAGGCGTGCGCCCCCGCATGGTCCACCCGCTGGTAGTTGGGGAACATCATCGGGATGAGGCCGGCATCGCTGGCGCCCTGCACATTGTTCTGGCCCCGCAAGGGGTGCAGCCCGCTGCCGGGCTTGCCGATCTGGCCGGCCACCGCGCACAGCGCGATCAGGCAGCGTGCGTTGTCGGTACCGTGCACGTGCTGGCTCACGCCCATGCCCCAGAGGATCATGGCGGACTTCGCCTGCGCAAAGGCGCGCGCCACTTCGCGGATGCGATCGGCCGGCACGCCACACACCGGCGCCATGGCCTCGGGCGTGAACGTGGCGACGCTCGCCTTCAAGGCCTCGAAGTTGCTCGCGCGGCGCGCGATGAAATCCTCGTCGGCCAGGCCTTCCTCGATGATCGTGTGGATCATCGCGTTGAGAAGGGCCACGTCGGTGTCGGGCCTGAACTGCAAGGTGCGCCAGGCGTGGCGGCCGATGTCGGTGATGCGCGGGTCGGCCAGCACGATCTTCGTGCCGCGTCGCGCCGCGTTCTTCATCCAGGTCGCGGCCACCGGATGGTTGGCGGTGGGATTGGAGCCGATGAGGATCACCAGCTCGGCCTGCGCCACATCGCCCACCGGGTTACTCACGGCGCCCGAGCCCACACCTTCGAGCAGCGCAGATACGCTCGACGCATGGCACAGGCGCGTGCAGTGATCGACGTTGTTGCTGCCGAAGCCGGTGCGCACCAGCTTCTGGAACAGGTAGGCCTCTTCGTTCGTGCCCTTGGCAGAACCAAAACCAGCCAGGGCCTTCGGGCCGTGCGTGTCGCGGATCGCCTTCAGGCGGCCAGCGGCAACGTCCAGCGCTTCGTCCCAGGTGGCCTCGCGGAACACCTCCTGCCAGCGCGAAGGATCGCGCAGCACGTCGGCGTCCTTGGGCACACCGGGCTTGCGGATCAGGGGCCGGGTGAGGCGGTCGGGGTGGTGCGCGTAGTCGAAGCCGAAGCGGCCCTTCACGCACAGGCGACCCTGGTTGGCGGGCCCGTCTCGGCCCTCGACGCCGACGATGCGGTTGCCGCGCACCTGGTAGGTCAGTTGGCAGCCCACGCCGCAGAAGGGGCAGACCGAATCGACCTCGCGGTCCACGGTCTGCGAGCCCACCATCGTCCTGGGCATGAGCGCGCCAGTGGGGCAGGCTTGCACACACTCGCCGCAGGCCACGCAGGTGCTGGCGCCCATCGGGTCGGCCAGGTCGAACACGATTTCGCTGTGTGCGCCACGGCGGGCGTAGCCAATCACGTCGTTCACCTGCTCCTCGCGGCAGGCGCGCACGCATCGCGTGCACTGGATGCAGGCGTCCAGGTTCACCGCCATCGCGGGGTGTGAAAGATCAGGCGCGGGCGCCTCGCGGCGCAAGGCGGTAAGGGACGCGCGGGGCGTGACGCCCAGCTCGCGGGCCCAGGCACTCAGCTCGCCGTGCTGGCCCGGGGTCTCGCCCGCCGCCAGCGGGTCGCCGGTGCCATCGTTCCACTTGTGGCCCTGATCGGGCAGGTCCGCCAGCAGCATCTCCAGCACCATCTTCTGGCTCTTCGTGGCGCGCTCGCTGCAGGTCTGGACCTCCAGGCCGGGCGTGACGGCGCGACAGCAGCTCGGGGCCAGCACGCGCTCGCCCGCGACCTCGACGACGCAGGCGCGGCAATTGCCATCAGGGCGCAGGCCCTCGCTGTAGCACAGGCGCGGAATGCGCACGCCCAGGCGATCGGCCGCTTGCAGCACGGTCTCGCCCTGCACGGCCTGGACGTTCTGTCCGTCCAGACGAAACGACACGAGGGGAAGGTCAGGCGACTTCATCGGGGAAATAGGTCTGCACGCAGCGCACGGGATTGGGAGCGGCCTGGCCCAGGCCGCAGATCGAGGCGTCGGCCATCACCTGCCCCAGGTCGTTCAGGGTGGCGTGGTCCCAACGCGGGGCCTCCATCAGGCGCGCCGCCTTGTCGGTGCCCACGCGGCAGGGGGTGCACTGGCCGCAGCTTTCGTGGGCGAAGAAACGCATCATGTTCAGCGCCGCATCGCGGGCGCGGTCTTGATGACCCAGCACGATCACGGCGGCCGAGCCGATGAAGCAGCCATGCGGCTGCAGGGTGTCGAAGTCCAGCGGAACATCCGCCAATCGCGCGGGCAGGATGCCGCCCGAGGCACCGCCGGGCAGGTAGCCATAGAGCGTGTGCCCCGGCGCCATGCCGCCGCAGTATTCGTCCACCAGCTCGCGCAGGGTGATGCCGGCGGGCGCAAGCTTCACGCCGGGCTCGCGCACGCGCCCGCTCACGCTGAAGGAGCGCAGGCCCTGGCGGCCATGGCGGCCCTGCGCGGCGAACACCTGCGGGCCGTCCTCCAGCAGCGTGCGGACCCAGTACAGGGTCTCGAAATTGTGTTCCAGCGTGGGGCGGCCAAACAGACCCACTTCGGCGATGTAGGGCGGGCGCAGGCGCGGCTCGCCGCGCTTGCCCTCGAGGCTCTCGATCATGGCCGACTCTTCGCCGCAGATGTAGGCGCCTGCGCCGCGACGCAGGTGGATGGCGGGCAAGGCAAAGGGCGGGTCGGCCTGCAAACGCGCGAGTTCGGTCTGCAGCATCGCGCGGGCGTCATGGTATTCGTCGCGCAGGTAGATGTAGATCGCATCGACGCCTACGACCTGGGCGGCAATCAGCATCCCCTCGAGAAAACGATGCGGGTCGCGCTCCAGGTAGTGGCGGTCCTTGAAGGTGCCGGGCTCGCCCTCGTCGATGTTCACCGCCATCAGGCGCGGCGCGGGCTGGGCGCGCACGATGCGCCATTTACGCCCGGCCGGAAAGCCCGCGCCGCCCAGTCCGCGCAGGCCGGCGTGCTCCAGCGTCGTGATCACGGATTCGGCGTCGCGCTCGCCGCGCACCACCGCCGCGGCCAGCGCGTACCCCCCCTGCGCGCGGTAGGCGTCATAGCCCAGGGCCTGCGGCACGGGCGTGGCCTCGTGGCCGGCAACAGCCTGCTGGATGCGTCCCGCATCGGCCGGTGACACGGCCCGCTGCCCCACCAGCGCCGCCGGCGCCTGCTCGCAGCGTCCGATGCAGGGCGCGGGAATGACGCGCACCGCCGGGCCAAGCAGCGCCGGCAGCCGCTCGAGCAGGCCGCGCGCGCCGGCCATCTCGCAGGAGAGGCCCTCGCACACGCGCACCGTGAGCGCAGGCCCTTCCTCGCCGTCACGCAGGATCTCGAAGTGGTGATAGAAGCTCGCGACCTCTAAGACCTCGGCCATGGGCAGGTTCATCTCCCGGGCCAGCGCCGCGAGGTGGCGCGGCTGGAGACCGCACCCGTGGTCGTTCAGCGTGTGCAGGTGCTCGATCAGCAGATCGCGCGCATGGCCGCCCTCGGGCCTCGGGCCAAGGAGGGCCCGCACCTCCTCGAGGCTGGCCGCATCGACCTGCCGCCCCTTCAGCTGCCCGGTGCGTTCGTTCGCGCGATGGAGGCGGACCGGCGCTTCCTGCATCAGGTGTCCTTGGAAACCGTGATGGTGGGAAAGCGCGAGGAGAAGTCCTTGGCCTTGGCCGCGATCTTGATCGCCACCTGGCGGGCCATGGCCTTGTACAGGCCCGCCACCGCGCCCTCGGGATCGGCCACGACCGTCGGCTTGCCGCCGTCGGCCTGCAGGCGGATGGCCATGTCCAGCGGCAGGGCCCCGAGGTAGTCGATCCCGCGCTCGGCGGCATAGCGCTGCCCGCCGCCCTCGCCGAAGATGTGCTCCACATGGCCGCACTGCGTGCAGACGTGCGCCGCCATGTTCTCCACCAGGCCCAGGATCGGTACGCCCACCTTGTCGAACATGGCCACGCCCTTGCGCGCATCGAGCAGCGCGATGTCCTGCGGGGTGGTGACGATGACCGCGCCCGTCATGGGCACGCGCTGCGACAGCGTGAGCTGGATGTCGCCGGTGCCGGGCGGCATGTCCACGATCAGGTAGTCGAGTTCGCGCCAGTTGGTCTGCCGCAGCAGCTGCTCCAGCGCCTGGGTGGCCATGGGACCGCGCCAGATCATGGCCTCGTTGGGGTTGATCAGGAAGCCGATGGACATGACCTGCACGCCGTAGTTCTCCAGCGGGTCCATCGTCTTGCCATCCTCGCTCTCGGGCCGGCCCTCGATCCCCATCATCATGGGCTGGCTGGGGCCGTAGATGTCGGCGTCGAGCAGGCCCACCGAGGCGCCCTCGGCCGCCAGGGCCAGGGCCAGGTTGGCGGCCGTGGTGCTCTTGCCCACGCCGCCCTTGCCCGAGGCCACGGCCACGATGTTCTTGACGTTCGGCAAGAGCTGCACACCACGCTGAACGGCATGGGCGGTGACGCGGGTGACGATGTTCGGCGTCACGTCGGTGACGCCGGGCACGCCGCGCGCGGCGGCCACCAGGGCCTGACGCAGGGCCGGGTGCTGGCTCTTGGCGGGATAGCCCAGTTCCAGGTCGAAGGACACCTTGCCACCTTCGAACTTCAGCTGCTTCAGGGCCTTGGTGCTCACAAAGTCCTGGCCGGTGTGGGGGTCCTTGACGGCGGCGAGGGCGGCCAGGAGGGTTGCGTTGGAGTCGGAGGAAACCATGTCTCGGAAGGGATTCGAATAACCGGCCAGTTTACCCAGCGCGCCTAAAATGTCCGGTTCCGAGCGAAAAAACCATGTCCAAGCGCAAGCTCTTCGTCACTACCGCCCTGCCCTACGCGAACGGCAAGTTCCACATCGGCCACATCATGGAGTACATCCAGGCCGACATCTGGGTGCGTTTCCAGCGCATGCAGGGCCACATGGTGCACTTCGTGGGTGCCGACGACGCGCACGGCGCGCCGATCATGATCGCCGCCGAAAAGGCAGGCAAGACGCCGCAGCAGTTCGTCGGCGAGATCGCTGCGGGCCGCAAAGCCTATCTGGACGGCTTTCACATCCGCTTCGACAACTGGCACTCCACCGACAGCCCGGAAAACACCGAGCTGGCCCAGGGCATCTACCAGGCCCTGAAGGCCAACGGCCTGATCGCCACCCGCACCATCGAGCAGTTCTACGACCCGGTCAAGGGCATGTTCCTGCCCGATCGCTACATCAAGGGCGAATGCCCCACCTGCCACGCAAAAGACCAATACGGCGACAGCTGCGAGGTGTGCAGCGCGGTCTACGCCCCCACCGACCTGATCGAGCCTTATTCCACCCTCACCGGCGCCAAGCCCGAGATTCGCAGCTCCGAACATTTCTTCTTCAAGCTGTCCGACCCGAAGGTGGTCGACTTCCTCAAGACCTGGACCCAGGACGCCAACGTCAATGGCAGCGGCCAGCCCCGGCTGCAAGGCGAGATGGCCAAGAAGGCCAGCGAGTGGTTCGAGGCTGGCATGGCCGACTGGGACATCTCGCGCGAAGCCCCCTACTTCGGCATCGAGATCCCGGACGCACCAGGCAAGTATTTCTATGTGTGGCTCGATGCGCCGGTCGGCTACCTCGCCAGCCTGAAGAACCACTTCGACAAGGGCCAGGCCCGGGCGCACTGGCACCCGGCCTCGCGCACCGACGCCAGCTTCGAGCAGTTCATCGCCGACCCGGCGGTCGAACAGGTGCACTTCATCGGCAAGGACATCGTGTACTTCCACACCCTGTTCTGGCCGGCCATGCTGCAGTTCTCGGGTCGCAAGACCCCCACGCAGGTGAACGTGCACGGCTTCATCACCGTCAGCGGCGAGAAGATGTCCAAGAGCCGAGGCACCGGCATCGACCCGCTCAAGTACCTCGCCCTGGGCATGAACCCGGAGTGGCTGCGCTACTACATCGCCGCCAAGCTCAATGGACGCGTCGAGGACGTCGACTTCAACCCGGATGATTTCGTCGCCCGCGTCAACGCCGACCTGATTGGCAAGTACGTGAACATCGCCAGCCGCGCGGTCAAGTTCGTCCCCGGCGGCCAGTTGGTGGCGAACGACGCTGCCAGCCTGAACCCGACGCGCCTGCTCGAGTCGGTGGCCCGCCTGTACGAAGCGCGCGAATACGGCAAGGCCCTGCGCGAGATCATGGCCTATGCCGACGAGGTCAACCTGCGCTTTGACGGCGCCGCCCCCTGGAAGCTGGTCAAGGAAGGCCAGGCCGAGCGCGCCGCCGCGGTCTGCTCGGAGTGCCTGGAGCACTTCAAGGTGCTCACCGCCTGCCTCAAGCCCGTGCTGCCCGAACTCGCGCAGCAGGCCGAAGCCTTTCTGCAATGCGCGCCGCTCACGCTGCAAGGCGCGGCCACGCCGCTGCCCGCCGGCCACCGCGTGGGCGATTACAAGCACCTGATGCAGCGGGTCGACCCCAAGCAGATCGACGCCCTGTTCGAGCCCCCGGCCGACGCGGCGCCTGCCGCGACCGCTGGCGCCGATCCGGGTGGTGAGGCCCTGGCGCCCACCATCACCATCGACGACTTCACCCAGATCGACCTGCGCATCGCGAAGATCGTGCGGTGCGAAGCTGTCGAAGGTTCGACCAAGCTGCTGCGCCTCACGCTGGACGTGGGCGAAGGCACCGACCCGCAGGGGCGTCCGGTGCTGCGCAATGTCTTCTCCGGCATCGCCTCGGCCTACAAGCCCGAGGACCTGGTGGGCAAGCTCACCGTGATGGTGGCCAACCTCGCGCCGCGCAAGATGAAGTTCGGCGTGTCCGAGGGCATGGTGCTGGCCGCCAGCCATGGGGACGAGAAGGCCCATCCCGGCATCTACGTGCTGCAACCGGGGCCCGGCGCGCAGCCAGGCATGCGGGTGCGGTGAGCCGCTTCGCGCCCGCCCCCTTTCGGCCGCGCCTGATCGACGCGCTGCGAGGCTACAGCGCGAACGCCTTCCAGAACGACCTGGGCGCCGGGCTGACCGTCGCCATCGTCGCCCTGCCCCTGGCGATGGCCTTTGCCATCGCCTCCGGCCTCAAGCCTGAGGCGGGTCTGTGGACCGCCATCATCGGCGGCCTGCTGGTGGCCCTGCTGGGCGGGTCGAACGTGCAGATCGCCGGCCCCGCCGGCGCCTTCATCGTCATCGTCTACGGCATCGTCGAGCGATATGGCGTGGCCAATCTGATGATCGCCACCGCCTGTGCGGGCGTGCTGCTGTTCGTGATGGGGTTGCTGCGACTGGGCAACCTGGTGCGCTACGTGCCTGTGAGCATCGTCGTGGGCTTCACCAACGGCATCGCGGTGCTGATCGCTCTGTCCCAGGTCAAGGACTGGCTGGGGCTGTCGGTGCCGAAGATGCCCGCCGATTTTTTCCACCAGGTCCAGGTGCTCGCCTCGCACCTGCACACGTTCAATCCTGCGGCCTTCGCCCTGGGCGGCCTGTGCGTGGCAGGCCTGTGGCTGTGGCCGCGCCTGTGGGCCCGGCAGGTGCCCGGTCTGTCCGCCATCGACCTGCCGCTGGTGCGCAGTGCCGCCGTCGTGGGCGCCCGGGTGCCCGCGCCCATCGTGGCCCTGGTCACGCTCACCGTGGCGGCCTGGGCCCTGCAGCTGCCGCTGGAAACCATCGGCTCGCGCTTCGGCGCCCTGCCCCAGGGACTGCCCGCCTTCGCCCTGCCCGCTTTCAGCTGGGAGACGGTCAAGCAGCTGGTGAATCCCACGCTCACCATCGCCCTGCTCGGCGCCATCGAGTCGCTGCTGTGCGCGCGCATCGGCGACCAGGTGGGCCGTCTGCCCCGCCACGATGCCAACCAGGAGCTCATGGCCCAGGGCCTGGCCAATGTGGTCGTGCCGTTCTTCGGCGGTCTGCCGGTCACGGGCACCATCGCCCGCACGGTGACCAATGTGCGAGCGGGTGCGACCACGCCCGTCGCCGGGGCCCTGCACGCCCTCGTGCTGGCCGGCCTCGTGCTCCTGGCGGCGCCGCTGGCCCTGCACGTGCCGATGGCGGTGCTCGCGGGCATCCTGTTGTTCGTCGCGTGGAACATGGGTGAGTGGCGTGAGTTCGCACGCCTGCGCTCGCAAAGCCCGCACTACCGGCTGCTGATGGCGGGCACCTTCGGGCTCACCGTGATCTTCGATCTCACCGTGGCCCTCGAAGTCGGCCTGGTGGTGGCCTGCGCCCTGTTCATTCGCAGCATGAGCGCGCAGTTCCGGGTCGAACCGGTGCCGCAGCCCGACGCCGGACTGCTGCGCTTTCGCCTTTTCGGCTCGCTGTTCTTCGGCGCGGTGGTCCATCTGGACGCCGCCGTGCAGGCCGTGGAAGCAGGTCCCGAGGCGCCGCGAGTCGTGCTGGACGCCTTGCAGCTGGTGTACCTGGACACCACGGGCGTGGACGCCCTGCGCGAGTTGCACCGCGCCGTGCGAGACAAGGGCGGTACCCTGGTCCTGGAAAACCTGCAGCCCCAGCCGCTCGGCACCCTGGAGCGCACAGGGTTCGCGCAGGAACTCGCCGCCTGAGACCTCGGGGCGACGCTGGCGTTCAGGTCCGGCCGGCTCGGTAGAATCACGGGCTCCGAGGTCTCACCATGTTCCAGCTTCTGCGCATCTTCCGCCGCCCGGACTACCACTCCGAGGTCACCGAATTCATCGACGGGCTCAAGGCCGCGCGTCCGGACCTCGAAGCGCAGCAGCGCGCGGGCCGTGCCCTCCTGTGGGACAAGAAGGTCGACCGCGACCTGCAGGGTGAATGGAAAGCTGCGCGGGTACGCCAAAAGGCCTACGTCTACGGCAGCGGCGAGCGCTAAGTCCCTCCCGCCATGACCGACACGACCCCCGAGACCCTGCCCGAGCCGGTCACGCCCGACCTGCCCGGCATGCCTGCGGTGGTCGACCAGGTGGCCCTGGCCCGCCTCTACGGCGAGCCGCTGTTCGCGCTGCCCACCGACCTGTACATCCCGCCCGACGCCCTCGAGGTGTTCCTCGAGGCGTTCGAGGGGCCGCTGGACCTGCTGCTGTACCTGATTCGCAAGCAGAACTTCAACATCCTGGACATCCCGATGGCGGGCGTCACGCGCCAGTACCTGCAGTACGTCGACGAGATCCGCAGCCGCAACCTCGAACTCGCCGCCGAATACCTGCTGATGGCAGCGATGCTGATCGAGATCAAGTCACGCATGCTGCTGCCACCCAAGAAGGTGGCCGAGGGGCAGGAGCCGGAAGATCCTCGCGCCGAACTCGTGCGACGCCTGCTCGAATACGAGCAGATGAAGCTGGCCGCCGCGCGCCTGAACGAGGTGCCCCAGATAGGACGCGACGTGCTGCGCGCGCAGGTCTACATCGAGCAATCGCTGCAACCGCGCTTCCCCGACGTGGCCGTGATCGACCTGCAGGAGGCTTGGCGCGACATCCTCAAGCGCGCCAAGCTGGTGCAGCACCACAAGATCTCGCGCGAGGAACTCTCGGTGCGCGAGCATATGAGCATCGTCCTGCGCAAGCTGCAAGGACGCAAGTTCATCGAGTTCGAGAACCTGTTCGACGTCGAGCGTGGAATGCCCGTGGTGATCGTGACCTTCATCGCCATGCTGGAACTGGCCAAGGAGACCCTGATCGAGGTCACCCAGGCCGAGGCCTACGCCCCCATTTACGTGCGCCTGGCCTACCAGCCGGCCTGAGGCCGCAGCGGCCGCCCCCCTCCGAATGAACGCCCGCGCGACGCTGGATTTCGACGTGGTCATCGTGGGCAGCGGCCTGGCGGGCCTGTCCGCCGCCCTGCACCTGGCGCCCACGCGGCGCGTGGCGATCATCACCAAGCGGGCGATGTCTGACGGCTCCAGCGGCTGGGCGCAGGGCGGCATCGCCGCGGTGGTCGGCCAGGGCGACTCCTTCGACTCGCATGTCGATGACACGCTGGTGGCGGGCGCCGGCCTGTCGGACCCGGCGGCCACACGCTTCGTGGTCGAACATGCGCCGCAAAGTATCGAGTGGCTGCGGTCCCTGGGGGTGCCCTTCTCCGAGGAGAACGGCCAGTTGCACCTGACGCGCGAGGGCGGACACAGCGCGCGCCGCATCGTGCACGTGACAGACGCCACCGGTGCCGCCGTGCAGCAGACGCTGATCGAGCATGTGCGCCGAACGCCCAACATCACGATCCTCGAGCATCACATGCTGGTAGACCTCATCGTCGCCGGCAAGATCGGCCTGGCGCCACAGCGTTGCCTGGGCCTGTACGCGCTGGACGAGACGCGCGACGAGGTGGTGGCCTTGCGCGCGCCGCAGACCATCCTGGCCACCGGCGGTGCAGGCAAGGTGTACCTCTACACCACGAACCCCGACACGGCCACCGGCGACGGCATCGCTGCCGCCTGGCGCGCAGGCTGCAGCGTGGCGAACATGGAGTTCATCCAGTTCCATCCGACCTGCCTGTACCACCCGCATGTCAAGAATTTCCTGATCACCGAAGCCGTGCGCGGCGAGGGTGGCCGCCTGCTGCTGCCCGATGGCACGCGCTTCATGCCCGCGCACGATCCGCGCGCCGAGCTCGCCCCGCGCGACGTGGTGGCACGCGCCATCGACTTCGAGATGAAGAAGCACGGCCTGGACTGCGTATACCTGGACATTTCGCACCAGAGTCCGGAGTTCATCCGCGAGCATTTCCCCAACATCCACGCGCGCTGCCTGGAACTGGGCATCGACATGACGCGCCAGCCCATTCCCGTGGTGCCGGCGGCGCACTACACCTGTGGCGGCGTGCAGACCGACCTGTCGGGCCGCACCGAGCTACCCGGCCTGCACGCCATCGGCGAAACCACCTACACCGGCCTGCATGGTGCCAACCGGCTCGCCAGCAACTCGCTGGTGGAATGCATGGTGTTCGCGCGTTCGGCGGTCCAGGACATCCTGGCGCACCCCCTGCCCCCCGCACCGCCGGTACCCGCCTGGGACGACAGCCGGGTCACCGATGCCGACGAGGCGGTGGTGATCTCCCACAACTGGGACGAGCTGCGCCGCTTCATGTGGGACTACGTGGGGATCGTGCGCACCAACAAGCGGCTGGAGCGCGCGGCGCGGCGGATTGCACTGCTGCAGCACGAGATCCAGGAGTTCTACAGCGCCTTCCATGTGACAAGCGACCTGCTGGAATTGCGCAACCTGGTGCAGGTGGCCGACCTGATCGTGATGTCGGCCATGATGCGCCATGAGAGCCGGGGCCTGCATTACAGCCTGGACTACCCGCGCCCCCTGGACAAGGCCGTGCCGACGGTGCTGCGGCCGGCGCAGGCGGGCGGACCGGTCACGGCCTGAGTGAGGTCTGCCTGCCCCGGTCGGCCTAAGCCGCCCCGATGTTAGGCACCAGCGCCCCGGCAGCCTTGCCGTCCTTGAGCCCTTGGGTGAACGCCAGCATCCGGTCGATCGGCAACTTGGCGCGCTCCCCCAGCGACGGGTCCACGAACACCTCGTTCGCCCCCGTCTCGAGCACTCGCGCCACGTCCGCCAGCGCGTTCATCGCCATCCAGGGGCAGTGCGCGCAACTCTTGCACGTCGCGCTGTTGCCCGCCGTCGGGGCTTCGATGAACACCTTGTCCGGGTTGAGCGTACGCAGCTTGTGCATCATCCCGTTGTCGGTGGCCACGATGAACTCGCGCGCATCCATCTCGCGGGCCGCTCGGAGGATGCCGGAGGTCGACCCCACGGCGTCGGCCAGGGCCACGACCTCGGCGGGCGACTCCGGGTGCACCAGCACCTTGGCCTGCGGATGCTCGCGCTTGAGGGCCTCGAGCTCGAAGGCCTTGAACTCGTCGTGCACGATGCACGAGCCGTTCCACATCACCATGTCCGCACCGGTCTCGCGCTGGATGTAGCTGCCCAGGTGGCGGTCCGGCGCCCATAGCAGCTTGTGTCCCTGGTTCTTGAGGGCGCGCACGATTTCCAGTGCGCAGCTGGAGGTGACCAGCCAGTCGGCACGAGCCTTCACCGCCGCACTGGTGTTGGCGTAGACCACGACGGTGCGATCCGGGTGCTGGTCGCAAAACGCACTGAACTCCGACACCGGGCACCCCAGGTCCAGGGAACAGGTCGCATCCAGGTCGGGCATCAACACACGCTTGTGCGGCGACAGGATCTTGGAGGTCTCCCCCATGAAACGCACGCCGGAAACCACCAGGGTCTGGGCCGGGTGGTCGCGGCCGAAGCGCGCCATCTCCAGTGAATCGCTGACCAGGCCACCGGTTTCCTCGGCCAGGTCCTGCAGGTCGGGGTGCACGTAGTAGTGCGAGACCATCACCGCGTTGCGCGCCTTGAGCAAGTGGCGAATCCGCTCCTTCAGCGCCAGTCGCTCGGCGGGCGGGGGCTCGGGCGGCACCCGGGCCCAGGCATGGCGGGTGTCGCACGTGGGGCCCGAGGGCTGCTCGTATTCGACATCAACGACAGGGATCACCGCAGGCATGGAACTTCCTTGGCACCGGACAAGCGCCGTATTTTCGCAGGTGGCGACCCGGGGCGTCGCTCGCTCTGAAGAAGGCCCACCCGGCCCCTCGCGATGCGCGCCACAATCACCGGCATGACGTTCCCCTACGCCCCCGAAACGATCACCCGCGCCGAGGCCGACGCCCTCCCCGGCCTCACCGTGCTGGAGTTCGGCACTGATTGGTGCAGCTGGTGCCAGGGCGCGCAAGCCGCGATCACCGAGGCCCTGCAGGCGCGCCCCGGCCTGCGCCATCTGAAGGTCGAAGACGGCAAGGGCCGCCCGCTGGGACGCAGCTACGCCGTCAAGCTGTGGCCCACGCTCGTGGTCCTGCAGGAAGGACGTGAGGTGGCGCGGATCGTCAGGCCGGCCGACAGCGCTTCGATCCGCCAGGCGCTGGACACGCCCGCCTGATACCCGCCTGATACCCGCCGGGCGCGCGGGGCGCCGATTCAGCGCTCGGGCCGCGCGTCGCGACCCATGAGGGCTGCCACCGCCTCGGCAGGCGCCAGCGCGCCATCGAGCAGGGCCACCACGGCACCGGAGATGGGCATCTCCACCCCCAGGCTCGCTGCGCGCTGCACCACGGTCCGGGCGCAGTACACCCCCTCGGCCACATGGCCCAGGGACTGCACGGCCTGCGCGAGGGTCTGACCTTTCGCCAGTTGCAGACCCACCTGCCGGTTGCGGCTCAAGTCGCCTGTGGCGGTCAGCACCAGGTCGCCCAGGCCGGACAGGCCCATGAAGGTCTCGGCGCGGGCGCCCAGCGCCAGGCCCAGGCGGGTGATCTCGGCCAGGCCCCGGGTGATCAATGCAGCGCGCGCGTTCAGCCCGAGCCCGAGGCCGTCGCACAGGCCGGTGGCGATGGCCAGCACGTTCTTCACCGCGCCGCCGACTTCCACGCCCACCAGGTCGTCATTCGCGTACACACGCAGGCTCGGGCTGTGCAAGGCCGCCACCAGCGTGTCGCGCACGGCGGCCTGCGGGCTGGCGGCCACCAGGGCCGTGGGCTGGCCGCGTGCCACCTCCAGCGCGAAACTGGGCCCGCTCAGCGCCCCCGCCGCCAGGCGCGGGGCCACTTCAGCCTGGATCTCGTGCCCCAGCAGGCCCCGCGCAGGCTCGCCGCCCGCCTCGAATCCCTTGCACAGCCAGGCGATCGGCACGGCGGCATCCGCCAGTGCGGACAGCAGTCCCCTCAGACCCGCCATGGGCGTGGCAATGATGACCAGGTCGTGGCCGCCGGCGAGGGAGGCGCCATCTGCCGCAGCTTCCACGGTGATGCGGGCGGGCAGCGCGATGCCGGGAAGGTAGCGGCGGTTCTCGCGGTCCGCGTGCAAGGCGCGGGCCTGGGCCGGATCGCGCGCCCACAGCGTGACAGCGTGCCGGCTGGCGGCACTCACCGCCAGGGCGGTGCCCCAGGCACCCGCGCCGAGGACGAGGATCTTCATCGCGCAGCCACCGGGGACCGCCAGGCGTTCAGGCCTGGGTGATGATGCCGGAGCCTTGCTGCGCCTGTTGCTGCTGCTCGAACATCGCCTGGAAGTTGATCTCGGACAGGTGCACCGGCGGGAAGCCCGCGCGGGTGATCAGATCGGCCACGCTGGCGCGCAGATAGGGATAGACGATCTGCGGGCAGGCGATGCCCATGATCGGGCCCATCTGGTCTTCGGGGATGTTGCGGATCTCGAAGATGCCGCCCTGCTTGCACTCGACCAGGAACACGGTGCGATCGCCCAGCTGGGTCGTGACCGTGGCGGACACGCAGACCTCGAACACGCCCTCGGCCACCTGGCCGGCCTCGATGCCCAGCTGGATGTCGACCGTGGGCTGCTCCTGCTCCAGCAGGATGGCGGGGGAATTGGGCTGCTCGAGCGAGGCCTCCTTCAGGTAGACGCGCTGGATCTGGAAAACGGGGTCCTGGGTATCGGCCATAGGCTTGCTTTCGTATCAAGAAGAAGCCCGCCCGGCGGACCGGGCGGGCTGGAGAGGTCAGGACCGGATTATCTCAGGCGCCTTGCAGCAGGGGCAGCAGGCCGCCCCGGCCGTCCAGGGCGATGAGGTCATCACAGCCCCCGACGTGGGTGTCGCCGATGAAGATCTGGGGAACCGTCCGGCGGCCGGTGGTCTGCATCATGTGGTCGCGAGCCTGCGGGTCGGTGTCGATGCGGATCTCCTCGATCTGCTCGACTCCTCGCGCCTTCAGCAGCTGCTTGGCGCGCTGGCAATACGGGCAGACTGCCGTGGTGTACATCTTGACGTGGGCGTTGGACATGGCGGGCGCTCAGGCTTTTTCCAGGGGCAGGTTGGCTTCCTTCCAGGCGCGCAGGCCGCCGGCCAGGACCTGGGCGTTCTCGTAACCGAGCTTGCGGGCCAGGCCCTGCGCGCGCTGGGCGCGACCGCCGCTGGCGCACACCAGCAGCAGGGGCGCCGACTTGTTGCGGGCGACCTCGGGCAGGCGGGCCTCGAGCTGCGCCAGCGGCACGTGACGGGCGCCCACCACATGGCCGGCGGCGAACTCCGCGTCGTCCCCGACATCGACCACCACCGCCTTGTCACGGTTGATCAAATGCACGGCGGCATTGGGGTTCAGACCCGAGCCTCCAGCGCTTCGCAGCAGGGGCCAGAACAGCATCGCTGCGGAGGTCAGGGCCACCAGAATCAGCAACCAGTTGTCGATCAGAAACTTCACGGGGATCCTTGCCTGAGGGCGTCAAAGGTCCGGATTTTAGAATCCCGGCTTTGCCCTTTTCATTCACAGGCACTTGCCCATGTACAAACTTGTCCTGATTCGCCACGGCGAATCGACCTGGAACCTGGAAAACCGCTTTACCGGCTGGACCGACGTCGATCTCACACCCACCGGCATCCAGCAGGCCAAGGACGCCGGACGCCTCCTGCGCGCCGAGGGCTACGACTTCGACCAGTGCTACACCAGCGTGCTCAAAAGAGCCACCCGCACCCTGTGGCACTGCCTGGACGAACTCGATCGCACCTGGCTGCCGGTGCAACACTCCTGGCGCCTGAACGAGCGCCATTACGGCGCGCTGCAGGGCCTGAACAAGGCCGAAACCGCCCGCCAGTACGGCGACCCGCAGGTCCTGGTCTGGCGCCGCAGCTATGACACCCCGCCGCCCGCCCTGGAGCCCTCAGACCCCCGTTGCGAGCGGGGCGACCGTCGATACGCCGGACTGGGGCCCTCCGAGGTGCCGCTGACCGAATGCCTGAAGGACACCGTCGCCCGCGTGCTGCCGTTCTGGAACGAGACCATGGCCCCCGCCATCCGCCGCGGCCAGCGGGTGCTGGTGGCGGCGCACGGCAACTCGATCCGGGCCCTGGTGAAATACCTCGATGGCATCGCCGATGACGACATCGTGGGCCTGAACATTCCCAATGGCATCCCCCTGGTGTACGACCTCGATGCCAGCCTGCGCCCGATCCGCCGGGCCTACCTGGGAGACGCCGAGGCCGCCGCCCGGGCCGCCGCCGCTGCGGGCAGCCACGGCAAGGCCTGAAAAACCCCGCCGGCGGCGCAACGCCCGCGGGAAAAGACGGCTGAAGGCCGGTGCGGGTGTATATTGCTCACCCGCAGGTTAGGCCTTTCCCATGAGTCAGAAACTGAAGATCGCCGGCTGGATTTCCGTAGGCGCCCTGGCCGGTGCGCTCACCACCGTATCGCTGCAAACCGTGGCGCGGGGTTCGCTTGCGCCGCTTCCCCTGGAAGAACTGCAGCAGCTGGCGGCCGTCTTCGGCATGATCAAGACCGACTACGTCGAGCCGGTCGACGAGAAGAAGCTGATCACCGACGCCATCTCCGGCATGGTGGCCAGCCTGGATCCGCATTCCCAGTATTTCGACAAGAAGTCCTTCAAGGAATTCCGTGAAGGCACCTCCGGCCGCTTCGTCGGCGTGGGCATCGAGATCACCCAGGAAGATGGCCTCGTCAAGGTCGTCTCCCCGATCGAAGGCTCGCCGGCTTTCCGCGCCGGCCTGGCCCCTGGTGACCTGATCACCAAGATCGACGACACCAACGTCAAGGGCCTGTCCCTCTCCGAGGCCGTCAAGCGCATGCGTGGCGAGCCCAACACCAAGGTGATCCTGACCATCTTCCGCAAGGACGAGAACCGCACCTTCCCGGTCACCATCACCCGCGAGGAAATCAAGACCGTGTCCGTCAAGGGCAAGGTGATCGAGCCGGGCTACGCCTGGATCCGCCTGTCGCAGTTCCAGGAGCGCACCGTCGACGATTTCGTGCGCAAGGTCGAAGAGGTCTACAAGGCGGACCCGGCCCTCAAGGGCCTGGTGCTGGATCTGCGCAACGACCCGGGTGGCCTGCTCGATGCCGCCGTCGCCATTTCCGCCGCCTTCCTGCCCGAGGGCGTGCCCGTGGTCTCCACCAACGGCCAGCTGGCCGAGAGCAAGTTCGTCTACAAGGCTGCGCCCGAGTTCTACCAGCGCCGCGCGGGCAACGACCCCCTGCGCCGCCTGCCTGCCGCCCTCAAGACGGTGCCGCTGGTGGTGCTGGTGAACGAGGGTTCGGCCTCGGCCAGCGAGATCGTGGCCGGCGCCCTGCAGGATCACAAGCGCGCCACCATCCTGGGCAGCCAGACCTTCGGCAAGGGTTCGGTGCAGACCGTGCGCACCCTGGGCCCGGACACCGGCCTGAAGATCACCACTGCCCGCTACTACACCCCCAGCGGCAAGTCCATCCAGGCGCGCGGCATCGTGCCCGACGTGCTGGTCGACGAAAGCGCCGAGGGCAATGTCTTCGCGCTGCTTCGCACCCGCGAGGCCGATCTCGAGAAGCACCTGGGGAACGGCCAGGCCGCTCCCGAGGTCAAGGACCCCGCCCGCGAGCGCGCCCGCGAAGAGGCGCGCAAGCGCGCCGAGGAAGAGTCGCGCAAGCCGGTCGCCGAGCGTGCCCGGATGCCCGAGTTCGGCAGCGACAAGGACTTCCAGCTGGCGCAGGCGCTGAACCAGCTCAAGGGACGCCCGGTGATCGTGAGCAAGACCCAGGTGATCGAGCGCAAGGACGAAAAGAAGGACAACTGAGGCGGCCTGCGCCGGTCTCTGACCAAGCCGGTCTGCGCAAGCAGCCCGGCTTTTTACATCCCCTGCCCATGACCGACGACGATCTGCTTCGCTACTCCCGCCACCTCCTGCTGGAGGAAATCGGCGTCGAAGGCCAGGAGCGCCTGGCGGCTTCACGGGCCCTGGTGATCGGCGCAGGGGGGCTGGGCTCGCCGGTGGCCCTCTACCTGGGCAGCGCGGGACTCGGGCAGATCACCCTGGTGGATGCGGACACGGTGGATGTCACCAACCTGCAGCGGCAGATCGCCCACACGCAGGCGCGAGTGGGCCAGCCCAAGGTGGAGTCGGCCCGTACGGCGATCGGCGCCCTCAATCCCGGGGTGCAGGTCCGCGCCGTGGCGCGCCGCGCCGACGCCGCCCTGCTCGACGAACTCGTGCCTCAGTCGGATGTGGTGCTCGATTGCACCGACAACTTCGCCACCCGCCAGGCCGTCAACGCGGCCTGCGTGCGCCATCGCGTCCCCCTGGTATCCGGCGCCGCGATCCGCTTTGATGGCCAGGTGGCCGTCTACGACCCCCGCGACCCGAAGGCCCCCTGTTATGCCTGCGTGTTCCCGCCGCAGCAGGCCGTCGAGGAGACACGCTGCGCCACGATGGGCGTGTTCGCGCCGCTGGTGGGCATCATCGGTAGCGTGCAGGCCGCCGAGGCACTCAAGCTCCTGTCCGACGCCGGCACGCCCCTCGCGGGCCGCCTGCTGATGCTCGACGCGCTGCGCATGGAGTGGAACGAGATCCGCGTGCCCCGTCAGGACGCCTGCACGGTCTGCGGATCACGCGCGCCCCTGTGAACGCCACGGCTGCGGCGCGGCCCCGGGCGCCTCAGTCGATCAGCTTGTTCTTGAGGGCGTAGTAGGTGAGGTCGCTGTTGGAGGCGAGGCTCATTTTTTCCATGAGACGGGTGCGGTAGGTACTGACCGTCTTCACGGACAGCGACAGCGCTCTGGCGATGTCCCCCGCGGTCTCGCCCTTGGCCAGCTTGAGGAACACCTGGAACTCGCGCTCGGACAACTGCTCGTGGGGCGCTCCGCCCTCCTTGCGATTGAGCTGCTGCGCGAGCAGTTCGGCCACCGCGGGCGAGATGTAGCGGCGGCCCAGGGCAATGGTGCGGATTGCGTTGACGATCTCCATCGGCTCGCACTCCTTGTTCAGGTAGCCGCTGGCCCCCTGGCGGATCAGGTTCATCGCGTAATGCTCCTCGGGATAGCCCGAGAGGATCAAGATGCCCACGTCAGGGGCCTTGGCGCGGATCATGCCGAGGGCGTCGATGCCGCTTTGCCCTGGCATGGACAGGTCCATGACCAGCACGTCGAGCTCGGTGGTGCGCACGAGGTCGATGGCCTCGCGGCCGCTGGCCGCCTCGCCGACCACACGCAGGTCGACCTGCTCGGAGAAGAACTGCTTGAGCCCTGAACGCACGATGGCGTGGTCATCCACGATGCCGACTTTGATCATGTCCGTTCTCTTTCCTCGCCTGCTGCCAGCAGCATTCCCAACGAACCGGAATGGCTCATTTTTCAGGGATGACAAGCATCAATTCTATGCACTCGGGATCTTGAATTGAGCCATTCTGATGTATTGAATCGAAGCAGCCCCTCCCGTGTCCATGCGTTCATGCGTTCGCGCCAGTCTCGGCGGTTCGCGCACGCGCGCTGTCCTACATCGCCGCCGTGCAGGCGCCTACCCCGATTCGAGCCCGACGCCGATCGGTGACGGCTGACCTACAGCCGTACCCTGGGCCGGTCCTGCAATGACCCCCATGAACAACTCGTGAGAGGACTCCGCCATGAACGAACGCCGACAGTCCCAAGAAGCGCGCGCCGCCTGGTCGCGATCGATGACCGACCCCGCCGCCGGTGCAGGCAGCGGCGTGTTTGACAGCACGCGCGAATTCGCAGCCCGGGCCCTTGAAAGCGCCGCCGAGAGGATGCGGGACCTGCGCCATGGCGTGGCCGACACGGCCGGCGCCGCGCAGCGCACGGTGCACCGCTACACCAGCGCCACGTCCCGCTACATCGCCGACCAGCCCCTGCGCTCCGCGCTCGTGGCCGCGGGCGTCGGTGCGCTGGTGATGGCTGCGATCCTGATGGCACGCCGCCGCGGCAGCCGCCTTTGAGGTGTGGCCTCTCATGGCGCTGCACCCCATCGTGTCGGTGCTGGTGCGCCGGCCGGACCTGGTGCTGGAACACCTGGCGGGCTATGCCAACCTGATGCGCGAAGAAACCGCCACGGCGGGCGCGGCACTCGTGCGCCGCGCCATCGCCTGGGCCATCACGGCGGTCGCCTTCATCGTGTTCCTGGTCCTGGCGGGCGTGGCCGCGATGCTCGCGGCGCTCCAGCAGGAGTTCCACTGGATGCTGCTGCTGGTACCCGGCACGGCGCTGGCGCTGGCGATCGTCGCCTTCCTGCAGGCACGGCAGCGGCTGGCGCCCCCCGTCCTGGCCGAATTGCGCGCGCAGTTCCAGGCCGACCTGGACATTCTGCGCACGCTGGGATCGGCATGATCGCCCCGCAGCCGCCGCCTGGCACGCCGCCTCTGAGAGCGGGCGCCCAGCGCCTGATGCAGTCGCGCCTGGCGATCCTGGACTGCCTGCGCCCGCCCGTCGACGACCCGCAGCCGGCGGACCGCGCTCGCGGCCCCTCGCGCTGGAACCTGCTGTACGCGGCGGGGCGCCGCTACTGGCAGGGCCACCCGGCGCGCCTGGCCGCCGCGCTGGTGGCGCCCCTGGTGTCGCACTGGGGGCGCCGCCACCCCCTGGCCCTGGTCGCCCTGTCCGTCGCGGCAGGCGCGGTGCTGGTGGTCGCGCGCCCCTGGCGGGTGCTCTCGCTCACAGGCCTGCTGGCGGCCGCCCTGAAATCGCCGCACCTGGCCTCCCTGGCGATGTCGGCCCTGGCCGCACGCCGCGCGCGCGGACATCCGCAGGGCCACGATGCGGGGCCCCGATGAAAGCGCGCCGGCGGAGAGGGATGCGGCCGCCGGCGCGCCACGCAGTTCCTCCCTCCCGCAACCATCGCAACGAGATTCCGAAGGAGCTTCACATGACATCTGCACGCACGCGTCACGCCTTGCGCGTCCTGGCCCTGGCGGGGGCCGCCACCCTGTCCGTCCTGACCACCGGCTGCGCCGTCATGCGCGGACAGAGCACGGTCGGCAGCTACGTCGACGACACCGCCATCACCACGGCCATCAAGGCACGCCTGCTGGAAGACAAGACCACCGGCGGTCTGTCGATCAATGTGGACTCGCTCAATGGCACCGTCGCCCTCTCGGGCTTCGCCACCTCCAACGCCGAGAAGGAGCGGGCCGAGGCCATCGCGCGCGAGGCCAAGGGCGTCAAGTCCGTGCGCAACAACCTGATCGTGCGCCCGCCCGCCCGCTGACCGGGTGTCAGCCCCCGCGCACGATCAGCTGGTTGTCGACGGACCTCACGTCCCTGACGTTGCGGGCCATCTCGCCCGCGCGGGCCTTGGCCACGGCGCTGGGGGCGGTCCCCTTGAGGGTGACCACCCCCTCGCGGACCGTGACATCGACGGCCCCGCCGCCGAGCTCCTTGTCGGGCCTCAAGGCGTCCTGGATCTGCGACGCGATCTTGGCGTCGTCAGTCCGTGTGCCAAGCCCCGAGGCCGCCGTTCGGGCCTGGCTGGCCGCGCCCATGGTGGCCGTGCGGGCCTCGTCCGCAGCCTCTTGTCCCTCCTTGCGGACTTCGCGGGCCACCTCGCCGGCCCGGCCGATGGCCGAATCGACACGCTCGCCCACGGTCTGATCCTGGCTGCGCTCACCGCAGGCCCCCAGGGCGAGCGATGCCGCCAGACAGAGCACAAGGCGCGCGTTGGGCAATGACAGTGCGTACATGGGAGGCTCCTTGTCGGCAGTCAGCATGCAGGGCACTCTAGGCGGCACGCCGCAGACCGTTTCGGCGGCGCAGCGCCCACCCGCGCGTAGGACAACTCAGCGCCCGCGCGCAGCCTCGACCCGGTCGGGTCTACGCGTTTACCCTGATGAGGGTGTGGGGGAGTCCTGCCTGATTCCGCCACTAGAGTCGAGGGGCACGCAAGAACCACCGCCCTCGCCTTCGCGTTACCTGATTGCGGACCCCATGACCTCTCGACGCCCCAACCTGATCTACATCGTCGCCGACGACCTGGGCTTTGCCGACCTGGGCTGCTACGGCGGCCGCGACGCCCGCTTCGGCCCGGTCTCGCCCGTGCTCGACGGCCTGGCCGCCAACGGTCTGCGCTTCACCGAGGGCTACGCCAATTCGCCGGTGTGCTCGCCCACCCGCTTTGCCATCATGACCGCGCGTTACCAGTACCGGCTGCGCGGCGCCGCCGAGGAACCGATCAACAGCAAGGCCCGCCACAGCACGACGCTGGGCCTGCCCACCGACCACCCCACGCTGCCCTCGCTGCTGCGCCGCGCGGGCTACCGCACCGCCCTGGTCGGCAAGTGGCACCTGGGCTACCCGCCCGCCTTCGGCCCGCTGCGTTCGGGCTATGAAGAATTCTTCGGTCCGATGGCCGGTGGCGTGGACTATTTCAACCATGCCTCGAACACCGGCGACCACGACCTGTGGGAAGCCGAGCGCCTGAAGCAGGAGGAAGGCTACCTGACCGACCTGCTGTCCCACCGCGCCGTGGATTACATCGACCGCATGGCCCACCAGGAGGCGCCCTTTCTCCTGAGCCTGCACTACACCGCGCCGCACTGGCCCTGGGAGACGCGCGACGACGCGCACCTCGCGCCAGCCCTGCGAAGCAAGCTGTTCCACCTCGATGGCGGCAACATTCACACCTACCACCGGATGATCCACCACATGGACGAGGGCATCGGTTGGGTGATGCAGGCCCTGCAGCGTCACGGCATGGCCGACAACACCCTCTTGGTCTTCACCAGCGACAACGGCGGCGAGCGTTTCTCCGACAACTGGCCGCTGGTCGGCGGCAAGATGGACCTGACCGAGGGCGGTATCCGCGTACCCTGGATCGCGCATTGGCCGTCGGTGATCGCGCCTGGGCGCACAACGCGCCAGCATTGCCTCAGCATGGACTGGTCGGCCACCTTCCTCGAGGCGGGCGGCGCCCAGCCCGATGCAGCCTACCCGCTGGACGGCGTGTCGCTGCTGCCGGTGCTGCGCGCCGAGGGCGCGGAGTTCGACCGTCCCATGTACTGGCGCATGAACCATCGCGGCCAGCGTGCCGCGCGCGCAGGCGACTGGAAGTACCTGCGTGTAGACGGCCACGACTACCTGTTCAACATCTCCGGCGATGAACGCGAACGCGCCAACCTGGCCGCGCGCGAACCGGACCGGCTGGCACATCTGCGGGACGACTGGGAAGCCTGGAATGCCACCATGCCCCCGGTTCCGCCCGATGCGAGCATCAGCCTGGGCTACGGCGCCAAGGACATGCCACAGCGTTAAGCTCGGGGGTGATGTCCAAGCTGTCCCGTTGGTTTCCGTTCCTGCGCTGGCCGCGTCCTGATGCGGCCCTCCTGAGGGGAGAGTTCACTGCCGCCCTCACGGTGGTGGTGGTGATGATTCCCCAGTCCGTCGCCTATGCGGGCCTGGCGGGCATGCCCCTGATCACGGGCTTGTACGCGGCCTTCCTGCCGATGCTGGCCGCAGTGCTTTTCAGCCACTCCACGCGCCTGTCGGTCGGCCCTTCCGCTTTGACCTGCGTGCTGGTGGGCGCCTCCCTGGTCGGCCTGGCGGAGCCTGGCAGCGCCCAGTGGGTCGCCCTGGCCGTCTGGCTTGCGCTGTTGTCGGGGGCGATGCAGCTGGCCGTGGGCGCCAGCGGGTCGGCCTGGCTCCTCAATCTCGTGAGCTCGCCGGTCCTGGCCGGGTTCACGCAGGCGGCCGCCTTGTTGATCATCGCCTCGCAGCTGCCCGCGCTGCTCGGACTGAAGGCCCCCCTGCGCCAGCTCCTGGACACGCCCACCCTGAACCCCGAAACCCTGGCCTATGGCCTGGGCAGTCTCGTCCTGTTCGAGGCGGGCAAGCGCCTCGCGCCGCGCCTGCCGATGGTGCTGCTGGCGCTGTCAGTCGCCGCCGTCGTGAGCTGGAGCACCGGCTACGAGGCGCGCGGTGCGGTGATCGGCGCCTTGCCGGCCGGCCTGCCTGACGCGTACTGGCCCGGCCTGCCGTCATGGGAACAATTCGCGACCCTGATCGCCCCCGCGGCCGTGATCGCCCTGGTCAGTTCCCTGGAGATGGCCTCCAGCGCCAAGATCGAGAACCAGCGCGAAGGTCGGCGCTGGGATGCCAACCAGGACCTGGTCGGCCAGGGGGTGGGCAAGCTGGTGTCGGCCTTCAGCGGCAGCTTCCCCACCAGCGCCTCCTTTTCGCGGTCGGCGATCACCTTGCAGGCAGGCGCGCGCACCGGATGGTCGGCAGTGTGCGCCACCCTCGTGGTGCTGGCCGCCTTGCTCGTGCTCATGCCGGCCCTGTACCACGTACCGTCTGCCGTGCTGGCCGCCATCGTCGTGTCCGCGGTGCTGGGCCTGGTCAAACCGAAGTTGCTGGCCTCGCTATGGCGGTTGCACCGGGTGGAAGCGGGCATCGCGATAGCCACGTTCGCGGCGACGCTGCTCACCGCGCCCCGTATCTACTGGGGCGTGCTCACGGGCGTGGCGCTCGGACTCGCGCACTTCCTGCATCACCGGCTGCATCCGCGCATCATCGAGGTGGGCCTGCATCCGGATGGCAGCCTGCGCGATCGCCACCTGTGGAAGCTGGCGCCCATTGCGCCCCACACCTATGCCCTGCGCATGGACGACGCCCTGGACTTCGCCTCGGCCAGCGCGCTGGAGCGCGCCATCGTCGAACACCTGGCGCAGCATCCGCAGGTGCGCCATGTCTGCCTCTTCGCGCAGCCAATCAACCGGATCGACGCCACCGGCGTGGAGGTTTTCGGCCAGCTGCGACGCTACCTCGAAAGCCGCGGCGTGACGTTGCATATCAGCGGCATCAAGCTGCCTGTGGAACAGATGCTGCAACGCGCTGGCGCGCTCGACGCGCACCCGATGCTGCGCACGTACCGCACCGACCTCGAGGCCCTGGTGGCCTTCGGGCGCCACAGTGCCTGAGCCGCTCAGGCAGTGAGGATCCATCCCTCCAGGGGATCCACCTTCGGCGGCAGCCCCCAGGAGGGCGGCCCCACGCGCTCGGCCCACGCCGCCTGCACCATGCACAGAACTGCGTCCAGGCTGTCGCCGCTGGCATCCTGCACCAGGGCGTCGCGCTGGGCGTGGGTGACTTTGAGCCGTAGTGCCAGACGGGTACGCCCTGCCCCCAGGCCCTCCACCAGGTCCTTGCGCGCAATCAGGCGCTCGGGCGTCTGCTTGGCGGCATCGTCGCTCTTGTAGCTGCGACGATCGATCAGTTCACGCGCCAGCAGGCCCGGATAGGCCTCCAGCGCCACGCGCCGGGCATCACCGGCATGCAGCCCTGGCAGGTGGACCCCCGCATTCAGCAGCAGGGGAACGGCGGCATGCAGCATGTAGGCCACCGGCGGGTTCACCCATTTCATGGAGGGACTCGAGCCGGCCTGCTTGTCAAAGGCGCGGTGCGCGAACTTGCCGCCTGCGGGACGCGCATCGCAAAAGGCGGCGAAGGTCTCGCGGATCTGCGCGCGGGACAGGCCGCAGTAGTGCGCCATGCAATCCGCCCACTTCAGGGGCCAGCCCAGGTGCTCGACGAGCTCACGCGGCAGGCCAAAGGGCACGTCGAAGCCGCCAACCCAATCGCCCTCCTGGGCCAGCCACTGGCCGAAGGCCTCGAGGGTGGTGAATTTCTCGAGCCGATCAAGCACCACCGTGTCGCCACGGCGTGCGCCCAGGGCCAGTACGACGGGTTTGCGCCGGGTGGGGCTGCTGGAAAAATCGCAGCCCAGAAGGACCGGCAAGGCCTTCAGACCCGCCCGCAGATCGCGGCGGTCGCCATCAGGTCTTCAAGCAGCGCCAGCGACACGCGCCCGGACACCGAATACGGATCCAGCTCGGGCCGCTCGGCGTATTTGAGCAGGATGGACTGGTTCACCTTGCTGATATTCACCTGCCCCATGGTCCACCCACCAAAGCGCCGCTCGGTGATTTCCTCGTAATGCAGCAGGGCGACGTCCTTGTGGCGCGGGTCCTTCTGGATATGGCCATACAGCTCGGACACCGCCATGCGGCCGCCCTCGATGGCCTGCAGGAAGATGTCCCCGCCGTAGCACAGGATGCCCGTGATCCCCGTGATCGGGTTGTGTTGACGCGATTGCGACAGGATGGATTCGATGGCGGCAGGACTGGGATCCACCGCGCGGCTGCAATAAAGAAGTCGGACCAGCATGTCAGTTCCCCTTCGGGATCAATGACAGAAATTCGCGGCGCAAGGCAGAGTCTTTCAGGAACACGCCGCGCATGACCGAATTGATCATCTTGCTGTCCATGTCCTTCACCCCGCGCCACGCCATGCAGTAGTGGCTGGCCTCCATCACGATGGCCAGGCCGTCGGGTTGCGTCTTGTCCATGATCAGGTCGGCCAGTTGCACGACGGCCTCCTCCTGGATCTGGGGACGCCCCATCACCCACTCGGCCAGCCGCGCGTACTTGGACAGGCCGATCACGTTGGTGTGTTCATTGGGCAGCACACCGATCCAGACCTTGCCAATGACCGGGCAGAAATGGTGGCTGCAGGCCGAACGCACGGTGATCGGGCCGACGATCATCAGCTCGTTCAGGTGCTCGGCGTTCGGGAATTCGGTGATGCTGGGCGCCTTCACATAGCGGCCGCGGAACACCTCGTTGACGTACATCTTGGCCACGCGCCGCGCGGTGTCGGCAGTGTTGTGGTCTCTCACGGTGTCGATGACCAGGCTGTCCAGGACGCCCTCCATCTTGGCCGCCACTTCGTCCAGCAGGGCGTCGAGTTCGCCCGGCTCGATGTAGTCGGCGATGTTGTCGTTGGCGTGGAAGCGCTTGCGGGCGGCCTGGATCCGCTCGCGGATCTTCACCGACACGGGAGTACCGATATCGGGATCTGTGGCGGCGGGCGGGGAGGAGTCGGCTTTCATCAGCATGGGAGATGCTAACACCCGCGCCCGGGGGGGCCGGCCAGCAGGGAATTGCCAGCCGCTCCCGGCATGGGTACCAAGGAATTACCCCGCGATCGAAGCTGCACGCACCGGTTTACAGATAGTTCTTGCCCTGGATCATCAGGGCCACGCGCATCACCCCCAGCGCGAGGCGCTCGAGCACACGCTCGGCCAGGGGACGGCGGGCATAGCGGGCGGGGTCCATCACCTGCCCATGGTGGGCGATGGCCTGCAGCAGCCGCGCGCGCAACTGACCGGCGAACGCCTCGTCCTCGACCACCACATTGGCCTCTCGCGCCAGCAGCAGACTCAAGGGATCGAGGTTGGACGATCCGACGGTGGCCCAGCGGCCGTCGATCACGGCCACCTTCGCGTGCAGGAAACTGGGCGAGTACTCGTGGATGGTGACGCCTGCCTGCAGCAGGCTGCCGTAGACGGGCCGCGAGGCGTAGTACTGCATGAAGTATTCATAGCGCCCCTGCAGCAGCAGGGTCACGCTGACTCCGCGCTGCGCCGCGCGCTCCAGCGCCTGGCGCAGCCGCCGCCCCGGCACGAAATAGGCGTTCGCGATCACGATCTCCCGCTGCGCCCGGCCGATGGCGCGCAGGTAGGTTCGCTCGATGTGGGACCGGCGGCGCAGGTTGTCACGCAGAACGAGCGCCGCACGCAGCCGGCCTGGCCCCTCGACCGCGTCGACCCCTGGGCCACGCGGTGGCATCAGGGCTTCGGCTAGCGCGTGCGGGTTGAGCGTATGCAGGGCGCGCAGGCGCTGCCAGACCTGGCGGATAGTGCGGCTCACGTCCACCACGATGGGGCCGCGTATCCGAACGGCGAAATCCAGGCGGGGCGCCTGCAGGTGGCCATGCCCCGGGTCGTGCAGGTCGTCCAGGATGTTGATGCCGCCGCAGAAAGCCACTGTCTCGTCGACCACGCACAGCTTGCGGTGCAGGCGCCGCCAGCTGCCTGGCCACAGCACACCCAGGCTGCCCACCGGGGCATAGACCTGCCAGTCCACGCCGGCTTGGCGAAAGCGCCGGCGCCACTCGAACGGCAGCAGCGGCGTGCCGAATCCGTCCACGACGATGCGCACGGCGACGCCGCGGTGCGCGGCATGCTCCAGGGCCCGCGCGATCTCGGCACTGGCCCCCGTGAAATCGAAGATGTAGCTTTCGAGCCAGACCTCCTGGACGGCCGCATCGATGGCCGCAATCAGAGCCGGGAACAGCTCGGCGCTTCCTTCCAGCAGGTCCAGGCTGTGGCCGGTTCGCAGGGGCGGCAGACGCAGCGGCATGGCCGGGCGCTCAAAAGACGAGATCCACCACCAGGGGCAGGTGGTCGGACATGCGGGCCCAGGCGTGCCCGCGCGGGACCGTGACACGCAGGGGATCCAACCCGCGGGCATACACGTAATCGAGCTGGGTCAGGGGCAGCCGGGAGGGGTAGGTCGCGGCGCGCTGGCGGCTGCAATCGCGCAGGCCCAGACGGGCCATCGGCTCACGCAGCTTGCCACCCCAGTCGTTGAAATCACCCGCCACCAGCAGCGGCGCCTGCGTGGGGATCTCTCGCGCCACATAGCGCCCCAATTGCTCGACCTGCCGCACGCGACTGCCCGCGATCAGCCCCAGATGCACCACGATCACGTGCAGCACCTGCCCGGGCACCTTCAGCTCGGCGTGCAGCAGTCCCCGCTGCTCGAAGCGGTGATCGGACATGTCCTCATGTCCGTGGGAGATCACCGGCCACCGCGAGAGCACGGCATTGCCATGCTCGCCGTGCCGCGTCGTGGCATTGGTCTTGTACAACGCAGCATAGCCCTCGGGCGCGAGGAATTCGGCCTGTGGCAGCTCGGGCCAGCGGGTGAAATGGCGCTCCTCCCGGCGGTGCACCTTGCGCACCTCCTGCAGACAGACGACGTCCGCCTCGAGCCGCTGGACGGCCTCGGCCAGGTTGTGGATCTCCAGCCGGCGGGCCGGACCGATGCCCTGCACGCCCTTGTGGATGTTGTAGGTGGCGATACGCAGCGTTCGGCTCATGACGTGAACCGGGGAAGCAGCAAGATGGCCTCCGCATTCGAGGGCGAGAAGCAGGCATCGGCGGCTTCGCGCCAAGGCAGCCATTGCATGCGCGTGTGCTCGCGCGGATTGAGCGTTACCGGGATGCCGGGCGGCACGCACAGGCCGAACACGTGTTCAAGGTTGCGGGTCACGCCAGGAGCATAGCGATGGCGCCACTGCGGGTAAATCTCGTAGCTGTTGGTCAGACCCCAATCGCGCAGGCCTGCGTGCAGCGCAGTCCCGGGCTGGCAGTCGATGCCGGTCTCCTCGCCCACCTCGCGCGCCGCCGTCTCGGCGAACGTCTCCTGCAAGGTGTCCTTGCTCCCGGTGACAGACTGCCAGTACCCCGAGGCATCGGCCCGCTGAATCAACAGCACCTCCAGCGCCGGGGTGTGGATCACCACCAGCACGGACTCGGGAATCTTGTAGACGGTCATGGCCCCAAAAGAAAGGGCGCCCGCGGGCGCCCCTGGATTGTGCCTGCCACGCGGGAATCAGGCCGGCTGCGGGTTGCGCAGTCGGATATGCAGCTCGCGCAGCTGCTTCTCGTCGACCGGGCCGGGGGCCTGCGTGAGCAGGTCCTGGGCGCGCTGCGTCTTGGGAAACGCGATCACGTCGCGCAGGCTCTCGGCGCCTGTCATGAGCATCACGAAGCGGTCCAGGCCGATGGCGATACCGCCATGCGGAGGCGCACCATACTGCAAGGCGTCCAGCAGGAAGCCGAACTTGGCCTGGGCCTCCTCGGGGCCGATCTTGAGCGCGCGGAACACCTTGCTCTGAACGTCCTCGCGGTGAATACGCACCGACCCGCCACCCAGCTCAATGCCATTGAGCACCGCGTCGTAGGCCTTGGCGACGCAGCGGCCGGGGTCGGTCTCGAGCCAGTCCTCGTGGCCGTCCTTGGGCGAAGTGAACGGGTGGTGTACCGCGTTCCAGCGCTGGGCGTCGTCGTCATACTCGAACATCGGAAAGTCGACCACCCACAGCGGCTTCCATTGACCCTCGATGAGACCGTGGGACTTCCCAAACTCGCTGTGGCCGACCTTCACGCGCAGCGCGCCGATGGCGTCGTTGACGATCTTGGCCTTGTCGGCCCCGAAGAAGATCAGGTCCCCCGTCGCGGCGCCGGTGCGCTTCATGATCTCGGCCAGCGCTGCATCGTGGATGTTCTTGACGATGGGCGACTGCAGGCCCTCGCGCCCCCCTGCGGCGTCATTGACCTTGATCCAGGCCAGGCCCTTGGCGCCGTAGATCTTCACGAACTCGGTGTAGCCGTCGATCTCGCCGCGGCTCATCTCGCCGCCGCCCGGCACACGCAGTGCCACCACGCGGCCGTCGGCCTGGTTGGCAGGGCCCGAAAACACCTTGAAGTCCACGTCCTTCATGACGTCGGTGATCTCGGTGAACTCGAGCTTCACGCGCAGGTCGGGCTTGTCGGAGCCATAGAGGCGCATCGCGTCGGCGTGCGTCATCACCGGAAAGGGCGGGATGTCCACGTCGATGGCGTGCTTGAAGGTGCTGCGGATCATGCCCTCGAACATCGTGCGGATCTCCTCCTCGGTGAGGAAGGAGGTCTCCACGTCGATCTGGGTGAACTCGGGCTGGCGATCGGCACGCAGGTCCTCGTCGCGGAAGCACTTGGTGATCTGGTAGTAGCGGTCGAAGCCCGAGACCATCAGCAGCTGCTTGAACAACTGCGGCGACTGGGGCAGCGCGAAGAACATGCCGTCATGCACGCGGCTGGGGACCAGGTAGTCGCGCGCGCCTTCGGGCGTGCTCTTGGTCAGCATGGGCGTCTCGATGTCGATGAAGCCGTTGGCATCCAGGAACTTGCGCACCTCCATCGTCACCTTGTAGCGCAGCATCAGGTTGTTCTGCATGTAGGGGCGGCGCAGGTCCAGCACGCGGTGCATCAGGCGCGTGGTCTCGGAGAGGTTCTCGTCGTCCAGCTGGAACGGGGGCGTGACCGAGGGGTTGAGCACCGTGACGTCATGGCACAGGATCTCGATCTTGCCGCTCTTGAGGTTGTCGTTGGTGGTGCCGGCCGGACGGGCGCGGACGATGCCGGTGACCTGCACGCAGAATTCGTTGCGCAGGCCCTCGGCGATCCTGAACATCTCGGGGCGGTCGGGGTCGCACACCACCTGCACATAGCCTTCGCGGTCACGCAGGTCGACGAAGATGACCCCGCCGTGATCGCGGCGCCGGTTGACCCACCCGCACAGGGTGACGGTCTGTCCCATGAGGGCTTCGGTCACGAGACCGCAATAGGTCGTACGCATTTTCTGGCTGGACATGGGAACGGTTTCCGGCGCCACGAGGCGCATTACTTGACGGTGGGAAGATCGGCCGGGGCAGTGGGTGCGACCACGCCCATGGAGATCACGTAGCGCAGCGCCTCGTCGACGGACATGCGCAGTTCGATGCAGTCGCTCCTGCGAAGCATCACGAAGTAGCCGCCCGTGGGGTTGGGCGTGGTCGGCACGTAGACGCTCAGGAAGTCACCGGGCAGGTGCGTGGCGACATCCCCGCCGGGCGCACCCGTGACGAAACCGATGGTCCAGACATCAGGCCGCGGCCACTGAATCAGCACCGCGGTGCGAAAGGCATTGCCGCTTTCCGAGAACAGCGTGTCCGAGACCTGCTTGACGCCGGAGTAGATGGACCGCACCACCGGGATGCGGTTCATGAGGTTGTCGCTCCAGGAGAGCAGGCGCCGGCCGATGAAGTTGCTGGTCACCGCTCCCACGAGCAGCAGGATGCCCAGCGCCAGCAGCACGCCCAGACCGGGAATGTGGATGCCGAAGAGTCGGTCCGGATGCCAGGCAAGGGGCAGGATCAGGAGCGTCTGGTCCAGGGTGCCGACGATCCACTGGACCACCCACACCGTGATGGCGACGGGCAGCACGACCAGGAGGCCGGCGAAAAGCCATTTACGCAAGGGAGCCATCTGGGAATCCGGGGTCAGTGGCAGGCGCAGGAGCCGCTGCAGCCACCGGCCGAGGCCGTCGGCGCCTCCGAGGTGGACGTGGCCGTGGAAGCTGGCGCGTTGTCCGCGGGCTTGGAGGCAGCGGAATCGGCGGCCGGGGCACTGGCGCCGGACCCACCGCGAAAGTCAGTCGCGTACCAGCCAGACCCTTTGAGCTGGAAGCCGGCGGCCGTCACCTGCTTGCTGAAGGCCTGCGCGCCGCAGGCGGGGCAGGCGGTCAGGGGCGCATCCGAGATCTTTTGCAGGACATCCTTGGCATGGCCACAGGAGCCGCACTTGTAGGCGTAGATGGGCATGGCAGGCAGTGAAAGTGCAAAGCCTTCAATTATAGGCGGGGGCCGGGATTACAAGCCCCCTGCCGCCGCCTGCCAGCCCGGGCCAGGGGGCTCAGGTGCCGGCCAGCTTGTGGTGCGAGGCGTGGGCGTTTCGAATCGCCTGGGGGCCCAGCGACCCCACGAGCATGCCCGCCAGCGACGCCAGCAGGCCGGCCAGTTGCGCCGGGAAGACCTCGCCGGCCGGCGTGGCCAGGAAAAGCAGCCAGGTGACCAGGCCCAGGACGATGGCGAAGATCGCTCCCTGGGTGGTCGCCCGCTTCCAGTACAGGCCGAACACCAGCGGAATGAAGGCACCCACCAGCGTGACCTGGTAGGCGCCCGACACCATCTCGTAGATGGAGGTGCCCTGCATGTAGATCGCGTAGGCCAGCACGAACAGGCTGAACACCAGCACGGTGATGCGCATGGTGCGAAGCTGCTGGCGGTCACTGGTGTGCGGGCGGAACTGGCGCCAGATGTTCTCGGTAAAGGTCACACTCGGAGCCAGCAGGGTGGCCGAGGCGGTGGACTTGATCGCCGAGAGCAGCGCGCCGAAGAAAAGCACCTGCATGGCAAAGGGCATCTGCTCCATCACGAGCGTCGGCATGACCTTCTGCGGATCGTCCTTGAGCAGTGCGGCGGCCTTCTCGGGCATCACCAGCAGCGCGCTGGCCACGATGAACATCGGCACGAAGGCGAACAGGATGTAGCACACGCCGCCGATCACAGCCCCCTTGCGCGCCGCGCCCTCGCTGTTGGCGGACATCACGCGCTGGAAAACGTCCTGCTGCGGGATGGACCCCAGCATGATGGTCACCGCCGCGGCCAGGAAGAACATGATCTCGGTGAAGGACGGCTCGGGCCAGAACTTGAACAGGTCCTTGCTGGTGGCGAAGTCGATCACCTTGTCCGCGCCGCCAGCCATGTCGGCCGCAAACACCGCGATGATGGACAGGCCCACCACCAGGATGATCATCTGGATGAAATCGGTCAGGGCCACCGACCACATGCCGCCAAAGAGCGTGTAGGCCAGGATGGAGACCACGCCGATCACCATCCCCAGGGGAATGCTGATCGCACCGCCGGACAGCAGGTTGAACACCAGTCCCAGGGCAGTCACCTGCGCCGACACCCAGCCCAGGTAGCTGACCATGATGATCAGGGAACACACCACTTCCACCGTGCGGCCATAGCGCTCGCGGTAGTAGTCGCTGATGGTCAGCAGCGTCATGCGATAGAGCTTGCCGGCGAAGAACAGGCCCACCAGGATCAGGCAGGTGCCCGCGCCGAAGGGATCTTCCACCACGCCGCCCAGGCCTTTCTCGATGAACTTGGCCGGAATGCCCAGCACCGTCTCGGAGCCGAACCAGGTGGCAAAGGTGGTGGTCACGATCATGATCAGCGGCAGGTGACGACCGGCGATCGCGAAATCGGCGGTGTTCTGGACCCGCTTGGCCGCATACAGGCCGATTGCGATCGTGACCAGCAGGTAGACGATGACCAGCGTCAACAGCATGAATGAACTCCTTCGAGACTCAAGTTAGGCCCGCCCCCGGGTTCAATAAATCCCCAGGGACCCGATCACCTGCATCACCAGCAGGCCCAGCGCGAAACCCAGGCCGCCAAAGACGGCCGCCTGCAGCAGGCGGTGAGTCCGCCGCTGCTCGGATAGCAATTCTTGTAGTTCCCGCCGGGTCACCCCTTGGGGACGCTGAAGGTATTCATGCAGCAAGCGGGGTAATTCGGGCAACAGCTTGGCGTACCGAGGCGCCTGGTCCTTCAGCTCGTTCCAGAGGCGCTTGGGGCCGACCTGATCGAGCATCCAGCGCTCCAGGAAGGGGCGCGCCGTGCTCCAGAGATCCAGGTCGGGGTCGAGCTGCCGGCCCAGGCCTTCGATGTTCAGGAGGGTCTTTTGCAGCAGCACCAGCTGCGGCTGGATTTCGACCTGGAAGCGGCGCGAGGTCTGGAACAGGCGCATCAGCACCATGCCCAGGGAGATTTCCTTGAGCGGACGGTCGAAATAAGGTTCGCACACGGCGCGCACCGCCGCTTCGAGTTCGTCCACCCGGGTGGTGGGCGGCACCCAGCCCGACTCGATGTGCAACTGCGCCACCCGCTTGTAGTCGCGGCGGAAGAAGGCCGTGAAATTCTGGGCCAGGTAGTCCTTGTCGGTCTCGGTCAGCGTGCCGATGATGCCGAAGTCCAGAGAGATGTAGCGGCCGAAGGTGTCCTTGGCCAGGCTCACCTGGATGTTGCCGGGGTGCATGTCGGCGTGGAAGAAGCCATCGCGGAACACCTGGGTGAAAAAGAGGGTCACCCCGTCGCGCGCCAGCTGCTTGAGGTCCACCCCCGCCTCGCGCAGGCGCTCGACCTGGCTGATCGGAACGCCGGACATGCGCTCCATCACGATCACCTCGGGGTGGCAGTAGTCCCAGAACATCTCCGGAATCAGCACCAGGCCCAGGCCTTCCATGTTGCGGCGCAACTGGGCGGCGCTGGCGGCCTCGCGCACCAGGTCCAGCTCGTCGTGCAGGTACTTGTCGAATTCGGCCACCACCTCGCGCGGCTTCAGGCGCCTTCCGTCGTACGACAGGCGCTCGACCCAGCCCGCCATCACGCGCATCAGAGCCAGGTCCTTCTCGATCACGGACAGCATGCCCGGGCGCAAGACCTTGACCGCAACGTCACGCAGGCGCCCGTCGCGGGTGCGCAGCGTCGCGAAGTGCACCTGCGCGATCGAAGCGCTGGCCACCGGCTCGCGCTCGAAGCTGGCGAAGGTGGTGTCCACCGGCTGGCGGAAGGCACGCTCGATGGTCGCCACCGCCACGGATGCCTCGAAGGGCGGCACCCGGTCCTGCAGGCGGGCGAGTTCCTCGGCGATGTCGGCGGGCAGCAGGTCGCGCCGGGTCGACAGCACCTGGCCGAACTTGACGAAGATCGGGCCCAGGTGCTCCAGCGCCTCGCGCAGTCGCTGGCCGCGCGGCGCATCCAGGCGACGCCCCAGCGTCAGGACACGGGTCAACCGGCGCAGCCAGGGATGGCGAAAACTGGAGAGGACCAGTTCGTCCAGACCGTAGCGAAAGACGATCCAGAGGATGTAGAAGCCGCGCAAGGACCGCGTCATCGGCCGCCACCCGCGGCCGTTGACGCGTCACCGGAGGCACCGGGCGCGCGGGTGATGAAACGGCGCAACGCCGACACCATCGTGTGCAGTGCGTCCGTCAGCGCGTGGGCCGGCGCGTCGCCGACCACACGCGCCAGGTCTTCCTCCATGTCCCAGCGCACATGGTCGACCAGCCAGTTGATCTCGGCAGCAAACTGCACGTCACCGGCAATGCGGACCTGCGGCTTGTCCCCCCGCAGGGCGGTCTGGGCCAGCGCCCAGGGCGACTCCTGGGTCAGCGTGAGGGTGAGGTCGGGCGTCGCCCCCGGAGCCGCCAGGTCCAGCAGGCCGGCAGGCGTGGCCACGAGCCGCATCTCGAACTGCCGCCAGGCGGCCAGCACCACCCGGCCCCGCTGACGCGCCAGGCGTGCCATCGCCTCGGGCTCCTGCGCCAGCACGTGGTTGACCAGCAGCACGAGGCGCCGGTGGGTCTCGTCGACCACCCAGGCGGGCGGCTGCAGGGCCTGCCCCAAGCGGTCGGCCAGCGTGTCCAGAAAAGGAAAGGGGGACTGTGTCGCCATAGTCCCCCATTATTCCCGCAGACGCAGCCGCCCTTTCGCCGCGCGGGCAAAGGCCCGCCCCGCGGTGGGCGCCTGGTCCTTACTGCAAGGCCTGCACGCCCGCCACCAGCCAGCCGGCGCTGCCGTCCTTGGGCTTGGTCATGTTCCAGACTTCGCGGAAGGGGCTGGGACCCGCCGAGGGCTCCTCGCGGATCAGGCCGGAGAATTCCACGCTGGCCATGTAGCCATCGCCCAGGTCCTCGATGCCCAGGAGCTGCGCCTCGAGCATGACGACATCGGTCTTGTTCGGGCCCGCGCCGCGGTGCGCCTCACGCTCGGCCAGCTGGGTGCGGATCTCGCCCACCATCTCGTCGGTCATGAGGGCGCGCAGAGCGTCCATGTCGGAGCGATCCCAGGCGTCCTGCAGCGACACGAAATTGCGCTTGGCGGCCTCGACGAAGGCGGCGACGTCGAACCCGTCGGGGATGCCCCATTGGGCGGAACCCGCCAGGGCGGACCCGATCTGGATGCCGCTGCCGGCGCCCAGGGGCCCCGAGGTGGCAGGACCCGCGTCGAAGGCCGTGTTGTTTTGTTCCCAGGGGCGGGCCGAGGCGTCGTTACCGACCTTCTCGGGGTTGTACTGGCGCGGCGCGGTGGCCAGGTCGGCCGGTGCACCCGCGCCCTGCAGGGCATAGGGGCTGCGCCCCGATCCGCCGTCGCGCGAGGCGCGTCGGGCCCGCATCACCATGCCGACGACCACCATGATCACCAGGGCCAGCAGGCCAAACAGCAGGAACTGCGCGAACTCGGCGCCCAGGCCCAGCGAGCTGGCCAGCCAGGCCAGACCCAGGCCGGCGGCCAGACCGCCCAGCATGGCGCCCCAGGGACGCTGGGGCTTGGCAGGGGGCGTGGCGGCGGCAGGCGCCGCCGGCTTGTTGGCGGTGGCATTGGCCGTGGCGTTCTGGGCGGGAGCCGGCGCGGCAGGCGGAGTCGCCTGGCGCTGGGTCACGTTGTCCGATTGCTTGCCGACCGATCGGCCACCGCCCATGCGGCGCGCCGCCTCGGCATCGAGCGTTGCAAGGACCAGGGTACAGGCCAGTAATGCAGTCCAGAGCTTCATTTCGTACTTCCTTCGTCAACCCACTTCATCACCCGCAGCGCGCCATCGGCGCCGCTAGCACTTGATTCCAACATGAAGGGCCACCACACCGCCAGAGAGGTTGTGATAGTCCACATGGCCAAAACCACCTTCCCGCATCATGGACTTGAGCGTGGCCTGGTCCGGGTGCATGCGGATCGACTCCGCCAGGTAGCGGTAGCTGTCGGCGTCGCCGGCCACCAGGCTCCCCAGCCGGGGCAAGACCTGAAAGGAGTACCAGTCGTAGACCTTCTCCAGGGGTTTGGCCACCCGCGAGAACTCCAGCACCAGCAGCTTGCCGCCCGGGCGCAGCACCCGGTGCATTTCGGCCAGCGCGGCGTCCTTGCGGGTCATGTTGCGAAGCCCGAAGGCGACGCTGACCCGGTCAAAGGACCCGCTGGCAAACGGCAGGCGCTCGGCGTCGCACACCAGGGTGGGCAACACCAGCCCCGCGTCGACCAGGCGGTCGCGCCCGGTACGCAGCATGGTTTCATTGATATCGGTGTGCACCACCCGGCCAGTGGGGCCCGCCTTCCTGGCAAAGGCCATGGCCAGGTCGCCCGTGCCACCAGCGATGTCCAGCACCTGGTGGCCCTCCCGCACGTCCGCCACCATGACCGTGAAAGCCTTCCACGCCCGGTGCAGGCCCAGCGACATGAGGTCGTTCATCACGTCGTAGCGCGATGCCACCGAGTCGAACACGCCCCGCACATGGCGGGCCTTTTCGCGCTCGTCGACCGTCTGGAAACCGAAGTGGGTGGTGGACATTGGGGACCGATGCTAGAAGAACTTGGGGCTGCGCGGGGCAACTTCCCGCCTCGCGCCAGGGGAAAGCCGCGCCGGCGTTGCCCCGATGCTACTGAATCGGCGCAGGCCGGCCTCAGTGGCCGCAGGACTTGCCGCCGGCCACCGGCATCGGGTCGTCCCGCGAGGCGCCCGCCGCCGCCAGTCGCCGCTCGTAGTCCTGCCACAGGCGGTCCTGCTGGGACCCGAGGAAATACAGGTAGTCCCAGGAGAAGATACCGCTGTCATGACCGTCGGAGAAACGGGGCTGGACCGCGTAGTTGCCGACGGGGTCCAGCGCCTGGATCGAGACCTCGCGCTTGCCGGTCTGCAGGACCTCCTGGCCAGGCCCATGCCCCTGGACCTCGGCCGAAGGCGAGTACACCCGCATCAACTCAAAAGGAATCCTAAAGTTCTCGCCATCGGAATAGCCGATCTCGAGCACGCGCGACTGACCGTGCACGGTCAGGGACACGGGCGTGGGGGTGTCGGGTTGCAGGCCGGCCATCGTGTCCGCCTCAGACCAGCACGCGCTCGATGCCGCCCTGGTTGGCGGCCTGCACGTACTGCGGCATCCAGTCGGGGCCCAGCAGGCGGCTGGCCATTTCCACCACGATGTAGTCGGCCTCGAGCAGGCCGTTCTGCAGGTCGTCGCCATAGCGCGAGAGGCCTTGCAGGCAGCTGGGGCAGCTGGTGAGGACCTTCACGTTGCCCTGGGCCGGGACGGCACCGGAGGCGCGCAAGGCAGCCTCGTCGCGACGCAGCTGTTCTTCCTTGCGGAAACGCACCTGCGTGGAGATGTCGGGACGGGTCACGCCCAGCGTGCCCGATTCGCCGCAGCAGCGGTCGGACTTGAGCACGTTGTCACCCACCAGCGCCTTCACCGTCTTCATCGGGTCCTGCTGCTTCAGGGGCGAGTGGCAGGGGTCGTGGTACAGGTAGCCCGCCCCGGCGGTGTCCAGGCGATAGCCCTTTTCCATCAGGAACTCGTGGATGTCGATGATGCGGCAGCCCGGGAAGATCTTGTCGAATTCATACCCCTGGAGCTGGTCGTAGCAGGTGCCGCAGGACACGACCACGGTCTTGATGTCCAGGTAGTTCAGCGTGTTGGCCACGCGGTGGAACAGGACCCGGTTGTCCGTGATCATTTTCTCGGCCTTGTCGAACTGGCCGGAGCCGCGCTGCGGATAGCCGCAGCACAGGTAGCCCGGAGGCAGCACGGTCTGCACCCCAGCGTCCCACAGCATGGCCTGGGTGGCCAGCCCCACTTGCGAGAACAGGCGCTCCGAGCCGCAGCCGGGGAAATAGAACACGGCCTCCGACTCGGCAGTGGTGGCCTTGGGGTTGCGGATGATCGGGACGTAGTCCTTGTCCTCGATGTCCAGCAGCGCGCGGGCGGTCTTTTTGGGCAGGCCGCCAGGCAGCTTCTTGTTGATGAAGTGGATCACCTGCTCCTTGACCGGGGCGGTGCCATGCGTCGAGGGCGGCTGCGCCGACTGCTTGCGCGCAAAACGCCCCAGCACGTCATGCGCCAGGCGCTGCACCTTGAAGCCCACGCCCACCATCGCGGCGCGCGCCAGCTTGATGGTCTCGGGGTTGGTGGCATTGAGCATCAACATGGCCGCGGCGTTGCCGGGGCGGAAGCTCTTCTTGCCCATCTTGCGCAGGAGGTTGCGCATGTTCATGGTCACGTCGCCGAAGTCGATCTTGACCGGGCAGGGCGTGAGGCACTTGTGGCAGACCGTGCAGTGATCGGCCACGTCCTCGAACTCGGCCCAGTGCTTGATCGAGACGCCGCGTCGGGTCTGTTCCTCGTACAGGAAGGCCTCGACCAGCAAGGACGTCGCCAGGATCTTGTTGCGTGGGCTGTAAAGCAGGTTGGCGCGCGGCACGTGCGTGGCGCACACCGGCTTGCACTTGCCGCATCGCAGGCAGTCCTTGACGCTGTCGGCGATGGCGCCGATGTCCGACTGCTGCATGATGATCGACTCATGCCCCATCAGCCCGAAGCTGGGGGTATAGGCGTTCGTGAGATCAGCCTGGCGCGACTCCCCGGCGGCCGTGGCGCGCAGCAGCTTGCCGCGGTTGAAGCGCCCTTCGGGATCCACGCGCGCCTTGTAGGCGGCGAAAGGCGCGAGCTCCTCGTCGGTCAGGAATTCGAGCTTGGTGATGCCGATGCCATGCTCGCCCGAGATCACGCCCCCCAGCGAACGGGCCAGCGCCATGATGCGCTTGACCGCGCCATGGGCGGCCTGAAGCATCTCGTAGTCGTCGCTGTTGACGGGAATGTTGGTGTGGACGTTGCCGTCACCGGCGTGCATGTGCAGGGCCACCCACACGCGCCCTTTGAGCACGCGCTTGTGGATTGCAGCCACTTCCTCGAGCAGCGGCCCGAAGGCCTGGCCATTGAAGATCTGCTGCAGCGGCGCCCGCACCTGCGTCTTCCAGCTGGCGCGCAGGGTGTGGTCCTGTAACTGGGGGAACAGCCCCTGCACGTTGTCCAGCCAGCCTTGCCACAGGCCCCGCACCTCTCGCAGCAGGGCCAGGGCCTGGCCCACGCGGTCCTCCAGAAGCTCGGCGCTCGGGATCTCGCTGGCGTCGTCCTGGCGGCCCAGCGGCAGGTTGCCGCGGGTGAAGAAGTTCTCGAGCTGGTCCAGCAGCTTGAGTTTGTTGGCCAGGCTCAACTCGATGTTGATCCGCTCGATGCCATCGGTGTATTCGGCCATGCGAGGCAGCGGGATCACCACGTCTTCATTGATCTTGAAGGCGTTGGTGTGCTTACTGATCGCCGCGGTGCGCTTGCGATCGAGCCAGAACTTCTTGCGCGCCTCCGGGCTGATCGCAATGAAGCCCTCGCCACTGCGCGAGTTGGCCAGGCGCACCACTTCGGAGGTGGTACGGGCCACGGCATCGGCGTCGTCACCGGCGATATCGCCGATCAGGACCATCTTGGGCAGGCCGCCGCGCTTGGACTTGGTGGTGTAGCCCACTGCCTTGAGGTAACGGTCGTCCAGGTGCTCCAGGCCGGCCAGCACGGTGCCGGTACGGCGCTGCTCGGCGAACATGAAGTCCTTGATCTCGACGATGCTGGGGACGGCATCCTTGGCGTTGCCGAAGAACTCCAGGCACACCGTCCGGGTGTGGGCCGGCATCCGGTGCACCACCCATCGCGCACTGGTGATCAGGCCGTCGCAGCCCTCTTTCTGGATGCCAGGCAGACCCGAGAGGAACTTGTCCGTGACGTCCTTGCCCAGTCCCTCCTTGCGAAAGGATGCGCCCGGGATCACCAGGCGCTCGGTCCGAACGGGTTGGCTCCAGTCGATCTTCCTGGCGTCGCCAGGAAAGTAGCGCAGCTCGAAGGTGGCCACCTCGGCGTCGTGGATCTTGCCCAGGTTGTGGTCCAGGCGCACCACCTCCAGCCACTGGGCGTCGGGCGTGACCATGCGCCAGGACACCAGGTTGTCCAGGGCAGTGCCCCAGAGCACGGCCTTCTTGCCACCGGCGTTCATCGCGATGTTGCCGCCGATGCACGAAGCTTCGGCGGAGGTCGGATCCACTGCGAACACATAACCGGCGCGCTCGGCGGCGTCGGCCACGCGCTGGGTGACGACGCCTGCCTCGGTCCAGACGGTGGGCAGGGGCTGGACGTGCCCGGGCACGGCGACAAGCTCGACCTCGGTCATGGCCTCGAGCTTCTCGGTGTTGATGACGGCAGATTTCCAGGTCAGGGGGATGGCCCCACCGGTGTAGCCGGTGCCGCCCCCGCGCGGAATGATGGTCAGGCCCAGTTCGATGCACCCGCGTACCAGGGCGGCCATCTCGGCCTCGGTGTCCGGCGTGAGCACGACGAAGGGGTACTCGACGCGCCAGTCGGTCGCATCCGTCACGTGCGAGACCCGCGACAGGCCATCGAACTTGATGTTGTCCCTGGCCGTCAGACGCCCCAGGACACGCTGAGCGCGCCGGCGCATCGATACGGTCTCGGTGAAGGCCGCGTCGAAGGCCTGCACCGCGTCGCGGGCAGCCGCCAGCAGCTGGCCCACCAGGGCGTCGCGCGCCGGGTCGGCAGCCGGCGTGCGGCGCTTCTCGATCTCGCCCAGTCGGTGATGCAGGGCATCCACCAGCAGGCGCCGGCGCTTGGGGTTGTCCAGCAGGTCGTCCTGCAGGTAGGGATTGCGCTGGACGACCCAGATGTCGCCCAGCACCTCGTACAGCATCCGCGCCGAGCGGCCGGTGTGGCGTTCGTCACGGAGCTGGCTCAGGACGCCCCACGAACGCTCGCCCAGCAGACGGATCACGATCTCCCGGTCGGAGAACGAGGTGTAGTTGTAGGGGATTTCGCGCAGGCGCGGCGCCTGCGAATCGCCGGGGGCCAGGAGGAGATTGAGGGTGGTCGGTGCGTTCATCGCATGCAGACGTTCCAGCCGGAAAGATGCGAGAGCGGCTGATCGAGGATGGTACCAAAGGCATAGCGCCCGGGCCTTCGGCGGGGTAATCCCGGTGGTCTGGTGCCGGCCCTGCCGCAACAATGAACCGTCACAAAGTTGCTTTATGGTTGCGGCCGGGCGCAGTTGCCGCCCGAACCCAAGTAGAACGAGGAAAACAGACATGAAAGTATTCAAAACACTGGCAGCGACCGCGGTGGCTGCCGCCCTCTCGATGCCCGCGCAGGCCCAGACCGAGATCCAGTGGTGGCATTCCATGGGTGGCGCCCTGGGCGAATGGGTGAACGACCTGGCCAAGGACTTCAACGCCAGCCAGAAGGACTACAAGATCGTCCCCACCTTCAAGGGCAGCTACGACGAGTCCATGACCGCCGCCATCGCCGCCTTCCGCGCCGGCAATGCGCCGCACGTGCTGCAGGTCTTCGAGGTCGGCACCGCCACCATGATGGCCTCCAAGGGCGCCATCGTCCCGGTGGGCAAGGTCATGTCCGACGCGGGCCTCAAGTTCGATCCCTCGGTCTACGTGCCGGCGGTCGCCGGCTACTACACCGCCCCCAACGGGCAGATGCTCAGTTTCCCTTTCAACAGCTCCACTCCGGTCTTCCACTACAACAAGGACGCGTTCAAGGCCGCGGGCCTGGATCCCGAGAAGCCGCCCACCACCTGGCCGGAGGTCGCCCTGGCCGCCGCCAAGCTCAAGACCTCGGGCCACAAGTGCCCGTTCACCACCAGCTGGATCAGCTGGACGCAGCTGGAAAGCTTCTCGGCCTGGCACAACGTGCTGTTCGCCACCAAGAACAACGGCTTCGGCGGCCTGGACACGCGCCTGGCCTTCAACACGCCGCTGCATGTGCGCCACATCGAGAACCTGGCCAACATGGCCAAGTCGGGACTCTTCGTCTACAAGGGCCGTGGCAATGCGGCGGACGCCACCTTCGTCTCGGGTGAATGCGCGATGGCCACCGGCTCGTCGGCCCTGTACGGCAACGTGGTCCGCAACGGCAAGTTCGCCTATGGCATCGGCACCCTGCCCTACTACCCGGACGTCGCCGGCGCGCCGCAGAACACCGTGATCGGTGGCGCCAGCCTGTGGGTCATGTCGGGCAAGAAGGCCGAGGAATACAAGGGCGTGGCCGCCTTCTTCAGCCACCTGTCCAAGACCGACATCGCCGCTGCCAGCCACCAGCGCACGGGCTACCTGCCGGTGACCAAGGCCTCGTTCGAAGCCACCGACAAGTCGGGCTTCTACAAGAAGAACCCGGGCACCGACGTCTCCGTCACGCAGATGATCCGCAAGACCACCGACAAGTCGCGTGGCGTGCGACTGGGCAACTTCGTCCAGATCCGCACCATCATCGACGAGGAGATGGAGCAGGTCTGGCGCGGCGCCAAGCAACCCAAGGAAGCCCTGGACGCCGCCGTCAAGCGCGGGAACGAGCAACTCGAACGCTTCGAGAAGGCCAACAAGTCCTGATCGGGCTTCTCGAGCAGCCCTCCTTCGCCCTGCGAGGGAGGGTTTTTCTTTGGCTTTAATCTCGGCTTATGGAAAAACGCGTTCGCTTCAAATCCACCTGGCTGCCGTGGCTGCTGGTCGCGCCCCAGCTGGTCATCGTGGGAGTGTTCTTCTTCTGGCCGGCGGGCCAGGCCCTGTTCCAGAGCCTGCAGCTGCAGGACGCCTTCGGCACCAGCACCGAATTCGTCGGCCTGGAAAACTTCAAGCGGCTGTTCAACGATCCGGGCTACCTTGAATCCTTCCAGGTCACGGCCCTCTTCTCCGTCCTGGTGGCGGCCTCGGGCCTGAGCATTGCCCTGCTCCTGGCCGTCATGGCCAACCGGGTGGTGCGTGGTGCCGGCATCTACAAGACCCTCCTGATCTGGCCCTACGCCGTGGCCCCCGTGATCGCCGGCGTGCTGTGGCTGATGATGTTTGCCTCACCCTATGGCGTGATCGCCTATGCGCTGCGCGCCGCGGGTATCCCGTGGGACCACCTGCTCAATGCCAACCACGCCCTGGCCCTGATCGTCATGGCAGCGGTGTGGAAGCAGATCTCCTACAACTTCCTCTTTTTCCTGGCCGGCTTGCAGTCCATCCCGCATTCGCTGATCGAGGCGGCCACCTTGGACGGCGCCTCGCCCTGGCGGCGCTTCTGGACCATCGTCTTTCCCCTGCTTTCGCCCACCACCTTCTTCCTGCTCGTGATCAACGTGGTGTATGCCTTCTTCGACACCTTCGCGATCGTCGACGCCACCACCCATGGCGGTCCGGGCAAGGAGACCGCGATCCTGGTCTACAAGGTCTATTACGACGGCTTCAAGGCACTGGACATCAACGGCTCGGCCGCCCAATCCGTGATCCTGATGGTCATCGTCATCGCGCTGACCATCGTGCAGTTCCGGTTCGTCGAAAAGAAAGTGCAGTACTGACATGGTCGAGAGACGTCCCGTCCTGGATTTCTTCACCCACCTGGTGCTGGTGCTGGGTGTGGCCGTGGTGGTCTTCCCGGTGTTTGTTGCCCTGATCGGGTCCACGCAGACCGCGCAGCAGATCGCCTCGAGCAACCCGCTGTCGCTGGTCCCGGGCACGCACATGCTCGAGAACTACACGCTCGCCCTCCTGGGCGGCAAGGTCAGCGGCGGCTCCACCATCGCACCGGCGCTGCCCATGCTGTGGGTCAGCCTCGTGAGTGCCGTGGTGATCGCCGTCGGCAAGATCATCATCTCGCTGCTCTCGGCCTTCGCCATCGTCTACTTCCGCTTCCCGCTGCGCAACCTGGTGTTCTGGCTGATCTTCGTCACGCTGATGCTGCCCGTCGAGGTGCGCATCGGCCCCACCTACGAGGTCGTATCCGACCTGAAGATGCTCAACTCCTATGCGGGCCTCACCGTTCCCCTGATTGCCTCGGCCACCGCCACCTTCCTGTTCCGGCAGTTCTTCCTGACCGTGCCCGACGAACTGGTCGAGGCCGCCCGCATGGACGGCGCGGGTCCGATGCGCTTTTTCTACGACGTGCTGCTGCCCCTCTCGCGCACCTCGATCGCGGCACTGTTCGTGATCCAGTTCATCTACGGCTGGAACCAGTACCTGTGGCCGCTACTGGTCACTACCAGCGAAGACATGTACCCCATCGTCCTGGGCATCAAGCGCGCCATCTTCGGCGAGGTCTACATCGAATGGAACGTGGTGATGGCCACTGCGATCCTGGCGATGCTGCCGCCCGCGCTGGTCGTGATCCTGATGCAGAAATGGTTCGTCAAGGGCCTGGTCGACACCGAAAAATAAGAGCAATCCACATGGCAGTCATTTCCTTTCGCAAGGTCGTCAAGCGCTACGGCCAGGGCGCGCAGGCCGTCCCCGTGATCCACGGACTGGACGCCGAGATCCACGACGGCGAATTCGTCGTCATCGTCGGCCCCTCGGGCTGCGGCAAGTCCACGCTCCTGCGCATGGTGGCGGGGCTGGAAGAAATCAGCGGCGGCGAGATCGCCATCGGCGCGCGCGTGGTCAACAACCTGGAGCCCGCCGAACGCGATATCGCCATGGTGTTCCAGAACTACGCGCTCTATCCCCACATGAGCGTGTTCGACAACATGGCCTACGGCCTGAAGATCCGCAAGCTGCCTGCCGACGAGATTCGCGCCCGCGTGGACAAGGCCGCGGGCATCCTGGAGCTGTCGCACCTCCTGGATCGCAAGCCGCGCCAGCTCTCGGGCGGCCAGCGCCAGCGCGTGGCCATGGGCCGCGCCATCGTGCGCCAGCCCCAGGTGTTCCTGTTCGACGAGCCTCTGTCCAACCTCGACGCCAAGCTGCGCGCGCAGACGCGCCTGGAGATCCAGAAGCTGCACCGCGAGCTGGGCATCACGTCCCTGTTCGTCACCCATGACCAGGTCGAGGCCATGACCCTGGCCCAGCGCATGATCGTGATGAACGGCGGCGTGATGGAGCAGTTCGGGACACCCGAGGAGGTGTATGGCACGCCGGCTTCCACCTTCGTCGCCAGCTTCATCGGCTCACCGCCCATGAACCTGCTGCGCCAGGCACCTGGCGCCCGCGCCGGCGAGATTCTGGGGGTACGGCCCGAGCACCTGGACGTCGCCCACACGGGCTGGCCGCTGCAGGTCGAGACGGTCGAACTCCTGGGTGCCGAGCGGCTGGTTTATGGCAGCCTGGGGGAGGAGCAGGTCATCGTGCGCCTGGACGCCAGCCGTCCCGCCCCTTCGCCTGGCGGCACCTTGACCGTGGCACCACGCGCTGGCAGCCTGCACCGTTTCGACGAGCAGACCGGGCGGCGAATCGAGGACTGATCACATGGCGCCCTGGCCCTACCCCCGCTGGATCGCGCATCGCGGCGCTGGCAAGCTCGCGCCCGAGAACACGCTGGCGGCTTTCCGCCTGGGCGCGGCTCATGGCTATCGCATGTTCGAATGCGACGCCAAGCTCTCGGCCGACGGCATCCCCTTCCTGCTGCACGACGCGACGCTGGAGCGCACCACCAACGGCACTGGCATCGCGGGCGAACAGTCCTGGCACGCACTGTCGCAGCTCGACGCGGGTAGCTGGCACTCCCGCGCCCATGCCGGCGAGCCCCTACCCACGCTGCAGGCGCTGGCGCGCTGGTGTCTGGCCAATGGCCACCACTTGAACATCGAGATCAAGCCCACGCCGGGGCTGGAGCGCGAGACCGGTGAGGCGGTTGCGGTACTGGCGCACCGCCTGTGGCACGGCCAGGCCGTGCCTCCGCTCCTGACCTCCTTCAAGCCCGACGCGCTGCACGGCGCGCAGTCTGCTGCGCCGCATCTACCTCGCGGCCTGTTGCTGGACACCCTCTGGGACGGCTGGCTGGAGAAATCCCGCGCGCTCGAATGCGTCGCGGTGGTGTGTCACTACGCCCTGTGGACCGCCGACAACGTCGCACAGGTCCACGCCGCCGGCATGCGTTGCCTCAGCTACACCGTCAACGACGAATCGATCGCCCACCACCTGCTGGCCCTGGGCACCGACGGGATCATCACGGACCGAGTGGACCTGTTCAGCCCGGCGTGAGACCTTCACGAAGCGCCTGCGTGAGGCGCGGGTGGGGGCGGCGGGCGGGGGGTTCCCTTTGGAGGCGAAGCCTCAGGGAGGAGTCCGCCGCCCCCACCCGTGTCTCGCGCCTGGCCGGAGAAAGACAAAAAAAGGCGCCGAGCCAAGAGCTGGGCGCCTTCGGTGGGTCGACAGCGTGTTACTTCAGGTCCCCCGCCAGCGAGGCCAGCGCCTCCTCCGGGATCGTGATGTGCGCCGGGTAGTTCTTGTGATCGCACCCCAGCTTCACGCTGGCACCCGCCTTCACAGCCGCCGCCGCCGCCGCCGGAAACTCGAAGCGCACGAAGTGCACCGCCGAGGTCTTCTCGTCGTTCTCGCGGTCCAGGTCTTCATCAGCGATCGCGTAGATGCGGGCATGGCCCTCCACCTCGACGAACATGCGGTCTTCCACCCCGATCAGGCGCGCCAGCTCGCGCTTGCGCTCGTTGATATCGGGGTACTCGATCAGCATCGTGGCCTTCCAGTTCGTGCCATCGGGTACCAGCGGGCCGTAGGCTTCGACCTCCTGCGCGATGCCGTCTTCCTCGAAGATCTTCTCGATGCGCAGCATCTCCTGGATCTGGTAGCGGATGGTGGTCTCGCTCTCGAACTGCACCGTCACATGGTCACCCAGGTGCACAGTACGCAGCTTGCGATGGGCGATGACGTCGGACTTGTGGTCCTTGCGCCATTTCGTGTAGGCC
>JACCED010092610.1_pt1 | contig 54719 bp, 52 predicted proteins | sample 7455021 | NCBI WGS metagenome assembly JACCED01 (sample SAMN15323456, study PRJNA562643) | freshwater metagenome | isolation source: river surface water | place: USA:Blue River Watershed | collected 2017-08-19
AGACATCCCTTCCTATCATTTCAATAAATTGTGGTTGAAGAGTAAGGGGTCCTTTTTCATCCATTTCATATCCTTCAGGACGAACGCCAATCAAGACTTCATCCATGGACTTGTTTTTGAGGGCCCTAGATTCGAAAACAACTTGATCTTGAAGCATGACTTTTCCACTCTTTAAAGTACCTTGATATAAATTAAGTTGGGGTGTGCCTAAAAATTTAGCAACAAACAAGTTAGCAGGTTGATTATAGACATCTTGGGGGTTTCCCTTTTGTTGTTCAGCGCCAAAATTCATCAATACGATTTCATCTGAAATCGACATCGCCTCTTCTTGATCATGAGTAACGAAAACCGTTGTAATACCAATTTCTTTTTGAATACGCTTAATTTCTTCTCTGGTTTGAAGTCTAAGGCGAGCATCTAGGTTCGATAAGGGTTCATCAAGTAAAAGAACTTTGGGTTTTTTAACTAAGGCTCTAGCGATGGCAACACGTTGTTGTTGACCACCTGATAATTGCGCAGGTCTCTTGTTTAGCTGGTCTTCTATTCCAACTAACTTAGCCATGGCGATAGCTTCATCGTTCATCAGTTTTTGGTAATCTTTATAACGCGCTTCTTCTACTTGTTGAATCGCTTCAGGAACGATTGGTTTTAAAGCTTTCCAAAAGTGATTATAAAAACGAAGCCAGTGAATGGGATTAAGTAACAATTGAAGCATCAGTTTTTGCTTTTGCTTTAAATAAGGTTTTTCAATCTTTGCATAGGCTTCATTCATGTTCTTCACGATGCCTTGAAGATTTTCTGGACTGATTTTTTGCAATTCTTTGTCATATTTAGATTTAAATTCAAATAATTCTTGTTTAAATGCTTGTTTGAGCGATTGTGGAGTGCTGGGTAATTTTTCCTTTTGCTTTTTAGCTTTTGCTAAATCGATCAATTTCGATTGATAAATAGCTTTTGCTTCACTTTCTAAACGCTTGTATTTATTTTTAAGACTCGTACTTTCTTTGATGAATTGATAATAACGCTTTGCATCTTTAGGTGAGATTGATAAATTGGCCAGCTGAATCGCATCTTCAATCGCCTTCTTTTTAAGATTCATGTTTTCCAAAGGGAACAAAATATTTTTTTTCACTGTCATATGTGGATAAAGAGCATAGTTTTGAAATACTAAACCGATGCCACGTTGTTCTGGAGAGAGTTCAGTGACATCTTCATCTCCAAAGAATATTCTTCCGTGTGTTGGATAAAGTAATCCAGAGATCATGTATAAAGTTGTGGATTTACCGCAACCTGAAGGTCCTAAGAGACCGACGAGTTTGCCATCCGGAATGGTAAAATTAAATTGATTAACAGCAATGGTTCGGGCAGAATTTTTACTTTCAAAAACTTTGGTTAAGTTTTCTAATCTTACTTCCATGCATGAGCCTCCAGATATATAAATAAGTTATGGTTTTATCATACCATAGAGAAACAATTGTAAAGAGAATTTATCTAGAAAAAAATAAATGATTTTCTTGACAATTCAATTTCCAATTTGCTATGTTAAAAAATTAAAAAAACTTAAGGTCATCGCCTTAAGTTTTTCGTTTGATACTAGCGATTTAGGCCTTAAAAGGTTCGCCGTAAACTTTTAATAATTTCTTAACGGGTCTAAAGGTTTTCTTGATGGTGCCATCCATAAATGGATTTTTTAACTTAGCCTTTTCCAAAAGTTGGGTGAATGGATACTTACCACCTAACGAACAGACCTTGACATATTTCTTCCATGCTTTTTCATGATTTTTCTTCATTAATCCTAAGAATTGTAAGGCAATCACTTGGGCTAAGGTGTAGTCAATGTAATAAAACGGGGAACCATAAATGTGAGATTGGCGCATCCAACGTGTGCCTTTTTCGTAAAGTGGGAAACCTGTATATTTCTTATACGGGGTATATTTCATTTCAATTTCACGCCATTTGGCACAACGTTGATCATGAGACGCATTGGGATTGTCGTAAACCCAGTGTTGAAATTCGTCCACCGTCACACCATATGGTAAGAAATTGATGGCACCTTCTAAATGGCCGAACAAGTATTTATCTTTGTCATCTTTAAAGAATGATTCCATGTAAGGAGTGGCAAAAAATTCCATCGACATTGAGTGAATTTCCGCTTCTTCCATCGTTGGATCGCGATATTCAACTGGTTTAATTTTTCTAGACATAAAACCTTGGAAGGCATGGCCAATTTCATGCGTTAAGACATCAACATCACCCGCGGTACCATTAAAGTTTGAGAAGACAAATGGCATTTGATAGCGAGGGAAGAACGTCATATAGCCACCACCACGCTTACCAGGTTTCGCTTCTAAATCCAATAATTCTTGATTAACCATGGCTTGGAAAAATTCACCAATTTCTTGACCCATTTTCGCGTACATTTTTAAAGCGGCATTCACCAAATAATTTTTATCACCTTTTGGAGTAGCGTTACCATCCTTAAATTGAATTGCTAAGTCATAGAACTTAGGTGCAGGGACGTCAATTCGTTTGATTTGCTGGCGAATGAGTTTGTTGGATAAAGGAACGACAGATTCAAAAATTTGATCACGATAAGCTTTAACTTCCTTGGGTCCGTAGTCAGTTCTTCCCATCCGGTCATACGCCATATGCGTAAATGAGGGGTAGCCTAGTTTCTTTGCCATCCCATGTCTTAAAGTCACTAACTTACTATAAATGTCTGCAAGAGGTTGTTCTTTTTCAGCCATCCATTGTTCAACAGCTTTACTAGCTCTTTTACGAATATCACGATCTTTACTAACGGCAAATTTTCCCATTTGAGATAAGTTATAGGTTCCACCATCAAAAGGAATTTGCGCACTGGCCATTAAGGCATCATATTCAGTCGTTAACTTATTTTCTTCTTGTAAATCTTGAAGAATTTTTGGGTCAAACGTTTTCGCAGCAAGTTCTAATTTTTTGAATAAAAAAGGACCCACTAATTTTTCTAATTCTACACGATGCTTGCTAGCTAAAACAGCCTTAGAGTAACGATTTCCTAAACCTTGCACCATCGGACCAACTTCATTAACAAGGTCGTTTGCTTTTTTATAGGTTTCATCGCGGGTATCAATGGAGTGGCGAGTTGTAATGATGGTGAAATCAGTTTGAATTTCATCAAAAAATTTACCAATTTTGTTCATAATACGTCGTTGAATTTGGGCATTCGCTGCCTTTTCAAATTCAGCAATTAAAACATTAAACTTCTTTTCAAGTTTTGGAAATTTAGGTAATTCAAGTGGATATTCGCTAAATTTGAGCACTTTTGTCATTTTTTTTGCCTCCATGCAAATGCATTTACTTAATAATAAGACTTTTTTCAGTCATTTCAATAGGTTTTTCTAATCCAAGTAGGTCAAGGATGGTTGGTGCTAGGTTACCTAATTTGCCACCTGTTGGCATTAATCGTAGACCAGGAATGTTAATGCATACGGGAACCAAATTGGTTGTATGGGCTGTATGTGGCTTACCATCTTCGGTAAGAATTTGATCGGCATTTCCGTGGTCAGCAGTGACAATAAGCTTTCCACCATTGCGATCACACCAATCGATTATGGATCCGACACACTCATCCACAACTTCAACGGATTTAACCACAGCTTTCTCAACAGCAGTATGGCCGACCATATCGCAATTGGCGTAGTTAATAATCACCACATCAAGATCACCTTTATTTAATTCTTTAATTAAGGCATCTCGAACCTGGTATGCACTCATTTCAGGTTGTAGGTCATAAGTCGCAACTTTGGGTGAGTTGATCAGTACTCTTCTTGAACCAGGTAATTCTGGTCTTTCGACACCATCATAATTGATGGTTCCATCAAAGAAGAAGGTCACATGAGGATACTTCTCAGTTTCTGCAATTCTTAATTGGGTTTTTCCATGTGAGGCTAACCAAGGGCCAAGGGTATTGTCTAAACTTGGTAACTTGAACGCAATTTCACCTTTTACAGAATCCGCATACTTCATGGTTTGTACCAGCATGATGTTTTTTAGTGGCTTGGTTGGTTGATATGCAATCCAGGATGTTTTGCCGTCTTTAATGGGGGGATTTGAATAAAAAGTTGGATTGGTTAAGAGTGTACAAAACTGAATCGCTCGATCAGGTCTAAAGTTCATAAAGATAACGGCATCACCGTCTTCAATCTTACCTTGCACCCCTTCCGCATACGCGGGGATTAAGAATTCATCGCTAGGATCTTTACCCTCTTTGGGTAAGTTAAGATATTGGTCTTTGAAATATTGGCGGTAATCCTTGAAGCTAAGGCCACGATGTTCAACCATGACATCATAAGCTTTTGCAACTCGATTAAGGTTTTTGTCACGATCCATCGCATAATATCGACCACCAATCGATGCTAATTGCCCTGTTTTATATTCTTTCATTGTCAGTAGTAAAGTTTTGATATAACTTTCCCCAAGTTGAGGTGCCACATCACGACCATCCATCAATGCATGGAAGTAAACATTAGGGACTTCTTGTTTTGCCGCAAGCTTAATGATGGCTTGTAAATGGTTTAAATGAGAGTGAACCCCACCATCGGAAACTAATCCGATAATATGTAACTTTTTACCTTTTGATTTAGCCCATTGCATCGCAGCCAAATACTTTGTATTTTGATAAAACGTAGCATCCTTTATCGCTTGATCAATCAGGGTTAGAGATTGGTAAACAATTCTACCCGCGCCGATGTTTAGATGCCCCACTTCGGAGTTACCCATTTGGCCATCGGGTAATCCAACCTGTAAGCCGGAAGCTTGAATTTGTGTGTATGGATATTTTGAAAAGTATTTATCGAGATTAGGCTTCTTAGCTTTCGCAATCGCATTGCCATAGGTTTCCTTACGAATACCATAGCCATCCATGATGACAAGAATTACAGGTTTTTTCATCGTTATATCCTCTTTTTTTATGAAATTAGCTCTTTGTTTTGATGCCTAAATAAGATCGATACCCAGCGATATAAGAGAAATTTTTGCCACCAATTATAGTTGGTTGCTAATGCGTTATAGATGGCAACTTGTTTGCGGAACAACTCATCGATTTCAGCTAAAGATTTCTTTAGTGAAACATATTCTGGATTCACGGAAAGGGGTTGATTTTGCTCACCATAATAAAAGAGTGCTTGGGCAGTTTGTACTAGAAAGCTTTTTACAATCGTGCGTTCGGTGTCCTTGATGTTTTGTAAAGTATCTTCAAAGCGAGGCCTCTTGGAAAGAATAAACTCTTGAGGCACATCAATTTGGTGTCGAACAAATAACTTACCAATCATTCTTAAAAGGTCATATTTTTGAGCAGTTAGAACATCAATTGCATCTTTTCTCTTGGATAATTGGCTATAGAAACTTCTCATTTGGAAGGCAAAAAAAACTGATAAAACAAGATATATTCCAAAGATTACGATCACCACTAGTCCGAGAATTTCTAAGGGTTCCATAACGATAAAATTATAACATAAGTATACTTTTTTACCATTTTTCAATGTTTAAAAATAAATCACAAAAACTTAATAAATCGGCATATTAGCGTAATTTTATCTCATCATAAAGCGATTTATGGTAAAATATAAACATGAAAAAACCTATTATTGGAATCATTTATGACTTCGATCGTACTTTAGCAATTGAAGATTTACAAAACTTTAGTTTTATACCTTCTTTAGGTATGAAACCAGAAGAATTTTGGGAAAAGACAAATCAAAATTCAATCAAGTCCGGTATGGAAAAGATTCTTTCTTATATGTATATGATGATCGAAGAAAGTAAAAAAAGAGGCATCAAATTAACGAAAGAATATTTGTATTCTCTTGGAACTTCCGTCAAATTTTTTCCAGGTTTAGAAACTTGGTTTAAACGCTTAAAAATTTTTGCAGAAAGTCAAGGTGTTGAAGTTGAACACTACATCATTACCTCTGGAACTAAAGAAATTATTGAAGGTACAAAAATCGCAAAGGAATTTACGAAAATTTTTGGATGTGAATTTCTATTTTCTCAAGATACCCATGAAGCGATTTGGCCAAAAATCGCAATCAATTACACGATGAAAACGCAATATTTCTTCCGGATTGCGAAGGGAATTTTAAACCAATCGGAGGATGATAAAGTAAATGAAAGAACCAAAGAAAAACGTATTAAGTATCGCAATCTTATTTACATCGGTGATGGATTAACGGATGTCCCTGCGATGTTAATGGCCAAAGAACATGGTGGTAAATCGATTGCCGTCTATACAAAAGGCCATATTGAGAAAGCAAAACTTTTAATACAAGATGAAAGAGTCAATTTTGTATGTGAGGCTGATTATTCTGCAAATTCATTGTTGGAAAAAGTCGTTAAATTAAACATTCAACAAATGGCAATCAGTGAATTACTTGCACTAAAGGAAGTTAAAAAGTAATGATAACAGCAATTTTGTTGGCGGCTGGAGAAAGTCTTAGACTCAAATCACGCGTCACTCCCAAACAATTTTTAAAATTAGGTAAAAAGAAACTTTATCAATTTTCGCTTGATACTTTCACCAAACACAAAAAAATTGATGAGATCATTTTAGTGGTAAACGATAAATTTATTTCCCAAGTACAAGATGAAATAAAACCTTTTTCAAAGGCAAAAACCATTCATGTTATAGCGGGTGGAAAAACTCGACAAGAATCTTCCTATTTAGGTTTACAGTATGCAAAACTTCATATCAAACCAGATTATGTTTTTATTCATGATGTTGCTAGACCAATGGTAAGTCCTTTTTTAGTCGATGCTCTTGTAGCAAAACTGAAGCATTATCCTGCAATGACCCTTGCCCGGCAAATCAATGATTCCTTATTTGTGGTAGACGATAAAGCCACATTGAATAATTATCTTGGCAAGAACGATATTTATTTATCGCAAACACCCCAAGCTTTTGAATTTGAAACCATCCTAGAAGCTCATGAACACGCTCGCAAACTAAAAATAAAGACTGCGATTGATGATGCGAGTTTATTGTTTTTAATGGGTAAAAAAGTTCATGTGGTAACAGGAAGTCGTTTAAATTTTAAAGTAGTGAGTGAAGATGATCTTCTCCTACTAGAAAAACTTATCTAATCATGAATCAAAGTAGTTATCAAATCGATGAGATTATCGTCGGAAAAGTCATTGATATACAAACCTATGGAGCCTTTATTGGTTTTCCAAATGGTCAAAAAGGTTTAATTCACATATCAGAAATTTCTGAAGACTATGTTAAAAGAATTGAAACCTATTTAATCGTGGGAGAGTATGTCAGAGTGAAAGTCTTAGCCATTGACCCGTTGACCCAGCACTTAAAATTATCTATCAAACGTTTAATCAAAAAAGATGAATTAATCGATAAAGCTCATCCTTTTTGGTTTAAGGTTCCACCTCATGAAATTGATTTTTCACCTCTTAAGACCAAGTTACCCACCTGGATTGCTGAACAAAAAAAGAAATTGGAGGACTAGCATATGCTGTCACTTAACTTAACTCATACAAAACTGAAAGGATCATGGAAGGATTATCAAGATCGTATCAATCGCATTACCGATTTAATCGCAACCAAAAAAGGTCCAGGCGGCGATTTTTTAGGTTGGGATCAGTGGCCAAAACAATTTGACAAAGAAGAGTTTTCACTCATTCAAAAGACTGCAAAATTGATTCGCGAACGATTCCAAGTGCTCGTTGTTTGTGGCATCGGAGGCTCTTACTTAGGCTCAAGGGCTGTTATTGAGGCTGTTCAAGGTTTAATGCCAAATAAAGAAAAATCATTAGAGGTTATTTACCTTGGTCAAACCTTCTCCCCAACCTATACACAACAAGTCTTAAATTACTTAGCGAATAAAACCTTTGCCATTAATGTCATTTCAAAGTCAGGAACCACAACTGAAACATCGATCGCATTTAGACTCTTAAAGGATTTATTAGAAAAGAAAATTGGTGTTGTCGAAGCTAGAAAAGCTATTTTTGCAACGACTGATAAAGAAAAAGGGGCACTGCGTTCACTCGCTAAACAAGAAGGGTATGTGACATTTAATTTACCGGATGATATTGGAGGCCGTTATTCTGTTTTAACGGCAGTTGGAATGCTTCCAATTGCAGCAGCAGGTATTGATATTAAAGCACTTATGACTGGTGCCAAAGAGGCTATGGATCTATATAGCAATAGTCAAATTGATACCAATCCAGCATTACAATATGCCATCGCACGTCATCAACTCTATCAAGAAAAAGCTGTAGAAATGTTTGTAACTTATGAACCTCAATTTGCCATGATTGCCGAATGGCTTAAGCAACTCTTTGCCGAATCAGAAGGTAAAGAAAATAAAGGTCTGTTACCGGGTTCCGTCTCTTTCAGTACAGATTTACACAGCGTTGGCCAATTTATTCAAGATGGTTCACCCATTTTATTTGAAACGGTCCTGTATGTGAAAAAACCAACCCATGACTTAAATGTTCCTCTTAGCGTTAACGATGCAGATGGATTAAACTATCTAGCTGGTAGACCCTTATCCTTTGTCAATGAAAAAGCCTATCTCGGAACCTTACAAGCTCACGTAGAAGAAGGCCAAGTCCCTGTGATTCTCCTCACACTTGACCAGATGGATGCGCACCATATTGGTCATCTACTCTACTTCTTTATGAAAACTGTGGCCTATTCTGGGTACCTACTCAACATCAATCCTTTTAATCAACCCGGAGTGGAAATATACAAACGAAATATGTTCAAATTGCTAGGTAAAAAAGGTTATTAATGACTAGCATTTTCTAGGTTTTTTCATTGACTAAAAAAACGCCTTTTGATATATTAAGTAAGCACGCGTAGGCCCAAGGGATGTTTAGCTCAGTTGGGAGAGCATCGCCTTTACACGGCGGAGGTCGGGGGTTCGAACCCCTCAACATCCACCATGATCTACCAGTGTGAGCACACCGATGGAGGCTTAGCGAAGCGGCCAAACGCAGCTGACTGTAAATCAGTTCCTTCGGGTTCGGTGGTTCGAATCCACCAGCCTCCACCATTCGTTGTTTGGGGTATAGCCAAGTGGTAAGGCAATAGACTTTGACTCTATCATTCCCTGGTTCGATCCCAGGTACCCCAGCCAAAAGACTCCCGCTAGCTCAGTCGGTTAGAGCACTTGCCTTTTAAGCAAGGGGTCGAAGGTTCAATTCCTTCGCGGGAGACCATGTTAGGCCCAGGTGGCGAAATTGGTAGACGCACAGGACTTAAAATCCTGCGGTGGCGACACCATGACGGTTCAAGTCCGTCCCCGGGCACCAAACCATCGTTCAAAACGATGGTTTTTTATTTGTAATCTTATTGATTGCTAGTCATTAAAAATCTCGTTATGATATGGATATGACCATAGAACAACAAATTGAAGAAGCATTAGATAAAGTTCGCCCCTTCATTATTCGTGATGGTGGCAATGTTGAGTTTGATTCGTTTATTGATGGCATTGTTTATTTAAGAATGGAAGGTGCTTGTTCTTCCTGCGGACTGATCGACTCTACTTTATCTGGTGGATTAGAAGTAATCTTGATGGAAGAAGTTCCTGGTATATTGGCAGTTAAACTCGCAAGCGAAAAACCGCAAAGCTTACCGATTCAACTCCAAGTTAAGTAACTAAATTTAATTGTAATCAATCGCCCGGATGGTGCCTTCATGTTGCCACCGGGTTTTTAATTGTTCTCGAATAAATTGATGAGTATTAATGGCTGTTTCTAAATCATGTGGATACTGGGAAGATTCAAGATGTTTTTCAGTTAAATAGTTGATGGAAATAATCCAATAAGTTTGGTCCAAATTGAATGGGGTTAAATTCGGGATGGTGCGTTTGTATAAACTTTCAGATAGCCACCAAGATAATTCTTCTCCTGTAACTGCCACAATCATTAATTCATTATCAAAAGGGAAGGCCTTATATAATTCACCATAGGTTACAGGGCCTTCATCAATCGTTGCTCTGACACCACCCGTATTATGGAAACTTGCCACGACATCCTGGTTAACGGATTGCCCATATTGCAACATTTCATCGACAGCGAGTTGTCCAAGATTATTACGGGAGAAGGCACCTTCCGCAATACCAATTTCTTCATTTTTAATCGCATTGATTTCATTGATTAAATATTGATCATAGATTGCTTTCATTTCAGGGTCTTCCGAAGGAAAACGATTTGAACTCAACAAGGCATCATAGGTATAAACGCCAGATTGATTTTGGACAAAACTTGGAACCATATTGACCGTATTAAAGACAAATCGCATATGACTAATCGCCTGACCATACGCCTGACCTTGATAAACGGGTTTACCTTCGATATGAAAAACTTCTCGACGATGGGTATGACCGTTAAACACTCCATCAACATATGGTAAGACTCCCGTTTCAACAGTGCCATCATGATTCAGTATGACAATTAAATCCGCACCCAAATCTCGTAATCGTTCGCTTTCATCTTTTACTAAATTGGTATAAGGAACAAAATCATAATTCATGACCGCGCTTGTTAAAATCGTACTTTCTAACGTTGCACCAATCGTACCAATAATCCCGATTTGAATACCACTTCGTTCGATAAGAATAGAGGCATCTGCAAAACTTGCTCGGACTTGGGATTGCTTATCTAAAATATTAATCCCCAATAGTGGAAAGTTTGAACGCAATTGATTTTGATGAATATATGTGTCGGTCCAATCAAACTCATGGTTACCAATGGCCATCGCAGAAAATTCAAGATGGTTCATCGCATCCACAACCAGTCGACCTCGGGTGATATTGCTATCGGCACTTCCTTGCCACATATCGCCACTTGATAAGAAAATACTATTCGGATTGGATGCAAGTTGTGTTTTAAAGTAACTTGAAAGGCGATTGATGCCAATTTCTTTATTACTCGGATTATATTCAACGGCTCCATGAAAATCATTTAAATTATATAAATCAATCGTGACGATAGGACTTAAAGCCGTTGAACTTGAAATGATTGAGGAACTCTCATCGCTTGTTTGGTTAGAAGAAAAATCCAAGGATTCATTGGGAAATGAAGGCGTAAGATTGGTGCAACTGGCGAGCATCAATAAAATGATCCATGTAGTGTTTTTAAATTTCATAATAATAAATTATCCAGTCTATTGAGAATGATATAACCTTCAAGATTTCTAACATCGCGACGGTTATACCAATACTTCTCTTTGTTTGGTTTGATAAAATACCCACCAGCCTCGGTTACAATTAAATCACTCGCAGCCGTGTCCCATTCTTTTGTGCCAGGTGATAATCGATATGAAATTTCTGCGAGACCTTCGGCAATCCGACAAGCTTTGATTGCACTACCATAGGTTTCAACTTTTGAAATTTTACCCAGAGATTCGTACTTCTGAATCACTTCTTTTTCTACAGGTTGTAAATGAAAACGAGAGGTTAAAACAGTAAGTTTATCAACTTTACGATTCACAAAAATACGTTGATCTCGATCCCTAAAGCGATGGAAACTACCTTCACCTTTTAAGGCATAAAAGGTGTCTTGTTTTGCCGGAATATGAATAAGCCCCATGATAACTTGTTGTTTGTGGACTAGGGCAATATTGATGGTAAATTCATCATTCTTTGCAATAAAATCCTTTGTACCATCAATGGGATCAATAACCCACACATAATCTTGATTTAATCGAGAAAAATCATCCGATGATTCTTCTGTGAGAAAACCAAAATCCGGATATTTTTCTTTTAAATAATGACGAATGATGATGTCTGCTTTTTTATCTGCAATCGTCACGGGTGAATCATCGACTTTATTTTCAAAAGTAAAATTAGTTTGATAAATTGAAAGAATTTCTTTGGTAGCTAGCAACGCCGCTTGATAAGCATCTTCCAAAATAGCTTTTAACATAGTTTTATTTTAACCTAATCCTTACTTTTGAGAAATAAAAAACCCATTCATTCGTGAATGGGTTTTTAGTTCTATTAATTAGGAAGCTTTACCAATACAGCCAAAGACTTCGTATTTAGCTTTGACAACTTTACGAATACCTTCTTTGCCTGGGCCAATAATTTTTCTTGGATCATAAACTTTTGGATCCTTAGCTAACACTTCACGAACAATCTTGGTCCATTCCATTTGATTTTCCGTGTTGACGTTAATCTTGGCAGTGCCACGTTCGATGGCCATTCTTAATTGAAAATCAGGAATACCTGAACCACCATGCAACACTAATGGTATATTGGTTAATTTGTGGATTTCTGCCATTTCTTTAAAACCTAATTTTGGTTCGCCTTCATAAGGACCATGGACTGAACCTAATGCAGGTGCTAGACAATCGATGCCAGTTTCTTTGACCATTCTTACACATTCAGAAGGAATGGCATAATACGTTTCTGCCACGACATGATCTTCTTGACCACCAACGCGACCTAATTCTGCTTCAACAGAGACTAATGGGGATTTGCTATGGGCATATTTGACGACTTCTTTGGTCATTTTGATATTTTCATCTAAAGGATGGTGTGAAGCATCAATCATCACGGATGTGAATCCTGCATCAATTGCTTGCTTGCAAATTTCAACTGTTTCACCATGATCTAAGTGAACGGCGATCGGGATGGTATATTTCTTGTCTTTGATTAAACCATGAACCATTCCCATCACGGTGTTAAATCCACCCATGTATTTGGCTGCACCACTCGACACACCTAAGATGACGGGAGCTTTAAGAGCTTGGCATTCATCTAAAATCGCGAGGGTCCATTCTAAGTTATTGATGTTAAATTGAGCAACAGCATATTTTTCTTTGTATGCTCTGATGAGCATTTCTTTCATACTTACAAGTGGCATATTATTTTCCTTCTTTCTTGTTTAATTAATCTTCATCATCCGTCTTACGCTTTTTAGGTTTGTCATCTTCTTCACCATCTTCTGCTTCATCATCTTCATCGAATGGGTCTGCTTCAGCTTCGTCTCCGCCTTCTTCTGTACCTTCGACTTCACGGAACACGCCTCTAGCATCATCATACAACTCTTTAAATGTGTAGCGAGCCTTGAGGTCCCACTTATTACTACCAAGTGCGACAAAGCGACCATCTAAGGTTAATAATTTATAAAATCTTCCTAATTGAAGGGTTTCTTTTTCGTCGGTTTGTTTTTGGACATAAGCCCAAATGTCTTTAAAGGTGACCGCCTTCTTTTTGGCGAGAATAAATTCGTGGGCGAGTTCTAACATTGATTTTGGCATATGATGCTCCTTTTATTTACATTTTATTCAGCGCGTCGATCCCAAAGATAGCAAGGCTATTTTTTAAAACCTGCGCACTTGCTTTGACGAGTGCAAGTCTAGCAGCAGATAGTTTGGGTTGGTCACGGTCAATAACCCGTCTTATAGTATAGAAACTATGGGTATAACTTGCAAGTTGTTGTATGTATTGGGCGATGACACTTGGTTCTCGTGCTTGTGCAGCTTGGTTTACAGCCTGTGGGAATAGTCGTAAATGTTTCAATAAATCCAGTTCTTCAATCGAATCAAGCCCATGTCCACTTAATTCAAGACCTATGTCTTTACCAGTTTCAAGTAAGGATTGTAATCGAGCATGAGCATATTGAGCATAATAAAGAGGGTTCACATTACTTTTTGTTTTTGCTAAATCCAAATCAAATTCTAATGGGTTGTGATAAGACCTTGCCGCTATAAAGTATCGGGCTGCATCTTTGCCCACTTCTTCAACAAGATCGCGAAGGGTTATCCCTTTTCCCGTTCGTTTACTCATTTTCACTTCCACACCATTTTCAGTGAGTGTCACCAATTGCATGACTAAGATTTCTAATGTATCTGCAGGATAGCCTAACATGGCAAGCGCCGCTTTCATTCTTGCGATGTAACCATGATGATCAGGACCGAGCATATCAATCAATTGGTCTTGGTTTCTGGATAATTTGTCCTGATGATAAGCAATATCGGGTAAAAAATATGTGTATTGACCGTCACTTTTAATTAACACTCTGTCTTTATCATCACCAAAAGATGTCGTTTTTAAATAGGTAGCACCTTGATCTTGATACAAATATGACCCAAGTTTTTTTAAGGTACGTTCAATGTGCCCTTCATTTCGCACATCTTGTTCTGAACGATAGACATCAAAGTGAACACCAATCAAGATTAAGTCTTCTTGAATTCGTTTAAGTTGTTTTTCGACTCCAATTTTTTTAAAAAATGCTTCGTCAAAGGAAATAATTTTATCACCATATTGTTGGCGAATTTCTTTTGCAATCTCAATGATATCTTTTCCAAAATATCCATCCTCTGGTAAGGTGACTTTATCGCCGATTAATTCTCGATAACGCATAAATATCGATAAGGCTAAATTGCGAATTTGTCCACCTGCATCATTAACGTAAAATTCTCTGGTCACTTTGTAACCCACATTCGTTAGTAAGGTTGCAATCACATCACCAAGCGCCGCTGCACGAGCGTGTGCAACATGCATGGGACCGGTAGGATTTGCCGATACAAATTCTAAATTAATGCGTTTACCTTGACCTAATTGGCTCTTTCCAAATTGAGTATTCAATCGAAGAATATCTTCAATGACTGCGGTTAAAGTTTCTGTTTTAACAAAGAAATTTAAAAAACCAGGACCTGCCACCTCGACTCTTTGAATATGCGGATCGGTTAGTTGATTGATTAATTGTTTGGCTAAATCAATGGGTTTCAAAGAAAGGTTTTTAGCAAATTTAAGACAAACATTGGTTGCATAATCACCAAATTTGGGATCTTTGGTTTTTTCAATCACAATATCTTCTAATGTAACTTTTAATCCAAAAGGTGCCAATGCTTTAATCAATAACGCTTTAAGATGGGATTCAATGGCAATCATGCTTTTAACCGTTTCAATGTTAAATCTTTTCCAAGGATTGGGATGATATTCGCTAATTCAGCACCATGTAATTGACCGGTTAATTTCAATCGAACTGGCATGAATAATGGTTTACCTTTTAAACCAGTTTCCGCTTGGATGGTTTTAAATATTTCCTTGATATTGGGTCCTTGAATGTCATTTAGTTGAGACAATTTTTGAATAAATAAGGCTAATGCTTTTTGGCCATCTTGGCTTTGAAGAAGCGATTTTGACTCTTCATCAAAATTAAATGTTGGTTCAAGAATGGGTTTCACTAAATCTAATATTTGAATACCATAAGCGAGTTGATCTTTGAATGTTTTCGCAAGTTGTTTAAGGGAGGTTTCACTTAAAAGTTGAATGCCTGGGGCTTTGCTCATAAATGGGGCAATAAACTTCCAATACACATCATCTGAAAGTTGTTTCAAATAAAAATTATTCAACCAATTCATTTTTTGAGGGTCAAACATCGATGGTGAAGAGGATAAGCGTTTTGAATCAAAGGCAGCAATTGCCTGATCTTTGGTAAAAATTTCTTGAGTGCCTTCTGGAGACCAACCCAATAACAAAATAAAGTTAAAGATTGCTTCAGGTAGGTAACCCATATCGCGGTATTGAGACATAAATTGTATAATCGAAGCATCCCGTTTGGATAATTTCTTACCGTTTTCATTGACAATAATCGTCATGTGACCAAATTGAGGCATTGGAAATTTTAAATATCGATAAACTTGGATTTGTTTGGGGGTGTTCGATAAATGTTCTTCACCCCGGAAAACATGAGTAATATCCATCGAATAGTCATCGATGACAACTGCAAAATTATAAGTGGGAATGCCGTTTGATTTTATTAGTACCCAATCACCAATATCATCATTATTAAATGAGACTGGTCCTCTAACCATATCTTCAAAGGCGATGGTTAAATGGTCTTCGAGTTTAATGCGAATAACAGGTTTTCTACCTTGAGATACAAAATTGTTTTTATCTTCTTTGGTTAAATGTAAGCACCGACGATTGTATTGAGGTGCAGCAATCCCGCGTGCTAATTGTTCTTCACGTGAGCGTTCTAGTTCTTCTTCAGAACAATAACATTCATACGCATGCCCTTGTTTAAGCAATTGTTGGGCATATTGTTGATAGGTACTTAATCGTTCCATTTGTCGATATGGAGCGTATTTAGGATTGGGTTCAAGTGGAGATTCATCTGGGATAATGCCTAACCATTTTAAATCTCGAATTTGACTAACCTCTCCACCTTCGACATTGCGTTCAATATCAGTATCTTCAATACGAATAATAAATTGACCTTTATTTTTTTTGGCAAATAAGTAGTTGAATAGAGCGCTGCGAGCTCCACCAATATGTAAAAATCCAGTTGGTGAAGGAGCGTAACGAACACGAATATTTTTAGGATCGAGCATAGTTATACATTAAATCGGAAAAAGATGATATCCCCATCTTTTACGATATATTCCTTTCCTTCCATTCTTAATTTCCCAGCTTCTTTAACAGCACTTTCAGATTTAAGTTTGGCGATGTCACTGTAATGATAGATTTCTGCTTTGATAAATCCTTTTTCAAAATCCGTATGAATGACGCCAGCGGCTTGAGGAGCTGTCATCCCTTGATGGAATGTCCAAGCACGGCATTCATCTTCACCAACCGTAAAATAGGTTGCAAGTTTTAATAATCGATACGTTGCCCTGACTAACGGATTTAAACCTGGTTCGGCAATACCAAGTGTTGTCAGAAATTCTTTCTTCTCTTCATCTGATAACTTTGAGATTTGAGATTCTATTTCACATGAAATAGCAACAACTTGAGCCCCTTCTTGTGTTGCTCTCTTCAGTACTTGTTGATAATAGTGATTTGACGCTAATTGACCATAGCCATCTTCTGCAATGTTTGCAACGTATAAAATGGGTTTGTTAGTGAGCAACTGATATTCTTGATTAAGAATATGTCTTTGTTCGATTGTCAGCGACGATAATCGAGCCGGAATGCCATCCATGAGTTGTGGTTTTAACGCTTGCAGCATAGCAAGTTCTGCAATCGCTTGTTTATCATTTCCTCTGGCTTTCGAATTGACTTTATCCAATCTTCTTTGAATGGCATCTAAATCTGCAAGGATTAATTCAAGATTAATAATGTCCATGTCTCGTTCTGGATTGACAGAATTTTCAACGTGAATAATTTCTGCAGAATCAAAGCAACGAACCACTTGTACAATTGCATCTGCTTCGCGAATAGCCGCAAGAAACTGATTGCCCAGACCTTCACCCTTTGCTGCGCCTTTAACTAATCCAGCAATATCGACAAATTCAACGGTAGCAGGAATGGTTTTTTTAGGTTTAAAAAGTGAGGTTAAAAATTGTAATCGTTCATCTTGTACGGCAACCACTCCTGTATTAGGGTTGATTGTTGCAAAAGGATAATTAGCCGCTTCAACGGAAGCGTTTGTAATTGCATTAAATAATGTTGATTTGCCAACGTTGGGTAACCCAACGATGCCAGCTTTTAATCCCATATTGACCTTTCTCATTATAAAGGAAATAGCAATGTAAAGAAATAAAAAAGTCGCCCGAAGGCGACTTTTGTCTTAGCACTAATTTATCAAAAATTACCGAGGTAACTTTTTAATATTTTTGGCGCGTGGACCACGATCGGAATCTTCAACTTCGAATTCAACTGGTTCCCCAGTTTCGGCGGTTTTGTAACCGTCCATAAGAATCGAAGAATGATGGAAAAAGACATCTTTTCCGTCTTCAGTGCGAATGAAGCCGTAGCCTTTTTCTTTGTTGAACATCTTGACTGAGCCTTTCATCGAAAACCTAAACCTTTCAATTAGTATTAGTAGGAGCTAACATTTTGCTGCTACGCAAAAGATAATACCATAACTATTTTAAAAAGATAGTAGAATGTTAAATATTTTGAAAATTTGTTTTTATAACCTTTAGGTTAATCTGTGTTGAAGTGAAATAAAAGACCATCACAAACAGCATAAATATAAGTAAAGCTTCAATGGGTATTTGATATGAGATGGAAAGGTAAAAGTATTGCTGCAACCATCTTTTAAGCCAATAATCCAACACCATCATGACACTGAGTGTTGGAATGACCACTTCGATACCCAAGACGATAAATTTCATCAGATACCAATGTTGAATGAATGACCATGGTGCGCCAAATCCTTTAAGTGCCTTTAGATTCTTTAGATCAGAATTTAGCGATTGTATGGAATAGTAAAAAAATAAGATAGATAAAGGTATACCGACCATCAAAAACCAAATTGTGAGAATCATCAATAATCCTTGCTGAATTTCTTGAACTGAATCTTGAACTTCCTTGAGTGGATTGATGGATTCATAGCCAATCGGTGTTAATACATTTTGATAAAATATCCAAGCTTCTGGTTCTAAAAGATAACTGGGGATGCGTGCTTCGATCATCAACCATTGGCTTAACCAGTGTGGATGATGATAGAGCCAATTTCCATCCATTTCTTTTGTTCCAATTATTTTTAGACTTGTCTGCTGTGTTTGTTCAATTCTTCCTTGCTCATTCAATTGTGGAAAAATACCATGATCGACATAAACCTTATCTCCAATCTTGAGATTCCATAATCGTATCAAACCAGTGGAAACCATTATTTCATTCAATGCCATGTCTTCATATAAGGAATCGGTTTTAAGTTTCATGCTCGTTCCTGGATTAGCAAAAATATATCCAATGGTAGTGTTGGGAGGAGGAAGGACGTCTAACCAAGCGAAGGGTTGTTCAAATTGTTTTAATGTTTCAAGATAATTTAAATTCCCATTTTCAACTGGATGAAAGAATAAAGGTTGGGCATAACCACTTAATTTTTGATCAGGATAATAGTGATAACCGAGATTAGAATGGTAATGATAGGTATGTACGTCGGGTTTAAATCTCGGAAATGCATTTCGTGGATGTGAAGTTTTGTAGACTTGCCAACCTAATAATTCATGTTTTTGTAAATGATAATGTTGCCAGAGTTCAAAACCTTGCCATGATTTTAAAAAGGCTTGATCGTCGTCTACATTGATAATCATCGTTTTGGCAACTCTCCAAGGTTGATTATCATATGCTTCCTCGATACCTTTAGTTGGAAGTCTTAATCGATCTTCATATATTTTTTTTGCGTAATCCAATGAAGGATGAAACCATTGTGGAAAATTCGTTAATTCAATTTTTCTTAATCTAAAGATACTTTCGTCTCGATACTGCCAATCTGGAACATAGATTTTAAAGTAAACAGAAAGCGATGTTGTCGATAATACAGTATTGATTGAATGGAGCGTTGGAAAGCAATTTAAAGTTTGGGCAATGGTTTTGAGATGGTGAATTTGAACACCCAGGACAAGATCATCATCACTCAATTCCATCGTGGAAAAAGGTGGAGACATTGCATGTGGTTTTTCAACTAAATTAATCAGTCCCAAATGGAAATCTTTGAGTGCTAATTCAAACCCTTGATGGTCGAAATAAAAAGCATGATAAGGTTTTAAATATTCAAAATAGTTTTCTTCATAATAGGTTCTGAGTTGATGACGTAAGGTTAAGGTACTGAATATTGGATCCAATTGATGCGTAGATTTGAGCACAATTTGATCTTTCAAGAGAGGGCTAAGATATTGATATTGACCACCAATCATCGTATCGGTGATACGTATGATTTCTTTACCCACCAACATAATCAATGACATCATCACACCCATGATGGCAAAGAGGATAGTTTGAGACAAATGCATACGTTTTCGATAGGGTTGGAATTTCCTTTGTCGATAATGGAATCGGATATACCAAATAGATGGCCAGATTGATTTACTAAACGTAGGTAATAGTCTAGCCTTCTTTTTATCGATTTGAATCTGTGAATGTTCGTGATGAGGTAGAGCAAGATGTCCATCTACATTCAAGCCATCGCCTACCGCTTGATGAGAACTCATGACAATCAGTTGATCTAGTTTCATGATGTTAAGTAATTGATAAATTCTTATTCGATTCACTTTATCCAATCCTGTTGTGGGTTCATCAAGAAGTAGCATTTTTGTTTGACCAAGACATGCAAGTAAGATTGCAAATCGTTGTTGCTGTCCTCTTGATAAGCTACGAATCGTTTGATTTGAACTTACTTCCATGAGAAATTGTTGAATCGCAATCTTTACATGGGGTCTTTGAATATGACCTTTAAGGTGTTCCATAACCCTGAGATGATCTTCTACCGTGGCATCATCAATTAGTTCAACTTCTTGATGAACAGAAGTGATAAAGTGCCTTCTGAATTCATTTCGTTGTTGCAAATTGAGGCTTGATAATTCAACACCATCAAATCGTAATCGACCCTTAAAGTTTTGATTCAATTGGAGAATTTGAAGCAGAGTGGTTTTACCACTTCCACTGGGCCCTGTTAAAAGAATCAATCCTTTATTGGGCAATTGAAAAGAGAAATGTTGAAATAGAATTTCTTTTCTAAAACGTTTTTCTAAATCAATAGCTTCAAGCATGGTTAAACCAATTTCTTAAACTTAGTTTTAAGCTTTCCAAGATTGTCCATAGACTAATTTCTATCACCAAAATCATCATCAATGGAGGTAATGGCATGATGCTTTGAAGTGGCATCAAGATTGTGATGATAATCAAGCTCATCGCATGGATGACCATGGAACGAAGATAAGCGAGTAAAGTTAAATGAAACCAAATTTTTTTAAATGGTTGATGAAGAACAATCATCCACTGCCAATGTCGACGATGTTGTTGATATATCCAATGTAATGTTGACCACCACAACGCAATCCAAATCATGATTAAACTAAACAAAAAAATCGGAAGGAAATTTAAAAGTGGTTCCATTAATCCATTTATCAACGGATATACTTTTTCAGTTGGTACCGTAAAACGCCAAGGATGATTAGATAATGATTCAAGTAAAGATTGTGGATTAAGGTTGTAATCATACATTAAAACTTGTGAGGGTGGTAAAAAATTTAAGTATGCATCAAGGTAGCTTGATGTCTCCTCTTCGATAGTGGTCTCATGATGCGTTAAGATGCTTAACCACTGCCAATAGGAAAGTAAGAGTTGAGGGGGCTCAAACCAAGTTAAGGGTGTGCGATGGTGCAAGGAACGTATCGGACCTGAAAACGAAAAAAAATTCGATTGATTGGGTATGGATAACCCTGAAAGGACTAAGGTATCAGGTAAGGCTTGATTGGGATAAATCCAAGATGTTGTGATATGTTGATCATCAAAAGGTAGATCCACAAAACGAATCGTCACCTCAACATGATTGATTTCAATCGTTTTAGGAAACCAAGTGGAAATATCAACCAACCATAAAGTCGTGTTGTTATCTTGAAATAAAACACGGAAACTATCCTGACTTGGATAGAACGTTTTAACTAATTGAAAAGGTGAATCATGAATCGGAATCGTTTGTACTTCAACAACCTCAAGCCAAGGATCTGTTTTGATTAAACGCGAATAAGCATCCATTTGGTGTTGAATTTGAAAGGTAAAAGTAGTTGATAGAACGAGGGCAAGCTGAACAATCCAAATCGCGAATGAAAGCACCCCTCCAATCATGCCACCTCGATGCAAACGTTCTAAACGCCGAAACCAACTAGGCCAGGGTGAGATGTAGTGATGTTTCTCAATCATGTCATGATGATTAGCAATTCTAGAACGGTGTTGATGGTACAAGACCGACGTTTGAAAAGCAGATTCCAACTTTAATTCAACATCAGCCGTTTCAATTAAATCTTGATCATGGGTGGCAATGATGATGGCCTTTTCAAATGACTGAAGGATGAGAAAATCAATCAGCTTTTTCCGATTAAATTCATCTAAAGCATGCGTAGGTTCATCCAGTAGATACACACAAGCTGGTTGAGATAGAAAAAGGATTATTTTTAAGCGAACTTTTTGACCAATCGAAAGTTGTTGATAGGTTTTATTTAATTCTTCTTCGCCAAAACCCAATGACTGAACATTAGATCGTTGAATAGTCGTATTAAGATAATCGCTGACTTTCCAATGAGGAATAAGCTCAAGTTGATCAGATAAATAGACAGGCGAATGTAACGTAGAGGATTGAGGTAAAATCACTTTACCAGTGCTAGGTTTGATGATTTTTGCAATCACCTTTAATAACGATGATTTGCCCACTCCAGAATCACCGGTAATCACCACCATGCCTTGATCAGGAAGATTTAAGTTGAGGCGATTAAAAATAATTTTTTTCTTTTGATGAGGTACATGAAAATGTAATGATAAGTTTTGTAATTTCATCTCCCTTATCAATAGGGTTTTTCTTTATGGAATGGATGTGATAATTTTACGAAGGCGATGATTAAAATGGTCTCGACTGAGCATCATTACATTGCCACAACCCATACACTTCATTTTGATATCTGCGCCAATTTTTACAATGGTAAATTGGGATGAACGAGACGCGCATGGATGTGGTTTTTTCATTTCTACGATGGTACCAACATTGTATTGAAAATTGATCATCTTATCAGATCCTCAAAGGCTTCTTTCCAACTGGAATACCACTTCATAGGCAATTGATGTCGAAAATAAGTGATTTGTCTTTTGGCATATCGCTTGGTGGATTGTTTAATGAGTTGAATTGTTTCATCAAGGGTTGTTTTGCCATTCAAATAACCGATGGTTTCTTTATAACCAATCGCTTGGAATGCGAGCAGAGTATCGCCATATTTTTTAACTAAAGCTTTTACTTCTTCAAGTAATCCTTCTTTGAACATAGCATCCACTCTTTTATCTAATTGCTCATACAACCAGTCACGTTGAGGGAGAATACCAATGAAAGTCGCGGGAAAAAGTAATGTTTTTAGTTGGGCTTTTTCTTGTTCACTTTTTGTTTTACCAGTGGTTTCAAGAATGGCAATTGCGCGTAGGACACGTCTGCGATTTTGAAAATGAATTTTTTGACTTGCCTCTAAATCTAAAGACGCTAAATACAGATGTAGTTGGGTGTTATCAAAAGCTTCAAATTTAGATAAATCAAGGTTTGCTTGTTGAGGTGCAAACTCAAAATCATATAAACTAGCTTTCATGTATAAGCCGGTTCCACCGACCATGATTAATCGAGGATGCTTAGAACTCAGCGTTTTAATCAACGTTCGAAACCGTTGTTGATAGGTTGCTACCGAAAGCGTTTCTTGGGGAGAAACCTCATCAAATAAAAATGGGTGAAGTGGTTTCAAGGTTGATAATTCTTTGTTGGTTCCAATATTTAATTCACGATACATTTGAAAAGCATCGGCATTAATAATGGGTGCATCCCAAGCTTTTGCTAAAGCAATCGCTAATGCTGTTTTTCCAGAACCAGTTGGGCCACCAATCACATAAATCATGCTAAAAACCCGAACGATTAAACATCGCTTCTAATTGTCTTTTACTAAATTGAACCATCGTTGGTCTACCATGGGGGCATGTGTAAGGATACTGACATTCGAACAGACGATTGACGAGAGATTGCATTGCCTCCATCGTTAATACATCTTGAGCCTTAATGCTGGTTTTACATGCTTTTGAAGCCAAGGCATAAAGCCTTAATTTATCTGGTTGTATGGAAGGTTCTTCAAACAATTGATGTAACAAATCTTCCACATAAAATTGAGGATCATGAATTGCCCATGTCGGAACGGTATTCACTTTATATACATTTGCTCCAAATGGTGCAAGTTCCACGCCAATAGAGGTCAGTATTTGAATTCTTTCTTCGGTTAGTAATTTAGCATCGCTAGGTTTGACATCCACCATTACCGGCACTAAAGGAGGTACCGCAAATTTCTTATCATCAAGCAATGATAATTGTTTTTCATATCGAATTCGTTCATCAGCAGCGTGTTGATCAATTAAATAGATACTACCTTGTTCATCTCGACAAACAATATATGTTAAATGCATTTGTGCAACAACCGTTAGTTTTTGTAAGGATTTTGAAGCATTAAAGTCTAAAGGAACCCAATCATGTGTGATATCTGGTTCTTTCAGTTCACTGCCGGAGGAGGGGGATTGTTGCGTAAAACGAGTTAAATTTTTATCAAGGAAACTGGACTCAGAAGGTGATAAATTTAAAGAAGATAATACTTTTCTAATCGCCGGTACTAAGGATGTTTTAAGTTGATCTTCTTTTGATAACCGTACTTCTTTTTTAGTCGGGTGAACATTGACATCAACCAAACTCGGATCAACCGCAAGATGGAGGAAAAGCCACGGATATCGAACAGGAGGTAAATATGGCCGATACGCTTCTATTAATGCTTGATTGATTTTAGGTAAGGTGACTGAGCGACCATTGACCAAGGTATACATACTATAACGATGACTTTTAGCTAGACTTGGTAAACCTAAAAAGCCAGTAATATTGACATCGTATGATGTGAACGAAAAAGGGGATAATTGCTTAGCGGTTTGTACCCCAAAAATTTGAGTGATGACTTGTAAAACATCCCCTCGACCATCCGTGACAAAAGTATTCTTTCCATCGATAAATAATGTGAAAGAAATGGTCGGATGACCAAGTGCAATACGGGATACCACATCGATAATGTTTGCGGTTTCAACATAATCGTTTTTGAGAAATTTTAAACGGGCAGGTGTATTAAAAAATAAGTTTTCAACCTTAACTGTCGTTCCTTTTCGACTCGATATCGGTAATATCTCTACAACGCCATCGACTGATCTTAACTGATAACCAGGCCCAACGCCGGTTGAGGATTCAATCGTTAATTGAGAAACACTAGCGATGGAAGGTAAGGCTTCACCTCTAAAACCTAAGGTCTTGATTCGAAATAAATCATACTCATCTTTGATTTTACTGGTTGCATGTCGTAAGACCGATTGAGATAAATCATCTCGATCCATACCATCCCCATTGTCTCTTACTTCTATCAATATTCGACCGGCATGTTCAATCAAAATTTCAATTCTTGTTGCATTTGCATCGATGGCATTTTCAATTAATTCTTTGATGGCACTTGCAGGCCGCTCCACCACTTCACCAGCGGCGATCATGTTGCTTAATTGACTATCTAAGATTTTAATATTTCCCATAGTGAGCCTTTATCGATTGTTTTTCTTTAATGTAATCAGCACTTGTAATGCTTCCATGGGAGACAAACTTAAAGGATCGATTTCTTGTAGGGCTTTCACAAGTGGATGCTTATTTTCTTGAATGGGTTTTACTTGAATCGGTGGTGATTTTTCTAAGGTAGCTAAAATAGTTTTTGCTCGTTGGATTAAACTTGGGGGCAGTTGAGCAAGTTGAGCGACATGAATACCAAAAGATTGACTCATGGATCCTGGTTTCACTTGATATAAAAAAGTGATGGTGTCATTTTCTTCATGAACTGCAACGTGGATGTTTTTAAGTTGTGGTAATGATTTTTCTAATTGTGTAAGTTCGTGATAATGCGTAGAGAAAAGTGTTTTGGCTTTGAGCTGAGTGGTTGCATACTCAATAATGGATTGGGCTAGGGCCATGCCATCAAAGGTTGCGGTTCCCCTTCCAATTTCATCAAAAATTAATAAGGTTCGATCGGTGGCATGACTGAGTGCAAATTCAGTTTGCGTCATTTCCATCATAAACGTGGATTGTCCGCCCATTAAGTCATCACTTGCCCCAATACGCGTGTAGATTGCATCTAACCACATCAGATTGGCAGATTTAGCAGGGACAAAACAACCAATTTGTGCCATGATCATTAATAATGCAATTTGGCGCATATAGGTTGATTTACCACCCATGTTAGGACCGGTAATGAGTAAGGTGTTGGTATGTGAATCCATCTCAAAATCATTGGCAACAAAAACTGATTTCTTTAAAGCTTTTTCAATCACCGGATGACGACTTTGTTCAATCTTAAATGCCTTATCTTCTGAAAAGGTTGGTTGGACAAATTGATAGGTGCGGCTTACCGTGGCAAAAGTGGAGATGACATCTAATTCTGAAAGTTTATGGGCTAAAATTTGCAACTCACCTGTGAAAGGTTCAATCTTTGCAATCACCGTTTGGAAAATCGTTTCTTCCAATTTTTTTTGCATGTCTTCAGCTTGTAGTAATTGACTTTCTAACGCTTTTAAAGAACGATTTATAAAACGTTCACCGTTCGCTAAGGTTTGTCTTCGTTCATATTCAAACTCTGGTTTAATCGATGCTAACTGACCGTTTGAAATTTCAATAAAATAACCAAAAACTTGGTTATAACCAACCTTTAAGTTTTTGATACCGGTTCGTTCTCTTTCCTTTTGTTCAAGTTCAATTAATGCTTTTTTGCCACCCTTTGCTAAAGAAATCCAGTGATCTAATTCAGCATTAAAACCAATTTTAATGAGGCCACCTTCTTTAATACTGACAGGAGGTTCATCTTGAATGGCTTGATGAATCATTTCAACAAGTTGTGGAAATGGTTGAATGGATGTGTGGAGTGATTGGGAAAGATTATCAGGCAAACTTGTTAAGAGTTTTTTTAAATCTTTAATCGGTTCCAGTGATTTTTTGAGTGAGATTAAGTCTCTAGCGTTTAGTTGCTTTAAATGAAGTTTAGAAATAATCCGGGGAATATCATAGATCGATCTTAAAATCTCACGTATGCTTTCAAGCGTAAGAAACTGGTCCATTAAAGTTTTGACCATGTGATGTCGCATGATGATCGTCGGAACATGGGCACTTGGTCGCATCAACCATTGTTTCAATAATCTTGAACCCATCGGTGTTGTGGTTTGATCTAACACCCAATAAAGCGATCCTTGGACACTTTGTTGTTTTAAGGATTGTAATACTTCAAGGTTGGATAAAGAAACCGCGTCCATTTTAAGGGTCTTTTCTTGATAGATAGGAATAAATGGTCTAAGAAAGGGTAAAGGTTTTTTTAGATTGGTTTGAACATAATTCAACCAGAGTTGATAAGCGAATTGTTCGGGTGATGAAGAATCTTGAGCATTTTCTAAAATAGAAATAGACATTCCTAAGGATTGAATGGGTTCTCGAATGGAGGTTGCCGTCGATTCATTCATGACGACTTCATGAGTGGAAATTTTTTGTAAATATCCTAATAGGATGTTAGGTTCTTTTTCAATAAAATCACTAAATACTTCACCCGTACTAATATCACCAAAAATGATCCAGTAACGATGTTGATCTTGATGAACTGAGACTAAGAAATTATGCGCGGTTTGTTGATCATCAATAAATGAACCAGGTGTATAGATTTGGGTGACATCTCGTTGAACAAGTCCCTTGGCAACACTAGCATCTTCCATTTGTTCGACGATGCCTACTTTATAACCTTTATCAATCAACTTTTTGACATATCCTTTATAGGCATGAAAGGGAATACCACACATCGGCACGCGTTCTTCTTGACCTGCACTTTTACCTGTTAACACTAAAGATAATTCTCGAGATGCGACTTTAGCATCCTCAAAAAAGAGTTCATAAAAATCACCCAGCCGAAAGAAAATTAAAGTGTCGGGGTACTGCGATTTGATCTGCAGGTACTGCATCATCATAGGTGTGTAAGGTGCAGACGTTTTCTTCATATAAATTATGAATTCATCATACCAAAAAGGCGATGAAATGCCTATTCAATAATCGCTTGTAGTTCGTTTAATAAAGGCGAAAGTTGTTCTTTTAGACTAACATAATTTTGCACAAGTGGATGTTCATCAAAAGCTTGTTGATGTTGACGATATGCGGACTGATGGGTTTGATAAATGGATTGTTCAGCAAGGTTTTTCATCATCAATTTTTGGTGATGTTTCATTTGTTCTTGTTGTTCATTTAAAAACGGATCTTTAAGAATTTGTTCTCTTAAAGCAAAAAATTGTTTTACTTCCGGTAAATCTTGAAGTGTATTCGCTAACCGATCCATTAAGGACTCAAGCTTGGTCATCGATTAAGGTTCCAAATAACGTATAAGTATTGGCTTCATCAATTCGTACACGAACGAGTTTACCGGCAAGGGAAGCATCCCCCTTAAAGTGGACAAGTTTGTTGCTTTCTGTATAAGCGGACAATTTGTCAGGATTATTTTTACTAACACCATCAACAAGGACGGTATAGGTTTGACCCACCATCAAGTCAGATTTTTCTTTTGCAATACGATCAACGAGTTCCTTAAGCCGATAGAAACGTTTTTGTTTTTCTTCATAAGGAACGTTGTCTAACATTTTATGGGCTGGCGTTCCTTTTCGTGGTGAATAAATAAACGTAAAGGTTGCATCAAATTTTACTTTTTCTACTAAATCTAAGGTACCTTGAAATTGGGCTTCGGTTTCATTGGGAAAACCGACAATAATATCTGTGGTTAAGGTGACTTGGGGGATTTTAGTTTGCATTTTTTTAACGAGTTCTAAATAGGATGCAACGGTATATCGTCTTGCCATTAATCTCAGAATCATGTCATCACCAGCCTGAAAGGGAAGGTGAATATGATTCATAATATTATCGTATTTGGCAATCATATCTAACATTTCATCCGTAAAATCCCATGGGTGTGATGTCATAAAACGTAAGCGAGGAATACCGGTTAAAGCGACTGCTTCTAATAATTGAGCAAAGGTTGTTCCATTTTTAAAATCTTTGCCATAAGAATTAACATTTTGGCCAACCAAGGTAATTTCTTGATAGCCTGACTCAACAAGTTCTTTGCATTCTTTAATCACATCATCCATCAAACGTGAGCGTTCTTTACCTCTGGTGTAAGGCACAATACAATAAGTGCAAAACTTATCACAACCAAACATAATATTCACAAAAGCTTTAAATCGATGATTTCTTTTGGAGGGCATGTTTTCGACAATTTCACCATATTTTGAAGGAACATTGACAACCCGAACCTTCTTGGTGATCGCTTCATCGAGTAATTCAAGGAGATGATGAATATTATGGGTTCCAAACATCAAATCAACATGTCGGTATTTTTGTGTAATGGTGTCCACGATATGAGTTTGTTGCACCATACAACCACTAACTGCGATTAACATGTCTGGCTTAATCGCTTTTAATCCTTTTAAGATTCCAAGCTCACCAAAGACTTTATCTTCTGCATTTTCACGAATGGCACACGTATTGATAATGACAAAATCGGCTAATTTTTCATCATCAACAGAGGTAAAACCCGTCAGCTCTAAAAGACCACGCATGTTTTCTTCATCGCGAACGTTAGCCTGGCATCCGTAGGTACGAATAAAATATTTCTTCCCCTGAGCAAATTGAATTAAGCGTTCAGGAACCACAATCTCATCTCTGACGACAGGGATTTCTTGTCTGACGCGGGAGCGAGCTTTATCTAAATCCGGTTTTTCGGTGATATTTAATTTTTGATCTGCCATAGGTCTTATTTTACCTTATCTGTCATGAGAATTGTTTTAAAGGAAATGGGTAATCCTTGTGAGTTGGTTTCCACATATATTGCAGACAAAACACTTTCACCATCTTCAGCTAATTCATAAACCGTTTTTTCTTGTTTCCATAAACGTTGAATGATATTTTCTTTTTTCACACCGAGAATGCCATTATATGGTCCAGTCATTCCGACATCTGAAATAAATAAGGTGGATTGGTCTAATAATCTTAAATCATTAGTCTGAACATGCGTATGTGTGCCAAACAAAGCTGTAATCTTACCACTAAACGCATATCCCATTGCATATTTTTCACCCGTAGCTTCTGCATGAAAATCAACAATATGAAGATGGGTTGGAGGTTCCTTATCAAGGATGCCTTGTAATGCATCAAAGGGATTATCAACGTCTTCATTCATAAACGCTTGGCCTAAAATATTCGTGACTCGAATGGCATGATTTTGAACGTTAAAAACCAGCGTTCCTACACCCGGATAAGGATGCTTTAAATTCAAAGGACGAACCAGACTAACAGTTTGATCTAAATAATCCCGTATTTCACCCTTGGCATTGTAGTGATTGCCTAACGTCATCACATCGATGCCGCTTGCCAATAGTTCTTCATAATGCTTTCGCATTAAACCTTTGCCGTGACTAGCATTCTCTGCATTGGCAATGACAAAATCCAATCCAAGGCTTTCTTTAAGTTTGGGTAAATGTTTGGCCACCATCAAGCGCCCAAAACTACCTACGATGTCACCAATAAAAAGCCACTTCATGAAGGTTTATTTTGCAGTTTCGATGGCACGATATTCTCGAATAACGGATACTTTAATCTGACCAGGATAGGTCATTTCTGCTTCAATTCGATCTTTAATGTCTCTTGCTAATTTGACTGCCGTTGCATCATCCACTTTATCAGGGACAACCATGATGCGAACTTCTCGACCGGATTGCATCGCATAGCTTTGGGCAACACCTTCATAGGATTTGCAAATGTTTTCTAATTGTTCAAGACGTTTAACATACGTTTCTAAAGTTTCACTTCTTGCTCCAGGACGTGCTGCAGATAACGTATCTGCGGCAATCACTAAGTGAGAAATGACATATTTAATTTCCGTATCGCCGTGGTGAGATTCAATCGCGTTGAGAACCACATCAGGTTCATTATATTTACGAGCATATCTTGCCCCTAATTCAACGTGACTTCCTTCCATTTCAAAGTCAATCGCTTTACCAACGTCATGGAGTAATCCAGCACGTTTAGCCATATTTTGATCAATACCCATTTCCGCTGCCATGATGCCACAAAGCTTGGCAACTTCAATGGAGTGGTCATATGCATTTTGACCATAAGAGGTTCGGTATTTTAATCGACCTACTAAGTCTAGTAACTCAGGATGAATGTTGCCTAAACCTAAACGGAATGCTGCTTCTTGTCCTGCTTTATGCATAATTTCGCCAAGTTCACTCTTGACCTTTGCAGCCACTTCTTCGATTCTTGATGGTTGAATTCGGCCATCTTTTAATAAGATTTCTAAGGTACGTTTTGCCGTTTCACGACGAATCGGATCAAAGCAGCTAACGGTAATTACTTCAGGGGTGTCATCAATAATTAAATCTACACCTAATGCTTGTTCAAGTGAACGAATGTTTCGACCTTCGCGACCGATAATACGACCCTTCATTTCATCACTTGGTAAGCTCACAACTGACACAGTGCGTTCCGTGACAAAGTCTTGCGCGTAGCGATTTAAGGTCATGCCTAAAATTTCATTGGCCATCGTTTGGGCTTGATCTTTAGCTTCTTGTTCGCGATTCTTAATCAAACCTGCAATTTCTTTACTTAACTTGGCTTCAACGCGATTAAGAATTTCGGTTTTGGCTTCTTGTGAAGACATACCGGAGACTTTTTCAAGCTCGTGGATAATGGAATCCAACTTTAATTGAAGAACTTCTTCTTTTCTTTCAATTTCTTTCATACGCTTTTGTTGAAGTTCAATCTTTTCTTCAAGATTTTTTTCTTTTTGCATTAAAGCTTGATCACGGCGATCAATACTTTGTTCACGATTAAAGAGTTTGTTTTCAAAAGCATTAACTTCTTGTTTTCTTTCTTTAATTTCTTTATCAGCTTCTTGTTTCAATTCATAAACCGTTTGTTTGGCATCAAGTTGAGCATTCTTGACAATGTGATCTGCTTTAATTTCAGCATCTTTTATTAATTTAGCCACCTTTTTGGTTGCTTCCTTGGCTCGAAAGATAGGTAAGCTAAAGTAAATCAAAATCCCTAAAATAACCCCAATAATCAACGCCAAGATGGATAATAAAATTAAAATCGAAATATCGAACATATAAAACGTCTCCTTTCATGTAGAGGAAAGCATCATGACGAGTGATGTCCCTTTAAATTATGTTGGTATAAAAAAATCACAAAACTTCGTTTAAATCGATGATGAATATGTTGCTTTTATCAGGTTTAACCCTGGTTAAGTTTCTAAACGACGAATGCGAATCTATATCCAGTATCCGAAGATACTTCTTTATGATAGCAAAAGTTTCATCATTTGCCTATGAGAAAAAAACCTCTAGGTTGAGCCTAGAGGTTAACTTGATTTAAATTTCTCCGTTTTTAATTCTTTTTTCGAGTTTTTCTAGAATCTCTGGATGCGTTTTTAAATATTCTTTAGCATTATCGCGACCTTGACCTAAGCGGGTGCCTTCAAGTTCATACCATGACCCCATTTTTTTTATCATACCTAAGTCAGTGGCTTTATCGAGAATTTCACCCGTCTTTGAAAAACCTTGGCCAAATAATAGTTCAATTTCAGACGTAATAAAGGGTGGAGCCACTTTGTTTTTGACAATCTTAATTTTCACCATATTACCAATGATGGATTCACCAACCTTAATGGCTTCTGAACGACGAATGTCAATCCGAACAGAAGCGTAGAATTTCAAGGCACGACCACCGGAAGTGACTTCTGGGTTACCATATGCAATCCCGACTTTTTCTCTTAATTGGTTGATAAAGATGACGGTGCAATTCGATTTGTTCAATACAGCGGCAAGTTTACGCATCGCTTTTGACATTAATCTTGCTTGTAACCCAACTTGATTATCCGCCATCATTCCATCTAATTCTGCTTGGGGAACTAAAGCGGCTACCGAGTCTACGACAATCAGATCAATCGCATTCGAATGCGCCAACATTTCCACGATTTCTAGGGCTTGTTCACCATTGTCAGGTTGAGAAAGAATCAGTTCATCAATATTCACACCAAGTTTTTTGGCATAAACAGGATCAATCGCATGTTCAGCATCGATAAAGGCAGCACGTCCACCTCGTTTTTGCGCTTCTGCAATCGCGGTAAGTGCTAACGTTGTTTTACCACTGGATTCCGGACCAAATATTTCGATAATCCGACCTTTAGGATAACCACCTACCCCAAGTGCCATATCCAAAGATAGGGAACCCGTAGGAATAGTATCGATTGCAGTTTCAGGTCTTTCACCCAATTTCATAACTGCACCTTTACCATAGGTTTTTTCTATATTACGTAATGCTTCTTCAAGCGCTTCGTCTTTTACGTCTTTTTTTTCTTTTTCTTTTGCCATAACTTTATCCTTTTTTGTCCTTTATACTATAACAACTATTTAGTGGACACACTATAATAGGTGCTTATAAAGTCTTCTAACATTTGTATCGCCATCTTTAATCCTGCTTGCTGGATTTGAATACGAGAACCTTTTGCATGACCTAATTGAATCTGTTCATGCTTTCCGTCACTAATCCCGATATAAAAATCACCAACCGGATGTTGACCTTGGGATGAAGGACCGGCGTTACCTGTTGTCATGATTGTGATGGTATTTGGAGAATTTATAATAGCTTTACATAAACAACGTTTCACCAATAACTCGGAGACAGGATCTATTTTGCGCATGGTCTCCATCGTGATACCTAAAAAATTAGCCTTTGCTTCGAGCTGATATAAAACTAAACCTTGTTTAAACCATCTTGATGCGCCACTTTGCTTAACGAAGTGATGGGCAAGACTGCCACCCGTAAAGCTTTCGATGGTTTGAATCCTAAGGTTTTGGTCAATGATGGTTTGGATTAACTTATTCATGCGAGTTAAAAATTCCACGATTGTCATATAGGTAGGTGATCAATGAAATGAACGAAACTAAAGCTGCTAGATAAAGTGAGAAATCTGTGATAGTCAAACCTAAAGGTAAATTCAATGCAGCAAAAGGCCAATCATTTAAAAATACCAGGATAATGGCAACAATTTGAATGACTGTTTTTAATTTTCCAATCTTGCTAGCCGCAATCACTTTTCCTTGCGAAACCCCAATCATCCGAATCCCATCCACTGCTAAATCCCGAATAATCATAATGATCACAATCCAGGCAGGGACACGAATGACTTCAATTTCAATCCAATTTGGAGAAGTCATCAGTAGGATGAATGCACTATTCGTTAACACTTTATCCGCGAATGGGTCAAGAAATTTTCCAAAGTCGGTAATTAAATTAAGTTTTCTAGCAAGGTAACCATCCAAAAAATCAGTGAATGAAGCAATCACAAATAAGATCAACGCGACAAAATAGGGTAACGGAATCAACGTTGATCCTAAATAAATGTTTGAGACATTTTCATATGGAAATAAAAGAACTCCAATCATGAGTAAAACAATCATCAAACGGGCAACGGTAATGCGATTGGGTAAATTCATAATCCTTTGTTTCTGGTAACCCTGTAAGCCATGTTCTGTAATCGATGATCATTTATCTCTATCTTGCGATAGGAAGGTTCCACTTCGGTTAGTGGTTCCTCCTTCCCCGACCAAATTTGGGTTTCTCGCTCGTGGGGTTTGCCTCGTTGCACCTAGTCGTTTCCAACTAGCTTCGTCACTGTGGCACTTTCAGGTATCGCCCAACCTTGCGGTAAGGGGAGGGACCGCCGTCATATGTTGCCATATGCCTAACGTTATTTGTTGCGTTAGCACAAACACTACGGACATCACAGCCCGTGCGAGCATGGACTTTCCTCTAGGTTTTCCTAGCGATCATCCGGGTTACCAAGATTATTTTAACTTATTTGGGTCAATCCCGAGTTTAAATAATTCTTTTTCGTAGATTCCTATTTTCTTGACTAAAAGAAAGTTATCTTGATTAATTTCCACAGTTTTATTGGAATTAATGACCTTTACTTTATCCTTCATATCGGCAACTTGAATTTCTAAATCCGAGATTTTCTTCTTCAAGGATTGAACTAATGTGGATTGTTGTTCTAAAAGAGGTAATTCTTGTTTGATAAATAGTTCGATTTGTCGATAATCTTGTAAAATTTGATCCAAAAACAAATCGACTTCGTGGCCATTATAACCCTTCATATCAGGTGAGAACTTTTTATTAAGAATGCTTTCAGAAGTAAGGTTTTTCTTCATAACTTGCTCATATTATAAAGGATTGAAACAAAAAGTGAGTATATAATAAAATGGACTTATGAAAAAGTTAGCGAAGTTACTCGCCCATCGCCGTACGGTTGTTTTTCTCGACCTTGAAGGAACCCAACAATCTCATGAATTGATTGCCATCGCTGCGATCAAGGCAAACTTGAATGAAGATTTAACCATTAAAAAATCCTTCAAAGGTATGTATCATTTGGTCAGACCCAAAAAAGAAGTGGGTCGTTATGTAACCCAATTAACGAATATTACTGAAGTCGATGTTGTTGATAAAGGTATTAGCTATGCAAAAGCCATGTTAGCCTTGCGAAACTATGTTGGTAAAAATTTTAAAAATACTGCTTTCATCGTATTTGGGAATCATGATAGCCGAATCTTTCATCAATCCTTTCACTTCTCTCCTGATGCAGATGAAACGATTGTCAAAAATGTCACCCATAATCTAATAGATTTTTCATTATTCCTTGGGGAATTCATCAAAGATCAAAATGGCAATCCATTATCCTTGATTAACAATCTATTAGTATTTAAGGAAAACTTTCAAGGCGTCCATCATCAACCCTTGGACGATGCAAAAAATTTAATGTTACTATATCGAAAAGTGCTTGAACGAAAAGATATTATTCTTGAAGAATACATCAAAGTCTTTCAACTACTTCGACATGTTCCAGAACCCGTTAAACAGATGATTCAGTTGATTTTGAAAGAGCAACCCATTAACAAAGATGTTTTCATTTCACAAATCAAGGATTACTTAGGATGATTCAATATCCAAATGGGGTAAAAAAACCCGGTCATGATAAAATCAAACAAAATCTTAAGAAACTTTCCATCAACTCTTATAAAAATCGCGGGATGGATTTTGAAAAAGAAATCAATTTAACAAATCAATATTACTTAGAAACCAAGCGCGCAGTCATTACGAAAAGGCCAACCCCCATAAATGTAGTGAAGGTTGATTATCAAAGAGGTGCTAAAATCACCCATGCCTATTTTGAAAAACAATCTACAACAGACTATAACGGTATTTATCGTGGTAAGTATTTAGATTTTGAAGCCAAGTCAACCCAATCCATTACCTCGTTAGCGATTGCCAATATTACGGTTCACCAACGCCTTCATCTCCAAAGGGTTATTGAACAGGGCGGCATTGCTTTTTTACTCATTTCCTTTGCAAAAAAAGATGAAGTATATGGACTAAAAGCAAAAGATTTTCTTCAATTTCTTGAAAAAGAAACTCGCCAATCTTTACCTTATAGTTGGATTAAAAGTAAAGGCAAAAGAATTAAGATTGAATTTCAACCTCGAATCGATTATTTAGCGGCGATCGATGATTGGTTTTTCTAAGTTCTTGTGAGGTTCTTTACAAATCGATTGTAATGCACATCCTTGACAGTGAGGTTTCTTCGCCTGACAGGCATATCGACCAAAATGAATAAGTTGATGATGGAGTTTGATATAACGTTCTTCTGGAAAAGCTTTTCTCAGTTTTCTTTCAGTTGCTGTAACTGAATCGGTTTTTTTAGAAACACCCATTCGCCATGATAATCGAAAGACATGCGTATCAACAGCAATCTCTGGAATTTTAAAGAGTTCTGCCCTGATAACATTTGCAGTTTTAACCCCAACGCCTGGCAAGCGAATCAAAATCGATTTATCGGATGGAACTTTACCGTTAAAGTCCTGGATTAAGATATTCGCTAGTCCTTTGATATGTTTAGCTTTGGTACGATACAAACCAATCGATTGGATGATACTTTCAATAGATTGAATCGGTGCTTGAGCTAAATCTTCTAGTCGAGGAAATGTTTTAAATAAAACTGGGGTGACACGATTGACCGCTTGATCTGTTGTCTGCGCAGATAAAACGACAGCGATTAAAAGTTCATAATCCTTGCGGTACCATAACTCGCATCCAACATTGGGGTATTGTTGATCAAGGTAACGGAGGATCTTATTTCTTTTGTTTAGGTCCATGCTCAAGGTTTTCAGAAATTTTAGAGATTGTTTTTTGAATATCTTGATGAGGTGGTTGTTGTAAAGAAGTATGGCCTTCTTGATTAAAATTTTCTTTAAGGGTTTGCTTTTGTAAATATTTATCCATAAATCTTATGGATTTCTTTTGTTTGCTAATGGCATCTTCTAAACTTAAAAGAATCATCGCTTCGCTATAGCCGAATTGTAACCAATCTTGGATTCGCGATATTTCTAATGGTGAAAGGGTTCTGCCAAATGCCTTTTCAATGCTTTGAAATAAATTGGCTTGAGCATTGACATTTAATTCTTGAGTTTGATGAATCACTTGTTGTTGAAAGCGTTTATAAAGTAATTGTTTTAGTGGATTGAGTGTGGTCTGGGTTTTGCCTTCTACGGTGACATATTCAATAAATTTACGATTCAATAGGTCTACCATTGTTGCATCAATTTCATCCAATGGTAAGGTCATTTTTAAACTCAACAGCTCGGCTGTAATAAGGTGGTTATCTTGCTTGATCAGTTGATCCATCACTAAAATCACCATCACATGCTTTTCTTGAAAACCAAGTGCCTTATAGTGGTCAAGTAGCAAGTGCTTTAAATCTAAAGCCTCAAACATTGCATTCATCATATGGGTTATTATACCAACTCAATCTAATTCTGGATGAAGTCCGTAGGAAGCCAACAATAAAGTGGCTTCAAAAGGTTGATGCTTCATCATTTTTTGATATTCTTGTTTCACTTTTTGCGGATTGAGATACTCAAGTAAAGGCAAACTTTGATTAAGAGCTTTTTCTAAAAGGGGTTCTTGTTTAAATCCAAGTTTATGTTGAAAACGTAAGACGCGAAGAATTCTTAATGGATCTTCTTGAAGCCGCAAATAGGGATCACCAATCATTCTTAAGGTTTGATTTTTTAAATCGTCTAAGCCATGAGCAAAATCTAGTGTTTTTAGATTTGCATCAAGATAGATTGCGTTAATCGTTAGATCTCTTCTTAAATAGTCTAACTTCGGTTCTTTGACAAAGGTAATCGATTGAGGATGACGTTTATCTTGATAAATCGATTCTTGTCTGAGCGTGGTGATATCAATGCTGATCGGACCTGATTTTAATTGAACGGTGCCGTAATGGGCAAAACGAAAGTTAGCATGAGGAAGAAAGCTTTGCATATCGGTCGGTTTTGCATCCGTTGTTAAATCAAAATCTTCAACTGGCAATCCCAACAAATAGTCTCGACTTGATCCACCTATCATCCACAGCTGAAAACCATGGCTTTTAAATATTTTTGATAATTCAAGAAATGGGTTTAATGTCATAAGCATATGATAACCATATCAAAACAAATAAAAAAGGGATAGATGGTATTCCATCTATCCCTAGAAGTTTGCTGACTAAAGTCTAGCGAACTTTTTCTTTTAAGGTCTTGCTGGCCTTGAAACCGACAACCTTGGTTGCAGGAATCTTGATTTTTTCAGTAGTTCCTGGCTTGACACCAATGCGAGCCTTGCGGTTACGGACAGTAAATGCACCAAATCCAGCTAACTTAACTGGTTGGCCTTTGCTTAAGGCTTTGGTTAAAGCACCTAAGACGACTTCGAGGACTTTTTCAGCATCTTTCTTGCTGTGTCCAGTTTCCTTGGCGACGACTTCAACTAGATCTACTTTGTTCATATATTCCTCCTAGATCTTTCTGCGTATAAAGTAGCATAGTATCGAAAAAAATGCAACAAAATTTCATTTATAAAAATTATTTAAATTTAAAATCTATACGCAAAAATAAAATTTATTCAACTCGTAATGGCCGATTCATCAATAATTTAATTAATTCAGATGGGCGTTTTTTCTCGTATAATACGGCATAAACAGCCTCAATGATTGGTAATTTTAATTTGTACTTCTTCGCAAGTTGATGAGCAATTTTTGCAAAAGCAACGCCTTCAACGGTTTCTTGATTGGTTTCCAAAAAGTTTTGTGAAGAGTCATCTTTTCCTATTTTGATTCCAGCTTGATAATTGCGTGAGTGTTTCGAATAACAAGTGACAATCAGATCGCCCAAACCAGTTAAACCTGCATGGGTTTTTAATTTTCCACCTAAAACTTTTCCTAATTGCATCAATTCCGCTAAACCTCTGGTTACTAATGCAGCACGAGCATTATCTCCAAGATTAAGTCCAGTAACAACACCACTCGCTATCGCAATAACATTTTTTAGAGCAGATCCGACTTCAGAACCAATTTCATCTTTTTGAACATAGACACGAAAATATTCATTTGAAAATAATTGAGATACCATTTCTGCAGATTCAACTTTTTTACAGACTGCTGAAACAAGTGTAAGTTGGCGATCAATGACTTCTTCGGCATGAGAAGGTCCGATAAGACTGACCACCGCTTTGACAAACTTCTTAGGTATTAAACTACGAATCGTTTCAGAAAGTCTTTGGTTCGTTAATGGATCAAAGCCTTTTGCAGTATTGATCATCCAAACTTTTTCAGTGATCAACGGTGCGATAGTCTTAACCATTTCTCTCACTGCATGTGAAGGTACACTTAATAAAATAACTTCTTGGTTTGAAATCACTTCTTGAAGTTGGCAAGAAGCTTTAATCGATTTAGGTAGAATATATTCTTCCTTGAAATAGGATGAATTTGTGTGACGTTCATTGATTTCTTTACATACTTTTGCGTCTTTAGCGTACATGAAAACATCGTGCCCGTTATCGGCAAGAACTTGCGCTAATGCGGTACCCCATGAGCCGGCACCAATAATTGCAATTTTTGTTTTCATTTTCGTTCTCTGGTGATTATTTTAATTGGTGTTCCCGTAAAGTCAAAACTTTCTCGCAAACGATTTTCTAAAAATCGTTCATATGAAAAGTGCATATACGTTGGTTTATTACAAAAAAGAACAAAGGTAGGGGGATTTTGAGTCACTTGTTCACCATAATAAATCCGTAAACGACCGCCATTAAATTCTGGGGTTTGGTTCATCAATTGAGCATCCACCAATAATTCATTCAATCTTGCAGTTGGAACACGTCGTTGCGTGGACTCAAAGACTTGCTTGACTGTCCGAATGATGTCATCGAGTCTTGTCTTCTTTAATGCAGATGTGTAAAGAATCGGGACAAACTCTAAAAAAGGCATCAGTAATCTTAATTTTTTAGTGTATTGATTCATATCGCGGTCACCTTTTTTGGCGAGATCCCATTTGTTAACTACGAGAACCATACCTTTGAAAGCTTGAAAAGCAAATCCAGCGATATGTTTATCTTGTTCCAATAAACCATCATCCGCGTTGATCACGACCACAACGACTTGTGCTCTTTCTATCGCTCTTAATGAACGAATCGCTGCATATTTATCAATGGATTCGAAAATCGCACCACGCTTCTTCAAACCAGCGGTATCAATCATCACATAATCAGTTCCTTCAAATTGGAAGGTTGTATCAATGGCGTCTCTGGTTGTTCCTTCTATCGGAGAGACAATGACGCGATCTTGTTGAAGAATGGCATTAACCAAACTTGATTTACCAACATTAGGGCGACCGACAACTGCAAATTGAGTATGACCTTGATAACTCGGTATGGATTTGTTTTTTGGTAATTGTTTGATAACGGCATCCAATAAATCACCAACCCCAATCCCATGTAGGGTTGAAATTGCAATCGGTGCTCCAATACCAAGTCGATAATAATCATTCACATCACCGAGTAATTGACCATCATCGATTTTATTCACGCCCAAAATAATTGGTTTTCCAGATTTAAAAAGGATAGAAGAGACGAGCAAATCATCGGCAGTAATGCCTTTTCTACCATCAACAAGGTAAATAATGACATCCGCTTCTTGAATAGCAATAGTCGCTTGCATTCGAATTTGTTCTTGAAGTGGTCTTTTGGTAACTTCTATTCCACCAGTATCAATTAATCGAAATGGGACGGTTAACCATTCTGCTTCAGCATAAATACGATCTCGCGTTAAACCGGGCGTATTATCAGTAATTGCTTGGCGTTTACCAATCATACGATTAAAAAGCGTAGATTTGCCAACGTTGGGTGCCCCAACGATGGCTACGGTACCTTTAAGCATGAATAGAGCCTACTTTTTTTTGAACAATGTCAAGAATACGTTCAACAACTTCATTGACGGTCATGAACGAAGTATCAATGAGTATCGAATCAACAGCAGGTTTAAGTGGAGCAAAATCACGATGAGAATCAATATAGTCTCGGTGTCTTAAATCTTCTTCGACACTTTCAAGGGTGCAGGCAATACCTTTACTTAAATTTTCTTCGTAACGACGTACCGCACGGGTCTCAACTGAAGCAATCTGAAATATTTTTATGTTTGCTTCAGGAAGAACATACGTACCAATATCACGACCATCCATCACCACCGACTGATTGCCAGCCATGTGACGTTGGAGATCTACGAGTGCTAATCGGATAGTTTTGTAAGAAGCAATATAGGAGACTTGAGCCGAAACTTTTGGGTCACGAATGTCTTTGGAAACATCTTGTCCATTTAAAAAAACTTCACCTGTCGGTGCTAACAATATTTTCACTTGGGGAATCAATGCTTCACAAGCTTGTTGACGTTGAGGGTCAATGCCTTTTTGCATCACAAATAAAGTAAAAGCACGATACATAGCACCCGTATCGATGTAGGTAATGTTAAGTTTCTTTGCGACGAGTTTTGCTACCGTTGATTTTCCGGCAGCAGCAGGACCATCAATCGCAAGGATTAGTTTGTTTTTCATCTTCCAAAGTATACCAAAGCCACCACGAGGATGAGTAAGATAATCACGCTGGCTCCCATCATCCACATCAATAGATTAATCGTAGGATGAAAAGATTTACTATTTTCCTCTAAATCTGAGGATTTTGCTTCTTGGGAAAATTGAAAAGCATTCATCTTGAGAATTTGACGGCGGTATTTCGCATACTTTTGAATGCGATTTTGGGGAATTCTTTTGAAGTTCATTAATTTCATTGGATTCGGGGTGCTTTTCTCAATATTCCTCATTATAATATGAATATGGATCCAAAAAAACCGATTGTCATAAAAGACTTATGTATTGCCTGTGGATTATGTAATGCAATTGTTCCTTCCGTTTTTGATTGGGATGATGATGGCAAAATGAAAGCTATCGTAACAGCTGTTCCAAAAGGTCAAGAATCGGATGTTGAAGAAGCCAAAGTCAATTGCCCAACTGCCGCTATCGAAGTGAAATAAAATTAATTTGATTTAAATCTTTTAATCAAGCGGTGCATGCGTTTGTAACTAATTAATGTTAAAAATATCACGATGATATTTTTGAAAGTGTTAAAAGGTAAATACATCCATAAAACAAGCGACCAATAAGGATTGGTCACTTGCGGAATGGCGGTTTGTACGTATGCAAGAAATGCTTCAGGGGTAATATTCAAAAATAACTCGAGATATAAATCAGTAATCCATAGAGCGTTAAATAAGGAAGTGATCGTGATTTGCAAAACAAAACCGATGACAAAACCAATCATTGCCGTTTGTTTTGTTCTTGAACGTTGATATAACCACGCCCCAGGTAAGACAAAGGCAAGTGAGTAAATTAGATCAGCAAACTCACCAATCCCACCGGTTGTTGTAAATGGTAAGGAAAATAAGAATCGAAAAGCACCTAGAAATAAAGCGGCAATCGGGCCTAATGAAAATCCACCAATGAATATGACAATTTCTGAAAGATTGATTTCTAAAAATAAAATCACTGGAATGCGAAGTATCGGTAAATAGAGTAAGTAGGTTAAACCTGCGAGTACACCAACCAATGCTAAATAGCGTAATGAATATTTTTTAGAAGATATATTATTTTTTTCCATTGATGAGTTGATCCACAAATTGAACAAGAGCTTCGGAGGAATCGAAACTAAATTTAATACTTTTCTTAGTCGTCACAACTTGGCTTGTAAATTGTTTTTCTAGGTTTTTTTCATTCACAGGATTGACGACTTGAGGTTTATGCTCTTTGACAAGTCTTTCAAATTCTCGAACTGATAATTTTTCCTTAATGAGTTTTAGCACAAGGGCATCAATGAGTTCAGTGTCTAATGTAACTAATATTTTGGCATGACCATACGTAATCGTTTGGGCATTGATTAGTTTTCTAGTGAAAACAGGTAATTTTAATAATCGCAAAATATTCGAAACTTGGGATCGAGAGTAATGCATGATTTTTGCTAACGCAACTTGACGATACTGATATTGATCAATCAATGCCTGACAAACCAGTGCAATGGCCATGACATTCTGTTCTGTTTCTTCTCGTAAAGATGCAAGTAAAACCAAAAGCATTTCTTCGTCTGACATCGCAGTCACAACCACGGGTACTTTTTGGAATTTTAATAATTTGGTTGCATACCAAATTTTACGTCCTAATACGATTTGAAAACGACCATTGACTTGCCTTAATAGTAATGGATTGACCAATGGTTTTTCAGTTAACGTCTCTAACAAATCCCTCAGTTGATCACTGCGAATGGTAACTTCTTTTAGAACAGGAATATCGTCAATAAGGGAAGGATTAATTTCCTTTTTTTGTAAGCTTTTAAATTGTTGCTCAAGTTTATGAACAATATCGCGGGAACTATATTTTTCAATCAAAGAGGATAGTCTTTGATTAAGAATAGATTTACGCTCTGCCATGATCAATGACCTCCTTGGCTAATGCAAGATAAGCTTCTGCACCACTTGATGTGGGCCTGTATAAATGAATTGGCATACCCTTTGCACTTGCTTCGGCTAACGAGATGTTTCTTGGAATTTGAGTATAAAAGGTGTTTTCTTTAAATAGCCCTCTAACCTCAGTTGAAATTTCAGTGGCAAGACGCGTTCTAGGATCATACATGGTTAATAGAAAACCTTCGATTTTGATTTGGGGATGATAGTCACTTTTGACTTGTTGAATCGTCGCAAGTACTTGTGCAACAGCCTCCATTGCAAAATACTCACATTGAACAGGAACAATCACACTATCACAAGCGACAAGTGCGGAAACCGAAATCCATCCTAAGGATGGTGGACAATCCATAATCAAATAATCAAAGTTGGATTTAACCGTATCAACAACCTCTTTGAGTTTGAAATATGGATTAGCAGATCCATTGGATACAAGTTCGCTTTCAACCGTCGCTAACTGCAAAGAAGCTGGAAGTATGGATAAAGATTTCATGGATGTATATCGAATCGCTTGCCGAATGGGTAATGTACCTTTGATCACTTCGTAAATACTTTGGGATAAGGTTGCGACTTCAACACCAACTGCACGGCTTGCATTTCCTTGAGGATCTAAATCAATGATTAAAACTTTATGTCCAAGTTGTGCTAGACCACTTGCAAGTGAAACAGTGGTTGTGGTTTTACCGACACCACCCTTTTGGTTTGCGATGGCAATTATTTTTCCCATATTAACTTAATTATAAAGGAGTTTTTTTAATCTGTGAAAACATTCGAGGATACGTGATCGGTGTGGGAATATTTTTTTCAATGACTAGTAAAGATCGTTGTTCGTGATCCGTTGGTAATCGATGCGTTTTTACTTCAACAATCGACGCTCCTAAAACCCTTAAAGCATTTTTGGATAATGCAATTTCTGCTAAGTAATCCTTACCTTTATAAATCAAAGCTTGGCCACCAACCTTTAAGAGGGGGATTGTTAACTCAAGTAAAATCGGTAAGGGAGCAACGGCTCTAGCAACGACAAAATCAACTGGTTGAAAAGCGCTATCTCGAGCTAAAACTTCAGCACGTTGACTTAAAACTTGAATTTTTTTAAGTTTTAAAAGTTTGACAGTCTCAATCAAAAATTGCGCCTTTTTAAGAGTTGGTTCGAGCAAGTACATATTTAAGTGAGGGTAAATAATTTTTAAGGGAATACCAGGAAATCCAGCGCCAGATCCTAAATCCAATAAAGAAGCACTTTTTTTAAACTGAGGCAGTGGAAAACATAGGCTATCATAGATACCTTTTTCATAAATCATTTCCATGGTAGGGTATGCGGTTAAGTTAAAGAGTTGATTGGTCTGAAAAACTTGTTCTGCAAACATTTTTAAACTTAAAAGTGAAGCATCATCAATCGGTACTTCAATTTGATGCAATGCTAATTTAAGCTGTGACAGTTCCACGTTGAAATCCTTTTTTAATTTGCATAACTAGGAGTGAAATATCGCTTGGGTTAACGCCTGAAATTCTAGAGGCTTGTCCAATCGTTAATGGTCTAATTTTACTAAGTTTTTGTCTCGCTTCCATCGCCATCCCAGCAAGATTGCCATAATCAATCGTGTTTGGAATCGTTAAATCTTCGTACTTAGCAAATGCTTGAGCTTGCTTAATTTCCTTTTCGATATATCCAACAAATTTAACGTTCACTTCTAATTGAGTTAAAAGGGCCTCTGATAGGTTGAAACCTTTGAGGGTTGGGAAAAATTGGATTAGATCATGAAATTTTATTTGCGGTCTTCTGAGTAATTCATATGCGGTAATACCGCCTTGTAGCGCTCCTTGTTCTAGAGATGCAAGAAAGGCATTGATTGAAGCATTCGGTCGAATAGAAATTGACTTTAGATGTTGTTCTACTTCTTGAAGTTGTTGTTGTTCTTGTTTAAATAAATTGTATTGTTGAGTTTTTACTAAACCAATATCGTGACCGATTTCTGTTAGTCTTGCTGCAGCATTATCGTGTCGAAGTAATAAGCGATATTCTGCGCGAGAAGATAATAATCGATAAGGTTCTTGGGTCCCTTTCGTAACTAAATCATCAATCATCACGCCGATATAGGCTTGATCTCTTCTTAAAATGACAGGAGCAAGTTTGCGGATTTTTCTAACAGCATTGATGCCAGCCATGATTCCTGCTCCAGCTGCTTCTTCATAACCAGAGGTTCCAAATATTTGACCAGCACCATAAAGTCCTGGCCATTTTTTTAATTCTAAGGTTAAATCAAATTGAGTTGGAACAATCGCATCATATTCAATTGCATAAGCATATTTTAAAAACACTGCTTGTTCTAATCCAGGTAAAGAACGGACCATTTTTTCTTGAATCTCTGGAGGCATCGACGTTGAAAAACCTTGTAGATACATCGAATCTGTTTCAGCAGATTCTGGTTCAACAAATAATTGATGTCTTTCTTTATCTGCAAATCGAACAACCTTATCTTCGATTGAAGGGCAATAACGAGGACCAACACCGGTTACTAAACCGCCAAACATTGCCGATTTTTTTAAATTTTGACGAATGATTTCATGGGTTTGAGCTTGGGTGTGAATCAAATAACACAGCGCTTGGTCTGCAAATGGTTTTGCTTTAGGTGTAAGACTGGAAAATAACAATTCTCCTTCAGAAGGATATTGGGGATCCATCTTTGAAAAATCAATCGAACCACGTTTAAGTCTTGGAGGTGTTCCAGTTTTTAAACGGAATAATTCAATACCCATTTTTGCAAGATTAGGGGATAAACCTAAACTTGGTTTTTCACCATCAGGACCTGCAGATCGTTTGGTTAATCCAACCAAAACTTCAGATTCCATATAAGTTCCTGTTGTTAAAATAACTGCATCAGATTGAATGGACTCACCGGTTGATAAGACCACACCAAAAACGTGATGGTCATCGTGTAATAAATCTAAAACCATACCTTCTTTAACGGTAAGATTTTCGGTTTCATCTGCCAGTTTTTGCATGTAACGGGGATATCTTAATTTATCGACCTGTGCTCTTAAACATTGAACACCAGGACCTTTGCCAGTATTTAACATTTTCATTTGCAAATATTCAGCATCAGCCCCAACGCCCATTTTTCCACCTAAAGCATCAATTTCACGAACCACGATACCTTTTGCACTTCCACCGATGGACGGATTGCAAGGCATATTACCCATCATCTTTTTATTGAGGGTAATCAGTAATGTTTTAGCGCCCATATTGGCAGCAGCAAAAGCTGCTTCTAAACCAGCATGACCACCACCAATGACAATCACTTCATATCGCGTCATAGGAAATTAACCGACACTACCTTCCATTTCCAATTTAATTAAATGGTTTAATTCAACCGCATATTCCATTGGTAATTCACGAGAGAATGGTTCGATAAAACCCATGATAATCATTTGCGTTGCATCTTCTTCCGATAGACCACGTGACATTAAATAGAAAAGTTGATCTTCAGAAATTTTGCTGACGGTTGCCTCATGTTCGATAAAAGATTCATTGTTTAAAACTTCATCTTTGGGAATGGTGTCCGCTTTAGAACGACCATCTAAAATGAGGGTGTCACATTCGGTATGATTTTTTGAATTAATCGCCTGTGGATGGATGCGAACCGTTCCGCGATAGTTACTAACACCACCATTGCGAACGATTGTTTTAGAAACAATGGTTGAGGATGTGTCTGGTGCTAAATGAATCATTCTTGCTCCAGCATCTTGTTCTTGACCTTTACCAGCAACAGCGATGGATATGACTGTTCCTTTAGATCCACGACCACCAAGAATAACGGCAGGATACTTCATATTTTTCATGGAACCAATATTGCCATCAATCCATTCCATTTGGGCATTTTCATGGCAGTAAGCACGTTTGGTGACAAGATTTAAAACATTCGGTGACCAGTTTTGAATGGTTGTGTATCGGCACTTTGCATTGGGTAAGACGATAATTTCTACAACAGCTGCATGTAAGGATTCAATTGAATAAATCGGAGCAGTGCAACCTTCAACATAATTGACACTTGCGCCTTCATCAACAATGATTAATGTTCGTTCAAATTGACCAGTCTTTTCGTTATTGATTCGGAAATAAGCTTGTAGAGGTTTATCTAGATGAACATTTTTGGGGACATAAATAAAGGATCCACCTGACCAAACGGCAGTATTGAGTGCAGCAAATTTATTATCATTCATTGCAATAACAGAACCAAAATATTGTTTAAAAAGTTCGGGAAATTGTTTTAAACCTTCGTCCGTCGATAAAAACTTAATGCCTTTATCTTCAACTTCTTTGAGCATAGAGTGATAGACAACTTCGGATTCATATTGTGTGGTTACACCAGAAAGATATTTTGCTTCTGCTTCAGGAATTCCTAGTTTTTGGAAGGTATTTTTAATGGTGTCTGGAACTTTATCCCATGTAGTTTCTTCTCTTAAAGAAGGTTTGGTGTAATAGGTGTAAGTTTGAAAATCAATAAAGTTTAAATCCGGACCAAAATTAGGCATTTTTAATCCTTGAAAAACTTTGAAAGCCTCAATACGTTTTTCTTCCATCCACTTCGGTTCTTTTTTCAAGCGAGAAATTTGCCGAACAATGGCTTCTGAAATCCCTTTGTCAGTTTTTAAAATCGAAACATCTTTATCATTAAACCCATAACGATATTCGTCTTGGGGAATATTGTCTTTATCCATTTATTTTTCCTCCTTCAATAACTCAGATAAACCTTGCCAAGCGAGTGTAGCACATTTGATACGACTTGCTTGTTTATATGTATTTTGGAATACCATCGCTTCACCGAGAACGCGATCATCATATGGTTGGGCATGAATCATTTTCATATATTGCTCGATAACGTAAGTTGCTTCTTTTTTGCTTTTTCCTGTGAGTAACTCAGTCATGATGGAGGTGGACGCTGTCGAAATGGTGCATGCTACACCTTCAAAACTAAGCGCTTTAATTATGCCATTTTCTAGCAAAAGATTGACATCGATATCATCGATACAACCTGAGGTGTCCATGTGTTTGGTTTTAACACCTGGAAACTTAAGTTTCATTCGGTTTCGTGGATGTTCATAATGGTCCATAATAATCTGACGCATCATAATTGGATCATTGAAAGTAGGCATCGAGGAAATTCCTTCCTTTCTTAGCAGCTTCTAAAAAGCGATCAACTTCTTCAAGGGTGTTATAAAAGTAAGCAGACCATCGAACGGTTCCATCCGTTTTCAAAAAATCGACGAGATTTCGAGCACAATGTTGACCTGATCGAACCGCGACGCCTTGACTATTGAAATAAGTTGCAGCATCTTGCGGGTTCACTCCCACGATATTAAAAGCGATAATCGCAGTATCCGTTTCTGGATTATAAACTTTGATATGTTCAATCTTTTTAAGACCCTCGATGCAATATTCTTTCAATCGTTTTTCTTGTGAATGGATAAAATCAAAACTAACTTTTTCAAGATACTCAATCGCAGTTTTTAAACCAATAATACCTGCCCAGTTTTGTGTACCAGCTTCAAATATCTGAGGAATTGGAGCATATTTAACCATCCGTTGTTTGTTGAAACGAAGTGACATCGCTCCACCTGTAAAGAACGGTTTCATTTTTTCCAATAAATGATATTTACCATATAGAACGCCAATACCAGTTGGGCCTAGCATTTTATGCCCAGAAAATACCAAGAAATCTATATCATCAGTTTTGACTTGAGTTGGGGTATGAGGAACCGATTGAGCACCATCAACAATCACAATTGCACCAACGCTATGCGCGAGTTGAGCCAGTGCCTGAATATTTGTTTTGGTACCTAAAACATTACTCACGCTAGCAAAAGAAACAATTTTTGTTTGTTTACTTAAGAATGGTTTTAACAATTCAGGGGTTAATCTTTGCTGAGCATCCAATTCGATAATCACGACTTTTGCACCTGTTTTTTCAGACACTTGGTACCAAGGTAAAACATTGGCAGCATGTTCTGATTCACTAATGATAATTTCATCACCGGCTTTTAAATTATGCATGGCGTAACTTTGGGCAATCAGATTAATCCCCATGGTAGTTCCAGTGGTGAAGACAATTTCATTTACATTTGCTTGAATAAAATCTGCAACTTTTTTCCTGGATATTTCAATTTCAGTTTCAAGAAAATGAGCTAGATCATATTCTCCTCGGCCTGCATTGACTGGATATTCAAGATAATATCGATCCATTGCTTTTACGACTGATAAAGGCTTAAAGGTGGTTGAGGCATTGTCAAAATAAACTAAAGACTTACCTTTAAATTTCTTTTTAAAAATTGGAAAATCTTTTCGAATTTGCTTAATGTTCACTTTTGATTTCCTAATTCAATTTGCTTTGATAAAAGTTGTTGAATCGATTCATCCGTAAAATAGGCAATGATGGGTTGTAAGTAACCTAAGGTAATGAGTCGTTTTGCTTCTTGTTTTGTAAGGCCACGTGATTGTAAATAATATAAATGCTCTTCATTCACTCGACCAACTGTAGCAGCATGAGATGCTTCCACTTCATTTTCATCAATTTTTAAAACAGGATCGGCTCGACCAAAACACTTTTCATCAAAGACCATGATTTTGGCAGCTTGGTGAGTCTTAGAGAATTTAGCACCATTCAAAATATGACCTGTGCCAGTAAATTGAAGACTGCTTTGACCTTCTGTAACGCCATAATTCGTCATATTCGCGTAGGTATTAAAGTTTTTGTGGGTGAAGTTCACAGAATAAAATTTACGATCTTGATGACTTGCTAATGCAGCGGTTCTCCATTCAACTTGAGAGTCTCTACCTAACATTTCAAAACTAATCATCACGCGACCTTTACCTTGTGTAAAGTCGGCAATCGCAGCTTCAAGATTGACATTAGCACCAACAGAAGCTTGCCAAATAAAATTCTTGTTTTCACCAAACATTGCAAATTGAATCTTGCCTGAAACATAATCTGCAATATCAACTTCTAATTTCAAATCTTGTTTCCCGTTTTGGATAAGAAGGTCAATATCAGCATTCGGGGCAATCACTAAATGAATGGGAGAAAAAGTCACCGCACTTAAATCTAATAAATAGTGGGTTCTGACTTTTGAAGACGGTATATGGAAAACTGATTGATTCGCAATCAGTTTATTTCTTTGCATATTTAGTCGCCTCATTCGTAGCACATGCGCCAATTGAGATCGTATTCATCGAAATAGGTTTGGCATTTTTATCTTCTTTCTTAATGCTAATGCCATGTTCTTTCGTGAGCCATTCATAACCTGATCCATCCACTTTGGTAATGACTTCCGGACCACCTTCAACAGCGATTCTTCCATTAATCATGACGACAACCCTTGTTGGTTGAATCATTTGGAAGAGTCTAGCATAGTGAGAAATAATTAAAAAGCTCATCTTGGTTTCTCGTTGAATTTTCTTAATCGCTTCACTGACTGCTTGTAAGGCATCCACATCTAGACCTGAATCAATTTCATCTAACATCGCGATGCTTGGTTTTAGCAAAAGTAATTGAAGTATTTCATTTCTTTTTCGTTCCCCACCTGAGAAACCTTCATTTAAATGACGATGGCTTAATTCCATCGGAATTTTCATTTGTTTTGATGCATCATCTAACTTTTTATATAACTCAACTAGATTGATTGGTTTTTCACGACGAACATTGATAGCGGCCTTTAAAAAATCAGAATTAATGACGCCTGGTACTTCTGAAGGATGTTGCATCCCTAAAAATAAACCAGCGCGTGAACGTTCATCAACTTCCATTTCCCTAACATTTTTACCATCTAATAGGATTTCCCCTTCGGTAATTTCATATTTGGGATGACCCATGATTGAAGATAATAAGGTTGACTTGCCATGACCATTAGGACCAAGTAAAGCAACAGTCTCATGATCCTGGATTGTTAAATTTACACCTTTTAAAATATGGACGTCGGCTACCTTCACCCATAAATTTTTAATTTCTAATTTTGCCATAATATTCTCCTTCAAAGGTATATTTTAAGTTATTTACCTTCATATCACAAACCATATGATATAGTAATTTTTAGCGATATTCTTGCTATTTCTGAGGATTTTAAATTTAACCGTATTACTTTTGATTTAAAAAAGTAGATATTTGTTGAATATAACCTCATAAAATAATAAAATAACTATGCTTTATTGCTAGGAGGATTCTTAATAAATGAATCGCACGAAATTTGCCATCGCATCCTTTGCCTTGGCCACGCTCGTCACGTTAAGTGCATGTAGCAACCCTGTCACTGAAAATAGTGATGGTTATTTAATTACGATGAAAGATAAGGATGGCAACTCAACGGGTTACACTGCCGACCAACTTTTTGGTAATTATCGGGACAATGAATTTGGGGTCTCAAAATTTGTTGAATCTGTCACTGAATTAGTGATTCGAAATCAAATTAATCAAGAAGATGCAGAAACCGAAGCCCTCAAGGCTGAAATTCTTCGAAAAGCTGATATTAGTGTTGATGGAGTTAAAGAAACTGCAAGAAATAATGCCTCTACAAATGGCACGAACTACAATGATGAGTTAAATACCCTTTTAGAATCCTATAATGTTGAAGATTTAGCAGAACTTAAAGATTATTTTGCATATCGCACCATGAAACAAGAAGTTGAAGATCGTTATTTCGATGATAACTTATCAAGTTTTGTGATTGGTGATGCGTTTGGACCAGGATACTTAAATGAACGTTTACCTTATCATGTAAAGCATATTCTTGTGAAAGTCTCTGCTGCAGGCTCTGACTTATACAACGGTAGAATTACCGAAGCAGAAGCCAAAAAACTTTACGCTGTTGCTAATCGTTTAGCCATTCAACGTAATGGTGAAACCTTTGGTGAAGTTGCGCGTGAAATGAGTGAAGATGGTTCAAAAGAACAGTTCGGTGACTTAGGCATTATGTCTAAGGCCACAAGTTTTGTGAATGAATTCAAATTGGGAATTTATGCTTACGATTCAGTATTTAATCAAAATGCCGAAGTAGTCGAAAAAAGAGACCAATTAAATGTTCCAGAAACTGCCTTGGAATACTTTGATGATTTAGGTTTAGCCACTATCCCATTTCATGCCTTTGTTTCATTAGATCAATACGCTAATGTCACAAAAGATATTAACGGAAACCCCGTTAATAATAACGATACACTTTATTACCCACGCAATATTATTTTTAATGAATACTTTAACCGTCACAATATCGCTGTCGTGACTCCTGAAAGTTTGGGTGGAGGCGATTTTAATTACGATGGTTTTAGAACTGTCCCAGAACTCAATAACCAACGTGTTCTCACCGATGAAAATGGTAAAGTCATTCTTGTCGTTCGAGCAGGAACAGGATCAGGCGACAGTGGCTATCAAGGTATCCACTTTATCGTTGTTGAACGTTCAGCATTAGTTGAAACACAAAACGGTGTTAGTTTAGAAGACTACTACACTACTGAAATTCCTGGAACTCCAAATTATCCAACTGCCAATGGTGAGGACTTAGTAACCTTTGTCAATTTCAACGTTACAACCACTGCAAACTACAAAACACGCGCTGAAACGGTCACCAATGAAATTCGTAATTTTGATCGTTTCTTTAACTTCAGAATGTTAGAACAATTGATTGCCGAACAAGAAGTTACATTTGTTGATGAAGACTTAGAAGATGCAGTCCTCAACTATATGGATGTGACGCGTAGAAGTTCGACCTTCGATCAAAATCTACAAGAAATCAACACTTGGAATACGTATATTGAATTCCTTCAATACCAAGCATTCCAAAGACAAAGATTAATTGATACCGATTGTGCCTATGCTTACTTAAATAATGATGGTGGCCTATTTAACCAAGGAGGGGTTTGCTATGTTCAACAATAAGTTAAGAATTACTGCGATTACCTTAACCGCAGTCTTTTTAGTTGGTTGCTCCGAAATTACGGTTTCACCAACCGACAACGATGGCAACATTCTCAATGGTTTAGTAACGGAATTAGAAAAGAACGTCAATTCTGTTGTTTATGATGCCCTCCGTGATGGTGGAAACCTCACTCAAAGAACTTTAGAAGATGTGATGTATTTGATTGCAGAAGATCGTATTGGTAACTATGAAGATTTATTGGTCTCCACTGATGCTGATGATCAAGCCCTAGTTGAAAAAATTCAACGTCGCGTCAATGAAAAAATTTATAACCTCGTTGCTTCTGGTCAATATGAAACAAGAAACTTATTTTCAGAAGAACGATTTGCTTACTTTGTTGAAAAACAACTTTACACATTAAATCGAGTGACGAATGATCCTTGGGTTACAGATTTCACATTCCCAGCAAGAAATACTGAAGCCATCCTTTCTGGTGAAGTTTTAGAAGATGCAATCCATATTGAATATTACGAAAACTATATTAAGGATAGTTTGATTCCTAAGATTTATCGTGAATTATTAGCGGAAGAATATCTCATCCAAGAAGATTATTCTTCTTTAGGAAGAAGTTATGCCCGTAAAGTGAACTACGTCGCCTTAAAGGTTTCGAGTGAATATCCTGAAGCGGTTAAGTATTTAATGGACACATTCATTGATGAATATATTCTCAATGAAACGGTGACCACAGTCGCAGATCTTGAATTACTCGCTCGTGCATGGCGTGGTGTTGATACCAGCGTCGGTGCAGAAGACCGTAATTTCGTTTTTGAAAACGGTTCTGATGAATATGAATTACTTGAAGCTGCCGGTCTCGTTGGAGAAGGTACGTTTAGAAATTTATATGGTGAAATTTTAGATCGTTATGAACAAATCGTTCCAGAAAATCCATTATTAACCAATAAGACCATTGAAAGCGAATTCACTGGAAACGGTCAATACACCCCAGAAATTGGCTTAGCAATCAAACGTAGAGAATTAATCAAACGCGACTTTACAACCGATGGTTGGCATATTAAGAATGGTGGTTTAGGTTCTTTACCTGCAACCATTCGTGATCGCGTCTTTAACATCGGTGTTGCCAATGCCATTGATCGTATCGATGATGAATCCGATAATGTTGCCTCACCGGAAACATCAGATTTCTTAAGAAAAATTAATGATGTCAGTTATTTAATTCCTCAAACTTCACAACAAAATGATGCTAGAAACTTCTTACTTTATGATGCCAATAGCACCACTTATTACATCGTTCAAATTTTAGAAG
>JACCED011688936.1_pt1 | contig 54681 bp, 45 predicted proteins | sample 7455021 | NCBI WGS metagenome assembly JACCED01 (sample SAMN15323456, study PRJNA562643) | freshwater metagenome | isolation source: river surface water | place: USA:Blue River Watershed | collected 2017-08-19
AACAGTTCAGGTTACTGGTGGTTTATCAGTTTCAGATAAATTAGTATGTTCTAGTGTTAGGGCAGGTGCTTCAACAATGTCATCTAATTTAAATGTTTCTGGAATAGCAAATTTAAATGTTGTTAATATTAGTGGTACAGGAAATACAAATATATTATTAATTAATACATCAGCATCAATATTATCTGCCACAGTTACATCAACATTATCTGTATTAGCATCAATAACTTCAAATGCATTAAATATTAGTAATAATACATCACTAATGACTGTTACAGTAACATCTTCTTTATCTGTACTAGGTCCAGTTACAATTAGTAATAATTCATCATTTGTTTCTGGTACATTTACTTCTAATTTATCGGTATTAGGTAGTTTAACTGTAGATACATTAACAGTAACTAATAAATCAACTATTGTTTCTATTACTATAACATCTTGTTTATCTGTATTAGAAACATCAACAATTAAAAATATTATAAGTTTAAATAATTCAACATTTAATTCTAATTTAGTCGTATTAGGTTCATTAATTAGTAATAGTTTTAGTACAATTAATTCTGATTTATTTATTTCTAATAATTTAACAACTAATTCAGAATCAGTTAAAACAAATTTAAATATTGGAACATCATTAACAGTATTTAATGCAAATATAAATGGTACACTAACTGCTAATAATACAGTAATTAATAGTCAAACAATTTCTACAACATTAAATGTTATTTCAACAATGAGTGTATTAGGTCCTCTAGTTGTATCAGGTGCAACATATTTACAAAATAATTTAGAAATAGCAGGTAATTTAACTGTTAATGGAACAACAACTGCGGTTAATGCTGAAACTGTTAATATTAAAGATAATTTAATTGTTATTAATTCTAGTCAAACAGGAACACCTTTAACCACGTTACAAGGTGGTATTGAAATAGAAAGGGGTGATTTAAATAATTATAGATTTGTATTTGTTGAATCCGATGATAGTTTTAAGATTGGTGTATATAATAATAATGTTTCTGATTTACAATCAGTTGCCACGCGTGAAAATGTTCCAACTGCTTTTGGTATTCCTTATTGGAACTCAACCGCTTCAAGATTTGATACAAACTCAAATTTAATTTTTGATACTAATACTAATTCATTATCTTTTAATAATTTAACACTTAGTAATATGACTTGTACTAATACTTTAACTATTGGTTCTGCCACAACAGCACTAGGTCCTTTTACATCTTCAACAATGAGTATTTTAAAGGGTGCTACTTCAATTATGTCTGCTTTATTTATTGATGGTATAACAACTTGTAAATCTAATATAAGTGTTGGTACTACTGTTTCTACATTTAATATTAATATGAATGGTACAACAGGTTCAAATATTAATTTTAAATCTGAATCAACAGACAACGCTGTAGGATATTATGGAGGTGCTAAAACTTGGAATAGTATAAATGTTGATGGACCAGTTCTTTATGGTTATCAAGGAGGTGTATTAGGATTTTCTAATGGTGGTGCAAGTACTACTCAAGGAACATCTATTAGATGGGACCCATCTAATGTTACTATTGGTTCTCAATTAAATATTTCAAATGGTATTAAATTCCCTTCTGTATCTGGTGCAACATCAGTTGTATTAACAACATATGCAGAAGGAACTTGGACACCATCTTGCACTTTTGGAACATTTACATTATCTACTAGATACGGATCTTATACAAGAATTGGTCGTACAGTTCATTTAATGTGTCAAATTATCTGGTCTGCTAAATCAGGTTCAGGTTCATTTGCTATTACTGGTGTTCCATTTACCCCATTAACTTATAGAACCGGTGTTTGTTTTGGTTATATTCAAGGATTACCAAATTATCAAATTGTTGGAACATTTAGCGCTGTCAATTCAGATATTTATATTAGAAAAGTTGTTTCTGGTACTGCTACAGATGTTACTGTTACTGAATTAGGTTCAACTGGGGAAATTAACTTTACCCTTACTTATTTTGTATAAAAAATGATTTATATTTATTTATTAAAAAAATTAATTGAATAATAATATATATTTTATTATTTAATTAATTAACTATTTATAATCTTTTTAAACTGATAAAACATCACCGGAACCTTCAACAACCTTTGGTCCTACAAATGGTTTATTTAAATTAAATACTTCTAGTTGTGAATTAATATCATTTAATTGTTGAGATAACTCTCTTTCTCTTTCTTCCATCTTTTTAATATTTTCTTCAATAGATTTAACTGTTTCTTCTAATCCTTTTCTTTCTGAACTCTTTGCTGAACCAAGTTTAGTTTGTGCTTCTTCAAGATTTTGTTTTCTAACTGTAAGATTTTCTAAAATATTCTTTCTAACCATTTCATTCTTACGTTGTTCATGATAGAGTTTTGCTTTTTCTTGATTTTCAACATAAGATTTCATCATATTATTAAGTTCTTGATTAGCATACTCACTTTCTTTAACTTGTTCTGGTGATGGGTCATATGGTAACCACTTACCCATTTCACCAACATATACATTAAAATATGGGTCTACTTGTTGTAACTTTTTTGCTTGTTCACAAGCCTCTTCATATGTTGCATAAACACCTCTAACCTTTAGTCCTGTTAGTGTCTTGTTATTTTCCTTGTCAGTTAGAAATGATAAACATACAAATAGTTGCCCTTGAGGTAAAAGTTCTGTATCGCTAGTTAAATAATTTACTGTTGTCATATTAAAACAATTATTTATTAATTCTTTAAATAATAACATACTTTTAATAATGATAATAAAATCCTTGATAAAATTAAAATCCTTGATACCCTATCGATATATTTTTAAATATTTTGATACCCTATCGATATATTTTTAAATATTTTGATACCCTATCGATATATTTTTAAATATTTTGATACCCTATCGATATATTTTTAAATATTTTGATACCCTAGCCAAACAGTTGGTTCTAAAAACATTTTTCTAAAAGTATTAGTTGGTCTATCTGAATAAATAATTGTTTCTTTTTCTGGTTTTTTATCTAATATATCAAGTGATATATTATTAATTTCATTTTGATAATTTTTAACATTATTTTTACATAATTCTATACCTTGCATCATTGTAAAATGAGTAATTAATAATACAACACCTATAATAATTAATACAATACTTATATTAATTGCTAAATTTGCCATTATTATTTAATATTAGATAAATTATTTAATATTAAATAAAAGTTTTTTGTTATTTAAATGAAATAACACCATTTTATGGCGTTATTTAAATGAAATAACACCATTTTATGGCGTTATTTAAATGAAATAATGAATTCCCAATTTAAATGATTACATATTTTCTCCCATATTTGGTCATTTTCAATTATTTTATGTGGGTCTTTGTGTAATGGGAAACAATCTAATAAATGGTCTAATTCTAATAATTCACAGAATTTATGTAATACATAAGAATATGATAAAAAGTTTTTTCTATTTGGTTGTTTATACATTTCCCAAGGTTCCTGAATTGCAAAAAACATTGATATAAATATTTTTTCCATATCTCTAGTAATCTTTGGTGGGGGTAAATTATTTAATTTATTAATTATATATGCAACATGTTCATAATACATATTGTAATTTAATTTTTTTAAAATTATTTTCATTTTCTTTTTATTTAAAATAGATAAATCAGTTATCCTATTTTTATTTAATTCTTTAACAATATCCATAAATACTTGGTCTGGAATATCTGGACTTTGTTTTGCTTGGAACTGATTTAACCATTCTCTAAAGTGATTTAATCTTCTGTATGGTGAATAATCTTTTATTTGTCTATCTTCATCTAATATAATTGTTTCTGAATCACCACAACAAGGGCATATATAAGAACTCTGACCCATATCTAATATTTTTTCTATTTTACATTCATCACAATATTTAATTCTATTAGACCCATCATCTTTATTAATTCTAATACCTTCTACACGATGACAATATTTTTCAAATAATTTTGCTCTATTATTTTTATCTGTATTATTGTTATTATTTGCTTTTTCTTGTTTTTGTGATAAAAATTCAATAATTGTTTTTGTTTCTTTAACAACTGGTTCATTATTATCTCTAACTGTATAATATTCAGTTATTAAATCACCAGTATTATCATAATAATCCATTTCATCAAAATTAGAAACAATTAAATTATATTTTTGGGTTAATTCATCTTTTAAATCTAATAATTTAGCCCTATTACTCAAATTATTTTTATTGTCTAAAGATAAATTAAATCTAGACTCATCTATTTGATTTATCTGAGTATCTATTTCTGATATTTTAATTAAAATATCATCTTTTTCTAATCTTAAATTATTAAAATGTTTTACCATCTGTCTATGTTTGTTATCTAATGTATTAGTTTCTTTTATAGATGATGTTTTAGAATTATTTTTTACATTTGTAGTACTTGTATTTTTCTTTAAAAGTTCTTCTATCATACAGTTTTATCACTTTATTATTATTAATTTTTAAAAAAACTTTATATATATTTTATTATTTTTTATTTTTAACATTAATATTTTTTAACATTAATAATTTTTTATTTTTTATTTTTAACCTTAACATCAATAATTTTAATATATGTATAACAAGAACTACTATATAATCTATTTATTCTAACCCAATTATATTTTTCATATTCTTCCTTATCATTGTTATATGAACTACTAACAATAATATATTTTTTATCATTTGTTAAATATACTTCAATATGGTCAAATATATTTGAACATGTATAATTTTCAGAAACATATTTTGGTATAATACTAACTATTTTAACTACATTAAAATTTTCTACAAAATTATTTCTGTTTCTAATAATTTTCTTATTATCATCATTATCATCAACAACCGTTAATCCCCAATAAGTTTTTTTATATATTAATGGATACTTTGTTAATTCATAGTTTCTCATTATGGTTAATAAATAATAAATATTATAATCTTTTAATAATTATAAATGCAATTTTTTTTATAAAAAAATTATCAAATAAGTGGTTCTGAAGACATAATTAAATATTACAAAAATAATATTTATATTAAATATAATATTGAATATTAACATTAGTTAATCTATTAATAGATGTTTTATTAATATAATTTGTTTTAGATAATTTTAAAGTATGAACATTTCCTAACATAGAAACATCTGTAATCTCAGTTTTTCTTAAATCTAAAGTATGAACATTTCCTAACATAGAAACATCTTTAACATTAGACCCTAATAAACTTAAAGTATGCACATTTCCTAGCATAGAAATATCAGTAATATTATTCCATGATAAATTTAAGTTATGAACATTTCCTAGCATAGAAACATCAGTAATTCTAGTACATCCTAAATTTAAATTATAAACACGTCCTAGAGAACTTACATCAATAATATTTTTGCAACAAAATAAACTTAAAGTATGAACATTTCCTAGCATAGAAACATCAGTAACGTTAGTCCATGCTAAATCTAATGTATGAACATTTCCTAGCATAGAAACATCTATAATTTTAGTATATGTTAAATCTAATACAAATATGTTATTAATATATTTGTATAACAAACATATTTCAGATTTATTATTTACTATATGTATATTATTAATACATTTAGATGAATCATCATGATTATTATACTTAAATTTAACATTAGGAAAAGTATTGATAAACTTATCATATTCATTAATCTTACCTAAACTAACTAAATCATTAATTTTAATGTTTTCGTTATTTTTTATTAATTTGTTAAAAGTTTTATTAACACACAACAAATTTATGTTATCAGTATAACTTAATTGATTAAATATAATTAATAAAATGTCTGTTGGTAGTGTATCCATTTATGAAGTGTGTTTCAAGAAACTCAATTTATTATAAATTTTATATTCAATTTTTATACAACATATTAACAAATTATAAAAAATGGATTATAATTTTTTTTATAGTAATAATTGATGCCATTTAACCAATTATATTTATCATATATAAGACAATGTAGGGTAGATTTGAAAATTGCTCGTCTGTCTTAAAAAGAAAAATTGTAATTTTTCTACACACTTAATTACAGTCTCACCCCAAAGGGGAAGAGACATGTAACAAGTGTAGAAAAATTGAAATATTTATTATATATTATTGCCTTAGACTTTTAGTCTTTTGCGGTAAAATGGATTCATTCTTTCAATCTTCAAATGATTTTCAATTCAACGGAACTCTTGATGAGCTTCCTTTTGATGTTTTGACAGTTGTTTTCTCTTGTTTGTCTTTGTCTCACTATTTTATTGCTTCCGAAGAAACACGCAACCTCAAGATGGTCAGTACCAAGATGCGCAAGGCTGTTACAACAGCCGAAATGCCAACTTGGTGCCATGTGTCCGACTATGCACGGCTTTGTGAGTACATGGAAAAGTTCCTCTCAAGGGACCGTTCCAAAATCATCAAGTCGTACAGAAAGTACAAGACCAACTTTCCGTTGTCACGCTTCGCAAACCTTGCTAAAATCTTCCAGTTTGGTGTGGACCTCAATGTCACCGACAACGTCAACTCTTGCGTCCAATACCTCCTGAGTTCTAACAATGTTACCCCTGCTCGTGCAAATGAGTTGCTTCGCTTGAAAAACTTCACCGCAAATGGAGAATTTCTTGTTGATTGGGCTAGTTGGTTTGATGCGACTGTTCTTTCCCGGTTGATTAACATCGCCGGAAGAGTTCAATTGTCAACTTACAAATCAGCGATGGACTTGTTCTATCACATTGTTCGTACAAATTCTCAGGATACGTATGGAGGGGAGTTGATGTTCAGGGATATCAACAACATGTTGTTCTTCAAGTGGAAAAGAAGTTTTCTGTCTGTGATTGAAATGTTGTTTGAACTGGAAAAGGGCAACCTGGAAGGTCGTGTTGAGGCATCTGGATACACCCTTGAACAATATGACGCGTTTTGCAAAGAAGCAAAGCGTTATATTCGGTGGATTAGACGTCTCACACCCAGAAAGTTGGCATCAGCGAACTACTACACTACCTACGCCATCTACAATTTCAGACCCAACGAAGTTCAGAGTTACTTTGAATTCTTGCAGATTGACACGTTTGAACAAGTTTATGAGGTGCCAATCATCTCAATTTGTCAAGTGGACCGCCCTATGGTCTACAACATGTCGATCTACACTTTCGTGGGGTCAAGGGGATTTTAGGTTGTGTGTGTAGTGTGATTCTTATGGTTTCTTTGGTTATGGTTTAGTGATTGTGTTTGTGTTTCTCTCATTTTCTTTTAGCACCGCAAAAAAAAAAACAAAAAAAAAAACAAATTATTTTATTATTTTGAAAAAGTATATTTTTCTTAGAAAAATTGAAATTATTTATTTATATATTTGCCAAATGAAACGATTTTTTAGGGAATGGATTTGTTATCTTTGAATACATTTGAGAATCAATTCAACGGAACTCTTGATGAGCTTCCATTTGACATTCTTTGTTTGATTTTTTCTTTTGTTTTGAACATTCCTTTCTTTGGTGAGAAACACGCACTTGATACAACACGCGACAAATTCAGTGCCAATCGGCTCTCCATGGTTTCGTCAAAGTTCAGAAAACTGGTCAATACAGTTTGCCTGAACATCATTGATGAGGACCGTGTCAGAACAGCCGTTTTCGGTTGTTTGAGAGTTGATACCTTCACTGATGCGATTGAAATGTTTGAGGACAATGTGCAAATGTTGCCCTTCTCACTTTTCTCTTCGCTGTCGACGATGATACAGTTTGCTATCTGCGAGAACCAATACGCGAATAGACACTATATCAAACACTGGATCAGGTATATGCATCACTACGGAGAGACTTCCCGTTTCTTTGCAAGACACTTTTTGAACAATCACACTTGGAACAACGAATACTTTTATTCGCTGGGTCATTTGTTGAAGGTTGCTGATGGAATCAAGATTACTGCTTACAACCGTATCCTTGCTGAGGTGCACGAAGAAGATCGTGAAATCAGTATTGAGATGCACACTCTTGGATGCCACAGTTGGAGGGGCGCATCTCAGGTTGAGCAAATGTATGACAGGTTCAATATGCAAAAGTTCTGTGTCTTTGAAGTGATGAAAAAACAATACAAGCAAGTGCTGACCTTGGCATACCGTGGTGTTGACCTGGATGAGTACTTTTCAAAATATGACAGCATCAACTGCGATACGTACGACACTTGTTCGTATGATATCCGCACCTTCAGAATTCTTCTGACTGATGCCCGTCAAATCTTTGACAAGTATGACTTTACTGTGACACCTGAGGACGATGAACAAGAACAAATGTTTTTCGCTCAAGGGTATGTCTCTATCACAGTGGTCATTCCAGTGTTTCCATTCACCGGACCAATGGTTTCTTCAGTTGAAGAACTGAATGACTGGGAGAACCAAGGTTGGTAAGTGTTTGTGTTGGTGTGGTGTTTCTTATTTTGTTTTGTGTGTTTCCCTCATTTTCTTTATTCCCTCATTTTATGTATTCCCTAAATAAATTTTTTTTACATAATTAGATTTCTTCCTTTGGGAAAAATTGAAATTTTTATAATATATTTATCCTTTAGCATTTTAATTTTTGCGGTAATATGGATTTCAATAATGATTCTTCTGTTTCATCATTCAACGGATCCCTTGATGGGCTTCCTTTTGACGTTCTTGGTGTGATTTTTTCTTTTGTTCTTTCTCAAAACACGCAAAACAACCGCAATGGCGCACGTGCAACAAGGTCACAACTTGCATGTGTGTCAAAAAACATTTTTTCACTCGTTTGTGATTTGGCTCACGTTGGAACCAACCTCGTCGACGACATCTTCCAAATTTCGTTTGAACTCATTCGCACTCACGAACCACACCGGTTGAAGGACATTTTCACCAGGGACAGACAACTCTTACCATTTTCGCACTTTGACGTTTCTTCTTTTGAAGAATACGTTGAGAGCGTCTTTTTGGCAGCGTTAGTTCTTGATGAAAACATCCAGTTTTCAACCTCTTTCTACAAGTACTTGGACTTTTTGGCAGGGACACACTCCATCACTTTTGTGTTGGCTGAGGGTGTTTTTGCTGAAATGAACTTGCACGTGTTGAATAGAAATACTGCTTTTGAAATCCTGTCTGTTCTTTTCAAGGAAGGCAGAAGCAGTAACCTGGTTCTTGACTACAATGATTACAAGCACAATTTGTTGGAGTATCTTGACAGCCTCATCTCAATCCCCGAAATCATCAAAAAGGAAGACTATGATTTGTGCATCAACATGTACAAGGAGTTTTTCTTTGCTTGGAAGCAAGAGTTGTTGAGCATCTATTCGGGTATGATTGGCGACATGTTCGTCAGTCAAACCCTTGCAGATGCTTTCTATCAGAACATCAACTCGATGACAATGGAGACTGTGTGTGGGTTCGAACTCATTGATATCTATCCTGATTCACTTCCATCTGATTTTCCCGTCACTGGAATCACTGATTACTTGATTCAGATCCCGGTTCCTTGTTTCAAGGATTCGGACTGTACTGAGGAAATCTTTGGTTTCAGAAGATTCAACTTTAACCAACAGTTCAATACTGTAGCCGAAGAAGACTACGACTATGAGTATGAAGACTATGGCGAAGAGATGGATCGTGACGGTGACGATTGTTACGATGGTTATGAAGTAGGTCGTGACTACGATGATGACGATGATGACGATGATGACTTTGACATTGACGATTACTACGACGCGCGGGAAACATACTACGCAATTCGTTGCTGATGTGTTACCTGTATCCTTTGTCTTTGTCCTTGTTCTTGGTCTTGGTCTTTGGTTCTTTTACTTGTGAAAAATGTTTTATTTATTTGTTTTATTTATTTGTTAGTTTGATTTATTTTATATTTTTAATAATTATGTTCTTAAAAATCTAAATTATTATAATCATGTTCTTAAAAGGTATTTAATAATTATAATAATTAAAAATCTAAATTATTATAATCATGTCATTAAAAGGTGGCAATCCTCAAGTTACAGTAAATCCACTAGAAATTATTGAATCATTTGTTAGAATGATGAAAATGAAAAATTCTAAAGAACCTCTTCCTACTACTGTTGAACCAGAACAAACAACTGTAAATACTAATGACCCTTTATCAATGATAATAGTTATTATTATATTAATTCTAGTTGTACTTATAATTGCATTTATAATTTATAATAGTATCAAAAATAAATCACCTAGTAGTGTTAATCGCGACCCTTATTATAACGACCCTTACTATAGAGACCCCTATTATAATAAAAGAAGAAGAAGTGGTTTAACTTTTACATTTTAAAAAAATAAAATAATTACATAATATTAAATCAATTATTTATTTATAATAAAAACTGATTTAATGGCAAGTTATTAAATCAATTTTTTATAATAAAAACCGATTTAATATTATACCTATACTCATGATTACTCAGATTATTTTTTTTAGATTTAGGTGATAAATAACAATAACCACTTTTCCAGGCTTTACTATTAGTATTAGATTCCCATAAACTTAATTTTGGTAATAATGAAAGAAAATATTGTTCTTGTTCATCATCATAATCTAATAGTTCACCATCAGGCAAATCATCAGGTACTGATACATTATTAATAATATGTTCTTGTTCTACCGCAGAATAAATACAATCATTATCACTACAATAACCATCGTGGTCAGATGTTTCTAATAAAACTTTAATTAAATAATGTCTTGTCATAGTTGTTTTTAATTATAATAAATAAATTATTTTTAAATTGTTTTACTTTCAATTTTTTATTTTATTGTTTATTTATATAATGAGATTAAATATAAATAATTATTATGAAATACAAAAATTTTTATTTTATACAAATCATTATTTTTATAATAAATATAATAAATCATCATTAAATTTAAAAAAATATGTTGGTGGTGGTTCTTTAAAAAATATTAATTTCACATATAAAAATGAATTATATAAATTTCATAATACTGAAGAAAATGTATATGCTCTATTTTCTGAAGATGAAAATGATTGTATTATATTAGTAATTGATTCTGGAGTTGCTACAATTAATGCGATTAATGCTGATAATTCATTAAAATGTACAAATACTATTATTACTAATCAAGGTTCATTTTTATTAGATTTAGTATTAGCATTAATTAGTTTAATTAAAGATAAATTTAAATTGTCGAAAGTTGAACTAACGGCGCCTACAGGGTGCAGTTATATTTATTGTGATAATAGTAAAATAAAATTAGCAAACCTAAGTTTTTTACAATATAACAATACATGGTACGGAAGAAAGGGATTTGTACCTTCTAATCCAAATAAATTAAAAAATTATTATCATAACATAAATATTTTATCAAAATTAAAAGTAAAAAAATTAGATATTATAAAAATATTTCATAATATTGATAATATTCCTAAATATGATAAAATAAAAGATAAAATAATGAAATATTATAAACAATATAGTAATGAATTATTAATAACTTGGTTTCATTTTATCAGTAAAAAATATTTAAAAAATAATTGTGATTTCTTTGAAATATTTATTGATAATATTTTTAATGAATTAAAATTATATTCAATGCATATGGAAACATTTGCTAAATATTTATAAAATTAAAATATAAGACATTTTAACTTTTATAGGTTAGTAATAATATATAATAAAATAAATAAAATAGTTATTAATCAATTATTATTTTGTTTATAATTTATAACATACATCATCAATACTAATATCCATAATGATAATATCAAATATAATATCAATATATTTATGTGCGATATATTCTTTAACCGTATCATTAGTTTTATTAGATACTAATAATAAATAATATTGTCCTAATTTTTCTCTCTTATATTCTTCCACAAAATATTCATCCAGAAAATTTAAACTCAAAATATCATCTAGAACATATAATTTATTAAATACATCTGGAATCTCTGATTTAATATATTCAAGTTTACTAAAAATATATTTGTTACTATAATCATCTAATAATGATAAATTATATGTTGGATATTTAATTCCATTATATCCTTCTTTTTCAAAAGATTTATATTTACCATAATTAGGTTTATTTAATTTAGTATTATAATTACTTAATACTTTTCTAGCAATTGAATTTCTTTGATTAATAAATTCTTTTTCAAATGATTTAAGATGTTCCAAATATAATTTAATTGTTTGAGAATTATTTGTTAAATCTTTAACATCAATATTAATTTTGCAATCATCCATACCTAAAGTATCATATTTACAATTATTAAAAATAAAATCATATACAAGTGTATTAGTTTTTGTAGATACCAATAACTTGTTTTCAAATGTATCAATTAAATCATTACAAATTTTATTAAAATCTGTTGTAAAGTTATCAATATAACTATAAATATTTTCCCAAGCCATATTTTTAGATAACTCTAAACATTTATCATTTGATGAACTAACAGTTGTAATAAACTCTTTAATTTCATTTTTTAATTTATCAATTTTGTCAATAACTTTATTGTAAGATTCTTTTGCTAATCTATCAATAATATTATTTACTGTTTCATTATGATAAATATTAATTTGTTTTGATTTTTTTAGTTTATTAATAAAATCAATATAATCATTAATAAATGTATCTTTTAATTTAATTGATACATTTTGAGTTAATTTACATTTTGACAAATAAAAAGGTGTATAATAAATATCTGTAAATGTATTATTAAATACACACTCAATATTATTAATAATATTTACTTTTGCTTTTTCCTTTGTTTGGGTTAAAGCATCGTTATAAGTATCCATATATTTAGTTTGAATATCATTATAATAACTATCTTTAATAGTCATATTGATATTAACAAATCTATCTTTGAATTTTTGTAAAATGCTATCAAAATAATTCTTAATTGGAATTACTCTGTCTTCATATTGTTTTTGTGTTCCATCTACACTAATAGGTAAATAGTATTTCTCATCAACATTATCTTTAATCCATTCTAAAATTTCATTCTTAGCAATTTGGAAATTAATATCTAACTTGTTATAATCAATCTTTTTATTATCATTAATATTTTTAGAATATGATTTAATAGTTTCAATATATGTTTTTGAATTAAACTTTTTATCACAAGACAATAAATTAGATGTAATAGTATTACTACATAATTTAAATTTATTTTCATCATTTTCTAAGAAACCAAAATATTTATTTTGTTTTAATAATTTCTTTTCAGTTCTATCTAATGATGATGTTGTTAAACAATCAATATTTTTAAATAACTCTTTAATAGTTTCTCTAATATTTTGATATTGGTCTTTTCTAGCCGTTAAAGTTTTATTTAAATGTTCCATTGGTTCTAATGTTAAATCACAATCAGCAATCCTAAAAATAATATTAGGTTTATCAAAACTAGATAATTCTAAACAAGAAATAAATGTAGTTAATGGTAATAAACTTTGTAAAGTAGCATTACTGATTAAATTCTTTTCATTAAAAATAATTAAATTAGAAATCAAATAAATAATTAATAACATTTTAGTATCTAAAGATGAATCATGGTATTCAATACCTTGAACATCTAAAACCAAAATAGTTTTATCATCATAATTAATAGAACAAGCATCAACCCCATGAGTACAATGCTCATCAGAATCAGATGTTTGAAAAATATTATTTTCATTCAAAGTATCTTTAACCAATGAAGATAAAATACAATTAAGTAATGTAGATTTACCAGTTCTAGCCTTTCCAATAATAGAAAGAACATAGATCGGTTTTGACTTGGGTAAATCTAAATTGTTAATAACCAATTTATCATTATTGAAAGTAATAAACTTTTTGATTTGTGAAATCATTTTAATAATAAATATATTATTTATAGTTAAAATGATTATTTGTCAATTTTTTTTAGACATACTTAATTATATTTTTCCCAAAGGGAAAAATTACAGTCTTATGCAAAAAATTGCTAATAAAACTGTATATATCATAAAATAATAATATTATTATAAAATATGGATATTACATTAACAGATTTGCCAATTGATATTAATCTGATAATTATTAATAATTTATCAGATGATAAAAGTTCTATTAGAACATTAAATATGGTTTGTAAAAAATTTAATAATATTATTAAAGAAACTAATATTCCATTGTTATCAGTTGAAGAAAAGAATAGGATTAAAAAACGATTTTTAAATATTCGTTTTACTTCCAGGATAACAGATATTTTTGAAAAATATAAAAATGAGTTTCCATTTACACAATTTAAAAATCCTGGTTATATATGTAAATTTTTATTAGAAGAAACATATTCAGATGATTATGATATTATTTATGAATTTGATTATTGTTGGAGAATGTTAAGTGAATTAAATGGATATTATATTGGTTGTATGTATAGACATGATATACTTACATCTACATTTGCAAAATATCTTTTAACTTTACCAAAAGAAATTAATTATTATAATTATGATGAAGGTTGTGATGATGATTATGATGATGACGATAAACCCGATCCAGAAATAATTAATAAAAAATATATAATTATTGATTGGACAGTATATACACAAGACTATTTAAATTTATTATTAGATTTAATGAATAATAATAATTTAAAATTTAGTCTAGATGAATTTAATTCGGTTATAGAAGGATTGTCTACACAAAAAAAATTATTAGATAATAACTTTTATAATTATCTTAATTTTGTTAAAGAAACAGAATACAAAAGAATTATTGTTTATGTATATGAAAAATTTATTGAATTATTTAATACTTGTAATAGATATTATGACCAAGACTTTATTAGTGATAATATGTTAAAAATGTATTTAAATGATTATGCTCTAGGTGATTATAGTTTATGTTCAAATATATTTAATTTTAATTATAAAAAAATTTCAATTAAATTAGATATTGTTAAAGAACATTTATATTTAATAGATGTTTCTAATAAAAATAATAATGATTATGTTAATATAAATATTATTGTTCCTACTTTAACACAATGATTAATTATAATAATCATTATTAATTTTCATCATAAAATTTGTTTTAGGTAATGATTTAACATTAGTATTTTCTAACCACAATAATTCTAAATTTTTGAAATCTTTAAATTTATATGTATTAATTATATTATCACAATCAATAATTTTTAAAAATTTTAATTTAGTTAATTTTAATAATAAATATACATCAATTTCATCATCAATATCTTCTAGCACCAATGCTTCTAAATTTTCTAATGTACTAATAACATTAAAATTAATAATATCCCAATCATTTTTAACTTTTGTACATATACATGGATGTCCTTGATTGTTATTATAATTAAAGATTTTTTTACAATTAATATACCCTCTTTTAATTAAATGTAAATATTTTAAGTTTTTCAAATATTTAATATTAATAATATCTCTATTACATACATTATGATAATATTGTTCGTCATACATTAAATCAGGAATTAATTTGTTACTACTACTTTTTTCATTTATTGATAAAAATGTGTTATCATGTGTTTTATGATAATGGTTAATATAGTATGTTGTAGCATCTATATTATGATGTCTAATATTAATATTATCATATTCAGTAATATAATTACCTATTCCATCTTTACTACATTTACTTCTTGGTATTAATCTATCATAAAAAATACTATATTCTTGTATTTTTTTATGAATATTATTATTAATTTCAGGTACACCACCAACACGCCCAGGTTCATTAATAAGATAACTACCACCTACATCACTACTACAAGGACTAATATGGTCTTCTTTTTTAAAACTATAATTAGATATATATAATGTTAGTCTCAATGTAAATTTATTGATTCCCATTCTTGAACCATGAAGAAATATATTATTTCCTAAATGAGATTTTAATAATTCATTTTCTTTTTTAATTTCTTCAATTGTAGATTCAAGTTTAATTATTTTTTTATCATTTTCTAATTCTTTAATTTTATCATTCATTAATAACATTGTTTTACTCATATCGTCAATAATCTTTTTTAAACTAGCAATTTGTATATCTCCAAAATCAAAATCATTTATAATTTCAGGGATATAAATATTTTTTGAATTGGTGTTAACAATTAATTTATTTTTATCAGAAATAATTTTAATATCCTTGTTAGAAAATATTTCTTGAGGATTATCTAATTCTATCTGATATGTTCTACAATCTTCAGAAACTATTTTAACAATGTTAGATTTAATATATATTTGATAAGAACCACATGTAATATATGATGTCATTTTAACTTTTTAATAATATTATAATTTAATAATCATAATATTAATAAATCAATTTTTATTTTTATAAGTATCAATAATATTTAATATTTTATTGTAATTCATAAATAATTCTTTTTCATGTAATATTTTTGATTTATACATTTTTTCATAATAATCTTTTGAAATATTGTTACACATAGTTATCGTATCTTGAGGAACATATTTTATATTTGACGATTTAAGCATAGATATTACATTATCAGGTAATGGGTATTTACTACAATCATGATACGTATTACCCGGCATATTATAAGGATAAATCATTACATAACAACCATAATTATCAATATAGAAATATATAGTACAATTATTAATATCACAATGATATATCATACCAGGTTCATTAAATATATAATGATTAAAACCGGCTTCATGAATAATATATCTATCTTTGTATTTAGAAGTTATCATATTATTTGCAGTTGTAAAATGATTATTACCACCATGTAGTCTTCCAAAATTAGGAGTATATATATTATCAGTTAATTCTTTTATTTTATTATTAATATTGTTAATTATTTTTTTTAGTTCAATAATTTGAATATCTCTAAAATCAAAAGAATATTTAATTTCAGGTACATAAACTTTTTTAGAATTAGTATTAATAATTAATTTATTATTATCAAAAATAATTTTAATATCTTTATTAGAAAATATTTCAGGATTATCTAATTCTGTTTGAAATGTTTTATAATCTTCAGAAATAATTTGAACAATATTATTTTTTAATACATATATATAAAAGTTATCAATATGATAAGACATTTTAATTTTATATTATAATTATTAAATTATAATATTAATAAATAAACTGTTATATTATAATTATTAAATTATAATATTAATAAATAAACTGTTTCACTTGCAATTTTTTCAAGATATTCCAAAAATACTATTAACAAAGTTAATTATTTCTTCTTTTGAAAATAATTCAATAGTTTTATAATTAAAATTATTCATTTTAAAATATTTTAAATTTTTAATTTTTAATAAACTATTAATATCATCTTTAGTTAATATATTATTATCCATTAAAATTAATTCTTCTAAATCAGTATTGTTAATAAAACTTTCTGATATATAATTATTTCCAATTATTTTAATTCTTTTTACATTTGTTATATATTTTTTGTTAAATATTTGAAAACCATTCAAATCACTCAAAAATAATTCGTTGCATTGTAGATGATATTTTAATAATAAATCTATATTATATAGATCATTAACACTATATAAATGTAATGTATTTACATTTATTTGTATATCTTTATTAATCTTAAACATTTTATTTATATCTGTAATAATATCTAATATTTTAGCATAACCATATATACACAGTTTTTCTAAATTTATTATTTGCAAATTATTAAATTTAGATAAATAACATTGAATAGAATCAAAATAATTTATGGTTGTGTTATCAATATATATTACATGATAATGATATGATGATATATTTTTTAATTCAGAATAGTCTGATATATATAATATATTATTATTTAATTTATAATCATTGTTATCAATATCAATATTATTATCTATTTTAGAAGCATCAACATTAACTTTATTTTTAATAATTAATAATTCATTTTCTAAATTATCTATTTTAGATTTTAATGAAATATTCTCTTGTTCTAATATTTTAAATTTATTTATTAATTTATTAATTTCAATCAATTCAATATTAATATCATCTATATTTTCAGGGATATATATATTTTTAGAATTGGTCTTAACAATTAATTTATTATTACTTTCTTCAAAAGTAATATCTTTATTAGAAAATATTTCATTAGCATTATCTAATTCTATCTGAAATGTTCTACAATCTTCAGAAACTATTTTAACAATGTTAGATTTAATATATATTTGATAAGAACCACATGTAATATATGATGTCATTTTATCTTTGTATGTTATAAAATAAATACATTATAAATAAAATAATTAATTTGCAATTTTTTTTATAAACAATTTTTTATTGTGTTACTAAAGTTATACCTTTATCAGAATATAATTTAGGATTTTTAATTTTAATATTACTACATCCAATTATTTCTATTTTCTTTAATTTATGTAATTTACATTTATTAATAAACAAGTCTAGGGTAAAATTATTTTGAATATATTTAAATGATAACTCTTCTAAGGCTTCTAAATTATTTAACATTTCTGTATTTTCTAAAATACAAAAACAAAATGATAATTTTTTTAATTTTTTCATATCACTTAATAAATTTAGACTGAAACCTTCAAAAGGAATATTGATATATAATTCTTCTAAATTTTCTAAAAATTGAATACCTGCATTTTTAATAGCATTACTTACCCCCATTTTATCAAAATATTTATTATATTTTGTTAAATAATAATTAAAATCATTATTATCTGTGTTATCAATAGGCATAGTTCCCAATTTAACATTATGTTTAATATTTTTATCACAATTAATTAATAATGATTCATATTTTGTAATATGTAAAATTTTTAAGTTTCTATTATTACATAAACAATTTTTATGTAATTTATATGTAGTAAGAAAATAATTATACTCACTAAATATACCATACTCTTCATAATTTATATTACTATTATCGAATATACATAATTTAATTGTGTCAGAAGAATTATTATTTAATTTATCCTGATATAATGTATATTTTTGAAATAAACTTAAATTTAAACTTAAATTTATTACATCGCTTTCTTCAGAATAGTTATCACTATCTATTATATCACTTTTATTAGAAATCTTATTATTATCGTTATCTGAATAGTCAGAATTATTATTAATTTTATTTTCTAACATTTCAATTTTTTTACTCATATCAATAATCATTTTTTGTAAATTAGCAATTTGAATATCTCTAAAATCATATTCATTTATAATTTCAGGAATATAAATCTTTCTAGAATTTGACCTAATAATTAGTTTATTAGAACATTCTTCAATAATAATATTTTTATCAGAAAATAATTTATTTAAATCTTCATCTATTTCTATTTTATATATTTTGTTATTAGGCGATATTATCGTAATCCTAAAAGTAACATTATAATTAATAAATACTTGATAAGAATTACATATAATAGTAGTAGTATATGAAGACATTTTAACTTTTTAATAATATTATAATTTAATAATCATAATATTAATAAATCAATTTTTTATTCATTAACATAAACACATCAGACTAAAGACAATAAAATATTTATTCATTAACATAAACATCTACTAATGTTTTATTTTGTTTTAATGTTTGGATTTGTTTAGTACAAGTATCATTTAGGGTACAACCGTTAAATGCTAAATGTTCTAACCTTGATAGAAATGATAAAAACGATAAATCATTAAATTCATTAAAATCATTAATTACTAATTTTTTTAGATTGGTTAAAAATTTAATATTTTCAAAATTATTAACAGTCCATTTATCATTATCAATACTTGATTTAGTAATAATTAATTCTTCTAAATTGGCTAAAAATTTAATATTTGTCATATTAACATTACAACTATAAGTATCTTGGACATGTGATAATCCAGAAATTACATAATCATAATTAGTAATAACTAAATTTAATTTAACTGTTTCAATAGGAATACCTAGTTTAGAACCTTGTAAAAAAATATGATTTTCTTTTTCTTCTAACTCTTTAATTTTTGAATTCATTAAATTTAATTTATTATTAAAATCATTCATTAAATTTTTAATTTGAATAATATCTACATCAGCACAAGTTAATTTACTTTTATTTTCATATAGTTTAAAAGTGATAAGTTTGTTATCTAATGGAGGGATTTTAAGAATTACTGATACCATTATTACATTTTTAACTAATTTAAATTTCATTAAATTATTAGTAATTTGATAAACTAAAAAATTATATAAATCGTCATTATTATCACATACAAAAAAATCTTTATAATATAATCTTGTTTCAAATTCTCTTTTACCACTGGTAAGAACTTTAACAATGTTTGATTTTAAATAAACTACCATATCATCAACCTTATACGACGTCATTTTGCTTTTTGTTATATATAAATAGTTAATCTTTAATTATTTATATATAATATTTTTATCTAATTATATTTATATATTATGAAAAATAAAATACCAATAATTGTTGCAGGCATAATAGTAGTTATTATCGTTATTATTATTATTACACTATTAATATTAACGAATACTGATATATTTACTAAAAATAAAACTTTAACACCATCTAGCCAACCAAGTACATCTAGCCAACCTAATGTATATAGCCAACAAATTACTGATATATTAAATTCATATTTAGGAAGATATAAAAATGTTAATGATACTGAATTCCCAGTCAAATTAAATAATACAGATTTAAAAAAATGCCTAAATGAAGCATTCAGTCAAAATCATAAATTAGTTGCAACTAAATCAGATAGTAATGGTAATATTACTGGTTGTTATGTACATAGTGATAAAAATGATAATACTTTTAATAAATATGGTGAAAGTAATGTGTCTGATATGAATGGTTTCTCAGTATATAGAACTGTACCACAAGACCAAATTATAAATTTAAATGGTAAAATGGCATAATAAATTTAATTATAATTTCTTAGCATTTCAACTTCTTTTTAATTTAAATATGGTAATTTTTGTATTAATTATATATAACATTATTATATTCATTTAATTTTATTTCTAATAAGGATTTATTTTTTTTTAGTTTTTCTATTTCTAAAGTTATTAATGTTGATATTTTACTACCACCATATTGATTCATACATTTTATACTGTTTTCACATTTTTCAAATGCTTTTTCTATTTTATAAAAATCACATTCATAAAAATCTTTTTTATTTTTAATTCTATAATTATATAACATTGATCTCAAACATATTTCATATTGTAATGGACATTGCACTTCTTTTAGTAAAATAATTTTTTTTTTATAAATAGTATGTGTATCATAAATTTTTTTCCGTTTGTTCATATTATCAGATTTTCCTAATCTATACATATTAGGTTGTTCATCTGTATAATCAATTATATATATTAATGAACCATTTGGATATTTTTCAACTTTTAATTCATTCTTTAATTTATTATTTTGTTTTTCCAAAAAATTTATTTTTTTCATAATTTCATTTATGTTATTTTAATTTTCTTTCTTTAATTTATAATATCCAAATTTTCTTATAGAAGGTAATACTATTTTTGTTATCCATAATTTAAATTTTTTTGCTTTGTCTAATCTTGATTGTATTAATAATGAGTAAAGTCCGCTTTCATTTATATATATTGAATGTGGATGTTTATTTATTTTATAATTAAAATTAATATCTTTTAATTTTAATTTATCTTCTTTTTCTACATTATTTATAATTGCATCTTTTGGATATTTATAACCTAAAGATAATGAAATCTCATTTGCATTAAACCATACTATATCATTTTCATCAATAATTACATTTATATTATTTTCTTCAAATTTTATAGTATTTTTTTCTAGGTTTTCATAAAAAATATTCATATTTAAAGGGTAGATTTTAATTCTACCCTTTAAATATAAGGTATTATATAATAATGTTTTGTTTTTACAAATTGTAATAATTTTGTATATTATTAAATTATTATAATCTACTAGAAAACACAATATTAGATTTTAAATAAACTACCATATCATCAACCTTATACGATGTCATTTTGCTTTTGTTATATATAAATAGTTAATCTTTAATTATTTATATATAATTAAGGGTAGATTTTAATTCTACCCTAATAAAAAATTTATTAATTATAATTTCTTAACATTTCAACTTCTTTTTTTAAAATATCAATATCTTTTTGTTGCATTTCAATTAAATGTTTATCTTTCAATGTTTTAATTTCAATATCTTTTTTATATAATTCTAATTCATTTTTATTTTTTAACATTTCCATTTCAGAATTATATTTATTTTTTAACATTTCCATTTCAGCATCATTTTTATTTTTTATCATCTCAAGTTCATGTTTATGTTGGGTATCAATATTTTTAAGTTTATTATTTAATTCTACAATTTCTAATTTAAAATCATTAATTTGATTTTTCATTTCTTCATACCTACCAATATATTTATTTTCAATACATTGATAAACCATTTTAACTTGATTCAAATCAGATTTATTAATAATTACTAATTCTTCCATTGAACCATATTCATATTTATTATTAGAAAAATAACTACTAATATCACTCTCGGCTTCAGACATATGTATATTATCAATAATACTATAATATAATAAAGTTGGTTCTTTGCCAAATTCTTTTTTGAATAATAATTTATGTTCTTTCATTCTCCTAACTAAATCTTTTGTATAACCATATTTACAAATTAATTTATCACCTTCCTCTTTTACAATAAATAAATAAACGCAAGGGGTTGTCTTTGAACTACACCTAAATACTTGTTTAACAACCTTATAAGTTGTTCCTAATAAACTAGCAGCCAAAGCATCTTTATCTTCTTCCTCACCCATTTGAACGGTAAATAATGTTTCTGTTGCCCATTTAACAAATCCTTTAGTTTTATTGTTTTCTGAATTAAAAATAACTTTTAACATACCTTCATAAGTTAAATATAATTCTTTTTTTTGTTGTTGTTTTTGCATATTATGCAATTTTGACAAGTAAAAATATTTATAATGTTCATTAATTAAATATTTACTAGATGATGATATAATTGTTGTATACAAATTAGGCATATCAAATGCATCACTAACATCTTTAACCTTGAAAAAACATTTATCAGATTCTCTTTCACCTCTAACCTCAATATCTAAAGGTTTGCCATCAACATCTTTAAACTTTTCATTATCTTCTAAATCTAAAATATGAGGTGCTACTTGAATACCTGTGTCATCAGTAATTTTATCTTGTCCTTGTGTATCATTATTTAATTCAGGAATGTTATTAATGATATCTTTTTTAACAAAGATTTTATCAAATTTCATAGATTTCCCATCTGATAAAATCCATTTGCCTTCTCTTTGTCTTAAATAAATAAAATCAGTAATATTCTTCTTTCTAATTAAATCTCTTGGACCTCTACAAGTCTTAGAATAAATAGGAGCATTGTTAAAAACATAATCAACGCAAATATAATCAATTTTATTATAACTCACAGTTTCCATTTTAGTTTAATAAAACAAACAGTCTTTATACCTTTACAATTAAAAAATATGTTTTTATTTGTAAAATTATTAATAAATTAAATATTTAAAAGTAAAATAAAATAAATATTTACATATTAGAAAGATTAGAACCTTTTCTAATTACAAATGTGTCATTTTTATTTACTATAGTCTCTTTATTTTTCTTTTCTATTTTTTTGATTTGATTATTATTATAAGATTGATTATTATAATTGATGGGTACATTTAATGGCATTGGTACTAAATTATATTCTGTTAATTCATATTTTGAATTACAATCAATTTTATTACTTTTATTAAAATCAATTACTTGAATACCACCTCTAGCAAATTTCATTTTTAATATATTTGTTATATACTAAATTATATTTAAAAAAATTCAATTTTTTTAGAAAATCAAAACATTTTCTAAAAAAATTACTAGTTAAAACATTGCAATTTTTTAAGAAAATCAAAACATTTTCTTAAAAAGATTACCAGTTAAAACATTGCAATTTTTTTAGAAAATCAAAACATTTTCTAAAAAAATTACCAGTTAAAACATTGCAATTTTTCACATATGAGATATTCTTAAATTTTTAACAAAAAATAATAATAATAAAAAATAATAATTAATTTAATTCTATAATTTTAGATTTATTTTCGATATTAGATAAATATGAAAAATCTAAACTCTTAATATAATTATCATTTATTACTTCAGTATTAATATTATATACAATTTTTAATTTATCAATTGAAACAAAATCTTTTAAATATTTCAAATCAATTTTAGAATTAATAATAGTTAATTCATCTAAATGTGTTAAATTACTTAATGAACTGATATCATTGTCACCTTGACATTTTTCTAATATTAATGTTTTTAATTTATTTAATTGAGGTATTTTAATTGAATCACCAATATATCCAATATCTTCTATACATAAATAAGTTAAATTATGTAAATAACTAAAATCGAAATCTAATACATATCTACCACACATAGTATCATCAATAATATGTAATTTTTCTAAATTATCTATTTTTGGAATAGTTTTTAGTTCATCCCAAATTGAAATTTTTAATGATTTAATATTATTACCTAAAGTTAAATTTTCAGAACAATCATAAATTTCAAGTTCTTCTAAATTATCAATATTAGTAAATAATGTTCGTCTATTACTTTGATTTATAATGCTTAATTTTTTTAATTTTTTATTACAAAGTGAAAAATTTAAATTATTAATATCATCATCGTAACATATTAATAATGTTTCTATATTAACTAATTTTATCAATGTATTATTATTAATTATGCTATTACAATAACTAATTTCTAAATTAGTTGAATAAAATTTTTCAGGTAAAATATTTATCCCAGGACAACTAGTCAGGATTAAATCTTTTATATTACCTAACATAGATATATCACTTATATTATTACAATTACCCACGTATAATTTATCTAAATTTTTTAATGGTGATATATCACTAATATGTGAACCAGCAATTGACATAATTTTAATATTATGACAATTATTAATAATATCTGTTAAACGTTCATCTATAGGAGCCTCATTTTTTAATAATGTATGATTTCTATAACATGAAAAATTATATTTGTATATATTTTTATAACAGTCCTTAGGAGGTCTATAAAAAGCATCAATTTTAATTTTAATATTTGGAAATTTATTAATAAGTTTTAATAATAAATCATTATGATGTATTTTATGTTGAGTTAAAATATTTTTATATGGGCGACATTGGTCAATATTAATCATTTTATAATTATTTACATCTACTACATCAGCAACATTATTATTAACATTATATTTATCAATAATATTTAATAAGTGCTTGTTAGTTTGTGATAATCTACATATATCAAATATATTTAAATTATTAATAACTAACAATAAAGCATCATCGCATATGGTGTCTAACATTTTAATTTTATGATATAATTAATTATATCATAAAATATTTAGTTTGCAATTTTTTAGATATTTGCCCTTTTAAGGAGACTAAAAGGCTAGTGAAAACAATTAATAAACTTTTTAAAAAGTTTATATCTATTGAATAAAACACGACCAGAAAAATTTAGGAGAGATTATAAATTTCCCGAAACTATAAAAGATGACAACCCTATTATTATTGGTATAAACAATTTGGTATAAATAATAGCGTCAAATGTCATTAAGCCCTTATGGGTGCAATTATATTTTTTTTACTGTCAAGTGTCCCATTTTTCAGTGAAAAAGGTGTAATAAACCCTAAATTATTAATAACTAAATCTTTTTTCAAATTATATGATGCCATATCAACCATAGGATTATCTATTAAATATTTTAATGTTTGTTCATAATCATTATGTGAGATTTTTAGTTTAGGATAATTGTTAATATTAACTATTGCATCTGAAGTAAAGAATAATTTGTTAAAATCTGTCATATTTTTTATATAAAAACATTTTTTTATATAAAAAATTAAAATTAAATATGTTAATAAAAAATGATTACTGCTATTATTACTTTTGTAAGTTTAACAATTGCTATTATTTGGTCATTTATTTTCTTGCCTGCATCTATGTTAGGTTTTCGTGTTCATAAGATTTCTGGAACACAAATGAAAAAGTTTATTAAAAAGGTTAATTATTCGTCTATTTGGGCAAATGATGAACCAGAAGGATGGATTTGTGGGAAATGGTTTATTGGATTTATTCATATTACATCAGGTCAAAATTATGAAAATAAAGATTTGTGGTTAGTTTGTTCTAAAGAATTTTATAAATTAGAAATACAACATAAAGATACTAATCAAGATGGTAAACCTAATAAAATAACTTTTTATGTTCGTGAAGGTTGTTTCTGGAGACTTAATTATAATTCTAGACAATTAGATTTACCTAAAAAACCAATTAGAGAAGAGCAAGCATCTGCTGTTGAACAAATTATTGAAATGTATAATTCAAAATCTCATGTTGTTTGTCTTTTATATGGTGATGCTGGAGGTGGTAAATCAATGACCGCTCAATACTTGTGTGCTGAATTATTAAAAAATAAAAAAGGTGTTAGTTTTTGTGATACTCACGCACCTTATGAACATGGTGATAATTTTGATTCATTCTATAATAAAATTAATCCTACTGAAGAATTCCCACTAGTTCTAGTATTTGAAGAAGTTGATGGTATGGTTTGGAACCTTCATAATGGAAAGATAGAACAGAAACAACATAACCCTATTCAAATTAAAAATAAAACAGATTGGAATTGTTTTTTTGATAAATTTGATAGAGATATTTATCCTCATATTATTCTAATAATGACAACTAATAAACCATCTGTATGGTTTGACGAATTAGATTTATCATATATGAGACAAGGTAGAGTAGATTTAAAAATTAAATTTTAGAAGTGTTTTTTGCCAAAGGGAAATCTAACAACACCCCCACTAGACCAAAGGTCATGGGGGCGTAGAAAAATTGCTTGTATGTTTTTTGCCTTGCAAGGCATACTTAATTAGATTTTCCCCCTTTGGAGGGGAAGAGACATGTAACAACACCTTCTAAAGAAGGCGTAGAAAAATTGCTTGTATGTTTTTTGCCTTGCTAGGCATACTTAATTAGATTTTCCCCCTTTGGGGGAAAATCTAACAAGTATAGAAAAATTGCGGTCTTTAGACCAGCGTGTTTTTTGCCTTGCAAGGCAAAAAATTGCAGTTTAAAAACAATATATATCTAACTATTATATATTATAAAGTGAAATGAATAGATTTGTTACATTTGGTAAATATAAAAATCAGACATTTAATTATGTTATTAGGAATATTCCTAGTTATTGTGAATATGTTATGAGAGAACCTGTTACACACAAACATACCCCATTTGCTATATTTCAAGATTATTTAATTAATAATTATCACTTGTATAAAACCTTTAAAAGTGATAAAATAGTTTTAGATATTGAAACTGATAAACAATTAAATATTTTACAGATTGCTTATAATGCTTATGACAATAATAATAATTTATTATACTCAAAAGATTTTTATGTGTATGATGGTATTCATTCAACCCCTTTTTATCCAACTATTTGTGAGAAAGACATTATTGAAAAAGGATTATCTTTAATGGATACTAGTGATATTGTTACAACTGATATTAATAATACAAATATTATTATAGGTCATAATATTAAAAATTTTGATTTGGTTCATATTAATAAATTAAATGAAAAATTTAATAATAAAATAAAAGATGATTTAATTATTCATGATACTATGACAGAGTCTATGGATATTGTTAAAGCAGTAAATAAATCTGGTAAAATAAAATATCCTAAATTAGAAGAAATGTTAGAATTTTTGTGTAATAAAAAAGTAGAAAATTATCATAATGCTCATGGAGATATTATGGCAACTTTTGAATGTTATAAAATTTTGTGTGAAAAATATAATAAATTTTCTCATGTCAAATAACTTTTCCCAAAAAAAGTTTTTTTTTGCTGAAAATATATATGCGGTCATTATGCAAATTTTAGTTTATGATATATGATAAATTTGTAGGTTTATAGAATAAAATATTTATACATAATTATTTTGAAAGAACCTAATAATATTTTAAGCAGAAAAATGGTATTTTTGCTATGATATGCTATTATTTTTATATAAAAGATACCTAAAAGAAAGTTTATTTAAATGTTAAATATGGATAAAAAGAATTTTGAATGTAAAATATGTAATAAAAAATACTCCAGTTATCAATCCCTTTGGAATCATACAAATTTTTTTCATAAAAAAAAAGAACAGACCTATAATTGCACATATTGTAATGAATCGTATAGCCACCAATCAAGTAAGTCAAGACATGAGAAAACGTGTGATAAAAAAAATAATACAATATTAACAGGAGTATTAAAAGAAAATAAAGAACTTAAAAATACTATTAATGAATTAAAGAATGATATTAATAAAATTAAAAAGAAAATAAAAACAAAGGGAAACCCAACTATAATAAATAATAATAATATAACTAATAATAATAATAATAATATAACAAATAATACACAAAATAATATTAATAATGTATTTGTTAAATTTAATAAAGTTGTCTATGATGATATTTTTACAAAAAAAGAAATCGAAGAAATTTTAGAACGACGGTTCATGGCTTTAGAAGAGTCTATTAAAAAAGTGCATTTTAATCCAGAAAAAGAACATTATCAAAATATATATGTTACTTCTCTTCAAGGTACTCACGCTTTTGTATTCAATGGTAATAATAAATTACAAGTAATTGATAAGAATGAACTTTTTGACCAGTTGGTCGATGACCATGTTTGCGAAATAGACCACCATAAAGATATGTATATTGAAAAAGACCCAAAATTATTTAAACAATTAGATAAACTAGTTATTGATATAATTGATGAAGATAAAACATTTATTGACAGTGATGGGAAAACATATAAAAATTTTTTAGAATGTAAAAAAAAAATAATAAATACTTTACTGTACAATAATACCGATAAACAAAAATTTAATAAATTATCAAAAATGAAACTAATTGAAAGAAAATAATTTAATTTTTTGAATTGATTTCTAATATATTATTATTATTTAATAAAGTTATATCCAAAGGATAATCAATATAAGATATATCTAAATATTCTAAATTTTTAAAATATTTCAAATCATTATTTTTAATATTACATTGTGATAAATATAATTTTTTCATTTTTATATTTGATAAATATGAAAAATTATTAATACTTATACAAGAATTTAGTGATAATACATTAATTGATATTATATCTTTCAAAGGTTTAATATCAACTATATCTCTACAACCTGATAAATCTAATTTATTTATTGTTTTCATATTTCTTAATGATGATATATTATATATATTAACACAACCTGATAAATCTATTAAATCCATATGTTCTATATTTGTTAATGAATTAATATCAACTAAATTATAACAACCCTCTAATACCAATGAACTAATATTTTTAATATTACATAGAGTACGAAGGTTTCTAATATCATAAATTTTTAATGTTTTTAAATAATCAAAACTATCTAATTTTATATTTAAATTTTCACACTCTTCATAAATTATTAATTCTTCCAAATATTTTATTTTTGGTAATTCTAATAGATTATAACAATTTATAGATAACTTTTTTATATTATCACCTAAATAATTTATATGAGAACAATTATGATTATCAATCTCAAAATGTTCTAACCCATCTATTTTATTAATTATTAAATTATAATCAGTTCTAATAATTAAATTTTTTACTGTTGATAAATTTATTCTAGTTAAATCAGTAATATTATTACATCTAAGTAAACTTAATTTATATGTATTAATATTTAAATTATCATTATTAATAAATTTACAATGACTAAATGATAAATATTTACAATTAAATTTTTTAGGCAATATAGATATATTATCACACCTATGAATACTCAAATTATTAATATTTCCTAACATTGATATATCTTCTATCAACATACAATTATTTAATTCTAATTTATCTAATCTTGATAAATTATGATTATTTAGAGATAACGTGTACCCAGCAATACTTAATATTTTAAGATTTTGACAATTAGTTAAAACACTAGGTAATACATCATCAGGTTTTAAATTATAATGATATGTATAACTATACATGTTATTATAACATTCTTCTAATAATATATCATCATTAGAAAAATGCATTTTTATTTTTGGGAATTTATTTATACAAGACACACCTAATAAATGTAACCTATTATTAAAAATAATTGATTGTTGTTCATAATTGCTATTATCGTAAGATGCCCAATTGAATCTAATATTTTTAGTTATATCTATAATATTTTCAGAACTAATATTATTTTTATAGTTATTAAAAATATTTAATAAATGCTTATTAACATGAGATAATCTACACTTGTCTAAATAATCAAGATTATCAATAATCATTAATAATATATCATCTGGTATACTGTCCAACATTTTAACTTTTGTTTTAACTTAATATTATAATTATAAAATAATAATATTAAATAAATAAATCAATTTTTTATATTTTCATATATAAATTGATTGTATCCTTTATGATAAATCAATTTTTTTTATATTTTACTTAAAAGTATTTTTAAAAGTATATATTTAAACACATACTTTTATAATTTATCATAGTAATAATGAAAGTATATACATTTAATAAAACTGAGTATTATTTAGCAGATGATGTTTATGCTGAAGAACCTATTTCTTTTATTGGTTGTTCAAAAAATTCTAGGTTCATTGTTAAAAAAAAAAATTTAAATGAAAATGAATATGTTTATATGAAATATATTAAATCATCATCTGAATGGATTTTATCAGAAGAAAAATATAAATTAGCAAAATTATTTATTACTAAGGAATGGGTTCATAATAATTTACTTAAATTCAAAGAAAATAAAACTGATGAAGATTTAAAGTTAGAAGCAATGATTGCACCTGATATTTTAGAACTAGAAGATGAAGATAAATTTAAAGATGTTAATGGTAATACTTTAGATATTGAAGTTAGAGGAACTAGAGATATGAATAATATTTATTTTAAAGTAAAAGATGTTTCTGATAAATTTAATTTAGGCAATATTAATACAATTATGTTAAATCCAGATTCATCATTTGAGAGAACTAAACATTATGTATTATTTAAAAGTAATAAATTAAACAAACCTGAATCTAATACCAATAAAAAAGGAAATAATAATTCATTATTTTTAACTTTTGTAGGATTAACTAAATTATTATATGTCTCACAAAGTCAAAATGCAGAACATTTTCAACAATGGGCTAATAATATTTTATTTATTCATAAACTAGGAACACAGAAAGAAAAAGTTAAATTAGCAAAACAATTAGGATATTCTGTAAAAGACTCAATTAATTTATTAAAAACATCACATTCAAATATTTCATCAATTTATTTAATGTTTTTTGGTTATGTTAAAGATTTAAGAAAAACCTTTAATATTCCAGATACTTATAATGACGATGATATGGTTATTAAATATGGTAGGTCTTGTGATTTATGTAGAAGATTAAAAGAATTGGATAATAAATATGGTAAATTAGAAAATGTACAAGTTAGATTATTATTTCATTCTTATATTGATGTAGATAATGTACCAAAAGCAGAAACAACCATTAAACATTTTATGGAAACATGTAAATATAATTTGTGTCATGATGTTTATAATGAATTAGGTGTGGTTAATAGTAAAGAATTAAAAAATATTGAAAATCAATATAATATGATTAGAGATACATTTGCTGGTAATAATAAAGAATTAATTTATAAAATTAGTTCTCTAGAAAAAGAATATCAATTAAGAATAAATAAATTAGAATGTGATATTATTGTATTAAAAAAAGATACAGAAGTCTTAGAAAAAGAAAATGGATTTCTAAAGAAACATTCAACTTTTTTAGAAAATTTAATTAATAAATTAAATTTTGTTTCAAGATAATAAATTTTTTATAAGTCAATCACTTTTATTTAGTTATATTTTTAATTAAAAATAAATATACTTTTAATTAAAAATATTTGCACAACAAGACATTATCTTTATTTACAATATATAAATCAAAATTATTAAAATAATTCATAAATTTTTGTTTTGTAATAATTTCTATTTTACATTTATTTTCCCCTTGAATATTATTAATTAAATTATTGATGTCATTATTTATATTATTTACTATCGTGTTTATTAAATTGATATTATTACAATCAAAATATATAGTAAAATTATTATTACTATATTGAGATACTGTTTTAGTTATTTTATAAAATCCAGAAATAATATTATTATCTTTTATTATAGTTATATCATTTATTTTTGATAATAATTTTTTATTATTAGATGGGTATAAATCAAAGGTTTTTTGTAAAAAAGGTATTATATTGTTTGATTCATTTTTTAAAGAATTTAATTTACATATAGTAATATTCATTATTAAAGTAAAATAATAATTAAATTTTTAATTATTATTTTTCAAAGTATTAATTCCATATAATTTAAATTATTATTAATAACTTTTTTTAATTCAAAATTAAATTTTTTATAATAATTAACTAATTCATTACTACATTCAAGTACAATATATTTAATATTGTTAATCTTTGCTTTATTAATAATTTTATTAATTAATATCTTCCCCCGACCCTTAATCTTATTAAAATTAATTAATACTAATATATTATAATAATTTAACATATTATTGTGTTCTACAATAATTCCTGCGGTTGGAATATATTTTTTATTATCATAAAAATAAATAACATCATATATTAAATATCCAAATGTAAATATGTTTAATGAATTACGTATATAATTATTACTTAATGCATTATTGCAAAAATAATACAAATATTTTTTAGCATTATAAATATTTTTACATATTTGACAATTATATTTTTTTTTTGCATATTTAGTATAGTAATGTTTATATTTATCAATTAATTTTTTTGTACATGTATTTTTAATATATTTTATTTTGTTTAAATTTTTTATAATTTTCATAATTGCTATATAAAATAAATAATATTTGTTTAAAATTATATACATACCTTATCAGTAATATCTTCTTTTTTTATTTTACTATATTCGGCATAATTATCATCATATAATATCTGAATAACCTTAACACAAAAACTATTATAATCTCTAACAAGTTCCTCCTTAACAGTGTCTAATAATAAATGTAATCTATCCTTAGTAGATATCTTAACTTTTTTACCGTTATTATATACTTTATCGGGATTATATCTTACAAAGATAACACTCTTCCCGCCAATACTACTTACAATTTCATTTATCCTAGCACACTCACAACTGTTATCATATCTTTTATGTTGGTCTTCATCAACCTCAACAATAACAATATGCTTAGGCAGTTCATAAAATATATCTGGTCTTCTGTTGGAACATTCCGAAACAGTTTCGTTAGTATTATGTTTAAAAGGTGTATCTATATTTTTCTTAAGATATCTAACAATAGCCCATTCTTTCTTTGTTGATAAATTTTTACAGTCATTACAAATAAAATTACTAGCATTCTCAATATCACAAATCTTACAGATTTTCTTTAGTTTAATCTCATAATCTTTATTAGGACAGTGGTTAAGGCAATACTTAATATTATCAACAATAAAATCATAATTTTTATTACATTCATTATTAGAACATTTATATTCAATATCCAAATTAATCATATCTTTTAATTTATGAGTTTCGCAAAACTGTTTTCTTTTGTTGAGATATCCATAAATAGCAGTATCTTTACATTTCTCGTATTGACATTTTTTATTACGAATACTAATCATACCTGGTAATTTATGTGTTGCGCAATAAATTGGTTTAGTTTCAGATGGTAAATTATATAATGATATTTTATTACATTCATTAAAAACACATTTATTATGTTTAACATCAATCATATTTTCTAATTTATGAATTACACAATAGATTGGTCTAGTCTTATTTGGCAAATTGAATGATGGTATTTTTGAGCATTTATCAAAAGCACATTTTTTAGATTTAACATCAATCATATTTTCTTTTTTATGTTGAAAACAATAAATGGGTTTAGTTTCATATGGAAAATTAAATGATGGATATTTAGAACAACTATTAAAAATACATCTTTTAGATTTAACATTAATCATATTTTCTAATTTATGTTCAGAACAATAGATTGCTTTAGTTTCAGTTGGTAAATTATATAATGATTGTTTTATACAATTATTAATTATACATCTTTTAGATACTACATTAATCATATTTTCTAATTTATGTTTATTACAATAAATTGGTTTAGTCTCAGTTAGTAAATTATATAATGGTTGTTTTATACATTTATTAAAAGCACATCTTTTAGATTTAATATTAACCATATTTTCTTTTTTATGTTGAAAACAATAAATTGCTTCAGTTTCGTCTAAAAAATTAAAGTATGGTTTTTTTTGACAAAAGTTATAAGCACATTTTTTAGATGTAATATCAATCATATTTTCTTTTTTATGTTCTTTACAATAAATAGGTTTAATTTCTTTTGGTAAATTATAACTTGGTATTTTTGAGCAATTGTAAAATACACATTTTTTAGATACTATATTAACCATATTTTCTAATTTATGAGTTGCACAATAAATTGGTTTAGTTTCAGTTTGTAAATTATAACTTGGTATTTTTAAGCAATTATCAAATGCACATCTTTTAGATATAACGTCAATCATATTTTCTTTTTTATGTTCAAAACAATAAATTCCTTTCTTTTCATTTGGTAAATTATAATTTGGACTAATGTCACATCCTTTATAAATACATTTTTTATTTTTATTATGAATATTAATCATATTTTCTTTTTTGTGTTCTTTACAATAAAGTGCTTTCTCATTATCTAAATTATAATAAGCATTTTTATCACAATTATTAATAATACATTTAACCATCTTTGTTATTTAATATTATAATTATAAAATAATAATATTAAATAAATAAATCAATTTTTTATATTTTCAAAAATATTTATTTTTAATTTTCGTCTACATAAGTATTGCTTTCAGTACGAATCCGTGGTAGAATATTAACTGCTCTTAATTCATCAAATAACAATTTACAACTGTATGGTAATATGACTTGACTAATTCTAACTGAATTTTGACATCCTTTACATTTAAAATAGTCACGGTCGATCACTTTATGGCATGGGAGCCCGCACAAGTCACAAACATATAATTTTGTAATATCTGATGTTTCCATAAATCTTTCTTTTAAGAATTGTCCCATACCGTGTGAAACAATTGAATCTTTTTCCATTTCCGATTTGTCCACTTGCTTAAAATATTTTACTTTAATATTTTAAAATATGAACTTTTAATATTTACTGCAAGTTTTTAATTTCGTTAATTATATTAGAGTTATAACTCTATATGGAATATAACTAACTACGTTAAAACACCTTCTCAGGTGGGTCAGACTATATCTTAGTAAATCATTGAGGTTAATCATTCCTCTCATTACCATATCTTTTAGTCGTTGAACCTATTCCTTATCCGTGATTATTGAACTTAGGAATTTGGCTGCGGATTAACCATAGTCTTTAACTTTTTACTATACCTTGTGTAATTACCACAAGCCATTTAATGATTTCTCACTAAACTTAGTATTAAAGAATTAACTGGTTTTCCCCGCAATAAAAATATGTCGCCTTCCATACAAAGACTAGCACGTATTTGCATACGTACTTTTAGGCAAAATAGTATAACATTACCTATCTTTAACCCGCCATCCCTACTCCTACCCTCTAATGGTTGACGTGTTAATGCTTGTCTGGGTCCTCTTGCTCTTCCGTGTACTTTATCTAGGACCATATGTTTTAATCTAATTGTAAAAATGGGTCCAATAAAGATTTGAACATCCATTTTTCTACCTGTAATACCACAATACATTTTTTCAGTACCAAAAGCAGAATAACCTAATTTTACCATTAGTTCAGATACACTATTAATATCATAATTATTAAATGGTGTTCCATCTACAAAATGCCCGGTTTCGGCTGCCTCCTTTGATGCCAAGCACTCAATAAAATGACCTAAAGACATACGTGAAGGATACCCGTGCGGATTTAAAATTAAATCTGGTACCATACCTGATTCTGTAAATGGCATATCCTTTTGTTTATATGTAATACCAACAGTACCTTTTTGTCCGTGGTTGCTCGTGAACTTATCACCTGACATTGGTTCTCTTTCCATTCTAACTCTAACATTATACATTTCATATCCTTCAGCATTATAGATACCAGTATGAACTCGGTCAATAACACCTTCAACATTAGATTTAAAACTAGTTGAATTATCTTTATAAACTTTATTATTATTACCAGTTGGTTGAATTGGTGAAATCTTTCCAATAATGACATCATCACTATCTAAAACAGTTTCTTCAGGTGCAATACCTTTATCATTTAGTTTATCATAATTTCCTTGTTTCATTCCAGTTACCTTATTTCTATCTGGTTTAGTAAATACATCATCTTGTGATGTAGTAGGATTTTTAGCGATTTCACTTGAATATTTTTTAAGTGTATCACATCTAAAAATACCTCTATCAATTGATGATTGATTAAAGATAATGGAATCATCTTGATTATCAATTATACCAACCTGCTAACATTTGTAAATGTTATTATTACTTATTTATTTAATAATAAGTTTTTTCAGGTCCTTATAATTCATTCCTTACAACATCAGTATAAAATGTAAGAAACTAGTTATAAGCACTGTTACCAGTGGGTTTAGACTATACCTTAAGCTTAATTTATTCTAAGCCCATTTCCATCTAGTCGTTGAACCTTCTCCAAAATAAAAGTATCTATTTTGGAACTTGGCTGCGGATTGTCCTGTTGAAGATTATGTTCTTCATCAATAAATATATTTAATAGTTCTTTTAATTTATTGATATCTCCAACTATATATTTATGTGTATTTTTACCATTGGGAACGGCTATTAACCGTGGTCCCTCACATAGTTTCCTATTAGAGGTGGTAACACATAAATCATTCAAATAGTTAATCATTTTAAAATTAATTGTTTTTATTTTTTTGTGCCGACCAAATAAATATAAATAACAAATATGATTTATAATATTATTAATATCAATATTATTTTTTTTAATATTATTCTGTAATGCTTCCATTGGTTGTAAATTAGTCCAATGAAAACATATATTTAGTTCTTCATTATTTGATAGTTCAAATATAGAACAAGGAAGAACATGATCTATATGCCAATATGAACCGTAATTATCAAATGTCATATTAGTATCAAATCTATATTGAAACCATTCTTTTAAGAAATTAATATCACAACTTAATAATTCATTTGTAGAAGATTGTCTATTAGTTTTAGATATAAATTTAGTTAATCTATTTCTACAACTAATAGAAATAGAATAATTAATATCTATTTCTCTTCTTTTCTTTGAATTTACATTTTGTCGTAATTGTATAGTTTCTCTATTTAATTTATTATATTCAGAATTATATTTTTGTATCTGTTCTTTATTTTCATTCTTATACCATTTATTATAATTTTTTATAATATCTGGATTTTTTTCTCTATATTGTTTACTTATTAATTTATTACATTCACGACATAAATTGTGTCCTTTTACTTTATTATCATCAGTAAATATAATATTACACTTTCTACAATTTGTTTTTGGTTTAAAATTTTTACTTGGTGGCATTTTATATTATTTTATAGTGATTAACTTTTAAATATATTTAGGATGTTCCCGCAATTTGAAAATGTTGCCCGTTATACTCGGACTAGCCATAATCTTATTAAATTATGACTGGGGCATAATCAATGATTTAACCCCGTATATGAGCACACAGCAACAACAGCATTTTCACCGTGAGGTAAATCTAAGCAATTGTTATACTGCATACCTTGTGTTTGTACAAGTGGCACTTGAGGGTGCCATAATACTTGTGAAATATCCATTCTATCTTTATAAGATGAAAGATATAAACTGATTGATTGTTTTGCTTGTGAAAAGTGAATAATATTACGAAGACCATAGTTATGATTAGAAAATGGAATATTTCCTACAACAGAACCTAACATAACCCAAGCGTGGAAATCACAGTGAGTATAATTAACCCATCTGTAATCACCATATCTATTAATTTGTGTTTCATCAGTGTATTCTACTTTAGATTCTTTTGCTTTAATTTGTAGTTCTAATTTATCAACACTATCTGATACCATTAGATAATTAAGTGATTCAATATCTTCATAATCAACTAGGTTTGAATATTTAGAAATAACTTCTTTCCAAGCCTTTGATTTATCTTTTTGAGATACTAACTCATTAATATCTTTAATAACATTTTCTGTAATATTAACTTTATTATTATTTACTACTAAAACAGGTCTAATTAATCTACCACCATCAAAATAAATTTTTAATTCTTTGATACCAGTATCTAATGAAATAGATGTTTGTTTTTCAATAATATTTTCTCTTCTCTTTTGTTTCAACATATTAAAAATATCAAAAGCATTTGATAATTTAACAACACCAATCCAATCACCATTAATAAAGATTTTAACATAATCATTCATATATAACGGGTCAATGTCATATGGGTGTTTAATATATTTATTTTTCTTAAAGATATTTTTAATAATATCTGATTGTGTTGAATTTTGAGAACTAACTGAAGCCATCATTGCTAAACTCTTTACAATACCAATCTTTGCTCCTTCTGGTGTTTCAAAACAATTTGATGAAACAATTGATGAAGCGACGAAACTATGATTATTAGAAACTGTTGTAAAATCATAAATCATTTCTGGTTCTAATTCTCTAATTGATTTGATTGGAACAGAAATCATATTACCAATACTAGATAATTCTGATAAATATCCAGTTGAACTAGATTTAAAAGTTTCAATCGCTTTTGCTGATTCTAGTGCCTTTAATCTGTTATAATTAAAGCCTATATAATCAATAAAATTGGTTAATGTTTCTTCAGTATTATTAAAACTTAATTCAACATTAGAACAATTATGAACATTGCTAATATGATTAAGTTTAACAGTTGTTGAAATATTAAAATCTTTTAATAATTTTGAAATCTGTGATAATCTCTTGACAGTATAATCAATATGAATATCATTTACTAATTCAATAATATTATTAATTGAAATACCTTGATTATAATTCAAAGTATAATTAGTTTTACTATTATTTTCTAGTTTAATAGATTTACCATATTTACTAAAGAATACAGATAAATATTCTCTCTTGATATTTTTAGGACTTGTCATAATCCAATCAGGTACAATATCAGGACTTGAAATTAATAATGATAAATAATATATTAATGGTGAGTTTTCAATTCTAATATGACATTCATCATTACTAGAATTTGTTAATAAATCATCAAGACTAATATTAAAACCTAATACATTTAAATCATAAATGATTGCTTTAATATCTACTAATCTATCATTATAATTATCTTTAATAATAATATAAAGTGAATATATATTATTATTTACTGAAATATATCCTCTTGTATTACAAGATAATATATCAGAATTAGCAGTTAATAATGAAACCAATCTAGCAATAGATAATAATTTTTTATTATTAATACTAATTGATTTAACATAATCATTATAGATTGAATATTTTTGTGGGACTACTTTAAATTCATAGTCATCAGGTTCAATATATTTTTGTGTATGTCTAACAATAAAGTTATCACCAATAGATAGATTATCAACACGTTTCCAAGTAGGAATACCATTTACATTAATTAAAAATTTATGGTCTGGTGTTGCTTTAATAACTCTACCACTAACAGTAATAATTTCATATAGTTTATCTGCTAATCTACCAAACTTGTTATATATAGTAGATGGTGTTTCTTCAAGTGTATCAGGATTAACAGTTGAGACACAATAATTATTTAAAATATCTTTAATTAATACAGTGTCAATACCATTTTCCAGAACAATTTCAGTATCACCAGTTAAACAACATAATAGTTGAACTTGGTTATTATTAACATGACGAATTGATGTAACCTTGGATGTTGATTCATCCATAGTTGGCGATGAAATCCTTCTCAAATCAGAAATTGCTTTAATCCAACTTAGACGCTGTAAACTTTGTGCTACACCATTCTTTGTTTTATTAATTCCCCAAACACCTGTTGCTAAAGCAGTTTTTAATCCTTGCTCAATTACAGATGGTTTAATTTGACTAATAACATTAATAGGATTTTCATCAGATTGATTCTTCTTCTTGAAATGCTTACCAATTTCATTAAGCATCTTTTTCCAGTTTTGTCTAAACAGTTGTCCTAATAAAATACCAGGTGTTTCAACACGTTTATTTTGTAAAGCATCTCTATCATCAACTGATTGTCTACCTAACATAACATTAATTAATTTATTAGCCATATATCCTAAAAATACAATCTTTTTATTAATATCTTCACCTAGATGAGGTAATAAATCTTGTCTAAGAATTTTATCTAAATACATTCTCTTTTGAATTTTTGCAACCTCTTCATCTGTCTGAGAAATTCTTTTATTTCTTTTAAGTCTTGTAATAAGATATTCAATTGCTTCTTCTTTAGATTTGATAGGTGTTCCTTCATCATCCATAGAAAAAGAAACTGAAGGTCTAATTAAATTTAGCATTTTAATATCATCTAAATCATAAGTAATATGACTAATAATATTTTGGTCTGCTTCAACACCTAATGCTCTCATCAAAATAAATAATGGTACATCAACTAATTGAGATGATGTGCTAACAGTAAGAACACCATCTTTTCTAGTTTTAATAGTTAAGATTTGTAAATTATCAGACCAATCATTTCTCTTTGAATTAATTTGTGCTGTATAGATTAAACCATTTTCATATGATGGGTCTTTCTTAGTAAAAACTAGGACTTTGTTGTCAACCATTTTTTCAATTGACATTACAACCTTTTCAGAACCATTAACAATGAAATAACCACCGGGGTCAAACTTACATTCTCCTTTCAAGTCTTGTTTGATATGAGTAGAACAATATTTTGATTTAACCATAATTGGAATATTAGCAATTGGTGTTTCTTTTTCTAAACTACCAATCATTTTAATACTTTTATTTCCAGTAACTGAATTAATAATTTCAACAAACTGCTGAATATCAGCAACAATAGAACCAAAATAATTTAAATGGTTTTTTCTAGCATCAGAAGGGAATTTAATTTCATTATCATTTTCAAATGTAGAAGGTTTAATTCTGACATTAGAACATTTAAACCCGTGAAGATAAATAGTTTCTTTATCAACATTTTCATAAAAATAATTTTTTTCTTGAATTAATGAATATGGAATGATTTCCTCAACAAACTGATGATAAGAATTAAATAAGTGTTCATATAAAACTCTAGGTTGATTAAAATAGAGTTTAATTAAATTATCAATATTTTTCTGCATTTCTGAGATTGTCATTAATAATATATATAAATTCTTTTTTTTATATATTATTTTATTCAATTTTTTATATAATTAGATTTGTGTCCTAAAGGACAAAAATCTAACATATTTAAAAAATTACCCGGACCTCTTAGGTCCTTGCAATTTTTTTATATAATTGGATTATGCCATAAGCATAATATCTAACATATTTCACCAAAGGCGAAATCACCCGGCTATGATAGCCTTGCAATTTTTTTAGAAAACTTTAGTTTTCTAAAACAATCATAAGTCTAAAGACGACAATTTTTTTATATAATTGGATTATGCCATAAGCATAATATCTAACATATTTTACCTATAATTTAACTACCCATATTAAAGTGGCTTAGGTCGTTAAGGAAATTATCAATATCAACATTATTATGTAAATTATTATAATTTTTATTATTATTATTATAATGTGATAAATTAGAAGACGGCAGTTTATATAAAATAATACAACTAATTAAATATACAATTACTTTATAAAACTGAATTACAATATTTTGTAAAATATGTAACTTGAATTGTCTATTTAAATATTCATATCTAGTTAATAAAAGATTAGTTAATGGGAAAAATCTAAATGTATCACCTAAACCATTTCTAATAATTGTGATGCCTAAATAAAAAGATTTAATATAATCATAAATGATATTTTCTGAATTATCGTTATATGTTAAATAATATACTAATTTAGAAAATACACACATTTTAACAAATACAGAAAAACTAATAAACAAAGACCAATCTAACATATAACAATAATAAGCAGTTAGTAATAAAAATAATTCCATAATTGTTATCAATTAATAACATTTTTTTAAATAACTAAATTATTGAAACTATTTTAATTTTTATTATTGAATAGATATGGATTATCAAAAATTAATGTATTTTTTGTAATAGATAAATTATGAAAATTATAATTCATTTTTCAAATTAATGTTATTTTATTTTTAATAGATAAATTATGAAAATTATAATTCATTTTTCAAATTAATGTTATTTTATTTTTAATAGATAAATTATCAAAATGATTAGATAAATCTAATTCATTTTTCAAATTAATATATTTCATTTTATATTTAATATATTTATCTAAGTAATATTTATTATTTTTCCCTTTCTTTCCGAGTGAGCCATCACAATCATCATCACTTTCATCGTCACATTTTTTTCTTTTACCAAGAGTTACTTTAATAATTTCATTTTTAATATATTCATTAAGATTAGTTGTAGTAATAGTTTTTATATTTTCTTCAATATGTTTCATAATATCTTTAATATTTTGAAATGATAATTGTTTTTTACTAATATCATCAGAAAATTTAATACATATATTTTTACATTTACAATCTGCTTCTGATGATGGTACAGTATAAGTTTCTAGTGATATAGTTTCAAACCCAGCAGGCATTTTTGTAATATATGTGTCTTGTTCTATTTCTGACTTTAAAAAGGAATACTCAGTTCTTATAGTTGATGATAATTGTTCTAATATATAATTTAGTATATCATAATCTTTCTCACCATCATTAAAAGATAATTTTATAATTGGTATAGGTTCATTAGCAGTTAAAATATATTCGTGTTTTTTTATTAATGAATTTTCTATAGTACATGTTGATGTTTCAGCCTCATCTCTAGCATTCATTGTTACAGTATCACATTCTAGATATCCGGTTTTATGTAAAGCATATGATGTAGTAGATGGTGTATCATTATTATAATTATCATATTCATTTTTAGTTTTAATAATAGGAATATTATATCTTTCTTTTTGTTTAATAATTATAATATTTCTATCAGATGCGTCAAATACATTAAATTGTATATTATATAAATCAAAAAATCCAATCATATAGCAATTAGCACTCTTATAACTTGAACTATGATAAGTTTTAAGAGTAGTACATATAGGTTTAGATTCTTTTTTTTTATCAGACACATTATCAACAGACATATTATCACCAGACACATTATCAACAGATATATTATCACCAGACACATTATCACCAGACACATTATCACCAGGTTTATTTCCTCCTGAATTAAAATTATGTTTATATATTTCTAGTGTAAATGATTTTTTATCACACTGAGAACATTTATATTTATCTTTATTTGAATTTATAGTATTATTTACAATAATTAAAAATAACACTAATGCTTTTTTAAATCTTTCAAGTTTTTTTATTAAATCATCATCAAAATTAATTTTAGTTATAATTTCTACATTAAATAATTCTTTAGTTACGTCTTTTAATCTAGCATTAATATCAATATCATCACTAAAAAAATATTTATATATTGCAATAACATCAGATTTTAATTGTTCATCAGATATTGTTTTTATATTTTCAAAAATTAAAGTACCTATTCCTTCGAATGAATTTTTTATTCTAGTAAAACTAATAACCATACTTTGAATACAATATATTTTATAAATATCTTGTTTCTTCATTTTTAATTCACTTAAATTAATTTTAGTTGAAATAAGACTTTTAATATTACGTATTAAAAAATCTTGTATTAATTCACGACTTATAAAATTATATTCACCTTTAATTGTTAATAGTTTATCAGATTCTTTTGTTTTATCAAATATAATACCTTTATCAAATCTAAATAAATATTTAGATGGTGGTTGTGGTGTTAATAATGATGATGTTGGTTGTTCATCTGTTTGCATTAAATCTTGTTCTGATGATGGTGAACTCATTATTATATTATATTATAAATTATAAATTTAAAGAATAAAATATAATTTTTATTAATGTCTAATTCTTTAAAATATACTTGGAATTTATGGTATCATCATGAAAAAGATAATTGGAAAGTAACAGGATACAGACAATTTTATACAATTAAAACAATTGAAGATTTTTGGAAAATGTTTAATAATTGGGATAGAGTTGGTGGTATTACTAATAAACATTTTTTTATTATGAGAGATAATATTACTCCTATATGGGAAGATGCAAATAATATTAATGGTGGTTGTTGGTCATTTAAAATTCAAGAAGACCAAGCATATAATTTATTTGAAGATTTAGCGGTTCATATGTTATGTAATAAATTATGTCCTACTATATCTGATGAAATATTAGGATTATCTATTTGTTTAAAAAAAAATAATAATGTTGTTGTTAAAATATGGAATCAAAAATCTAAATCAAATAGTCTTAAATTAATTAATGAAAATATTTTAAATAAATGGGGAACTGATATTATTTATATCTCCCATATGCCTGATACTGTTAATTAATTAATTAATACTTACTAATACTATTAATTAATTAATACTTACTAATACTGTTAATTAATTAAAATTAATTAATGTTTAATAAACTGTATGAAAAAATTTTTTTAACCAATTATGTTATAATTATATTTAAAAATATAATATAATGTATAGTATTTCAAATCTCAAACCTTTAGTTCAATCTAAAACTTTAGTACAAACAAACTCACAACCTGTTCGTATAGCAGATGAATTTAATTATATTACTGTTAGTACAACACAAGCAGGTCTTCCTAGTGGTGGTTCAAATGGTGATTATAGTATTAATACTTCAACAAATGCGCTTTATTATAAATCAAGTGGTTCTTGGGCTACAGTATCAAGTGGTTCATATTATTTAATTACTTGTGAAACAAATTCAACTTTTGATGGTAAATTTTATTTATCTGGTGGTTCAGGTGTATTAGCAGTACCAACTGCAGGTAGATATTTACCAACAAATTCATCAAAACCTTATGTATATGATGTACCTGCAAGTGGTATTTATTCAACAACAGTTTATATAAATGGTCAAACTATTGTATCTGGTTCAACATGTTATTGCTTAATCAATGGAAGTTGGGCAGCATTAAATTAAAAATTAAATGCTGTAATTCTTAATTAGCATTAAATTAAAAAAATTGTTTTTTAAAAAATTGTTTTTTATAGTTCATGTATTTCTATTTAATAGTTAATTAAATAAAAATGGCATTAATAAAAGTTAATAAAGATAATATTAATTATTCACATTGTTTAATTAATAAAAATAATAATAATAAAAATAATGATATTTTTATGATATTAGATTCCCGATTTAGAACAAGAAAAAATAAATTAGACAAATACATTCCACAAATATTTAATAATTATATTGTATTTATATCTGCACAATCTTTTCAACAAAATAATTATTTTTTATCAAAACAAATAAGAAAGTTTGTGTCATTATATTTACAAGATAATATTCTTTGTATTGGTGGTGAATCATATTTATATACTTTGTCTTTAGAAGAAATAAATAATATAACTTTTTACACTAATTCACAATCTATTTATGATGATTGTATTTTTAATAATAATATTTACAAGAAAAATATCATCCCAGAGGCGCTTTCTAATTTAGTTGATTATAATAATTATAATTTTAATAAAAATATAAAATATGATATATGTTTAATTAATTTGAGTAAATTAAATAAAAATATAATAAATCAAATACAAAATATAAATAAAATTATTATAATTAGTTGTCACCATGATGATTTTTGGAAAAAAGCAAAATTTCCTAATCATAAATTAGTTATAAGAAAAAAATTTATTTGTGATAAAATGAAATATTTTATAACTGTTAATATCTTTATTAAAAAAAGAGAGATTGTTTCACTGGGTTCAAATTGTTCTGTAGCATATCAACTAAAGCAACATAATTATAGATTTAATTCATATCCTTTTGATTGGTGTAATATTAAAATTAATCAATTAATTGATGTTCTTAAAAATAATTTTGTTAATTATGAAAATATAAAAATAAATAAATTATCAGAAAATCATCCTACATTTTTAAATAATAATAATCCTAAACCAAGTTATATATTATCTAATGGTTATAATATTAAATTTGCTCATGAAGTTATTTCTGATAATTATTTAGATTGTGAAGAATTTAAAAATAAATTGACAAGAAGAATTAATAGATTTAAACATCTTATCTATAATGGACATAATCCTATATTTATTAGAATTGAGTTAAATAATTTTAATAAAGATAGTTATTATTTATTATTAAATGAACTGGATAAATATTTTAATAATTATAAATTAATATTAATAAGTAATAATAATATTAATCATAAAAATATAATAAATTATAAATTAGATAATTTTGAAGATTGGAAATATAATAATTTAAATTGGAAAAATATTTTTATAAATACTTATATATATGACTAATTTAGATAAAGAAATTTATATTGTATCTGACCCAGAAGGTTATTCAATTGATACATTATATAATAAACCTTCTAATGAACATGATTTATATATTTGTGGTGATTTAACAGATTCTACTTTCTTAACTGTTGGTCTTCAACCACCAGAAATGCCTGATGAATATATGAATTACAAGACATTTAATTTAAGAAATATTCATAGAGTTATATCTGATGATAATTGTTATTTAACATTTGGTAATAGAGATTTAAATAAAATCAAATGTGCTTTTTTATGCGAATTAAAAAATGATAGTACTAATGAAAAAATTAGAAACTATAATGAAGGTAATATGAAATTAGATGAAACAGCATATGATGAATTAAAAAACGAATTAGCACAGACCGCTAATCCTTGGAAAGAAGATATGACTGAAATATGGTTTCCTTTTTGGAATCAAGGTATTAATAAAGAAAATAGTAATAAAGGTTGCTATGATACATTTAAAAAAGATGAATATAACAATGCTAAAACATATTTCATAGATAGATTTAATAAAGTTTTTGGTGCTGATTGTTCTAAAGGAACAATGGCAGCCGATAATTTATTAAAAACAATTTCTTTAGAATTAGGTATAATTAATAAAGATAAACTATATAATAAAGATAAAGATGATTTTTATGCTTTTGTTGTTTTAGCAATTTATCAAAGTATGTCATTAAAAAATGATGTTGTTGTATCAGAAAAAAGTTTTGATAAATTAAAAGAATTAAATACATCAGTTTTTAACGGATGGCTTTATAAATTATTTACAAGAAAACAATCACAATCTATTGTATATAGAGAAATTAATAATAAATTATATTTATTTTCTCATGGTGGTTTAAATCATGATGTATTAATTAATAGTTCAGTTAATTTAAATATTTTAGATAATATTAATAGTGATGTATTTAAAATGGAAAATATACAAAAACAACAAACACAACAAGGTGGTTTTTATTTAGATAGTAAAGATAAAGATATTATTAAAACTATTAGTAAAGCAGAATTATATGAAAATGTAAATAAAATAAATGAATTTATAAAAAATAAAATTAACATAATATATAATTATAATAAACCTATACCAGGTTCACCTAATCCATCTGAAAAAGATAAAAGAACCGAACAAATGAAAGCAGTTATACCATTATTAATTTTAAGTAGTGGTTTTAGTTCAGATACTTTTAATAACTCTTTACAAAAAGAAAAAGAAAAAATAAAAGATGGTATTTCAACTGAAAATATATCACCAATTCTTGCTAATGGTATGTTTAATAAATTAAGACAATCAGGCAAAATGTTTGTAGTAGATGGTGTTACTGAAACAATTCAATTAATAGGTCATTCACCAAATGGTTATGGTTCAAGTGTTGATTTATTTGAAAAAGGAACAACTAATGTATTAAGAACAGTTTTAATTAATTTAGATGTTTCTAATTCATTTATTGGGTCTATATCAAGCAGTATTGGTACTGATAATATATTATCAAAAAATTATTGTAGAATAGATAAAACTAATAATTTATATACTAATGCTACAATTAATTTTAAGAAAGATATATCTAAACCTAAAAAGTTTGATATTAATAAAAATATGGTTGAAATATTAAATCCAGAAAATTTAACAAATGTATTTATATCAAGTGTATCTGCAGATAAAAATGAATTTAAATATTCTAGCCGAATTGATGAATTATATCCATTCATTAGAGAAACTTATACTATTATTAATTATCCTAGTTCTAATGATAAAGATAAAGAGAAGCAAACAGAAAAAGTTATTAATTATAATGGAAGAACTAGTGATAATATAAATATATTTACACTTGCATATAATACATATTTACAATTTAATAAAAACTTATTTATTTTAAATGATGATGATTATAAAAAATTAAAAACATTAATTAATTGTATTGTAAGTGATTCTAAAGAGGATTATAAAAAATTAGTAGATTTAACTATAAAATTAAAAAATACTAATGCTACTACTGCTACTAATACTAATATTAATGCTACTGCTACTACTACTGATACTAATGTTTTAGTAAAAAATATAGTAAATAATGTTGAAAAAAAACTAAGAGAAATATCAAAAAAATCAATACCTAGATTAGGATTACTTGTACGTTCCCCTTTTGGTTTACCAGGTTTTGTTTTCCCACCTAGTTATCCAAGAATGGGTTTAGGCGTTATGGCGCCACAAATGGGTATCATAGGAAGGTCAATGAGTTTAGGTGTTATGGCGCCACAAATGAGTGTTATGAGACCAATTGGATTCCCTATGACTTTACCATATGCCCCATTAATGAGTTCTTTGTATAGAAATGATATTTTAAATAGTTCTATTCCACCTGAGAAAAGATATAAATATTATGGTCCAACTGTTTTAATTGGCGATAAAAATAATCTTAATCCTGTTAATATGAGTGCGGTTATGAGTACATCTTTAGCAAATAAATATATATCTAAGAATGATAAAGTATTTTATAATAAATATATGAAATATAAATCAAAATATATTAGTCTTAAGAATGAATTAAATGTTTAAGAATATGATTTTGTTACTTTGTTTTTATAAATTTATAAAAATTATTTTATTTTTTTTATAAATTTATTGTATATATATGTCATATAAAGAAAAATATTTAAAATATAAAACTAAATATATGCATCTTAAACAATTAGGGGGGGGGAGCGAAAATGATATAGATACAATTTTGAATAATATAGTAAAAACTACAATATTAAGTACACGAACATTTCAAAATATTAATTTAATGAAAGCATTAAAAACTGGTAAAATTATTTTAAAACCAAAAGATGGATTAATAGATGCTGTTAATAATAATGATTCAAAATATATATTAATAGATGATAAACGCAAATTAGAAAATATTATTTATCATTATTATTTAAATACACAATCAGAACAATATGAAGAATATTTAATTGATATAAATAAAATAATTAGAGAAATACTTATATATTTATATACTAATTATAAAATTTATATAGAAAATGATATATTTAATGATATAGAAGGAAAATTACAAAAAATGTCTTTTTCAAAATATAATATGATTTCTAAGAATTAATTAAATTTTTAATATATACTTTAGCATTTTTAATAATTTCATCTTTTTCTTTTTGTGTTTTATTATCCCAATGTTTAACTTGCATTGATGTAGCATATATTTTTTTTAAAAGGTCTCTATGATTATAAATAAAATAATAATAAAGACTATCCCATATTTTACACCATTCGCCTTTTTTATAATTACTCATTTTTAAAATATAATTAGATGATGAGAAATAAGGTCTTGTCATCATTAATGTACTTGTAGCAAATTGACTCATACCAAATACATTTGGAACCATAACCCAATCATAAGCATCAATAGTCCATTCCATAAACATTTTATAAATATCAGTTGGTTTAACTTGACACAATAAAAGAAAATTACCTAAATACATTAATCTTTCAATATGGTGTGCATAAGAATATTTAACTATTTTATTAATTATACCATCAATTGGTTCTATACCAGTATTACCTTCCCATAATTTTTTATAAAATGTTTTTGTTATTTCATTATTATGTTTTAAATAATTCATTTTAATCATTTTTTCACCTTCTAATAAATATAAAGTATAAACATAGTTACGCCATCCAATTACTTGTCTAATAAATCCTTCAAAAGATTGTATTGATATAGTTTTTTTATGTGATAAATAATATTTATAAGATATTTGTATTACTTGTTCATCAGTAATAATACCAATATTCATCATTGGTGATAATACTGAATGAAATACAAAAGGTTCTTTTTCAGATACAGCATCTTCATAAGGTCCAAAATTATAAAGTCTTTTTTTTAAAAAATTATTTAACCATTTTATAGAACTAGTTTTATCAATTGGATAAATAAAATTATCATTATTTAATAAACCATAATTATCAGAAAAATGTTTATTTACATAATTAATAGATTCTAAAATATATTTATTATTTTTTATTTTTGGTAATTTAGGTATATCTATACTATCAGGTAAAGATAATCTATTTTCATTATCAAAAGACCATTTGCCCCCTTCAGGTTTTAAATTATTAATTAATTTAATGCTTTCAGGTGTCAAATTAGTAATTAATATATTTAATTTTTTTCTTTGATATTTATAAAATTCTTCATGTGAATAAGAATTATTTTTATAAATTAATGTTTTTAAATTATCTAATTCATTAGACTTTATTAAATAATTAAGTGTTTCTAAAATATTAATTCTATTTTTATAAATATTAATTAGTTTATTATAAAGATTATAATCAACTGGATTAAAACAATATATATCATTTTTTAATGATTTATAAAATATATTATTAACTTTATCAAAATCAATATAATTAACTTTAAAGTTTTTTGATTTTAAATAATCATAATATTTTTTCATACTTGCTCTATGATAAGCCAATTTTAATTTATGAAATTTAAAATCGGTAAAATATCTAGGTTCTTCAATAATATAAAAAACACAATGTTTATATTTTAATAAAAAAGAATTATAAAATAACTGATTAGGAAATATTAAAAAAATCATTAGAATAATATAGAAAATAGTTTAAGTAAAAATTATTAAGTAAAAAAACATGGTAAAATGTATGATTTTTTTTGAGAATAAAATAATTTTACTATGTTTATGTGATTAACATAGTTTTAGAAATCCAAAATCCAAAAACGAAAACACCTTGAAACTGATTGGTCCAAGTTGGGTCATTCAACCCGGAAAGCTTAGGTCGTGAGACCCGGGAACACAAAATCCAAAAACGAAAACACCTTGAAACTGATTGGTCCAAGTTGGGTCATTCAACCCGGAAAGCTTAGGTCGTGAGACCCGGGAACACAAAATCCAAAATCCGAAAACTAAAATTCAAAACATCCGAAAAATCCTAAAACTTGAAGAAAGAATCCGTGGTGGTGGTCTTTGAGGTGATGTGGTTGAAATGCGTGCGCTCATTGAGTTTCTCTTCAACTCTGTCAAACTCCTCATCAAGTTCATCCAATGTGTCAAGTGATTCCTTCTGTCTCAACACTGCCTTTACCAATTCATCTTCAGAATTAGCATCAAAGATTGCAACATACAATCTACCCAAAATGACATCCCTCTTTTGTGTGACCTTCTCACGCTTGCGCGCAAGTTTTTCACACTTGGAAGGTTTTGTGGTAGACTGTGATGGTGCAACATTTGATGCCTTTCCCTTCAACTCACTGATAAGGCGTTCCTTAACCTCGTTAAGGCTGGTGTAGAACTTGTCGTACATATCATACTCAATGATATCCAACTTCTCTTTGAGGTCTTTGACATCGGTATCAAAGCACGATGAGAGGTCTCTCAAAAACAGCCAACTGTTCCCAACAATCCTCATTCCTTTCTTGCACAACCCAATGGACTTCTCGCACTCCGCGATAGTTTTGGGTGATTCAACAAAGTGTGTATTCTTATTGACAATGAATGCATTGATTTCAGTCCTGATGCTAATGAGTTTCCTCACAACATCAATATTGTCCTTGAAATCAATACAAAGTCCTTCAGCGTCAGCGATGCAATATTTGAGGTCAGCAAAGTTTTCAGAAAACTTGCCGGACTCAAAACTGGTCACTTGACTGAGGAACTTTGCGCCTTCGGAAAGGGCATTTGACAGTTTGGAATACATCTCTGTTGCTTTTGGCAAAGCAAGGAATGCGTTGAGGGCATCAGTATCCATTTCCAAAAGGGAACGAACATCATTCTCGTAGCGACGTATCATTTCAAAGTGATGAGTAAACTTGTGGCGGACTTGTTCGTCACCAAGTTTGAGGAGGTCCTTCTCTTTGTTGGAAAGAGAAGCGGCACAATAAGATGCTGGAGCAACAGGATGTCTTTCAATGAGAGGTTGAGTGGTATGAATAAGTTCTGCTCTTGCAAGCAGATACTTGATAGCCACTTCTTCCAACTCAGTATCAGACATCTTTGCAGTTCCAACAAACCCATCGGCACCGAACAATTTCTTGTTCCTCAAAGTCTTCACCAAAAGAGGCAAAGGCTCAATCACATTGTTACGACACGGCACTCCAAGAAGACAGTCACCGCAAAGAATTGTGCGTGGTTTTGCTGTGGAGAGGTGGCAACCATGGATACAGTTATCTCGGTGTGTGCAAACTGTTGTTTCTGATGATGACTTTTTCAAGTCAAAATGATCGTACGAGTCAAGACTGATAGAACCATTGCTTGACGACATAGGAAAGTTCTTCAACTTTGCAAGGAGGACATTTCTGTCCCCATCACAAATTGATTCCTTGTCTGTGTAGATCCTTCGGACATAAAATGTCACGAACTCATCAAAGTCAACAATGTCAAACACGTCAAGTTCTGCAGGTCTGGGAAGAGAAAGGGTGGTATCGGTGGTGGTTTTCTTCTGAATGAAGCGTGCCTTGGACCAAGTTCTGACAAGTGTGCTAAAGTTTGAGGGTGAAGTGGACAATGATTCTGTGATTTCTTCGACAGTATACTCATTGTTCTTCGCTTTCATGAGCAAGTCAATAATCTGGTTCTTGTGCTCAAAGACACAAGCGGTAACCAAATCATAGACAAGTTGTGGCAGTACCAGTGACGTAGAAGGGTTTGACAAAAGAATGTCAATCTTCTCAATCACAGGCATCACCTGAAAGTTCTCAAGATTATGCACATATGAACAGTTCTTTCCGTATTTACAGAAAGGACCACATCCATTACGGTTCAACATTGCTGTCAAACACATATTGAACGGAGTCTTGGTCGGTCTTGGTTTGCGAATAGTGTCGACAGTGAGTGCTTTTTGAGGGCACGCCACTTCACACTCACTTGCAACCAAGGAGGTACCAATCAAACTTGTCTTCCATTGACCAAGTTCAACTGGTTTCACTTCAGAAGAAGAAGGCAAAGCAGGGTCAGATGATGTAGGAGGTCTGACGCGGTGAGGCTTGTTCATGTTCGTGAGTTTGTAGCCAAGAGAACACAGGTGAGCGAACTCAACCATGGTCTCACATCTGCCGGTGATGAATTTGATGTGGGGACAACTTCTCGCGAGGTGTCCTGCATGTGACTTCTTCCTGTCGTCAGACAAGAGTCTTATGTAGTCAATCATGGTAATCAAATTTTCTTCATCCGGCTTGATGTGGCTGAACCAGTTCCATCCTTTGCAACTATCACTTGTGCACTCACCCCCATTTCTGGTAGTGAGACACACGTGATGGCAAGGACAGCGCTCGTTCACCTTTCCAGTCATAATTCCCGATGAAGAGAACTGTGAGAAAGGACACGAATAGATAGGCTTCAACACGGTAGTCCCCCTGACAACAACTGACTTTTGCTTCATTTCCTTGAACTTGATCATGTCATCCATATAGAACGGGCAGACACGGTATGTTGTCCTACCTTCTGTCACGATGGGCGCAAGTGTGTCAGTAGTCGCATTGGTCACGGGTGTGGCTGTTTGCGATACTTGTGCACTTGTGCTCACTGTAACAGAAGATGAGGCAACAGACTGTGTTGTCTGAACTGTAGGAATTGTGATAAGAACCCTCTGAGCAAGAGTAAGTGGTTGAGGTTGAGGTTGTTGGGGTACAAACACAGGAGCCTGTGCTTGTAGTGGGGTTGATGGGGTTGATGTAGTTGATGTAGTTGATGTAGTTGATGTAGTTGATGTAGTTGATGTAGTTGATGTAGTTGATGTAGTTGATGTAGTTGATGTAGTTGATGTAGTTGATGTAGTTGATGTA
>JACCED010830276.1_pt1 | contig 54646 bp, 76 predicted proteins | sample 7455021 | NCBI WGS metagenome assembly JACCED01 (sample SAMN15323456, study PRJNA562643) | freshwater metagenome | isolation source: river surface water | place: USA:Blue River Watershed | collected 2017-08-19
GTGAACATTACAAACATACACAATCTACCAGAGGCTATTGTCAACGCGGTAAGAAATGATCCTTACTCTGCCGGTAATAGCGACATTAGCGTAACCAAGTTGATTGATTCTCCTCAGTTGCGGGTACTGCGTAAGCGTCATGCGAATGCAATCGTTGAGGATGTCACCGAGCGCATCTGGTCACTGCTTGGTCAGGCAGTACACACCATTCTAGAACGCGCAGACCAAGGCGATAACGTGATTGCCGAGGACAGGCTATACGCTGACGTTGATGGATGGAAACTGTCCGGACAATTCGACCGATGCGATCTGCGCAACAATATCCTTGATGATTACAAAGTCACCAGTTCTTATAAGGTGATGATGGATAGTCACGTCGAGTGGGAGCGGCAACTTAATTGCTTGCGCTGGCTTGCCGTGCAGAATGGATACAAAGTAGACAAGCTTCGCATCGTTGCCATCCTTCGTGATTTCAGAAAGGCTGATGCTCTGCGTAAGCCCGGCTATCCTCAGATGCCTGTGCATGTGATAGATATCCCAGTATGGGATCTTGGTGAGACATACGAGTACATCAGGAACAGGATATGGCTGCACAAGAACACAGAGAATGGCGACACCCCCATGATGTGCACACCGGAAGAAACTTGGTACACAGGGGATAGCTTTGCGGTTATGAAGGAAGGTGGCAAGCGAGCCATCAAGATATACGAGAGGAGAGAAGATGCAGAACAAGGACTCGCTGAAGGGTACTTCGTCGAAGAAAGGAAGGGTGTCTACCGCCGCTGCGCAGAGTATTGTGAAGTCGCAAACTTCTGTGAGCAATGGAGATCTATCGGGGAAAATTCTACTGCTGCCATCGGGTCGGACGGTAGCGGTGATGGAGGCGACTGGTAGGGGAACGTGGCAATGTATGTACGATGCCCCGCCAATGAGTAGTACAGAGATGTTGACATCAAATAAAAAGCAAATGTATGACTCGCGCAAGATAGAGTTGACAGCCGAGTTTCTAGTTAAGTATGGGCAGGAGGTGAAATGGAATCAAAGTTAATGGATGTTGATGCTGTGTCTGCATATGTTGGACTAACGGCATTTACCATAAGGAAGCTGGCCAGAGAGGGCAGGATTCCGGCGGCAAAGATTGGGAGATGCTATCGCTTCAAAAGAGATGATATCGACTCTTACTTGAGAGAGCAGTACAAAACTATGTCTAAGGGGGATGAATAATGAATCAGCTGATAAGCGAAAAAGAGGTTGCGCCTGATGAGGTTCGCGCTCTAATGAATTCTAAAGAGCAAACTGACCATTGCAATGCCTTGGTTCAGATGACTATAGATTATTGCCACAATCACCCAGAGATTCTTCTTGGAACGCAGCTTCGTGCATATGCCATATCTTCTGCTATTGCGGCTAGAATGTGCGACTTGTCAGTTGAGAATTTAGAAGAGGCAGCTGAGGCTATTGTTGATATTTTTGTCAATGTTTATAGTGATCTGGAAGGCCGAGTAGAACCGGCTCCGCTTCAGTAAGATGCAGAACTGCCTCAAGTGTGGGACGAAGACTCAGGTCTATGACTCTCGCTTGACAGAGGATGGGGAGCTTAGGCGTAAACGAAAATGTCCTAGTTGTGGGGCTCGTCACGCAACCATAGAAATACTGGATGATGTTGACGTTCCGTTTACAGGACCAAGGCAACCCGCCCCTGCTAAGCAGCCGAAGAAGAAGCCTGAGCCAAAGGGGAAGCCACAACCCAAGATACAAGGCGGCAGCAAAAAGCCAGCTAGGCTGATGTCTGACGATGACTATGAAGAGGACTATACATATACAGTGGACGAGATGGATTTCGTTCGAGATGTATTTGGAAATGGTGGAGGAATAGAATGAACAGAGGGATAGAAGATACCGAGCCGGACTTGATTGAGAAAGATCTTGATGCTCGCGAAATGTGGGAAGCATCTCACATGGAATGCAAAGGATCATTTAGTGATGTGGTTTTCGAAATGGTCCCGAATACTGACCGCATAATTAAAAACATTCGTCGAGATGCACTTGCTCCACTCATCGAGAGAATTGTGAATGATGATACTTTGTGGGATCTTGAGCGCGGACATGACAATGGAATTTTCGCAACCAGATTTTCTGGCATGGTTCTTGATCAGCGCGAGTTCTTCAGGCTGGCAGAACAAGGGGCAAAAAAGCAACGATACAATATAAGCACTGATGAATTTGACTCGATGACGTATGCCGACATTATTTCTGGGAGACAATACAATACTCCTGAGGTGCGCCCTAGAAGGGTTCTTGTGTCAAGGCCTAATAGAACAGCAGAATGGGTGAGTTAAAAATGAATAATCCAACACTAGATCGCTTGGTCGAAGAGATGGATCGAAGGTTCGAGTGGCTAAGAGACTTCGATAAATCCGAAAAAGAAATTGCAACTCTTATATCTGTAGCAGATTCTCTTGTAAAAAAGTTAGCCGATAGAGATAAGCAAATAGCATTGCTTCGAAAAAATCTTATTGAGTTAGAGGGTCGGCTTGACAGGCTAGATAAGATGATGGATGATATTGAGAGAGAAAAGATCTCAAATGATTATTGATATGATCGTATGGGGATTTTTTTCTGCCTTGGGTTGGATGTGCGCAAACTGGACAGTGGACAAAATAAAAGGTGAGCCAACTGAACTACGATGTGATAAACCAGCAACTAGCGGAGACGAGAGCAAAGTTCCAGATGCGATTCGAGGAAGCGGTAAAGCTGAGTGCAAAGGATCGTAAGATTCTTTACAAGCGCTGGAGGCAGGAGATGGGAGACATAGCCGCAAGAGAAGTTGCTATGTATGTGGAGTCGTTCAAGCGGGGCGACAATCCGAAAACTAGAGAGAGGCCAAAATGGTTTACAAGCCAGATAACGTCAACAACCCAGAGCACTACAAGCAAGGCACCGTCGAGTGCATCGAAGCAATCGAGTCTTCTCTAACGCCGGAAGAGTATCGCGGTTTTCTGAAGGGCAACATCATCAAGTATATCTGGAGAGAGCGAAAGAAATCTGGGCTTGAGTCGTGCCAAAAAGCAGAGTGGTACATGAAGAGGCTGGTTGAATTCACTGAGTCAAACAATCTCAAGAATCATGCTAACCGAGTAAACATCTGGGGCGATAGCTTCCCGCGAGAAGAGATGCCAAACCCGCAGTTCAAAGAGCAGAAGCCACACATTCCTAAGTGGTTACAAAAAGGGGAGAATGAAATTGGCGCGGCTCGTCACATTGGTGATATTGGAGATTCCTACAGTTCAACTGATGGTATGTATCACCATTTAAAATTACAGGAGACACAGAATTGAAGCGGTCATATGAGATTGTACAGATGGATGTAATCCGTTGGGCAGAGGCTCGCGGAATTATTCAGAACTCTGATGCTAAGACTCAGCTTCTCAAGGCGGTGTCAGAGATGGGCGAGTTGGCAGATGGAGTAAACAAGAATGATCGAGAACTAACGATCGATTCTATTGGTGATGTGCTAGTGTGCCTTATCAATATGGCGGCAATATTAGATCTGGATATTGTGAAGTGCTTAGAATCCTCATACCAAGAAATCAAAGATAGAAAAGGATACCTCACCAAAGAGGGGGTATTTATTAAGGAGGGATAATGGACAAGGTTGAGTTTGAATTTTTACAAGAGGCGGGAGATAGAAGTGAATATGCGTTCAAGGTCGCTTTGGAGGAAGCGGCAGCTATGCCAACACAAGACCTTCAAACTGCATACGCGGAAGCGATCGCACTCGTTGAGTATTATTCAACGATGGAACGTAAGACTAGCTCTAATCCTAGATTACATTTCGACGCGATTCGCAGATGCCTTAAAGAAATGAAGGCTGAAACTATTCTGCGACAAGCTGAAGATGCGGAAGATCAGGGGATCGAGTTGAGCCGTAACTGCATGGTCCCAACCCGTCCCCTTCTCGACTTGATTCGTAGGCTAATGATTCTTATGCCTACTCGTTCCCAACAATAACATCTCTGAACCCGGACTTGAGAGCCAGTTCCACGGCATCTTTGCGGTACTTTCTCTCAAGCGCCATGATTCGGTTGCGTTGCTCGACTTTCGCCTTGTCAGATATCTCTGGCGATCGTTCGAAGTTGTTCAAGAACTGACGGTTTTGCTTGATCATATTCTCTTGGGATTTGAGGAGCGCCTTTAGCTGTGGCAATCTAGGATGCTCTTTCAATATGTCAGCGCGTTCTGCCGGGGTTGTATCCCTAGCCTCCCATGCTTTCCACAAAGTATCAACTTTAGCCCTTAGTCTACGATCGGCAGCTTGGTCGAACTTGTCTTCCTGAACCTCTGCTTTGAATCTGCCAAGCAATGGTATCGGCTGCTCCTTCGTTACCTCATATCCCTGAGACTTAGTGATGGCCAGTCCGGTTGCCTTGTAGACCTCAGAGAATACGCCGGGCAGATAGCTATTGATCATATGATCCACAGCGCCGGGGTTAACATCGATCGGTCCCGGGGAGTAGCGAGCATTCTTCCCACTATTTCCAACTTCGGCAAGTCTCTGCGTAGCCCACTTCGATATCGGATTGACCGAGTTGAAGTGCATGTACGCATTCGCCTCTTCGACGTTAGAGAATGGGCTTTGCTCCCTGAAGATTGGGGCTCCAAACCTGTTCTCGTTCATTGTCATTTCAGCAATAGGCATGAGCGCACTAGGTGTAATTGTTTTAACAATCTGGCGAGTCACAGTCTTAGACTCCGCGCCAGAACCGATTGGCGAGAACGCATCAAATGCCGCCTTCATGGTTTCCATAGCAGCGTGACTTGCTGGCATGCGCCCAGTTATCACGTCGTGCATGTACCCACCGGCAGCGGCAAACACGTTCCAACCGTAGGCGATAGGAATGCTGCCACCAAGTACGCCCGGCATCCAAGTCAAAGTAGTGTTGCGCTTGTATCCAGAGATCATGTCAAGATCATCAACGCCAGGGCGTTCGTCATCATCGTCGCCGCCCAATGCGCGAGCAGCTAGAGTGGCCAAGTAACCCATGCCCATCCAGAAGCCAGCTACCGATGCGAACCTGCCATAATTACCAGCTTGGAAGTCTTTGAACAAACGCACCGTGCCTTGAACAGCTGGGTTGAAGAAAACATACACCGCTCTCAACTCTCTGCTTCTGCCTTTCAAGTTGAAGTTAACAGTCAACTCTTTGGCATAGCGAGCAGCAAACTCTCGTGACTTGCCGGCCTCGCGAAGAGCTGTATATACAGCCAGTCGTGGGGCAATCTCAGTAGGCATAGAGATCAAGTCCATAGTTGCAGTAAAGCTGTCGAATTTATCTTTCGTCCAGCCAACCAAGCCATCATCTTTTTTCATCGCCTTGTTAAGTTTCTCTAGGCTCAGGTCTATGCTGTCACGATCGAGGAAGAACGTGGCACCACCATCCTCATAGAACTCATCAATCAACTTCTGACGCTCTGGGGATAGCGGATACTTGGTCGTGATTCTGTCAATCCAATCACGGAACCTACCGTCCTTGGCTCCAGCGTAGTCTTTCACCATGTAGCGGAACGCTATAGCTGAAGAACTTCTATACTCTTTTAGCATCTTGCCAGCCAGAACAGCGCCAACCTCTGGATCAGCGGCCATGTTAGCGATAGCTGTTTGGACATCTCGCATCATGTTAATTGGGATCCACGCAGGGTTCCAAGTCGTCACCATCTGACTGAAGAATCGGACCCATGCGCTAAGACCCTCAAAGAAAACATTGGATTTCTGAACGTCCATGCCAGTAATAGCTTGGAAGAAGTCGCCCGATCGGTTGTTGAATACCATCTCAACGCTTCTGCCGTTCACTTTTACAGTGACAGCCTGTGGGTCTCTGCGTTGCGTCTCAACCGTAGTGACATATCCATCTGGGCTAAGCCTTGCCTCAATGACAACTTGTTCATTCAGATTTCGGATAGCCCGCGCTGCCTCATCAGGCTGAAGATCGCGACGCTCCTCGGCAAGACGGATGCGCTCAACCACAGCAGCCAGTGCGTCATCAGAAGTAATCTCGCCACGCTCCATCATTTGCTTCAGACCAACCAAGAAGTTGCGACCTGCCTGTTGCGTAGCTTTGTCCGTGCCTAGAGCAGCCAAAACCTTGTTATCAAAGTTGAATCGATCCACGTTGATTTGCTTCATGGTATCGATCGGGTTCACCTCGACATAGGTCTTGTCTGGGTTTTGCTCGAACATCGAAAGGATAGAGTTCAGAACGCGATTCTTCTGGCCTCGAATCACTGTTGCGACATAGGCATTCAGAGTGTTTTGCAGAACATCAACAGCCTGTGTGCCTCGGCCAGTCGAGCGAATCACATCGGAGCCACGAACATTGAAGGCACGACCGCCCAACTGAGAGCCATCGTACTTGTCGAGATCAGTCTCCTTGTTGCCAGACAGATTGACGTAGTGGTTATAGCCATTACGCAGCGACTCGAACTGGAACTTAGTGATCATCCCGTTCTGCAACATGTAAGCCAGCTTGTCTTTGCTTAACTGGTCAGTCAGTGCTGCAATTTTCTTAAGCTCGGCCAATGCTTCTGGATTGCCATCGAATTTCTTGAGAGCTGCTTTAGCCTCAGCCGATGTCATGCCCGATCCCTTCTTGTTTTTGCCAGAAGTTACAGACTTGATCATGTCGTTACGCTCTTCTGCGTGACGCGCCATCAAGAATAGATCAACGTCTTCGATCGTCAATCCCATTTCACCCAAGGCTCTTAAGCTCTTCATGATTGGATTGAGAATCCGGCGCTGGTAATCCTGAATGAAGTAGCCGGTGCGAGCCTCATACTTGATCAGGTCGTCGATAACTGTGTTGTCTTTTCCTGCGCGAGACAGCTGAGAAGCAACCTCAAAGATTGGCAAGAACTGATTCTGCGCAGTGGTAACTACATAACGCTTGAACCGTTTCCACATCGATGGGTTGTCTTCCAGAGGATTTGCAATCCTGACAACTTGATCTGGGCTGATGTACGCCAGAGTTTCCCGAGCCTTGGCCACTTTGACCGTGCCCTTTTGCTTCAGGATGTCATGCGCCACTTGCAGGGTATCCGCATCAGTGACGTTGTAGTCGCCATCAATAATGCTGTTAGCGCCCGGATTGATAGTGAACACAGTCCACCGGCCAGTCACTGGATTGATGCGAGCGTATGCAGTAATGTTGCCATCACGATAAGCGTAGGCTTCAACCGGCTGATCTTTGGCACGGTTGTACATTACTTCCATTGGAGCACCAGCAAGCGGAGAGATCCCCTGATTACGGGCAGCATCACGAGCGCCTTGCAGCACAGTTGCCAGCTCGACATCACCGGATCGATCCATCCACTGAGCCACATTCTCAAAGCCGTGAGACTTGAGCCAGCGAATCAGTCTGCCAATCAAGGTATGGAATGCGCCAGTATCGCCAGCCGCCGCCATATCCGAGATTGCTTCCTCGATAGCCTCAGATTGAGACATAGGTTGCCCCATCTCCTCAGCCTTAGCCTTCAGTGCGTCAGTAGCATTGCGAACCTTCTGGTTAAGGCGGTACTGAGTGTTCAGGAAGTCATCCAATTTATCACCCAAAAACGCCCGCAATCCCCAATGTCCAAACAGCTCATGGAACATTGTAAATTTAGCATCGTCAGGGTTAGCATGGAAGTCTGACAGGATGTAGATGTGTCCCGTCTTGGGATCAAGTGCACCTTGGAATCCGGTAGCGCCGAAACGCTGGGTCAACCGAGCGCGAACATCGTCAGGCAACTGGTTCAGGTTTTGCACCACTGTGTACTGAGGCGGCACATCCCACTTAGCAAACGCAGATTCCAGTGCCTCATTGATATTCATACCGGCCATCGCGCCAGAATTCTCAACACGCTCGAACCGTATGCTTTCATCTGGCACAACGTCGTTGCCATCTTCATCATACTTGGCTTCGAGATCTATAGCGTCAGCAGACACTGAGGCACGCTCGTCCTCCTGAGCCCGCTCGTCCATCAGCTCACCAATGGTTATGCCAATATCATCCCCAGATTCAATAGCCTCTCTTGACAATTCGTTAATTTCAAAAGCATTCTGCAAGATCACGGCAAGCTGAGTCTCCTCCGCGGTTGCTATCTCCTTACGGTAATTCATGTATACCTCAGGAGACAGATAGCGCAGACTGTCAAGTTGACTGTAAACCGGAGAGCGCATCTTCATCTCGATGTCGCGTTGAGCCTCGCGGAATTCACGAGCACGGAACTCCTCCCATGCCGCCATCTCATCAGCAGTCAGGTATTGAGACAGCTGAGGCTCAAGATCTGGGCGAGCCTGAAGCACAGACTTGATATCCAACATCCATGAACGCACAGGATCTTCTGCTATTTCCTTGATAAATACAGCATCTTCTGGGCTCATCTTGTCAGGATTACGCATCTCGTTCAGAGTGTAGTTCATGAACAGCGCGTTAGGAAATGCGTCCTCAAGATTGGATAGCTGATTATCCCCGCCCCTCTCCTTCCTGCGGTTGCGCATATCATCCATCTTGCGCTTCCAGTTTCCGTAGGAGGTTTCCTCGCCAGCGGTGAGCTGAACCAATCCCTTGACAGGTAACGCTTCATACGACTTGAACCAAGCGTGACGTGCCCACATAGCGGAGGAAGGATACTTCTTTACCCAATCGTTCAGCTTATGGTTGACCGCCACGTTGCCTGACATGTCGATGTATTCCTTCTTGATCTCCATGCCAAGGCTGCGCATCTGATCGTAAAGGTGCATCAGTCCAATGTCATTTTCACGGATGTTCCTGATAGCCTCAGCGAATGTCATTTCTTTTTTGGCAATGGCTTCAGCTAAGCGACGAGCATCAGTGCGTTGACCATCATTCAGATCAAGCTCAGCTTGAATGCCCTCAAGTGCTGGGTAAACCTCAGGCTCAACCTTTGATACCTTCATGGCATCAACCTGCTGCGCTGTGTCTTTTAGTTGAGATTGAACCAGATCAGCAAGCTCTGTATCACGAAGCTCCCGCAATTGCCGTTCAGCCTTGCCAACGGTTTGCTCGATCAGATATGGCTCGTAACCCTCCTTGGCCATCTCTTCACGGATCTTAGTAAGCTCTGCTAGATTACGATCTGCGGTGTAGACAAGAGTGCGGACTCGGCCAGACATGATTGCTGCTTGCTCTTCGGCCAAACGGTCTGCTTCAGTACGGGCTTCCTCTGCGGAGGCGCGTTTTTCTATAGCTTCTTGCTGAGCTTCGGGGCCGCCGTACTTGCCGGTCTCTGCCATCTGGGTGAATACACCGCCAGTATCGTCAGCAAGAATGCCGCGTGTTTGCTCATTGCCAAGTATTTCCTCGGCCTTTCTTTCTGCGGCGCGGCTCTTACCCTCTACTGCCTTCCCGATAGCTAGTGACTTGCGCTGAGCAACCTTCTCCTCAATCTTGGCAGACACGCCGCTCATCAATTTGTCAACTCGCTTATCGTAGCCGCGTCTCTTCGAGGTTAGCGCAAGCTTCTTCTGCTCGTCAGTCTTGAACTGGGCTTCGGATACCCGCTTAGTACGCTCGGCTTGAATGATCTTTTGCAGATCAACGAAGTTCTCACCGAAGGCAGCAAGGTTGGACTCGCGGAATACCTTGGCAGCTTGGGCAACTTGGTCGCGGCGCAACAGGTCAAAGATCTGCTGAGTTGCAGCGTAAGCATTCTCAGCATCAATCTCTTCTTGCGGACGACGGAACTGTACTTCAGGCTCCTCTACAGTTGTAGTCGCTGGCGCAGGCTCCACAACAGGAGGCATTCCTAATGCTTTGCGCTGGTCTGCGATGTACTTCTCGTTATCGGCCAACACTTGCGCGTCAGTACGGCCATCAACCTTTGAGCCGAAAAAGCGCTTTGTCTCTTCGTCAGCCACGATCTCGTTGAACTTCAGGCCGTACTCACGGAAGAAACCTTGCTCCTTGAAGATCTTCGATGCCTCAAGAGACTTGCCTTCCCGGATAAGGGAGCGGATCTTAATGAGGGCTTCGTTCTGATCTGGATCAAAGTCTACGCTTTGTGCAATTTCTAGATTGCCGGCAGCTTCGATCTTATGCTGATCAACAAACTTGACGAGCAAAGTCCTGAGGCCATCAAGGTCTGCCACCATATCCTTAGCCATCTGCTCGCGTTGGCCAAGCTCGTTGTATCGTGCAATCAAGTCATCCAAGACACGGATGATGCGCTGTAGCAGGGACGGATTGTTCTGACCAACCTGCTCCCAGAAGGCTTTGTCAGTAAACAGCAAGCCCATAATGTCGGCAGTCATCTCGTTGTCAATATCTGATGGGGCATACCCAACAGAGGACAACTTATTGCGGAACTCTCTTGACTTGTTGCTATCCAAGAAAGCTTTGACTTCTTGCTCAAGCTTCAGCGCTGCTTCTGGGTTGCGGCGGCGAAGCTCGTGATACAGCTCATGCCCCAAGATGTGCAGCTGATTGCGCCTCTTGGCCTGAGCAAAGTTCAAAACAATTGTATTGCGGCCAAGCGACAGGCCCTGACGATTCCGTGTGCGCTCGTTCGAACCCATGTACTTCACGCCATAGATCTTCATGCCGAATGCTTTGGCGATGGCTTGGAACGCTGGCGGCACCTCAGTCTCGACGTACATGCTCTCGTCTAGATTCTCTGGGTCATTTGTCTTGCTATAATCATAACGAGACATCCCGGCGCGAACCTCGTCAAAAGACAGGGGCTGCTCAAGAGTTTCTGTTGTCGATACTGGTTGCTCAAGTGTTACGATGTCGTTCTGAGCAGAGGTTGGACCTTCAATGATTGCTGGTGAGGTAGGAACTGGTGGCAAGTCCACATCTTTTGTGCCAAGCTGCGCCTCAGCATCAGCCATCTCTGCATCGATTGCATCCAGATCTGGGTCTTCTGTTGGCTCAGGAAGGTTTTGTTCCCAACTGGTGCCAATATCTAAAGCTGTAGGCTCCAGAATTGGCGCAATAGTGGCGCTTATAAGATCCTGATCGTAGCCCTCCTCGGTCATGTCGCGGATCATTTGCTGAGCCCGCTCGACACGATAGTTCTCTGGGTAGACTGACAGGTTACGAACCAAACGCTCGTAGCCACGAATACGAACATCTCGCTCTTCTTGGCTTAGTGGTTGTCTTGTAGTGGTAGAAACAGCAGTGCCGCCCTGTTCTGCTTGCTGGATCTTCTGCTCAGTTATCCCCCACTCTTGCTCTTCTGCTACAGCTGTTGCCAGTTCTTTTGCGCGGGTAATTCCAGAAATGCCGCCAGCTCTATTGGTTTCTTCTGCTTCCTGCGCTGCTGCATTGAGATCAAACCCCTCAAGTTGTGATGCTACCTGACCAACAAATCCCGGAGCCTGTGTAGCAATTCGTTTACCAGCATTCACCAGATCAACATCTTTCGAGAGCTGATCCAAGTTCATATTTGGATTGGCTGCGCGAAGCTGTGCCTTTGTTGCATCGTCGCCCACAGAGTACATGTACGCCATGAGGCCCTGATCCCTGACCGCGGATACCATCTCGGTAGCTGTCAAGTTAGGACGGAACTCTTTCCCGGGCGGAGGAGGTTCCATTCCGGATTCTCCGGGCTTTGATTCCGTATCTCCCGGCTTTCCTTTGGGCCCACCAATAGCGCCCATAAACCCGCCAGAAACGCCTCCAAGAGCAAAGGCAGCGCCAGCAGCTTCAGGCACACCGGCGAGAAGCTCTTGGTCTGGTTTAGCACCTGATACGTTCACTCCTACATTGGATGCAAAGGTAGAGCCGCCTTCTTCGCCAGCCTCTTGAACCGCTTCTTTGGCGAAGCCTTCTGTTACCTTGCGGACGATTCCCTTATTGGCAGCGTCAGCAACGGCCTTTTCCGAAATGTCTGTGACTCGGCCTAATGTTTGCGCCTCCAACTTACCAGCGCCAGTAACCTTGCCGAGCAAGAGGGATATGGATCCAGCCAATGCGGTAGAAACTACGGACGCATCATTAGCCAATTTAAGGCGTGCCAACCCGGGATCGCCAAGTTCTTTCAAAAGTTTCTGGTACTGTGGCGACTTGTCCAGATCTTCTTGCTTCATTGACAAGACAGACTGACGAGCGTCTGAGCCAGCGGCAGTGCCTTCTAGAGTAGCGTTTATGCCAATAGCTGCCCGGGTAGCATTTGTCGTAGCCATAGTTGACGCGGCTTCCATCGACAACCCGCGGCCTAGAGCGTACTCGATTGACCGTACAGCGGCAGCACGGGCGGCAAGACCAACAGTGGCCAGCTGAGGAGTCATCTCAATCAACATAGAGCCGGCAAGACGCGGGTTAGATACAACGGCACTGAAGCTATTAACAAATCCCTTAGCGTCTTCCAGTTCTTTCCGCTGAGCTTGCAGTGCTGGAGATTGGCTTTCCCTGATTTGCTGGATACCTTCTGCAATATTCTCAGTTCCTGTCCGGCCAGTGCGCGATCTAATTGCCTCATCTAATGCGCCGACACTTGCCAAGTTGCCAATTTCATACACGCCCTTGACAAGCTGGACTCCACCGGTTAATAGATCTTTTGCGGTATCACCAAGGAAATCGCCTTCCAATGGACGTGACGAAGCCTGAGCTGGTGGAGCGGCAGTTTGTTTGAGACCTGTGGATTGTTCCCATTTATCCAGAAAGCTATCTATTCTGGCCTGTGCTTGGGCGGGTGTTTCGGAGGGGGATGGCGAAGTGGAGCCTGAAGGTGGTTGAATACCACGACGACGGGAAGAAGGAAGAGGTTCTTGTAGCGCACGATCAGCGAGCACACCGGGACGGTAGTCTTCACCTATTGCCTCACTAGCAATACGCCCCGGGACGTACTCTCGTCCAGTTGCTTTCTGAACGAAGTCGCCCGGTTTGTATTCGCCTGTGGAGATTCCTCTTCCTCTACGTCTAACTTCGGATTCTGCTTGATTGGAAGTCTTGTAGAGGTCTGCCATTTATTAACCTTATCTAGCTGCTGGTAACGGGTACTTCTTAACTGCTTGTGCCGCGGCATCTTCGAGGGTCCTTACTTGGCCGCTCTCTATTAGAGCCCTTGCAGCAGCAAGTTGCTTAGTTACTACTTGTTGATATGCTACTGGATCTGCTTGGAAGCTCGGGTTGCTTGCGAGTTTTTCCGGTAATGGGTAGAGAATCTTTAGCAATCCTTCGCCGACTCTATCTTTGCCCTCAGTATCCTTGAGTTTAGCCCTATAATTCGCCGCCCTCTCTTCTAATACCTTGAGATCCATGCGATTTTTTCTATCTTTTTCGGCTATATTCTCTGTGCTGGCAATTTGCTTTTCTTGGCGGGTATTCTGGCCCTTCTCTGTAATGCCAAGCTTTCTGTTTTCTGCCATAAACTGAGCATATGCTTCCGTAGACATTGACGGAAGTATAATATTTTGAAATGAGTCAAATACTACTTGTTCCTTGCCATTAACCATACGAGTGCCTACAGTTTTATAGCCACCAGTTATTTCTTCAGGAACAAGCTTCAACGTCACATCATCTGGAATATTGATATCGCCTTTTGTTTTTGTGTTAAACATTTTCTTTGTGCCGGCCACATCTCCGGTGGTTTCAAAATAACGCAAAGCATCAAGAGCGCCCCTAGTTTTTAGTTTCCTGTCTTGTTCGACAGCGGCATCAGCAACTTCCGGAGTCATACGGTTATGTTTAATTAGGATATTGTTATACATATCTCTAAATAAAATTGCTCTGTCCGTTGAGTCTAGTTCGGCAACGCGCTTCAAGCTGCCGGGACGGAATTGGTTCCCCCGAGCCTTAGCCTCGGCAATAGCGGCTGGCCCATCTTGGAAGCGGCGTACGGCGACAGGTTTGCCATCTTGTGTAATTTCTTCTGCTTCGTAGCCGGCTTGGGCTTTTTTTACAAACTCTGGATAAAGTAATCTCTTTTCTTCTTCGAAGGCTTTATCGCGTTCCTCTTTTTCCAATTGAAGCTGAGCTTGTTTCTGAGCAATTTCACCCATAGCTGCTTCGCGTTCTGACCTAGCTTTATCTAAGAGAAATCGATCTCTCTCTAGGGTCATTCGCTCTTTGTCCCGCTCAATGGCTTGCTTGCGGGCTTCCATCTCTTGAACGTCGGCAGCGCCTTTGGCAAAACCACCAATAAATGCACCAAGTCCAGTAGCCATTATTTTTTACCTTTCAATGCTTTTCTGCGACGCTGAACAGCAGCCGGAGTGTGGGTCTGCTGCACCAGCTTATCTAGGTTTGCCTTGCCAATTTTTTTAACCGTATCGGCAGGGATAACATATTCTCCATTTGACAACATGGCTGGTATCTTATCATCAACTGGACCGCCGGGACCGCGAACATGGCCGGGCCCTTCGTGCATCATGCCAATAGCTTTGCGGTTGAACGGGGTAGAAATCTCACCGCCATCTGCTGCCGGAAGAAACCAAGGCTTAGTCCCGCCGCCAAACATCATGCCAGCACCTTGACCAAGACCGCCCCAGAGTGCAGCATCAGCTTGTTGTTGTGCGTTGTATCCTTGCATGCGAGCGCCAAACTCTTGACCATAGATATTGCCAGCAGTGCCGTAACCCTGTTGAACGCCAGCCATCTGATTGGCGTATCCTTGAAATCCGGGCTGCATAATTTGCCCCGGAGCCATAGCGGATTGACGAGCCCCACCCGCGGCTTGAAGGCCGGTGCCAAAAGAGGCGGAAACATTAGATGGAAGATTTCGACCAAGTGCGGCAGCGTCATACAATAAAGCACGGCCTTTGTCTTGAGCGGTTTCTCTGGTTGATGTTGCTGCGCCAGCTCTGGCCAATGCTTCTTGTAGGTTGAGTTGTTGGTTAAGAGCGGCGAATCTCCCGGCGTTGGATCCCATACCGGAAGCTCTTGATTGACGCTGAGCTTGACCACGCATGTTGCCAAAGGCTTGCCCAATGTCACCGACCGCAGCCCTAGCCATTTTCTCTCGCTCTGCCTCAGTGTCAAACTTAGCGGCCTCAGAAGTAAGCCTTTCTTCAAGGGGGCGGAATGTGCCCTTCATATAGTCTTCATACTCTTTGGCTTGGCGCATAGCCTCCCTCTGAGTTTGGACCTCGCCCTGAAGAACCTCAGCCATAATTGGCTTGAGCTCTTCATACTGCATTTTATAAAAGTCCAAGTTTTCTCTTGCTATTTCTTTTTGCGCCTCAGCGGAAACCCTAGCCGCATCTGCGCTAGCAAGCATCCCGGGGTTGGGGTCTGGTGCGCCACCTTTTCCGCCGAAACATATGTTTTTATTTTTCCAGACAGCAAGGTGCCGATCAACCCGATCATTAGGGTTATCGCACACATCCCTATAAAACTCATTGAAACTATTGTATTTGTCGAACATTTTCAGTCCTTTATAAATCGACAATTATCTTTCCATAAAACGTATATGATGACATCGCCACCATCACTGGCCGCGCCCTTGAGCGTAGCCTCAACTTCAAATCCGACGTTTTCTACAAAGCGCCTAGAGTCTTTATTGGATGCCTCTACCCACGCGCTAACCCTTTTGCAATTCATTTGCTTGAATGGGTATTCAAAAGCTGATCTTAGTAATCCTTTACTAACCCACCTTTTTCCCCTGCCGGCGCAGTGCATAAATATATTGTGCTTTGTATATCCCTCATACAAAACGGCACCAACAAGTCCACCATCAACCTCTCGTCCAATCCCTTGCATTCCAGCGCTGTACATAACCGGAACACCAAGATCTTTTAAAAAGTGCCACACTCTGTCTGGGTCATTGATTAGTTGTTCCATAATTTATTGGTTTAGTCTGTCAATGATTTCGTTTATCTTTGCAACCGCTTCGGCTACTGTTGCTGTATCGGACAAATACTCTATACTGCCACCGCGAACTCCAGTCAAGATTTCTATGTTTTGCTTGATTGGACCAAGTAGAGTTGATAGCTTCCTATCCATAACAGAAACAGCGGGGATAGCTGGCTTTCTTATTCTGGTCATAAGGTCTTCAACTCCCGCATGGTTTCTGCTAGCTTGATATATCGAAATTCAACATTGCCAGCAAGTTTAATTTCAAATATTGTTCCTTTATATCCTGAGGGGAGTCTATACGAACCGCTTGCAATATATACTGTATTGTATTTCTCAACTCCATCTACATATAAAGTAAATTGAACAAATCTGTCGTCTATTGCTGATGGGATTGGAGTTAGCAATGATCCACCAAGAACAAAGTGGTTTAATGGAACATCATTAACAGTTCCTTGAAGAGGGTCTCCTGTATTGAATAAGGCTTGATTCTGTTCCTTAATAGATTGGATATACTCGTTCCATTGCTCAGCATCTTCTGAATTTAAAAAGTCCGCATCAATTTCTATTGCGCCCAAGTTAATTGGATCAGAAAAAACAAACTTTTTTGATAACCATTCGAACGGCCAGTTATTAAGTTTATCGCCCTCCCACTTGTATATCGTTGTGTCCCACAAGTAGTAGAGTTCTGCTGTTTCTGGATCTACAAATGTTGCTCTTGCTTGAATGTTTGTTGTAGAAAACGCAGAGTTTTGCATTGTGCGGTCAAGAATAAAACCGCCATTTGCAATATACTCTGTGGCTTGCTGGTAAAACCCAAAGTACTTACCGGCATACACAGCACCGCGGATTGTTGGTGGATTAAACTTTTCAAAGTTTTCTCTCAGCATAATGTTGCCAGTTGCTAGCCCAGTGCTGGCCGGGCCAACAATACAAATTCCATTAGGGCTGGCATACATAACCCCATTAACATCAGAAGAAACTGATCTAGCGGAAATACACGGCTCAAGCTCAGTTAGCTTATCCGGAGTCATCGCTGCCGGGTCTGATCCAGAGAAAACAACTGGATACCCTTTGGTTAATACAACAATGCTTTGCCCATAAACAGCAACGGCAACAATGTCTGCCTCAACAGAATATCTATATGCGATTGGCCAAGATTGCGGGTATCCAATCTCAGAAAAAATAACTTCCCTGAGATGAAAACCACAAAGAAAACCAGATGGATGAGCGCATACTCCACTAACCGGCCCCGGTTCAGTCCAAGTTAGGCTGGGAAGTTGTTCTCCAAGCTGGGCGGCGGTTTTAGAATCGTTGTATACATACGAAGGGCCAAGCGCCGATACAAGAATCTCATCAACAAATAAGAACGTAGGAGTAATTCCAGCAGCGCTCACCGATCGGTAGATTCTGATCTTTGTGATATTCTGGTTGGCAAATGCCGAAGGATCTTCAAAACCAGTTAAGTCAACTGTATCTGAAGAGTGAATAGTAACAATATTAGATGCTTCGCTAGGAGCGCTCTCTTGTTCAATCCCGCCAAACTCCTGAATAAACGTGTAGATATATATTCTATCTTCAGTAGACCCACCACCAACATGGACTTCTGTGGCTGTAAGCGCTACAGTTGGCGCTGGGACAGTTCCATATAGCCAGTTAGCAGGAGCCGTGCCATTAGTATTACCAGCAAGGTCTGAGTTAGTTGCCCTTAGCTCGCTATTTTCTGAATAATAAATTGAGCTTGGTTGAGTATCATCAATAACTGGATTGAGCGCAACGCTAACAACAGAATCCCAAACGAGCCAGCGATCATCTTCGCTTGGATTTTTTATTTTGTATATTGTCTCACCAGATTCAATACAATCAAAAGCCGGAGTGACCTTGGCTGATTTGTACCACCCCCTGAGATCTCCGGCATAAAGTTTTGTATTGATGGCGCGTTGAGCCTCATTGTCTTGAAGCAGATGGGCGGCAACCCTTGGGATATAACCGCCCTGCGTCATTAGCTTCAGACCTGCCATTTTTTCCCCTTACACAATTCGCTCCCCACGGAAGTAAGCTTTACCGTTATGGACAGAGCAGAACTCTGGATATGTTAATTGTCCGTTTATGATTGTCAGAACCGCAAATCCAGAGCAATGATTGGTTGGATTGTCTTCACCGTAGTGCATGTGGTCGCCATCAACCTCAGCCAAAGTTCCGGTGTCAACGCCCCATCTAGTGCCTCGGTAATCCGTAAGCAATGTTGCCTGTAACCTATGCAGGTGACCAGTGACAACAGTGAGCCCACCATAAAGTGTGTTGTTCCATGTGGCATGAACGCCATTGCGGAACCGATGCTTTATCATTATGTCATCATTGACAAGCAAGCTCATTGTCATGTTCCACTCTGGAAAATGATCTTTGAGACAAAACCCACCAACCCCCTCGAACTCTGGCACGTTCTGAGCTAATCTAGACTCGAACCGCATATCATGATTACCAAGAGTCCACCACAAAGAACATCCTCGCGGAGAGGCATCTTTGATTTCCGCCAATCTTTCTTGGACAGCATCAAGTTCTTGTTTTACGTTTGGAGTTGAGCCCCATCCCGCTTTTGGGAATCTGCTTATCGATGAGCCATCAAATAGATCGCCATTCATGACAATCATTTGTGGGCGAAGTTCTTCAGTTAAGGAAACAAAAGCCTCATGTGCTGGACTGACAACGCCGGGCCAATAATGTGCATCTGATGCAACAAGTATTGTGCCATTCCAAAGTTCGCACTCCACCCTTGGCGAATGCTCTCTGCGCGTAAACGTGGGAGAATTTGGGTGGCTGCTTCTAAGAACCATATCATGTTTAGCCTCTACCCTCTTACGTCTGCGGTGAACGCCTCTAATGTCAATACCAAGTTCTTCGGCAACCATAGCCGCAGAGCCGTGACGATTCCAACAATCAAGAAACTCTTGCTCAGATACTTTCATACAGCACCCTTATTTTGGAAGCATAGTAATTGCCATGCTCAACAATTTGAATACAAGAGCGCCGGCGGTTGCTGATATACCAGACAACCACATCAATGTCTTCCACCCGCCTTTTGCTTCAGAGAGAGTTTCTCTAATCGACTGTAGACATTCTTTTACTTCACGGAGTTCTGCGTGGACTGCGGTCAACTCCCGCTGGAGTGATTCAATCTCAGCCTCATGACGACCTAAGTCGCGGTGAACTTCGACATCCATTACGCAATCCTTTCCCCGCTGCGGAGTTGAGCTAGTGTTTTGCCGCCTGTGTATTGAAAGTGCGGGAACTCTTTGAAGCGCTTCCAATCACCAGCCCACTCCAGTCCGGCCTCTTTGCCAATCCTACCCACTTCTTGCCACACTGGGTTCTTAGTATCCCAACATGGCTTGCCGTTAATAATAGGAACCACATCAACGGCGCACCTATAATTATGCCAACTTTCTCCGGCTCTTGCATTAGTTACAATCTTGCCGGGTTGAGTACGCCCTTGAGCATACAAAGCATTCTGGCTTTCATTATCGCGGTATGTGGATGTTATCAGAATATCTATGCTTGCCTGATTACATTTAAAAACAAATGCCCTAACCCTATCTTGCACTATTGGCAACAGATCTTCAATCTTTCGGCTGTTGATCATTTACTAATCTTTCTTGGTCTATGAGTGCCTTTTGGCATGCAGTTAGTTGCTCTACTACTTTGTTGGCTCTGGTTGCGAGGGAGATAAGATCCTCTCCAGTTCTTTCAGAAAGTCTGGCTCTTGTTTCACCATTACGTCCGCCGGCGGGGGTGGTAGTGTCGGGCACCTTGTCTCCACTATCTTCGCAGGTTGCGTTGACCCACAGGCCGTTAGACTTAGCGCGAGCAACAGCGTCAGCTTTTTCACGGTCTTTCTCCTTTAGCTTCTTCTGGTACTGAGTTGATACCTCGTTTAGGCTTTTGGCAAGAGCAATCTCCGCCGCATCTGCACGATCCCTCGCCGCTTTGATTTGTTGGGCGGCCACCTCCGCTTGAGCCACACGAACAGCGTCCCACTCTCCCTGCTTCAGAGTATCCCCTAACCACCAGCCCACTACAAAAATGGCAGCCGCTAGAGTTGCTTTGATTACCCATGCGTAGCCCTCAATTAGATTTAGCATTACTTCTCATCCCCTCAACTTTTTCTTGGCCCCGACTCCAAGCGGCAACGCCCAACACTGCGCCGAATGCCATATGGAAAAGACCACCACTAGATAGTGTCATTGGGACCCACTGTTGAGAAACTTCGCCCTTGCCATGTATTTGAAAGATTGACCAGAAGACAGGGAATAAAATAAAATCGCATATGTTAATTATCATGTAGACCCAAGCCATCATTGGTCTCCACTTGCGATTCATCCAGTCTTCTTTATTCATTCTTTTCCATATTCATAATTTTGACCGACAAGGACACTCAACTCTATCAAGAAATCTCAGGCCAATTAAATTGCAAAGCAATAAGTTCATCCACTGTAGAGCAAGCATTAACGGCGGATTCATTTGCATTTGATGCGGAGCGTATAGCTGATCTAGCATTCAGAGTTTCAGCATCAGCTTGTGATCCAGTTTCTGTAGCTCGAATAATTTTCCAGTCTGTTGGAGATAGCATTGCCCCCGCAGTTTGTTTTATCTGAGCAATTAGATTTGATTTGCACTGGTCTAGATCTTTGGGATTGTTTGGACCCCAGTAGTAACTATCATCATAAAAAGCTGGATCAGCTACTTCAGTAATTCCAATGGCCTCCTTTTCCTGCAAAGTAGTAAGACGCAGCCAGTTTGCCGGGTATTGAATACCATTTACCACAAATGGCGTGTCGATTGGAATTGGCTTTCCATTCAATAAAAACATAATTACCTCGCGAGTGCGTTCTTAAAAGGATTTTCTGCAAATGCTGCGTACATGTATGTATACCCAGACTCGTTTGTGGTTCCGTTAGCAAATCGTAATTTAAACCCATTTGCAGTAACATCACCAAACCTTGATGCCACTTCAGAGCTCGCCGCGTTTGGGGATAGGCCAAAATTATTCACATTATTTGCGTTTCTGGATGTATCAAAAACTTCCCATGAGTCTGCGGTTGCCCCACCATAAATTTTCTTTATCATTACAAATCGTGGGCGAAATCCCAAATAAACAAATGGCCCATTAGTAGACCCATTCCCTATATAGCTACCGAACTTAGAAAATCCATCAACTTCAGAGAATAAGTAGGCTATGTAAGTAGTTCCATTGTTATTCACATTGGTGTTATTTGTTGCTCCACTAGTTGGAAATGTAGTAGATGATAAATTTGCCTTTGGTAGCAATGACGTAGATGCTGCCCTTAAAGCTGATGAGTCTAAAAAACAATAATATAAATAAGCTGGACTTCCTCCATTGTCGCCCATACTTTTATGATGAACAACCCAGTTTGTTGCTCCTGTTGATCTAGCTTTAATTATTATCATGGACGGAGTAACGCCCAAGCTGTGCGATACTGCTCTGTTTGTTGTCCCGTCGCCAGTATATGCAACAATATCAAACCCTTGTATTGACCCCTCTTTCCACTGCCATCCAATAAACGTGTTGCCATTCGAGTTAACTTGGCCAGACCCTACATTATCTATCCCAAGAGAAAATCCATCATTATTAAATGCGGTCAAACCAAATCCAACGGACTCTGTTTGTTCCGCGTCCGCTAGATTAGAAGAAAGATGAATGCGAGCACCACGAACACTATCGAGTAAGTTATGCGAGGCCGCAACGCTACGACCTTTAATCCATACTAGATCTGGCTGCATAGCGCCAATATTTGCAATGCTTTGTCCCGTGCCATTACCTAAGTATGTTGTTGCATTGAAATACTGGCTGCCCCTCAGAATGGTTGACTCCGGTAGATTTTGTGTGTTCATTGCTTTGAAGCCGGAAGGTGGTGTATAGCTGAATGGGCGTTGTCCGCAATTTAGATACGCATTCTGCGCTGGCCCTCCGGCATTTGAATGGTTGGGGTATATCTGCTTACCAGCAATCCCAGACAAAGTTGCGTCAGCGCCAGTTGCTGGATTACCAGTTAATGATCCAGATGCTCCATACCAGTTTCCATTTAAACCCAACCAAAGTTTTCCTGTGTCAGCATCGTAAGCAATTTTTAGTATGTCGCCATTTGCTGGAAACGCTCCACTTGGAGTAACGCTACTGGTTGTTCCGTTGACTGACTTAAAAATTGCTTTTGCAGACCAATCCGTATACAAACGGCAATATGTATTTCCACCTATTCCATCTGATGCGCCTATGTTTATAGGCCAGTTAATGTTTGCAGTAAAGTTAAGAGTAATCTCTGCGTACCATTTTCCAGTGGTTGCGGTTGGGAATGTTGATACTACGTTTGTGCTTGAGCCTGTCGCAGTGCTAAGAAGGTTGCTTTGGCTTAAGGATGATTGAGTTAGATTTAGTGGGTTCCAAGTTGCGTAATTCCCCCGCCCATTGCCGCCATCATCCCACATAGTCGGCACATCCAGCATGGAGTCGTAAGAGGTATTATTTGGTGGCGTTCCTGTGTATGCCGATACATTGATGTTATTCGGAGTCCAATTATTACTATTCCCTGAATAGTCTCCTCCTATGGCTGCTACGCTGCTGTTATCAGAAAAGCTTAAGTAGAAGCCGTTTGTCCCGTATGTGCCATTGTACGCCTTCGGTCTCCAGACTCCAGTTAATGGATTTGTTTCACCGAATGCTTCGGCCCAATTAGTTAACCCAATTGGTAAAGATTGTCCATCAATAAAATAAACTTCGGCTATGTGTCCATCACCGTAATTTTGGTTGCTGCTATTGGTATTTGTCCTGCCGATTTGCATATCGGTTAGGAAGTCCCCAGTCGGAGCTTGATTTAAAGACGGGTATGTAGCCGTTCCGAAAGCTGTCAACTGCACACCGTTGACGTATAGTTTGAGACGCTCAGTCTGGGTTGCGTTTGCTGAATCATATTCTGCGACAATGTGATACCAAGCAGAGTAATCTCTGAATACTGCGCTCGACTCAAGCCTGACAAGATCAACCGTTGATGAGTTGCGGATACGAAATGCTAGTATGTCACCAGTCCAAAAACCAAAAAAATCAAAAGCAGCGGTTCCGGTAGATGAACCTAAAAGTGGAAGTTCAGTGGTTGATCCACGCTTAACCCATCCAGACACAACAAACTTTAATGGATTTGTTCCGGTAGTCGCATTTGTTCGTTGAAGATACGCATTAGCGCTAGCCCTAAGGCGAAGGCTTCTGCTAATTTTGTATCCTTCAGCCGCGCCCTCAGAATCCAAAAGTAAAGAGCTACCAATCATTATTTCACATCTCCAATTAAGCGGGCTGTGATTCGGGTTGAGCTTTCGACGTAATACACCAGCACATCAACAGCGCTGGGCGAAGCGGTCAAACTTGGAACAGTGCCTCCGGCAAATTTCCAATATGATCCGAAAGCCATTGTTCTAGCCGTGGCACCTTGCGTAATAACAATAGAACCGTATTGTCCCGCAGTCATGTTGGTCGGGTTGGCTAACGTCGTGTTCTCTGTTGTGGTGTGCGTAAAGTTATTTGCGGAATTCATATCAACCGCAATTGATGCAGATGAGCTGGTCAGTGCAGCAGTTGCGCCGCTGGATGATTTCTGCACGATGAGGCGTTGCGCGGAGTTAATGCGCATTGATTCAATTGGAGAGCTCGCGCCATCAGCAGTCGTGCTGAACACCAACCGACCGGGCATGTCGTTAGCGCCGGGAGTTCCGTCTACTTCGGCTGAAATTGTAGCAGCTTGAATAAAAGCCGCACCATCATCGCCATCAAACGATAATGTAGCAATACTATCCCCACTTGAAACGGCTCCCGCAGTCCCAACTGAAGCCCCGCGGCTTTTCTGCATTCGGATAAAACTGCCGCCAGTTGATGCTGCCCACCGTTGAGTCAACAAATCACCACCGTTCGTACCCACAGATTGAAGTCTATAAGAGTTGTTTTGACTTGTTGTTGATCCAATAATAGTAGTGCCCTCGGCATCAACTACAAACGGCGTGCTATCTGGATTCGAACTGTCCTCAACTAACAGCGCATTACCCGTGCCTGTTTGTGTAATATGTAGTGCATTACCAGATCCATTAGCTTCAACTAGAAGCGCTTCACCAGATCCAGTCTGCTCTATACTAAGAGCGTCACTTGAGCTATTAACAACAATAGCAGATGGGCCAGTAATTGTGTCGCCGCTTTTATCAAAAGAAATACTAAGTCCTGCGGCAGTTGGGCGAAGCTCAAACTTGTCGCCCCCAACATAAGCGGTTCCAGTGGTTCCGTCTTGCCCGCGAACCACAGTCATAACATCGCCAACTTTAGCAGTTACCTTGACTATCTCAAGATTGTTTGATGAGTCTGATAGGGTTGCATAGAAGTAATCTCCGGCGCTCAATGAAGGGAACAGAGATCCACCACTAGAGGCAACCGTGATAGTCGTAGCTACGGCTGAGATGGCGCTTGCTAGTGTAGTGCTAGCATTGTTTGTCCATTTGATTGCCATTCGTTATGCTCCTATTAAGCCGCGGTTACAGTCCAAGTGATAGTCATTCCATCCAGCGCTCCCTTATTAACAACTGGGAAAGTTGTTCGGCAAAGCATTGTGCCACTAGAAGATGCGTTAAAAATACCTGCCTCCTCCAATGCGCCAGTGCCAACGCCAATACCAAACGATGCAACAAATGTTGCGACATTTGCAACCGCTGTCGATGACGTGAGGGCTACCCTAGCCAATTCAGAAGCAAGAGTAGTATTGCCAGCAACAGGAGAAGTGCCATCATCACCAACTGCCATGTGAGACATAACATTAGCCGCTGTGCCCACCATACGACTAGCGATATAGTCTAGCCCAGTGTCAACTACTAGGTTATGAATTTCTCGTTTATCTTTGACTTCGCCGGTAACGGGGTCAAATACTTCAATAAGGACATCGCCTTTCAACTTGAAGTTTTCAGAAAACATTGTGTATCTCCTTATGGGCCATTCAGTGTAAAATAATTCAAAACGTAAGTGTTTAGCAACTGCGGCGAAACAGGTATAATTTGAATTACTAAATTATCAGGGAAGCTTGCAGAATCCGATATTGATTTGATAAACACTTTATCAATAACTTCTGACGTTGTTGTTGTGTCAACAAATGCTCTTGCGTAGTTAATGGCGCTTGAGTATTGATCCTGTATTGTTAATGAATCAGACAGAGGTTTTGTTATTAACTTTGCAGCATAATCACTAATGCTTGCAGAGTCAGACAATGATTTGTCCGCATCCTTAGCCAAACTCTCAGTAGTCGATACAGAATCAGAGAGAGGCTTTTCAACGTCTATGATCTGGCTATCGGATATGGATACCGCATCAGCAAACGAACGAAGTATAATGATTGTGACAACTATCACATCAGTCATACCAAAGCTGTCGCCTAGAGTTTTTCCTACCGCCAAGTCAACGCTATCAGAAACGACTATAGAATCAGACTGTGCCTTCGACATATTGAAGAACAAAATATCTGTCGGGCTTATCGTTTCTTGATACAGCTTGTACCATCCAGCCACATCTAAGTATGGCGATGCTGCTGCTATGACTGCTTGTATTGCTGCTTGCGGGATAACTCTTGATACGGTTGCGGCTCCGATTTGCGCGGTACTCGCTACCCTTATTTCTGAGACTGTGACTGAGGCGAGGACGGAAGATACCGTCGCTCCCATCTTAGAACTCCGAACGTAGTTTGAACTTTAGTAAATCATAGACAGTCTGGATCGACCCGTCGCTGAACGTGATTTCAATCTCGCCCTCATATTCGCCGGGCGGGCCATCAAGCGCGGTTGGGTCTGTGGTCCAGTAAAAAGCAACAATGCCAGACGATCCATTTGTTACCACGCCTGTTATTGTGGCAGTTAGAACAGTGGCACCTACTTGTCGGAACTTCAGAAGGACGATGGCACCAGTAATATTGATTGGATCTCCAGTGGTCTCGTCAGTCAAAGTGCAGACCAAGGTTGGCTTCGTATCTCCTTGCACTAGCTTGATCTTTTCCGTCATTAGATTCTCCGAATTTTTACATGCTTGCTTACGCGCACATAATTCTTAAGCGCACGATCGCGAGCTACATTCAAGCCGGCACGATACAAAGCCTCTCTGGCCATAGCTAGCTTAGGGTCGTAGTATGGCTTTGTTGAGGAAATTGCCATTCTAGCAATAGTTCCATGTCCTATGATTTCTGCATAGTCTTCATAGATCACATCATCGATTGTGTCTGTGCCTCTTGTTGGCTTGAGCGCAACCACTAAGGTCATCGCGTTAGCCAGCGTTTCATTTGGGATTGGGTAGACGCTAAAAACATCTGGTCCTTTTTGGAAGATGTTTCTTGGATCTTCTCTTCGAATCGGTGCGCCCGGTGCATTGGTGTTATATGCTGTCGGCGTATTGATTTCGTCAAACGAAACTGGCACCAACTCTCTACCCTTGTACCAAGCTTTTAGGATCTTAGTAACTCTGCGATTATTGGGTGGCTCCAGATCATAGTCTGCGATGCCATCAATCGAAGTTACCGGGTCAAGAGTTTCCTGCAAGATAAAAGACTTTTCACAAAAGTCAATGATCGTATTCTTTACCTCCAGAAGCGCCATGTCTGGGTTAGCCCCCGGGACTTGCGGCATCACATAGTCCAAGAAATCGGTATGGTTTTTCATCCTCTCTTCAGCTCCTTCTCCCACAGTGCGCGGAGGTTAGCGGCTCTTGTGCCCTCTGAGTACTCGTCGTCCCTCAATTCAGATCTGAATACAACGTAGTAATTCAGTAGGTGCGCCACGTTATGGGGAAGTGGAACATCATCAGTAATAACATACTCAGTATAGTTATTAACCCACCCCATACCAAGGCGCAGGTCAGGGCGGATGCGCCACATTTCCTGAACCCCGTCGTTGCAGTAACCCATCAACTGAGGGTCGGTATATCGAATCCCATCCTCATCATTTAAAGTGACGCGGACATCATCGACTACCATTTGGAAAGTATGCGACATTTATTTCCTCACCATTTAACTTTGTCTGCCCAGTAAGCCGCCGACATTTTCCCCTTTGCAATATCTTTGGCATGGCGAGCCTTGAATGACTTCTGCCTTGCCTTTTCGCTTTCTGTCTTGGGGTTTGCCCCAGCGCCACTCACGCCCTGCTGACCAAACCGAATTGTCTTTACTTGGTCGCCTTCCTTGGCAACGACAACATGAGACTTGGTTGGATGATTAGGTGTGCGCTTTGGCTTGTTGTATCCAGCAACTCCAGCTCTTTCAAGCCTTGGGTCTTTCTTCATTTCTTTCTCCCCGCCGCCATATTGTCAATCAGGTTGGGGTATGGCCTACCAGCAGACTTTGCTCTTTTTTTTGCTGCGGTTTTCTGCGATGAGGTAAGCGGCTTACTTTCTTTTTTGGGGCTCGGCTTTTCCCACACAGGTTTCTTTTTCATTTTTTGAAACCCTTTAGAGTCTGGGCGAGTCGAGCGCGTTGGCCCAGTTTGCCCGGAGCCTTAGCAGCTTTGGCTAGTTTTTTCTCGGGGATCTTCTCGCCCTCTTTGACACCTAGCTGCTTACGAAGAGCGCCAGGTTTCTTGATAGCGTCTTGTATCCACTTTTCTTTCTTGGCCATTGCCGCCCCTTACTTTGCAAATTTAAAAATACTTAGTTGTCGTACAGTGGAGTGAATGCAGCAAATGGCCAAATGCCGGTTTCCATGCCGGGGAACTGAACCAAAACAGAATCTCCCCTTCTTGTCCAACAGAAGGTGGTGAAGTCTTTCTTGTCAGCGCCAAACGCATAACCGTCTAGCATTTGCAAAGCAGCGCAGTTTTTTGTTTCGCTTGTGATAACAGTCAAGCCGCCAACATTATTTGCGAAGAACATTGCGTGGTAGTGCCGATTACCGGGCTCATCGCATTCATCGCAATCATGTGACCAAGCAAATGCGCTCAGCGCCATCAGTGCTGCAACCAGTATCTTTTTCATTTGTCATACCCTCATTCAGTGAGGGCATAACGCACCCTCTGAGTTATTTACTCTTTGGATGACTTTTTCTTACCGAACACGGCACCAGCCATAACGGCGGCATCCGGCTCAGCAACTTGTTCTTGTTCTACAGGCTCAGGCTCTTTAGCAACCTCAACCTTGACAGCTTTGGGCTTCTCTGGCTCATCATACTTCTTCATATCTTGTCGCTTTGCCAACTTCTCATGCCAAGCAAAAATACGGCCAGTAGGAATGTGGATCAGTTTGTTATGTTTGGATTTCATAAAGCCTCAAAAGTAAAAATGGGAAGAGGCTCCCGTGTAAGAGCCCCCTCCCGTCCGTTAGCCTAGATTAGGCTTTCGAGACATACAGGTCAACCAGAGCTTCAGGCTTGACAACCTTGAAACCGTAGACGTTCAGACCGCGGACGATGTTGCCGAACGTGGTTTGAGCGCGGAGGGTTTCGACGTTGGTGATCTGCGAAGCAAAAGAGATTGCATCGCGAGTACCACTCAGAACGTGCCAACAAGTAGCTGCACCATCGGTAACAGCGTCGAGGTTGTTGGAAACGTACAGAGTGAAACGATCGATCATGCCCAGCTTGCCGTTACGCAATGGGGACTCGCTGTCACCGGTCAAGTAAGCTTGACGCAGATCAGACGACTTGAGCATTGCGGACATCCAAGCAGGGATAACCATCCAACGACCATCTTCAGGGACGTTCTGCTCGTCGAGGACTTGACCGCACTTCAGGATGTTTTCCAGAATGTTGGTCGAGTCAAGAGGAATCGAGGCACCAGTTGTGCCCAGATCGATGTCGCCGGAGATTGCGCCAGCGTTTGCGCCTTGGTTATCGGCAGCAACGTCAGGAGCAACATTGTTCAGAACGTCGTTGTCGATTGCGATCTTCATCTGTTCGCCAGCGTCGTTGGTGAAGATGTCCATCAGCTTAACGTCAGCCTGAACAGCATCAACGTCGTCAACGATAACGGAGAAGTACTTACCGTAATCGATGGTCAGTTCGATAGGGGTCGAAGTAGGAACTTGGTTCGACAGGTTCTGGCCCTTCTCATAAGACGAGATAGTGATCGTCGGAATGGAACGGATGTGAACGGTGTCGCCTTGGTTCTTGATCTCGCCTTCCCAGTCGTTGTTGGTGATTTCGCCAAGAACGGTGGATTTATAGAACTTGACCTGAAGCTTGCCACTCCAAATCTCTGGGATGAATGCTGAACCGTTAGGGTTAGCGTTGTAGCTATACTGCGGATAGCCGGTATCTACTGGAACTGCCATTTGCAGTCTCCTTTCATAAATAAATAATTTTTATCCGCAGCACTAGAAGGTTATTTAATACGACCCTCCAATGATGCGGCATGGATTTCAGCTTCCATTGCCACTTGATCCTTAGCAGAGACACGACCAGCTCGACATGCAGCATAAAAGTCTGCAATCTCTTTGCGGGAAAAGTATCTCTTGCCGGGTGGCGCAGTAACACGCTTATTGTCATCTGGGACAACGTGCTGCTGTACCGCCGGATTGTGGCGCTGGTTATTTCTTGCTGCTGCCTCGCTCTTGTATTTGTTAAAGAAGCGAGCCACCAGTTTGGCATCCCTACTTTGTTCAGCGTTCGAGAGGAGGTCTTGGCGCGTCATGCCACTCAGCTCGTCATATTCATCAAGCCAACGCAGAAAGTTCTCGTCGGAGTTGATATCTACCCAATCGGGCGCTAACGTGTTCAATTGATCGTAGAAAGAAACTTCAACGCTTCGGATAGTTGTCTCATTGACACTATCCAAGCGGCGTTTAAGCTCTGTAATCTCCGCGTCTTTTGCGGCGTTAGCTTGCTGGCTTGCTCGTTTGATAACATCCAGCAAATCATCTCCATACTTTTCTCTATCAGCGTCACTGATGAGTGTCGATGCTTGGGCTTGAACAGCCTGACTCTTCAGACTCTCAATCTCCTGATACAAGTTCTGAACTTGTGTTTTCAGTTCCTTGTTTTCGGACGCGAGTCGCGGAACCTCTGCACGATACTTTCCCTCAATGACTCGATACCGCTGTTCCCAAGGTTCATCCTTCGGCGGGTCTGGCTGCTCGATAGGAGGTGGCGCCGCCGAATCAATCGGAGGATCATTGGGAGCCGGATCGGGTTCCGGGTCAGTAAGTAATGCTGGGTCATCCATAGGCGGGTTCTCATAAAACTGCTTATGGATTGCGTCTGCCTTATCAGCAGCTTCGCGTACCTTACGGGGTAGTGCCATAAATTTTCTCCATGAGCTTCGGATGCAACTGTCATCCTCGGTCTTCATTAGTGCTGACGTAATCCTCGGTCAGCTTCGAGGTATCAGGACTTAGCGTCCTTGAAACTTGCGGATCGTGGCCAATGCTTCATCACTACGACCAAGGAAGTCTCTTATGATCTGAGCTGCGCCTTGGTTCCAGCGAAGTTGAACTTCGTCCTTGGTAACGCAAGAATCGCGGTCGATCTCTTCGAGAGTATTCCGAAGCCACTGGCACACGGTCTCAAATTGTGTATTACCTTTCAAACTAGCTAGAGCTTGAACGGTAGGGTGATCTGGTTTTGTTAACACAAATTACCTCTTAAGTTTTTTTGTCTTTTCTTCGTAATCACGGCGAGCCTCTTCAACAGCTGCCTCAAGTGCTTTCCGAGCAGTAGGCGAAGTATTTGCTGGAGCATTAGCAAGCGTTCTTTGAAGTGTTGCGTACTTAGTACCTGCCGCCTGTGCATCGCTATCAGTAACACCCCCTTGGGCCTGTGCCTTCGGCTTTGCATTTGTTGGGTATGGCTTACTCTTCCGCGACGCATTATCGGAAGGCGCTCTGCTTTCAGATATTCTTTGTCTTTCCGCTTGGCTTAGTGATGGAATTGAAGATTTGCTTGAAGATGGGGCTGCCTCTGTCTTTTGCGCACTTTTCTTCTTTACCACTTTACGAGTAGCAGCCGCTGGCTTTTCTTCCGCCTTGCTAGTCTGGTTATCTGTTCTGCCACCAATATATTTTGTTGGTTCAGAAAAAACACCACTAGGCTTATTGGTGTTGACGACAGATTTATTTTCAGAAGATCGTTGTAGAGTCTCCCAATCAGAGTCTGTCTTTGCTGGGGCTACAGTTGTGGTTGCTGGTGCCGCAGCAGAACTTGCTGGCTTAGAGTCAACAGCAGATCCCGGAGGAGGAACCTTACCCATACGGGCAGAAATTTCCGCAGCAGTTTCTGGAACATATTCCTTACGCGCTCTCTCTGTATCAACAACAGATTGCTTCCTAGCTTGCTCTGCCTCGTACTCTTTTCTGCCAAGGCCAGCACCATACTGCTCGTATGCTCGGCTACCTGGCGCATCGATATTGCCAGCTGTAAGCCTGTCCCAAGTACGACCAAGACCGCCCTTGATTTTATCTAGGACCCCGGCCTCTTGAGACCGCTGAGTTTCGACGTAGCGATTAGAAGCTTCAATACCCATACGTTTGAGATCTGCTTCAGTAGGATCGCCTCCGTCCGCAAGTTGAACCGGTGCGCTGTGGAATAGGCTTGGCTTGCTGACAACTCCGAAGGTGGGCTGGCCTCCGGTCTTAGCCATGTTTTCTCTCGCCCACTTAGGGACCGCCATCTCAGCATTTCCCTTTTTTCTTTGCCATGCCGCCGTTAGCCATCTTCTTCATTGGCTTCTTTTCCATAGCGTCTGCTTTGGCGTATTGAGCTGGAGTCATCTTGCCCGATTTGATATCGGCACCTTTCTTGGCAGCCCCTTTGCCGTGACCTTCTTTGGCCTCGCCCTTGGCATACTGCTTAACAGTCATCTTGCCATCTTTGACGGCCTTGGCTTCTTTCATTTCTTCAGCCTTAGTCTCTTTGCCTTTGAACATTTTCATAGCGTCTTTATCTTTCATGGTTAGCCTCAGATTGCATTGTTAGTTGCTAAACTTGCAAGTATCCTTGCCGCGGTTGAATCATTAGACATGTAGTCTTGAGTCATGCCGCCATCAGCCATCTGCGGAACTGCGGTCCCTTGGGTAGGCATCCCGCCCGGTAATGATTCTGCCGGAGCGGGCGGTTGCTGTGCTGCTTGCGGCCCTTCAATTTGCTGCTGTTGTGGTGATAACTGGCTTGCCATGTTTTGCAGCATTTGCTGCGCAAGCATCTGCGCCCGTGCTTGAATCTTTTGCTCCTCAAGGGAATCTTGATTTGGCACGATCTTATTGGTGTCCATTTGCAAACCACGAGCAGCTTCTCGTAACAGGTATGCCCTGCCCTCGATCCCAGTGATCTGAGAATCGATCGGATTAGCTGTTGCCATGAGGAATTCGTTGCGGCGCATCTGCAATGTTTCTTTATGCAGAAGACCAATTGCTCCTTTAGCAAGAACCTTGAAGTCGCCCTTGATGTATGGGTCACTATCAAACATCATGTTGTGCACATACAAGCGTTGAACAATACCAGCAACCACCACATCAATTGCAGCGATTGCTTGCTTGATGCCCTTGCTTGCATTGTCCATCAACATAGACAAACCAGAAGCGGTTCGACCTGCACCAGAAACAGCAGAAGAACCATAGACATAATTTGGTATGCCGGTAACTTCGTCTGCCTGTCTTGCAAAGTTTTGGAACACGGCCATCAACTCTTGGGCATTCATGTTTGGCTGGAAGAACCTAACTGCTGGCTGGCCACCGCCGGTACGATCAGAGGTTGCTTGCCATATCTTCCAAGGGTAGATCTCTGTGATCTGTTCCCCATCTGGAAGACGATCGACAGTAACCTCAACCTGCGGACCAGAAGCAACAGCCATGTTGTTAGCAATAGCTCTTGCCGCTGCATTACACATGGTTTGGTTGTCGCGCATAATCTCAGGCAGCGCTACGCCCCAGAAAGAATGAGGCACATCTTCCCAAGAAGCGATGTTGTAAGGACGCTCACCCAATGGGTCTGGGTTCAATACAACCTTCCACAAACATCCATCTGTCCACCAAGCATTGATCTCATAGATCTGCTCAGGGTCAATGTCAGTCATTCCCCACTCAACCAAGTACTGCCCCGTCACAGATCCCCAGAACTCAATCGTCTCGATCTCGCCGGACAACAATGGATAACGAAACGGCTTACCCGCCAGAACGCGCTCTTCATTGTCGCCTTGAATCCAAGTGCGGTACCCAGACATTCCGTATCTCTGGATAACTGTTTCAAGTTCATCGTTATTAACGCCCGGAGTGCCTCTCATAGCCTGTAAGCTATTCAGGTTCAGGCGGTGCCGGTGAATCAGGTATTGATCATTTACTCCTGTTGAGGCTGGAGCTGGGAAGATGTCGTATGGCGATACTCGCTCGAACTCTTCCTTGAAGGCTTCCATAACGATTGGAGCAAAGTCCGGGCCCCAAGCCATCGACTTGCGCTTTTTGATGTTCGGACCCTTCATGATAGCGGTCGGGAATGTCGTGAAATCTGTAATGAAGTTCTTTAGCTCTTTGCCAAAGTGCCCTTGATCCAGCTGATCCTCAATCTTGTCTCCCATCCGACGAGCGGCATCTTCAGCCTCTTGCTTTAGCCGGGTGGTGATAGTGTCGTGGACTTCTTCCATGCGAGCACGGAATGTCTCTGGATGAAGCTCCCCGCCATCAGCGATGAAGTTCTCGGCTTCAGTGCGAACCAAGTCAACAATGGCTTGCCTCATCTCCGGAGGCATCATTGGGGTATTGGAAACCTTCAGGTCGAATACACGATCCTGCTGGTTCAGCATAACGTCAGTAATCCAAGACTCCGCGGCACGACACTTAACATCGGTCAGCATCATGTAGATGTCAGACCCGCCAACCCGCTGAATCTCCATCATGCGGTCAGGGTCATATTCTCCGCGGCGTTGACGCTCACACTTCAACAGGCGCTCTACTACTACAGCCTTAGCTGTCTTTGCCTCGTCCCAGCACTTGCGGACGTAAGCCGACAGGTGTGACTCGAAGCGCGCATTTTCCTGAAGGTCGTCTTGACCCTCAACGCGAACTTCAATGTCTGGCCTGTTGATTGCATATCCCATTTATGTCCATCCCCTAGAGGAAACTTTCTGAATCGCCCTAGCTCTAGCTGGTGCCACTCCACTACGGATCTTCAGACATCCATACTGCAAAGCATCTTGAATGTGTGAGTACCCGTCCTTGAGTGGACGATCTTTGTATCTAGCTAATCCAGAAGTCTTAATTCGTTCGTATTTGTAACGGCCAAGAAACCCTTTGCGAAGATTAGTGCACCGCGGGTTGATAGCAAACGCCGGCTTGCCATCACTCATCTTGGTCATGAAAAAAGCAACCGCCTCTCTTCGCGGTATGAAATCGTTTGTAGGTGCAGGTTCCGTATATATTCCGGCTTCAAGCAATTCTTGGAAACAGGTTCGCTCATCTGTCTGGGCACGAATGTTGCCAGCAGGATCACCCGCAGATACGATTTGGTAGTGACCATAGTTGTTATTTAGAAAAGGCTTTACTATGTCATTAGCAAACTGACGGATACCCATATCCTCAGAGACAAGCTCATCTAGGATAGTCATCCTGCCAGACCCAGAAACCTGCATGATTACGCATGCCGGAGTCAAACCAAAGTCCCAGCCAAGAATAATAGGAAGGCCGCTTGACGCTTCTACATTGTGAGGCAGGCAATGGATCTTGTCGTTGTACTCTGGGTACACCGGCTTGCCATCCATCGTGCTGCCATAGTTGCCGAGGATGAATACGTTGATCCAGTCCGATGGCTTACTGGCCAGCTGCTGAGTATAGTAGTCATACCCATTAGGGATGTTCCGGATATTCTCTGCCTCTGGGTTGGGTACGTATTGCCCATCCACCAGAAGCATTGCTCCGGGCTGCCTGAAGAATGCCCATTGCTCTGGACGCTCTTCTTCTGCTACCTTGTAGTACCAGTGATCATCATCTGGCGGGTTGGTGTCTAGGATAATCCCGCACCAGCTTGGACCGCCATGCAGCTTGGATGGGTATCGGCCCACGCGCTGCGTTAGCATGTCAAAGATTTCTTTAGGAACCTCGGATGCCTCATTGATCCAGCCGCCTGTCAACTCTAGGGAGCGAAGCTTGCCAGTCTCAGTGGGCTTATCCAGCGCCATAAACATGACCTCAAGTTCCATGCCTGTTCCATCTCCGATGTCTTGAATCTTCATCGTCGAAGTAATCGGCGTGTCCCACTTGATAGGAGCTATGTCTGACGGGAACCAAGTCTCCCATGTCTTGATGGTTGTTGACTTGAGTTCAGGATACGTGTTACGAATAATAAGCCATCGAGAACGGCGAATCCCATCCCTGCCCGGGCGCTGTCGCAAAGCTCTAGATACAATTTCAACGCAGCAACTTGAGGACTTGCCTGAGCCAACTGGCCCCATAAGGCCGCGCACAAAATGATCGGCGGCGTGGAACTTGGCTGCATTCTTTCCCGGTGGTCGGTAGTTAACAATATCAGACACAGGTTATTCCTCAGGTGGAGGGCGAATCAAATCTCCGTTCCCAGCAAATGGCGACTTGCCCTCTTCTATGCGTTTACGAGCGTGAGCTTCTGCCTTATCATAAATTGCATCAGTTGGCTCTTTGCCCTCAAGCAGTAGGTTCAATTCAGAGCGAGTCAAGGTTGGCACCATCAACGGATAACTGAACTCTCCATTGTCAGAAGAGATCTCCGTGGACATCCCGTCCTTTGATTTCATTAAACCAAAGTACCCTTTGCCTTTTGCTTCAAATGGATCTGACAGACGCTCCGAATGCCTACCGCCGTAGGGTGCCAAGCCATTTCCAATTTCTGGCCTAAGCCCACCGTCAGCCATCTTCAAAATCTCATTCTTCTTATAGCTTTGTCCAACCCAGTCCGGCTTATTCCCCATTGCCTTCCTCCGGGTTTGTCATATTCAGATTGAAGGTAACTGGAGCGGCATTGACATCCATCTTGATATCTGACAGGTCAGGAAGAATCTTCCGGAGCAGGATCTCGATCGAACGCACTTGAGTGCTCGTCAACTCAACCTCGCCGTTAGCATGGTTGGTCAGACGGTTGATCAACTGAGCCGCTTGGATCTTCAGTCGAGTATTCTCGTCATGCCGGATTTTCTTGATTCTTGCTGCCATTGTTTATCCTATAGTGTCTGAACCCCAGCCTTCTCAAAAGCTTTGAGGATAGTCCCGCCCAAGAGGATCAAGTCCTCCCGCGTGTGGAACTCCATCAAATTAAGTTCCGATTCAAATAAATGAGGGGCGCCCTGTATATTAACGAGCCCCGTTAGTATCACCACATGAGGAGCAATTGCTTTTTTGATATCACTCTCATGCGTTACCTCAATCCCACGCAATGCCTCAAAGCTGTTCAGGAAGTTCTGGAGTTCAGTTATCTTAATCATAAACTTATAAAAGAAAGCCCCCCGGTCACACCAATCTCAATGTAGGTGGAGCAGGGGGCATGAAGGGGCTAAGGCACTAGGCTCTAGATCCTAGCCGCACGGGTTTCCAAGGTTTATTTCCGGATCATGGAGTAGCAATGACTCTCCCCGGGAATCCCGACCTCGACATCTGTATTGAGCTTCTTCGATAGGCTGGATGTCAGTTATATCTGCGTTGCCTTAGCTTGACTGGTTGCGGAGGCAGGAATTGCACCTGCGGCCTGTGAATTATGAGCCCACTGCTCTACTACTGAGCTACTCCGCTATAAAACGAATGCGTGGTTGGTAGTCGAAGTAGTAACACTTGTCAACATTAGTCACATACACAGCTACTATGTCAACCTCTTCGTTGGGCTTGTATACCGCCTTACCGTTTCGAACATCTGCTCTTCGGACAGCGACATCAACATATCCGTCTTTGCCTACCGTCCTGTACTTCACTTGAACTCTTTTAAAACTAGTGCCGTCATATGTTACCAGATCAAACGGAGATGTAGAATCTATGGGTTGTAAGACTTGCGTCCCGCGCTGCAATAGATCTGCTATTACTTTGGCAACACCAATGTCGCCATAGCGATTAGTGTGATGCATGGGCTATCTCCCGATAATGTTGGCGGTAGTCCCAAGATAGTGAGACAGGGGGATCAGCCTTTTCCCGCCATTAACAAACTATATATGCACACGAATTTGATTTTGCATAATAATAACATATGTTGTTTGATTTAACATTATCAATGTTACAAAAGCCCCCCTATGTTAAACTTCATGTGTCCCGTGCCGGTACTTATGTTGTTTATTGATCCTCCAGCTTACCCGATCAATCCCCCAACTCTCTAGCTTCCTTAGCACCTCCTTGATGCTTTCCTTCTTGTCCGCATACTTGAAGTGCATCAGCCAAGCTATCGCTTTCTCATGCTTGCTCTGGTGAGCGTGCCAAGTCCAAGTGTCTATGCTGTAAGCCTGCCCATCCCCCAAGGCAAACCTCTCAATCTCTGGCAGCGATACCCCGTCCTCCAAATAATCCACAACATGCTCATACGTTGGATCAACCGGATAACAACCGTCAGGGTCATTCCTAAAAAAAATTCCCTCACCCTCGTCATTCCCCTCCCCCAACATCACTAGGTTCCACCGGGATACCGGGTTGTAACAATGCCTATGTATCCCCCAGTTCCCAATACTGTTCCTGCCCAAGTAAGGCTGTAACTCCAAATCCTTGAACAACTGCCGAAGCTCAGGAAACTCCCTCATCACATCATAGTAATTTACTAATAGGTCATCTCCCTCATACCCACCCTGAACTCCATCCTCATACGATAGGTTCACCACCACGTTCTCGCCCGGAGCATCCCGACATATTCCCCAGTAGTGACTGTCACGAACCCGCGGGTCTTGATTTATTACCCAGTTTTCAACCTCAGGCAATAACTGTTGCAGTTTTTTCAAACGATAGTCCTGCTCATTCAACCTGATCCAGCGTTCACCCTCACCAAGTATCTCCATTCATACAGTCTCCTAGATGTAGTTCACTTCTGACATTTTATTTTACGCTTTGAATAAGACAATTTGTAGGGTGGGTCTCGTACGTGTAAGACGGTACTGCTGGTTCCATACCACCCCGGGGTCTGTGATGGTTAGTCCCGTGCCGGGTGGGGTCTATTCATGTAGGAGTACTGTCTCCTGTAGAAATATCTCCCTTCTGTAGTAGTTGTGCCTGTCTATTCTTCGGTTTTTCCTGCGGTAATCGTAGAAAAAGTGTTCAATTTTGCAACAACTGGGGGTCGCGTGCGTAATCCCTTATAGATTTCATTGACTTTTTTCCAACTGACTACCCCCTAACCTTCCTTTTTATTTAGGGTTCGGCTCTGCCCCTCTCTTCTTACGAAGAGGGGCTTCGCCTTTTCTTCTTTTCTTTCTTTTTATCTTAACTTAGGAGTACATCATGACAACAAATACCATCCGTCCTATCACACCAGCACAGAAGCAGCGTCTTGAGGCAATGGCAGCACGAGGGATCTACAGTGGTCCTATTCCTCAGACATCTTGGGAGGCTAGCTGGGCAATTCGTACATCTCCTGCTTCTAAGCGTGACAAGGAGGAATTGAAGAACATTGGTGGTCGGGTTTTAGCTCGTATGACTTCTTCAGAGATGGAGATGACTCGCAAGGTAATGGCAGCATTGGAGAAGCTTGGACGTTGTGATTCTAAGGATGAACTGGCTATCGAAGCAGAGATTATCCTTCGTCAGATGTTCTGTGCAAAGGCTACTAACTCTTAATACTGTTCTATAGCATCGGCGGGAGGTGCCTCTAGCAGGGCTTCCCGCGATTAACCCTTGACTTATGGAGACTTACCATGTTTAATCATACCAATTACGTTGCTTTAGGATTAGTTCTGTGCGTCACATTCTTGATCTGGAACTTCGCTGGATTCCTGTCAGTTGGCATCTTCTTCTTAGGAATCATGATGGGTGTTCTACTCATGGAAGTCTTCACCGAAGCTGATGAGTTTGCCGAATTTAAAGAATTCCAAAAGAACCTGAGAGACATGAATCAGTAGGTCGCCAGCCTAAGCTGGGTAAATCCTACTGTCAGGGGAGGCCGCTAGCACACCTAGCATAAGTCCTCTTACCTGCTTAACTTATCAAGGAGATAACATGAACTACAACACTAAACTCGGATTGCTCGTAGCATTTTATGCCATCTCAGGAGCAATGATTGGTAGCTGCATAGGTTGGTTGGCTGTTCGACTTCTGGCTGTATACGGAGGCTGATCATGGAAGAGATGGCACTAGCTTACTACCGGTACTGCCAGACATCTCAGTACTTCAACTTCAAACCTATCAGCTGGAAAGTCTACCGTGAACTGTACTTTTCAGGTCTTAACCTAATCAGGAGAATCAAATGAAGAACTACGGATTTGAAATACTTTCTGCTCTCTATTGCCTTGCCATGTTGTATACCGCTGTACTTATGATGACACTGTGAGCGTGGGGTTCGGGGGTTCTCCGGACTCCCGCTTTTCCCCTATGTTCGCTGGTCTATTCACCAACCATGCGATCGCTCCGTGCTAACTATACTAGGAGTTTATGATGAAATATATTATGTTAATGTTGCTCTCTGTTCTGATTGTATGCGCAGCTGCATTCCTAATTCCACCACCTCCAAACAGAATGAACATCTGCAATGTCTCGGAGATCAGCCCAGACGTAACACCAGAAGAACGCAAAAAATGTCAGATGATAAGGGGGCACAAGCTATGACTGACAAACAACCACTTGCCCTGTGGCTTGCTGACTTTTATGGAGACATGCCAACATGCGAAGAAGATATTAAAGCCGCCGCCGAACTACGCCGCTTGCATGAGGTGAATGCTGAGTTGGTGGAGGCGTTGGAGTTCTGCGCCGGGACTTCTTACATAACAGACGCGCATGACGTGGCAAAAGCCGCCATCGCCAAAGCTACAGGAGAACAACAATGAACTGCGAAAACTTATTTATCGTGCCGGTTTGGTTGGTATGGTGCGCTGGAATATGGGGCGTATTGAGCATAGTGAATTCGTTTCTTGAACTTTACCTAAAAATACAAAAGCGCAAATTAGCAAAGTTACAGGGGAAAACATGACCATCACACTAACCCGCGAGGAAGCGCAGCAGGTGTTGGATGCGTTGGATGAGTATTACATCACGACAGACGAAGGCAAACAGCTAATCGAAACCCTACGCGCCAAGGCTAGGCGTGATGAAATCTGGGCAAGCCGCGATTTGAGCAAATGCGAATGTGACCATAACCAATACTGCCAACACTGCTGGCCAGTAGAACTACGGGAAAATAAAACATGAACATCACGATAAAACAGTACGAGCAAGCCGCAGACGCGAAAGTGTCCATTGGCGGAATTAAGTGGCAGCAAAAATTTGATGTTTGCATTCAATGTGATAGCCGTCAGGAAGCGGAAGCTATTCAAACCCAACTTAATCGAGATTGGGACGCAGATGCCTATGGCTATGCAAAACGTCTTGCTGAAGCTATTTACCAAACACATTACAAACAAGACTCGACGGAGTGGAAACCACTTGATACTACTCTTGGGGTATTAACGCAGATAGACAACATGATTAGCGGGCTTGTAAAGAAGCCTTCAGAACAAAAGCCTGTGGTGTGGATGTACCAAGACAAAAGCACAAATGAAGTGCGTTTTCAAAAACACATGAGGGATTTTGTAGATCATGGACAAACATACGAAACACCGCTTTACGCAAATGAATGGGCTATCCCTTTGAAAGACGGTACAAACATTAAATACAACCCGACTGAAACTAATTCGGATTATGAGCGCGGTTTTATTGATGGTATGCAGAAGCAAATGCAGTCCAGCGTAGACAAAGCAGTGAACAGAATGGTACAGCCTGAACCCAGCGTGGAGCCGGTGGCGTGGCAATCAAGAATGCGCCCTGATTGGGAAGAAAACGGTTGGACCGAATGGAAGGATTGCCCAAAAGAACAAGCAGATAATTTTTGGAAAACGCCTCGTCTTAATGATTGGGTTTATGAAGCTCGCGCACTCTACACCGCCCCACCACAGCGCAAATGGCAGGGGCTGACGGATGAGGAGGCAGAACAAATCATTGATGCACACTGGAACGATCCGTCTATGTTTATCGAAGCCATCGAAGCCAAACTAAAGGAGAAAAATACATGAAGATGCCAGTAGGAACTAAAGTTCAAATGCAAGTAGGAAGATTCGTTGTTGATTGGTATTACAAAAACGACAACATAAACAGACGAAAAGAATGGGATTGGATTATCCCTTCAGGTATGTACGGCACAGACGAAATGGATTCCCTTGAGACTGCCATTGCTTTCTGTACTGACAATGATAGGAGTGTTGCCGCTGGGGATTTCCCGTTTCGGGTGGAAGCAGCGGTCCATCTAGTTGAATCTAACAAGGAGAGAACAAATGACTACTACGCATATTACTGAAGTTCCATATATGCAGTTTGATATGGGGAGCGGCGGCTTGGATACGTTCTCCCCGCTGGAATGCGACTGGACGCAGGACGATGTGCTCTCCAAGGTATGGCACACAGACTGCGGCACAGCGTACGAACTGCCAGAAGGATCTCCGACAGCACAGGAGTACTGGTATTGCCCGAACTGCGGCGGAATGATCTATTCAATCGCAAGAGAAGACGAAGGAGGAGGCACATGAAAACTTATCAAGTAACCATAGGCCAGATCTCCCATCGCATATTGAAGTACGAAGTCCAAGCAGAAAACGAAGGAAGAGCGGAACAATTAGCTTGGGCTAGACGGCACAAAGAATTAAAAGCAGCACAGATGATAGGCAATGAAGAGTTCATACAAGAAATAATAGTAAAGGAAGAAGCATGAGGAATAGATACGCAGGAATATGTTATCGATGTGGCAAGTGGTGCGCCAAAGGTCACGGGCACTTCGAACGCCAAGGTCACAAGTGGCGGGTTCAGCACGCCGAATGCGCAATCATCCACCGCAATCCGAAGTACGCCGACCCTAGACAGGAGGCCAGATGGTGATTGACCAGACGGGGCTCAAGCTCTGGTGGGACGTACATATTTTAAGGAGAGCAGCCAATGACAGTAGCATTCAACGACATGACAAACGCAGAGATATGCCACAAGAAAATCTTGAGCGCTTATTCAGAGATGCAGAACCAAAACTCAGAGGAGGACTCGATACAAAATTCGTACTTGACCGCACTTAGCGTAGAAGAAATTCATTATATACATACATTTTCCGCAGATGTATGGGAGGCAATCGTACTAACGGCAATAGTAATGCAGGAGAAGGCATGTTAAGAATAATAACTTTATTGGTAAGCACATTCACTGTAATGTGTATGCTTGGTACGTTTTGTATATGCTGGGTTATTCTTAATGCACTAAAGGCACCGCAAGCATTAGTATTTATGATGTCTTTATTTTACTCAATCATTCCCGTGATAGTTTTTATCTTGGAAGATATGCCAACCAATAGGAGAACACAATGAGCGCACATCCATTTAGTCAATTGTTTTTTAGTCCGTTTCAAGAATCAAAGAACTCCAAAGAAAAATCATCGTTGCCAAAAAGAAAATGGATGATCTATCTATCGAGACAAGACGAGCGCGTAATAGAAGTAGAGGCAACATCGATCTCCCAAGCATGCCATAAAGCATTGGCACAAGCCAAGAGGGAATCAGCAAAGGAAGACTGGCAGGTAGACCACTCAACTCCAAATCTAGAATACGTCCCCCGCTTCCGTCGTTAACTTCTCCCCTCTTCAACCGCCGGGTCTCGCCCCTCTTCCCTTACGGGAGGGGCGCTCCCCTTTCACATCCTTCAACTTCAGGAGGCCGTATGACAACATGTTTTGATCCGTCTTTCAGATATACAAAAGCGGACGATACAGACTTGCGCAAAAAGTTTAAACGAATTATTCAAGAGCAGCGCAAGAAAGCAGCAGAGGCAGCACAAGCAGAGCTTAATGAAAACATTAGGCTCATGGATATGGACTACCAACAAGGAGATCCTTATGGACAAAGAAGCACGACTATCTAAGCTTTTGCTAGAACAAAAGAACTTCTTGGAAGAGAAGCTCAACGACTACATCAACAGCATTAAACAAATCAAAGGAGAAGAATACGCAGAAGCTATTAGGTATTTGTCAGGCGCTGCCCATACAAGCAAGATGATTTCTGTTGCCACGAAAGATGCTCCGGAAATTATTAGGCAAGCAGTGGGCATGCAGTTTGCAACATCATCTGCAATTGGTGCGAATCTTATATTCAATCTTTTAAAACTAGGAGAAAAAGATATAGATGAAATGATCAAGTGGTCAGACACAATCGGAGAATCAATAGATGAAACACTTGAGGCCGTTCATAAAAAAGCAAAGGAGATAAACGATGACGACAATAACTAGGGCTAGGCATTGGGCCGAAGCCTTTATGCACAATGTGAATTCCACCCATGCGCAAAGAGTTAGAACATTCTTGAGAGAGCACTTCGGATTTACAGCAATATATGACTCTGACTACTACGCAATTACAAGACTGGAAACTAGCCGGGGCGATTACGATTGGTGGGACGACATAGAAGGAACAGATCTAGAAGATACATGGGACAACGTTGATACTGTTGTTCGATTCATGATGAATGAATGTTTTAATCATGAGCATGTCAGAACACTGGATCAAAAGTTCTTAGTCAAGACCAGCAACATTGGTTCATATACAAAGATTCCTTTCCCAAAGGAGGTTAAGAATGGCAACAACGTCAATGCAAACAATTAGAGCGTTGCATCTGCATCTACTTAAGCATGCAGACAAGGAAGACTTCGATACGATTGACAAGATAGTCTTCAAACGATTCGCATACAAGGTGTGCTACTCGCTCGGCAGGAGCACTGGCGCTAACCTTATAAGAAACAAATGGTTCCTTATCATTCAGCTAACATATGAAATGATAAACGGTAAGGAAAAAGCGGATAAGTTTCTTGATCAAATGAAACAGGCAGCTTGCGAGTATTGCCGTTCTTATTCTCTTGGTCTTCCACGCATGCGATTCATGTTGGATATCATTGGATGTGGAGTTACGGCAACAGCAAGAACTGGACTTCCTTCAATTACTGTAGTTGTTAATCGCTGGCAAAGCAATATCTCAGAAGGAGATAATGATCCTCGTTGCAATTCTAAAGAGGCTAATCTCAAATACATAAGTGATTTTGCTGCCGCCTACGATCTTCGCATTCAAGACTGCGGTCACTATGAAGAAGTTCATCATAGAGTAATGATAAGAGGCGACAGAACAACTCTTTCATATATGAGACATGTATGTAAAGAATGCGGAGAGTCAATCTCAAGAAAAGAAAATCGCGTTCTAGATAATAGTGGATGCTTAATTCTTGGCGACTTCGCAGTTGTGGTTAACAGTCACTTCCAGCGAACATACATACAAGATCGTCGATCAAACTCTATCCGATTAGTCATTCATAGAGGTGCCGAGATATGGGTTGACGACTACTGGAATCCGTATGGAAATCTTCTTGCCAATTACCATAGTTCGCGCCAAGGAGGATTTCAATTGATAGAAAGCCCTTGGTTCAAGAGAAGTCGCAGAGCTTTTGGTATCGAGCTGGAGGTGCAGTACAGAGCAACATCATCTGGGTTTAATAAGAAACTTGCAGATGTTCATGAAGCTCTGAACCACAACACCTTTGAGCTTGGTGAGTATTGCTTCTTCGAGAGAGATGGATCAATCGGCGAGGGCTTCGAGATAGTTACTCAGCCAGCAGGTCTTGACGTTCATACAGAAAGACTTGCTAGATTTCTAACTAACTCAAATCTAAAGCGCGGACTAAGATCTCATGAAGGCGGTTCATGTGGTTTGCACATTCATGTAGGCAGAGACTTCCTAACTCAGGCTCAGATCTACAGGATGCAAGCGTTCCTCAATGACGCTCGCAATGAGCAACTCATTCGTGCGATCGCTCGGCGCTACGATAACGGTTACTCAAGAATCAAGTCATCGTTATCAAAGTTTACTATGGTTAACAAGCATAGTTCCGACCGTTACGAAGCACTGAATATTACCAACTTGGAAACTGTTGAGTTCAGGATTTTCCGCGGCTCACTACGTTACGAATCGGTGATTGCAGCATTGGAGTTCGTTAACTCTCTGATGACCTTCTGCACTCCCGGCTCTGTGTCTCTTACTAATTTTCACGCTGATGGCTACAAAGCTTGGCTTCAGCTTCCAGAAAATAAAGTTGACACAAAGATCCTTCGTAGCTATCTAGCAATCGGAGGCGACCATGCAACAAACGAACGCGAAGCAGCTTAGTCTTCAGTTTGAAAAATTTAATTACAAACCAATCAAAAAGGAATTAACAAATGTGTATCTTAATCCATCATCCAAAGGACGCATGCTTTTCATCAGAGCAACTCAGGGACTTTTACTACAAGAACTCAGACGGTTTCGGCGCAATCGTCAATCATGGTGATGACCGAGGTGTCGTAGTATACAAAGCAGTAGGTTCAATGAAAGAGATCGAAGACCTTTACTATGACAAGGTTGCTTGCTACGAAGCTATCATTCACTTCCGCATGAAGACTCACGGCGATATCGATATGGAGAATTGCCATCCATATACCGTGATTGACAATGATCTTTGGCTCGCTCACAACGGCATACTAAGCTATGGCAACAAAGAGAATCCAAAGATGTCAGACACTTGGCACTACATCAAAGACTTCATCAAGCCTATGCTGGAGCAAACACCAGACGCTCTGGCCAATCCATACATTCGCGGCTACATTGGCTCGCACATCGGCTCATCAAACAAGTTTGGCTTGATGGATTCTAAAGGTAACGTGTTCATTATAAACAAGCATGCCGGTGTTACATATGATGGCATCTGGTATTCCAATACATACGCTTGGACTCCTTGGAAGTTTGGATATGGCGAGGCTCCAAAGTCTTACTACGCTGGTTCAGGTCATAGCATGTATCCAACTACGACCACCGGCTCGCAGACTCATTCGTCTGGCAAGAAGCATCACTATGGCTCAAGCAAGTCATGGCAGCTATGGAATGATGCTGACGATGTTGAGGCATGGGAAGCAGAAGGATATGTCTCCCCCTCTACGCTGGCTGATGAGAAGTCCAAGGATTCCTATCAGCGCTACCAGCAAGCCTTGGAGTTTGATCGTAAAGCATCTAGCCAAAGCAACAAGCATCGTCGAAACAAAAAGAAGCTCGACAACAAAGGCAAGGGCAATGCTGCTCGCCAAGCCCGCACAATGACTGAAGCACAGAAAGTTGCAAAGGCTAAGGCAAACGCAGGTCAGGTGACTTCCCCTTTCGTATCGACGGAAGTCTTAGCTCGTATCATTCGCTCATGCTATAACGCAATGATGACAGAGGATTATCACGGAGTTGTTCGTTGGGTCAGTGAGAATCCAATGAAGTGCGCAACCTTGCTATATGAATTGTATGGCGACGAAGGCCCGAACAGCAAGTGGTCATCCGAAGTTATCAGCGATCGCGTAGCTACTGATGCTGAGTGGGGCGCAGATGCTATCGTGGATATGTGGGCAGAGAATGAAGAGCTTCTGTTCGAGATGGCTGATATCTCAAAACCAAATTCATCGAAAGGAATACATAGCCATGTGTAATAAGATGCAAAGAAACTTTGCGAAGTACGTTGATGAAATTGTCTTCAATAAAAGAAACCTAGAGTATTGGCTATACGATGAAGTTCGCTTAGCCGAATGCGCCAAACTTCCAGACTATAGCGACTGGGAGCTTGGCTCTACAAGCGATGCTCCAAGACGACTCGTCGGTCTTTTCTCAAGCAGATATGGAGGTATTCAAAAGTCACAACTTCTTATGATGTTAAGTTTCTCTGAGTACGACCATCTCAGAAATAGGTTGGCAGCAACGGCAAACAACAACGCAATGAGAGCGTGTATGCTTGCGAACCATGCCAGAAAAAATGGTCTTGTAAACGATATCAAAAAAGCACTTGTAAACAATGGTAAATCTAACCCAACCTTTATGGAGAAAGTATCGTGAGTACAATTCATACAGCGCTTAAAAAGCTCATATCGTCAGTAGTCAAGGAAGAGCTTGAGAAGATGAACATCAAAGCCAAAGCTAAAGGAAAGCGAGGAAGACAGCGCAAAGAAAAAGCTGAGGCTCAACCAGAGATAGCAATAGAAAAGAAAATCGTTATGTCGAAAGAGACTAAACGATACGATAAGCTGGGGCGCGTGATATCTCCCAGAAAGAAGCAGCGGTCTGACTTCGGGAAGAAACGCAAAGGTCAAGCCCTCAAGAACATAAGGGTTGCAAGCGCAAAAGTTCAGGCTAGACTGAAGCTTGAAAAGCAACTAGCCGAGCTGGGCGCTAGTTAAAAAAATGCCCCGGGGGTTCCTGTCATGGAGTTCCCGGGGCTAAGTCCCTTAGAAGGATAGAAGGGTGCAGTCGTGAAAACTGCATGTCTATATTACATCATTCTCGGAAACTTGCAACCAATCCCACAGCGAGTCCATCAAACTATTCAGGTGAGGCTGGATCACATCAGCCAGTTCTCGCCTGAACTTCCACGCCTTGTGCTGAGTAAGTCCGCACTTGTCTCGTACATCTCGTACAGTCTTCCCCAACATACCAGTTATAAGTTGTTCTTCTGTCAAACCATACTTCCGGAAATGATCTCCGAACTTCGCAATTATTTTTTTTGCGGCCGCGCCTTGCTCCTCGATCGCTCCGTGCAAATAAAAAGCTACGAGCTGCTCCATTTCTGGGCGACGCTCTAGGAAATTAAAGATCATCCCGACCTGAGCGTGAAGATCATACTGCGTTAGCCTATCACTTGTGCTTTCATTGTCAGTCTTATTGGCAATGTATGTTGCACTAGGTATGCTTATGACTGAACTGTTCCTCATTCTGAATGCGAAGGCCAGTGCTTGATCGGGAGATCGGAACATTACTCACCCTCTAATAGGCTGCGAGTTACGCGATCTTCTGCGCTATCAAATTTATTAAGGACTATCTCGTCATATCTTTTTCTGATAAGTCCGATAAGTTCTGGATTACGATACTCATAATTATCAGGTATACGAAGATTGACAACTGGCTTATCCTCACCGCAAGACCGCATCATTTTTGTTACCATTTCGGCATGCTCTGTATCAGCGCACACAATCTCGTCAGCCCAACCAATCAACTCATCAGTCGTTGGGACAAGGGCGAAGTCATATGTGCCGGCGCTTCTGGTATTGTAGTTATACGGAGGCATAGACAAAACAACCTGCATGGTCGGGCTTCTCAGCATATTAGCTGAACACAGGCACAGAACTCTCTTGGTGTCGCCTTGCCATACGTTATCGTAAAATCTTGGCATACTACATTTCCCAATCAGTTAACTTAAAAACTTTAACAAACCCATCCATGCTAAGACAAGCAACACACCAATCATCATTATCAAGTCTACCATCACAGATGTCCTCAAGACGAACATAAGCCACCCATTCCCGCCTATCTTCTCTAACAAAGAGAACCGGCCACTTGCCAACTTCTGCTGCTTGAGTGAGCGTCTGCTTCCAGAACCTCTTGAAATCCCCCGGCGCGACCTCCGCATACCTCTTGACTTCTGGTGCCCATCTGCCCATTCCTTTAATGTCATGCCCACCATCCCGCGTTTGATCTAGGTTTCTTTCCAGCTTCAAGTGAGGAAGCAAGGGCTGCAAGAGATTGATGACATCCCTCTCCGCAGACTTCCCTTTGGCTCTGCTATTTATGGGCACCGATCATCTCCTCTATGGACAGTGGCACAGAATCATCCTCGTCTTGCCCCCAGTTCAGTATTGTTGTCCCGCGCTGAACCCTGCGCCAATAACGGCTTTCAGAACTAATGCCGACTACCTCTACCTCTCCCTCGGTTTCATTCTTCCATACAACAAACCTAGTCTCTGGATGCTCGCACTTGCCGCACTCCATCATCTCGGCTTTGAATTCTGGGGTGCAGTCTAGGCACACACCATTATCCTTTGGGTTCCCAGACTGTCGCATCAAGTGAATATAATCTTTGTACTGATCATACGTCTTGAAACACATTGGCTTCCAACCAAAACCCTTAGACTTAACTGTCGATGGATCTCGGTCAGCAACATTGCGCTTTCTTCTGGACTTGACTACACCTTTAGCTGCTGGCATATGCTTTCTTTTCAAATCGTTCGTCGGCTCTGTGGGTTCTCCACACTTCAGATTGCATTTCTATTGCACGAAGATCATACCTCAATCTTTCTTCCGCTTCAACCGCAGCCTCAAGACCATCAAGAAATTCGATGTACTCTTCCGATGAGTATGCCTCTCGCTCTTGGGCGGCGGCTGTCTTGAATCCTTGGCGGTCTGCCTCCTTCATTAGCAAAGCGAACTTACTCTTGCGAAATTCCTCAATGTATGTGCGCCTTGCCTTAGCAGCAGAATAATCTTTGATCGTCTGCCTGTATTCGTGCATTAGTTTTTCAATGTCTATTGCCATCATCGTCCTCTAAAGGGTCTTCGTCTTCCTCGTCAATAAACTCATAGTTATCAGGATCGTAATCCTGTAAAAGAAAAGTAAGAACCTCAATCAAGTTATCGTCACCAGTTTCATTCCAAGCTTTTAGTATGGTATTGATCCTTCCGATTAGACCAATGTATTCCATACATGCCTCTTGAAGATCTTCATAACTTACGCCATGAAGAGCATCATCCCAAGTCTCAGCGCTCATATGTTGCCACCATTACAAATCCATCCAACCAAAACAATAACCCACAATATCCTAAGCAGGTCATCAATAACTCCACGAATCTTGTCCGCCATATCTTCGTCTGTTTCTGTTTTAATTTCTTCTGGTTTCATGCGCGCCCCAATCTGAGTTGTTAATTATTTAACAGCTATCAATTCTTTGTTCCACAATTCCATATACGTTTTACAGATTGCGGTTAGGATGTACTCCCGCCTCTCAGCTTTGGTCATCTGCAATCCTTGATCGTATTCAGTATGGCAACGATAGCATAACCATGCAGCCATTCCATCGTGTGCCTTTAGTCCTCTGCCCTTGCCGTGTTCAAGTAGGTTGCTATGCGCTGCGACTACTGTGCCATCCTGATTCCCGCACATGACGCAGGGCATATCTTCAGCCAACGCCAAAAGCTTTTTATTTCTGAACATCAGGACTTCATCCACTGCATAAGATCATCCTTGTGCATCTCGATCCTTCCTATCAAATTTATAACATCATCTACCGGGGAGTTAAACCTTCTGAAAATATTCTCTTTTCTAATCCATATAAGAACTTCGTCAGCCCCGCCCTCTTCATCAATCCATTCTTTTACAAGATCAAGAACTTCAATACACGCATCAGTTCTTTCTTTGTGGTGGTCTGTCTTTCTTAATGGCACAACAGAATTGCTTTGCTCTCTTTGCTCCACTCGTCACCTCATGAAATCGCCAACGTAATTTACTGGGGTGTTGTACTTCCCACTGTGCCTATCCCAAGTAAGATTGGTCTGTCCTAGTTGCCCCAACCATCTCGAACGAATCTTTTGAATGTGAATCTCACTTGGAGCATCAGGGTTACTTTTATCTCTATGTACCGCTATGATATTGTCAGCCTTGTTAAAAAAGTGTGCCGACCCAGCTATGTCATATCCAGTTGGGACTGGGTACCTACCATCCATCCCCTTCTGTAGTTTTGTGGGGTGCGCTACCAGCCAGATATGAACCCCCATACTACGACAAAACCCACGAAGTTGCGCCAAGAACTCAGAGATATACTCAGTCTCACTGATGCCCTCCTTCCTATGGGTGTGGGTGATCTCATTGTAAGGATCTATGATCAACCCCTTCATGCCATAACGCTTGACCAATAGTTTCGCTTTTGATAACAACGATTCAAGCGTCCTATCCTCTGGCAAAATAAATTTAAAGAATGTATTGACCCACTCTTTTGCGGCATCATACTCCTCTCTTGTCATCTTGTGAAGTCTTTTGCCGGCATACTTCTCCATCAATTTACTGGCATGGAAACTGATGGGCTGGTTCTCTGGCGAGCATACCCCAGTAACCCAGAAGTGTTCCTGCGACATGTTCATAACCAAGGCATCGAGCCACTCTGACTTACCCATCCCGGGAACGCCAGTCACCAGAGTCCACTGCCCCTCCATCGGGCGGTAGAAGTCATCGACATTTGCCCACCCTGTTGTCAGTCCGGCAGGTAATCCCTTCTCATAGATCTCATCCAGATCAACCGACATGTCAGCCAGTTCAAAGATACCGTCAACCGGGTATGGCTGTGCCTCCTTGATGATCTTGGCAAGAGCCTCAGCCCCATGTTCTACAAGTACGTCATTAGCATCTTTGCAACCTTCTGGCCACCGAACCGTATAGCACCGCTCCTTGCCCAAGCGACGTGCCAGTTCCTCTTCGAGTTTCCTCCCCGGGCCATCGGCATCAACAGCGATGATGAACTTCTCCACCGCATCGATCCTCTCATCCTCCACATCGAGGAACGCAAACTTCTGCGTAAGATTCTTCGCCGTGGATGTCGGTGCCCCATCAGGTACAGATATTCCATTACGAAAACCCGCAACCTCAAGAGCGAGAGCATCGAATTCGCCTTCTGTGATAATCGTTTCCTTGGGATTGATATCGTCATACTTGTACCATGTCCTCTCTGCCCCAGATTCTTGGGTGAAATACTTGTGCTTATCCCGGTACTTGACATTGACAACCTTGCCATCTCTCAAGTAGGGGAAGGCAATGCACTTGACATCAGCCTCGCGCTGCGGCATCCATTTATTTGCTAGGGAAATTTGGTTACGCGCTGCCACCTCAGGGGTAATGCCGCGCGCTTCGAGATACTTGAGTGCCTCTTCATCCAATAGTTGAGGCTTGAAGTTGGGTGTTACCTTTGGTTTTACTTCCACAATCTTCCTTATTGGTTCAGGGTTTTTTAACTTACCACTCCATCCACAATGCCAGCAATTCCAAACTCCATCATCCACATTGACATTGAGACATGGGTAGTTCTTTTTCTTGCGAGTCGGGCTACACTGCGGGCAAGTGGTTTTCACCTGTCCTCGTGCTCCGTATTTGATATTGATGCCTACGTCAGAGAAATTCATAAGTCAAATATATCTTGAGAAAATTTTCCTGTCAAGTAGTATAAAAAAAAAGAGGCAGCCTAACTGTGGGCGTACCTCTGGCAAATAGTTAACTATACTTACTAGGAACTAATAACTACTAAGAACTAACTGAACTATATTATTTTGTTAACTACTAAGCATTAGTTGTTTTTATTTTAACTTAGTTACTTACTAGGAACTATAAGGTCAAAACTATTATAACGACGGATGCTACACCTAGTTTTAGAAAATGTCAACTGATTTTTAATTATTGGTGCATGTCATTATATTAACTATCAATTATCTTGAATCGATTAAAAAATACAATGACGAATAATGAACACAAAGCCACAAACCTATGGCACAATGCAGTTCCGTTCAACAGGAGGCTATGTGAACACAACACCAGAAGTACTGAAGGGTATCCAACAGGTGATGCTATCTTTCTCAGAGAAGGGTATCGCCAAGAATAGCAAGAACGAGTCACAAGGGTTCAAGTTCCGCGGCATCGATGATGTTCTTAATCGCATGTCGCATCACCTGACCGAAGCTGGCCTCGTCATTATTCCACAAATGCTTAGTCGTGATGTATCAGAGCGTGTCAACAGTCGTGGCAACCCGCTGTTCTACGTCACCCTCACTATGTCATACACCGTTCGCTCCGTGCTAGATGGCAGTGAGATTGTGTGCGTAGTTCCCGGGGAGGCTATGGACTCAGGAGACAAGGCAACCAACAAGGCACTGTCTATTGCGTACAAGTATATGGCTTTTCAGTTGTTTGCCATCCCGATCGATGAAGACCCTGACAAAGAAACACATACGCTTGCCAAGGTTGAAAAGTTTGAGGATGTCACAGTTCAAGGAATGACCGCAGAGGATGTGAAGATCTTAAAAGGTATGGTCGAGCAAGCAGGAGTAGATGAGGATACAATTCTCGGTGCCATGAAAGTAATGGCTTGGGAAGAAATTCCACGCAGCAAGTTCGCAGCTATTGCAAAGAAACTACAAACTAAAATTTCAGAGAAGGGATAACCTATGCCTCAATACAACAACATCGCTATCTTCAAGAACATGAAAGCTGGCGAGAATCCTAAGGCACCATCACACAATGTATCTATTGAGTTTGCAGATGGCACCAAATGGCGCGGCGGTCTATGGCCACGAACATCAAAGAATGGCTTGACATACCTGTCTGGCAATCTTGAGGCTGACACTGGAGCCGGCGCTCAACACGCCCCACGTCAACAAGATGATGATCTAGTGGACTGGTAATGGATACGGTAGTAAAGGTCAATGTTGCAAAGTTTGTTGATCTGTTGAGCAGCCTAATCCAAGTTGGAGATAGCGGGGCAACCTGCTTCCAGCTTGGAGAGATGGCTGAATGCAGTCACTACACCGCACAAAGAATGATGAAGCTGTTTCGTTCTAAGGGCATGGTAAGAGTGGTTGATTGGACACCAGACAGCAAGGGTCGCAACAGTACGCCGGCATACGCATGGGGAGGTGGAGAAGACGCTCCAAGAAAGCCGATGTCAAGGGAAGAGATATACCGTAGATACAAGGCCAGAAAAAAATCTGGCAGGCCGCCAACTAAGTATCAACGAAATGCGGCAATGAAATATTTGTTTCAATAGTGCGCTTGGAGCAGGGACTCATCCTATGGCACATGGAGCCCCTTCGACTGCCCAAGCAGGTAGCAAGTGATGGTGCTGCCAAGTAGTTAAGAGAAGGGGGTGAATACTTCCTTGCCATGTTCGCATGGTTTTAGCCCATAACGTCAGGGTAATGTGCTTCGGCGTGACAGCAGGAGAGACTGCATCAAGACGCATGAGGATTGGCTTGCCGAGGTAGAGTCCGGATCGAAACGGCGAGATCAGCGGAGTGTCCTTAGTGACTAGGCGGCTAGTTTGTAGCGCAGTCCTCAGTCGTGTTGGTGACGAGTAACAGCTATCGGCTCACCGTTGAAAGAATACGGACAAGTCGGCCCGACTGGAAAACATCTCACCAACAACCAAGACGCATGGGCACTGGGACGCGAATCTAGTAAGCGGACTAACCTTGAACCGGAAAGCCATAGAACACTAGGTCACTATGGTAGGACGAGAGGGAAAGCAGTGCTCAGTCGTGTTGGTGTCAATGAGGGAAAGCAGGTCTGGCGGGGAGCTTTGGTCGGTTCATCCCAACTGCTTGTGAGTACCTCACCTTTTACGGGGGAAAGCGGAATGCTGTGCCAACTGACTGTGATAGTTGCCACAATCGGCAACGCAGCGCACAGATGCAGTGAGTACCCCACCTATTTGGAGGATGCGTGGATCGACAAGAAGAAAAGCTGGCTGCCAAGGTAAACCTGACTGACATGCTTGCAAAAGTAGAAAAGACTACCTATCATGACATGGGTGACGGACAAACAACCTTCTGCTGTCTTCACTTGAAGAACGGTTATAAGGTATGGGGTCATAGCGCATGTGTAGATCCAAAGAACTTCAATCAGGCGATGGGCGAACAGATCGCTTATAAAGATGCGGTTGACAAACTATGGCCTCTTGAAGGATACTTGCTTGCAGAAAAACTCTACAACGCAAAGACACTCCTGTGAACATTACAAACCTACACAATCTACCAGAGGCAATTGTCAACGCGGTAAGGAATGATCCTTACTCTGCTGGCAATAGCGACA